>ERZ808024.26-NODE-26-length-168772-cov-11.783651_pt1 | contig 168772 bp, 136 predicted proteins | sample MGYA00380181_ERZ808024 | MGnify/ENA primary metagenome ERZ808024 (study PRJEB31490, sample SAMN06133413) | mouse gut metagenome | isolation source: Z2_1 | host: mice | place: China: Chengdu | collected 2015-05 ...
TAAGCGTTTTCTTTGAATGACATAGAGATTACCTTCTTTCCCAAGCCACACTGTAGCTTTGATACCTCTATTATACAGCAAGTAAACCATTTAGGCTTGTATTTACTACAAAATATATGAACTTTTCAAGGTACTATAGAGGGGCTTTTGACCCCAACATCATTCTTATGACATTATAGTAATATTTCTTTAAAAAACAGTAAAGCAGTTCTGTTTGAGAAAATCCAACAGAAAAAAGCGTGCTAACACACGCCTTTTTGTACTTTTAAGGAAATTTCCTTCTGAAATTCCAACGCTTTCTTATATTTTCTCTGTCTGGCGAACGCCTCCATCGCCACCTCTTTATACTGATAGAGGAAGCCAAAATTTCTCTCCTTCCGCAATGCCGCAAATAATTCCTCCAGCACCGCTAAATATTCCGGATTCTCTAAAAATCCCGGCTCGCCCTCCATTTTCAGTTCCTTTAACATCAGCCTGTCCGCCTCTTCCGGCTGCGGTGTTTCCGCTAACTGTTTTTCCATTTTCACCATCAGCTCTTCCGCCGCCTCTCTGTTTCCCAGTCTAAGATTCAGTCGCGCCTTTTTATGCCAGAGCAGAAAATGCTCCTGCTGCACCTGTTCCAGATATTTTAGCGCAAGGTCATATTTTCCCAAGTCTAAGTAGGTGGCTCCCATATTATAATTCCAGTCGTCCGCTGTTTTCTCCCACCATGCCGTATTTTGCAGGAGATGACGCACCCTCTCATAATAGACAGTCATCATTTCTTCCATATTGACACAGGCGTAAGCCGTGGCATTCATAAAGTAGTAATCTGCCAGAGCATAGACGTTGCCTTCCTCCAATGCCAGTGCCGTAAAACGCTGTTCCAGACGGTGTATCTCATTGTATTCGTCCGCTGCACAATATCCGTAAATCAGGCTCCGCAGTCCCAGGGTATTATTCAGCCCCTCACTTGCCCGTTTCCGGTATACAAGCCCAGACTGCGGCTCATTTTCCAGTTCCGCCAAAATCAAGCAGTAATAAGAAAACTGTCTGCCGTTCATATGCTCCTTTAATTCCTCCAAGACAGAAACATATTCGGGAATTTGTTTCCCGCTGGATACGCCTGCACTTCTGAATACGCACTCCATACCTAAAACCAGCAGCGTATCCAGCGCAAGGGGCGACCAGAGAAGCCTGTTTTCCCGCTGCCACAGCTTTTGGCAGACTTCCTCATTCTTCAAACCATAGGTCAGATTATAAATATAAGAATCCAGCAGGCTGCGGCTCTCCGCTAAAAATGCGTCCTCTCTCTCATAGACAATGCCGAGCCTGGCAAAAAGCTGTTCCACTAAATTTTCATCCGGTTTTACCATGCCCCGCTCAATTTTACTTAAATAAGAAACTACGCAGATACCGTAACAGACCTCCTTCTGCCCTTTCTTCTGGCGCAAACGCTCTAAACGAAGCAGGATTCCTGCCGGGCTAAACTCTGAATATACAACTCCGTTCTTAAACAGTCCCATTGCCTTTTCTCTCTTCCGTTCATGATGTAATATACTTCTTTCTTCCATCAAAGAATTTTTCTTTCATATTGATTCTATCAAATAGCCCATCTCTTTTTCTGCTGTCCGCTCCACTGACTGCTATTTCCTTGAAATATACTACCAAATAACATAATATATTAAAAGTGAAAACAGATACAAATTTTAAATCGAGGTAAAATTCCAATGCTAATTATAAGAAAATATGAAGAAACCGACTGGAAACCATAGTCAAAGATGCGTCAGGGCATTGGACGCCGGCTCTGCGAACATGCCCTGACTAAACGCCTGTAAAACCCGTTCTACTTTCTTCCCGCCAGCTCCTTCACCACACGCACCGCCTGTATCAGCAGTGTAGGCACAGCCGCTAACAGCACAATTTCTCCCAACTGTCCCAAGGTCATAACCTCCACCGCAAACAGCCCCCGCAGAAACGGCAGCATCGTCACCGCCGCCAACAGGAGTACTCCAAGACAGAACGCCCCTAAGCTGTACCAGTTGCCGGAGAAACCGATTTTAAAAATGGAATGCCTGCTGCGACAGTTAAATCCATGGAACAGCCTTGCCAGCGTCAGGGTAGCAAACGCCATGGTGCTCGCCATAGCGGTACTGCTTTCCAGTCCCATATAAAACGCCGCCATGGTACAAACCGCAATCAGGGCTCCCTGCCAGAAAATTCGCCCCATAAATGCAGGCGTCAGAATTCCCTCCTTGGGATTTCTGGGCTTTTCTGACAGGATATCCCTCTCCATAGGCTCCATGCCGATGGCAAGCGCAGGGAGGGAATCCGTCAAAAGATTGATAAACAACAGGTGCACCGGGGCAAAAGGCACGGGCAGCGCCGCAATGGAGGTATAGAGCACCGCCATAATTCCCGCCATATTTCCCGAAAGCAGGAATAAAATCGCATTTCGGATATTTTTATAAACATTTCTGCCGTTTGCCACTGCCTTGATAATCGTGGCAAAATTATCATCGGACAAAATCATGGAGGCTGCGTCCTTGGAAACCTCCGTTCCCGTAATTCCCATCGCCACGCCGATATCCGCTTTTTTCAACGCCGGAGCGTCATTTACCCCGTCTCCCGTCATGGAAACAATCGCCCCTCTTCTCTGGTGGCTCTCCACGATACGAATTTTATTTTCCGGGGAAACCCTGGCAAATACGGAAATATTGCCGATAAGCTGATCTAATTCCTTATCGCTGATGGAGTCTAACTCCGTTCCCACCATGGCGATATCGCCCTCCCCGTAAATGCCAATCTGTTTTGCGATGGCTGTGGCGGTGATTTTGTGGTCCCCGGTAATCATCACCGGACGGATTCCCGCTCTTTTCGCCGCCGCAACCGCATCCTTTGCCTCTTCCCTGGGAGGATCTATCATTGCCGCTAAACCAATAAAAACAAAATCCTTTTCATTTTCCAGCGTCAGCTTCTCCCCCGGCTCTGGCTCCTTATAAGCAAAGGCAAGCACCCGAAGCCCCTGCTCGGAAAACCTGCGGTTCTGTTCCTCAATTTTTCCCATTTCCTCCGCCGTCATTTTCCGCAGGATGTCACCGTCCCGGACTGCCACCGTCCGCTTTAGCAAAACATCCACCGCCCCCTTGGTCAAAACCGTGGTTACCCCATGAAGCCGATAGGTGGTGCTCATCAACTTCCTATCAGAGTCAAAGGGCAGTTCCTCTAAACGCTGCATTTCTTCCCGGTAAAAATCATCATCTATCTTTACCTTTCGCACCATCTCAAGTAAAGCTGCCTCGGTGGGGTCGCCAATCACCTTTCCCTCTTTGATTTGAGAATCATTGTTCAAAATTGCGTCATACATCAGATAGCGGTGCAACTGCTCTAAAGGCTCTAATTCTTCCGGGTTTAATATCTCTCCGCCCACATAAATTTTCTGTACTGACATTTTATTCTGGGTCAGGGTTCCTGTCTTATCCGAACAGATTACCGACACACAACCTAAGGTTTCCACCGCCTTTAAATCCTTGATAATCGCCTGCTCCTTCGCCATCTTCTGGGTTCCCATCGCCTGTACAATGGTGACAATGGAACTTAAGGCTTCAGGGATTGCCGCCACTGCCAGCGCCACCGCAAACATCATGGCGTCTAAAATCGCCATCTTACGGTAAATACTCAAAAGAAACACAATCAGGCAGATGCCTAAAATTACCATGGCTAATTTTTTTCCGAAATCGTCTAAGGATTTCTGCAGCGGTGTCTTTTTCTCCTTCGTCTGGTTTAAAAGCTCTGCAATTCTTCCGATTTCCGTCTCCATGCCGATGGCAGTCACCACCGCCTCTGCCCTGCCGTAGGTTACAAGGCTGCCGGAATAAACCATATTTTTGCGGTCCCCTAACGCCTGCTCCCCCTCTAATGCCTCTTCCGTTTTATCTACATTCATCGCCTCCCCCGTCAGTGAACTTTCATTGACCTGTAGAGAGTGGCAGGCTAAAATTCTGCCATCCGCCGCCACCAGGTCTCCCGCCTCTAATATCAGGATATCCCCAGATACCACCTCCGCCGCCGGAATCTCCGTCTTTTTCCCGTCCCGTAAAACCTTGGCATTAGGGGACGACAACGCCTTTAAGCTGTCTAAGGATTTCTCCGCCTTCACGTACTGCAATGTTCCCAGCGCCGCATTTAACACCAGCACCACCAAAATCACCAATGTACTTTCCAGATTGCCGGAAACAGCGGAAATCACCGCCGCCACAATTAATATCAATACCAGCACATCTAAAAACTGCTCCACGAATATCCGGGCAACGGATTTCTTCTCTTCCTCCTCCAGCTCATTTTTTCCGTAAGCCTCCCTCCGGGCAGCCACTTCCTCTTCCTTTAGCCCTCCTTCCCTGCTTTCCATCGCCTCCAATACATCCTTCGCCTGCTTCTGATACCATTCCCTCATACTGTTTCCTCCCTTTCATTTTGCAAAATGTTTAAAATAGCCGCCTATAAATTATGTCCCCTTTAGGCACGCCTCATAAGGTAAAAAAAGAGACTTCCGGCACAGAAAGGCATCCTTACCTTTACTGCGCCAAAAGTCTCATAACCAGCTACGTGGCAGATATCACCAGATTTTTTCAAATCGCGTATGTTGATGATATCGTTTCTACTACTCCCCTTTGACTTCTATTTTTCTCTTAACGAAATCTGCTATTTTCGTTTTTTATACTATAAAAAAGAACCCCTCTTCTGTCAATTTCTTTTTCCAATTCTTAGCACTTTCTTAATGCCACATCTTCTGTTCCTTTTTCCTTTCCGTCTCCGCATATGCTTTCTGCTCTCCCTGCCTTTCTTTTGCTCCCTGCCCAGAACGCTCCCTCTGCGCTTTCTCCCCGGTAAAGGAAAGCAGTATCAAAATTTCATGTGCCAGCAGCGGCATAGAGGCAAGTACCAGCAGTTTCACCCATTCAAATGCGTTTAGCCTGCAGGTTCCAAATAGTTCCACCAGAGCCGGAATTTCTGTCACCAGCAGCTGAAGCCCAATCCCCACGGCAAAAGCCGTTATCATAAGGCGGTTTTCCAGATGGTTCATGCGAAACAGGGAAGTTTCCACATCCCGCATTCCGATAGCATGAAACAGCTGCGACATTCCAAGTACTGTGAAAGCGTAAGTCTGGCAGCGGCTTAAAATGACAGGATCTCCAAGGATTTCCCGTATTCCCGCCATGGTGACCGGAAGCTTTTCCTGTAGCAGCATTCCCACCGGAAGATGGAGAAACGCCGCCGTACTGATGATGGCAATTAAAATCCCGTAAAAGCAGGTGCAGCTCCAGCCCCCTCCCGCAAAAAGGCTTTCCTCTTTTCCCCGGGGCGGACGGTCCATATAGCTTTTATTTTCTTCCACATCCACCCCAAGGGCCAATGCCGGAAGAGAATCGGTAATCAGGTTAATCCATAAAATATGGCTGGATTTTAAGGGTGCCGCCAGCCCCAGCGCCACGGAAAACAGCATGGTAATAATTTCGCCAAAATTTGAGGAAAGCAAAAACAGGACGGATTTCCGGATATTCTCATAGATAGACCTTCCCTGGGCAATGGCTTTCGCAATGGTGGCAAAGTTGTCGTCCGTCAGCACAATGTCCGCTGCATTTTTTGCCACATCCGTTCCCGTCATTCCCATGGCAATTCCCACATCCGCCGATTTTAAGGAGGGCGCATCATTGACTCCATCCCCCGTCATAGCGGTAATCTCCCCGTTTTTCTTGCAGGCTTTCACAATGCGGACCTTATGCTCCGGAGATACATGGGCAAAGACCCTTAGGGACGGCAGTCTCGCCGCAAGCTCGTCATCGGAGAGCTGCAGCAGTTCTTCCCCTGAAATGCACTGCCGGATATCCGAGGCAATCCCCAGCTCCTTTGCAATGGCAAACGCCGTGTCCATCCGGTCTCCGGTAATCATTACCGTTTTCACCCCTGCCCGGTAAAATTCCCACACCGCCTCCTTTGCCTCAGGACGGATAGGATCCGCCATACCCACCATGCCGAGAAACGTCAGGCCGTTTTCTTCTAACCCAGCGGCATTTTCCCGCATTCCTAAGGCTAAAACTCTCAGGGCATTTCCCGTAAACCCTGCCAGCGCTTTGTAAATCTCCTTTTTCCGCTCCGGCGTTAAGGGCTGTTTCCTGCCGGAAAGCAGGATATACTGACACCGTTCGATAATCTCGTCCGGTGAACCTTTGGTATAGGATACCCTGTTTCCGCCCTCACTATGTAAGGTCGTCATCATTTTCCTATCGGAATCAAAAGCAATTTCCGCCTTTCTCGGCATCCGCTTTTCTAATTTTTCCCGACAAAGCCCCAGGGGCTCCGCCATAGAAAGCAGGGCTAACTCCGTAGGATCCCCCAGCCGCTCCCCGTCCTGGATGGAAGCGTCATTGCAGAGCACAAAACCCTGTAAAAAATGCCTGTCTCTCTCCTCTTCCAGCTGCTCCGGGGAAATCACCGCTCCGCCCGTATAACAGCTTGTCACCGTCATACGGTTCTGAGTCAACGTCCCGGTCTTGTCGGAACACACCACGCTGACGCAGCCTAGGGTTTCCACACTGGGCAGACGCTTCACAATGGTATTGACCTTTACCATTCTCGACACACTTAAAGCTAACACCATGGTGACAATCGCCGGGAGCCCTTCCGGCACTGCCGCCACCGCTAAGGATATGGCAGTAATGAGCATTTCGCCGATATCCCGTTTCTGCAGCACTGCAATGATAAACAACACGATACACAGAAAAATAGACACGGTGCTTAAAATTTTTCCCAAATCCGCCAGCCTTTTCTGCAACGGCGTCATCTCGGTTTTTGCGTTCTGTATCATCCGGGCAATTTTCCCGATTTCCGTATCCATGCCGATAGCGGTCACCACGCCCTCACCCCTTCCGTAGGTGACATTCGTGGTCATGTATGCCTGATTTCTGTCCGTCACGTTTTTGGATACCGGAACGGATTCACCCGTCAGCGCCGATTCCTCAATCTTTAAATTAACCGCAGAGGTGAGCCGCAAATCCGCCGGAACCTGCCGCCCCGCTTCTAAACAGACGATATCCCCCGGCACCAAATCTGCCGCCAGAATTTCCCGGATATGCTCCCCCTCCCGAATCAGGGCGTGGGGGCTTGTCATCTCTTTTAGCGCCTCTAGAGCCTTCTTGGCCTTTCCCTCCTGTATCACGCCCACCACGGCATTTAACGTAACCACCGCAAGGATAATCGCCATATCCCCGTATTCTTTCAATATCATGGAAATGACCGCCGCCGCAAATAAAATAAAAATCAGCGGGTCATTCAGTTGTTCTATAAAACTGGCAGCTACCGATTTGCTCTCTTCGTTGTCCAATACATTTTTTCCCCGCTGCAGCGGTTCCTTCTGCTCCTGCACCTGTTTTTCCTCCTTTTTTCACGGGCAGGGAATGTTTTATATGATACGTACAAAAAGCGCCTGCCCTCATAAGATTGTTTATCCTATCTTATGAGGACAGGCAGAAGTTTAGAACATGGAACGTTCATTCCTTTTTACACGTTAGTGTAAAGACTACAATTCTACAAACCGGAAGTTTGTGTTTATTTATATTTCACAGTTCTAAATTTATGTCCAATCCAAAAAGTTGCCTCTAATGTATGAAAATGTATGAATCTTATTTTAGGGTCGTCAACCCCTTTGGGGAAGAAAGCTCTGTCGTGTTCACTCCACAAACTCTGTATTTCTGCTGTGTCCGTTATGATTTCAACATCACCCACTAGAGTCAGAGAATCTCCCTCGTGCTGGAGACAAATGCTTGATTTTGTATTTGTTTCAAAATGCTTTGCCTTTCCTTGTTTTTCACTTCTTTTTGAAGTTACAAAATAAATATCTCTAAATCCCTCGTCCCTCAATTTATTAACACAACAAGTTCTAGGATAGCCTTTTTCATTAATAGAAGAAACAAACATAATTTCACATTTTTTTACTAATTCATCTGCCTTTATTTCTATTTCCTTTATTCGCTGTTTCTGAATATCACTTGCTTTCTGTTCCATACTGCATACTCCTTATAAATTCCGATTAGACACAAATTTACTTTTATCCTTATACTGGCTTAAATTTTGCCTCTCTACTCTTGCATAAAAAGAGAGGTGGCTATTTAATAATTGATATTTGCTTTTCTGGCTTGACTGCATAAGTCACGAGTCGACAGCGTGTAGCTTTTTCCGTCCTTGATAAAATATGTTCCACACTGCCGAAATTCAAAATGTACTTTATGGGCAATACATTGCTCCCGTATGGAAAGCACCCATGCATAATCAAGCGGTCGGGCATTTCTATCCGATTCGCCGCCAACTACGACTAATTCAACCTTATCAAGATAGGCGGTAAGATTTATTTCATCAATCAATGGCTGGCAGATAATATTTTTATGTTTGATAGGCAGTTCATTGAAAATGGAAAGCCTGTAATCAGCTCTGTCTTGATTTTCTACCGTACATCCGACAGTAACATTATCATACCCATCGTTCCAGTCCTCTGGGATACAATCCATAAATCGCTCAATACGCTTTGTTAAAAACAGAAAGTGCAAATCGGAACGCTCCCGTACCATCTGCCAACATTCAGAACGCCATTCATCGGCATCCTCAACCAGAAAATCCGTGGAGAAACAGAGATATACAGTCTGTCCCGATTTGATTTTGTATGTCCCCGATTTGTTTTTAGCAATGGGGGCGTAGAAGTTATCCGTTTTTACGACATTGTCCGTATCAATCCCACGCTTGAAATTACCCTTATAAATATAACAGTACCGACATCCCTCACTATGTTTGTGGCAGCCACGCCACGGATCCCATCTCACCATATCCAAGCACCTCACTATATTTGGAACACTATAAACAGGCTATATAAATATCCATACTCTCCCCATTGGATTCAAAACAGGGGATAACGTCCTTTTCTGTGTGTTCCAGACCGTTGACGCGCATATACTCCATAAGTGTTTTATAAGCGTTTGGAATGGTCACAAAGGGGTTTTGAAAGGGATTTTCAATGTGTATTGCCGCATACTTGTGGGCTGCCTGCTCGTGTATTTTAATATCAGGAGGGCTGACTCTATCAGGCAGTATCCATGCTGCTTCGTAGCCATGCATATTGAAAACATTGATCTGTTCCTGCGACACATTTGGAAAATCCCAGCCAATGACACGAGGTTTTTCCACGTCACAGCTGCGGGCAATGGAAAACATTCTGTGGATAGCGTCCCCCTCCGGGTCGGAGCTGATGACGGCATATTTTATATAGCGGAAAGCGGGGACGGTCTCCACACGCAAATTTGTATACGCCTCTCCACAAACAACCATGTCGCCACGGAACAAGCTGTCGAGTGAGCAGTTGAAAATCCTACAAAGTTCTATCGCCTTGTCCATTTCAGGATACGCCGTATCCAGCTCCCATTTTGATACGGTTTGACGGCTAATATTTATTTTTTCAGCCAGATTTTCCTGTGTCATATCTCCTCTGAGATGTCTTAAGAACTGTAAATTTTTCCCGAAACTCATAGAATATTCTCCTTCTGTTTTTTATGCCCTGCCACATGATCAGTATAGTAGTTTTCTCAACAAGAAGCAACCAATCTATAGGCGCTATTTTTCTGAATCGCGCAACTTCAAAGTGCAGAGAATATTTTACCAACAGTTGAAGTATACCGCAAGCTCTCTGTGCCTTGATGGTTTTTTGTTTACATTCCTTTATTGACAACTTTCCTCACTCGTCCTATAATTCAATTAGTCTGATTTCAGACTGTACGAAATCAGACTAATACAATATTTTACCGTGCATTCCGCATATACCAGAAAAGGAGCAGTTACCCATGAAAAATCAATCCAACAAAAATTACCAGGACTTTTGCTGCCTCGATAAAGAAACCGGGGGTATTTACTATGATTTACAAAAAAGCACCGGGCTGTCCGACGGAGAATTCTGGTGCATGATGGCTGTCCGTTTTTATAACTGCAGTTATCCTCATGAAATCTGCACGTCCATGTGCATGAGCAAGCAGACCGTCCACTCTGCCCTGAAACAGTTAGCGAATAAAGAATTTATCACCTTAGTCACCCACGAAACCAACCTGCGCATGAAACAGATCGTCTTTACCGAAAAAGGCTCTCTCTTCCTTGAAGAACACTTAGTTCCCATCGCAAATGTGGAGCGGGCTGCCTGGGCAGGGCTTACGTTAGAAGAACAGGAGGATTTACTGCGCCTTACCGCAAAGCTGAACCGGCTGTTCCGGGTCCAAACCGACAATTTTTTACAGAAATGAGGTATTTTACTTATGAGAATCCAATTATCCGACCATTTTACTTACCGCAAGCTGCTGCGCTTTGTACTTTCCCCTGTTTTGATGATGATATTTACTTCCCTTTACAGTATCATAGACGGTTTTTTCATCTCCAATTATGTGGGAAAAACCCCTTTTGCTGCCGTCAATCTGATTATGCCCGCCACCATGGGCGTGGGTGCCATCGGCTTTATGGTGGGCACCGGAGGCAGCGCCATTGTATCGAAAACCTTAGGGGAAGGAAAGCGGGAACTGGCAAACTCTTATTTCTCCATGATGATTTATGGAGCTATTTTGCTATCCCTTGTATTATCCGTCCTCTGCTTTATCTTCACCCCGCAGATTTGCACTGTTTTAGGGGCACAGGGAGAATTGCACCGCAACTGTGTCATTTACGGCAGGATTTTATTCCTCGCCGAAACCGCCTTTGTACTTCAATATGCTTTCCAGAGTTTTTTTGTGGCGGCGGAAAAGCCCGGACTGACCTTAAAAATATCCGTTGCCGCCGGGCTGACAAATGCTGTGCTCGATTTTTTATTTATTGTGGTATTCCGCTGGGGAATCGCCGGTGCCGCTGCCGCTACGGCTTTGGGGCAGGTGGTGGGTGGTATCCTGCCGCTGCTTTATTTTTCCCGGAAAAATCCCAGCCTCCTGCGGCTGGTAAAAGCGCCCTTAGATGCTAAAATTTTAAAACAAACCTGCTTTAACGGCTCTTCGGAGATGGTGACAAACCTCTCTTCCTCCATCGTAAATATTTTATATAATTTTCAGCTCATGCAAATTGCCGGGGAAAACGGTGTTGCCGCCTACGGTGTGATTATGTATGCCAATTTCCTCTTTATGGCAGTGTTTTTCGGGTACTCCATCGGCAGCGCTCCTGTTATCAGTTTCCACTATGGGGCGGGCAGCGGCGGCGAACTGAAAAACCTGTTCCGCAAAAGTCTGGTTCTTGTTGGGCTTTCCGGCATCATCATGACTTTTGCCTCTGAAATTTTTGCTTCGCCTCTGGTAAAAATTTTTGCCGGATACGATGCAGACTTGTATACTATGACAGTGCGGGGGTTTCAGCTCTATTGCTTTTCTTTCCTGCTGATGGGAATCAATGTATTTGCCTCCGCCTTTTTCACCGCCTTAGGCAACGGCGGAGTTTCCGCCGCAATCTCTTTCCTGCGTACTTTTTTATTGCAGATTGCGGCAGTTATCCTATTGCCGATATTTTTAGGAATTGACGGTATCTGGCTTGCCGTTGTAGCGGCAGAATTTCTGACGCTGATAATCACTGTCCTGTTCTTTGCGAAAAATGCGAAGAAATATCACTATGCTTAAAACTAAAAAAATCAGATAGATTCACAACCATTTGGTTTTCAAAATAAGATTATCCGCATTTTTGTAATGAAGTTTTCCATAAAATTTTTCGTGCATCTCATCATTTACCGCTTGGAGCTGTACCATTGCAGCTCCAAGCTTTTTCACATTTTTCTCTAATTCCAAAAGGAACTCTGTTCCGATGCCCTGCTGCTGGCTGTCTTTCTCAATGATTATCTCCACTAAATCATATGCCGTCAAATCATCATACTGTTCCATATAGCCCATGGCAAACCCAATAGGCGTTTCTCCCCTTTCAAGCACCAAACAATAGGAATCCTCCCTGCTCCATACCTGATGAATCCGTTTATAAGTAGTATCTCTTGTCCACTCGCCCTCTTCTTTTGTATTATAATAATCTATGTACAATGGGATTACTTTCTCAATATCCTCCTCTGTCATCGCTCTGCATTTTCTTTTATCTTTCATTTCATTTTTCTCCTTAACCTTTTAATAACGCCATAAACACAGCGCATCCCTGACATTGTATCATATTTCCTCCATCTCAGGAATAATCTATCTGCTTCTGCTCACTTCCCGCTGCCTTATTCCCACCGCCTTACCGCAAATTTAGTTGTATTTTGTCGAAAAATATGGTAAAATTTGGTAAATTATTCCAATTTATCAGTGTAGGTGAGGACTTTGAAACGCGAATATTTATCAAAAAATGTTTTTGAGGCACTGCAGGAACGTTTTCATTTCTTGTTTAACGAATTTGACAATATCTTTATTTCTTTTTCCGGCGGAAAAGACAGCGGTCTGCTCTTAAATCTTCTTTTGGATTTTCGGAAAAAATACTACCCCAACAAGACCATTGGTGTTTTTCATCAGGATTTTGAAGCGCAGTACAGTGTGACAACGGAATATATAGAAAAAACCTTTTCCCAGTTGGAAAAGGAAGAAAATGTGGAGCTTTACTGGGTCTGTCTACCCATGGCGACAAGAACTGCCCTAAGCAGCTATGAAATGTACTGGTATCCATGGGATGACACAAAGGAGGAAATCTGGGTCCGTCCCATGCCAAAACATCCCTACGTTATCCATTTGGAGAACAACCCCATCACCACCTATCATTACAAAATGCACCAGGAGGATCTGGCGAAGCAGTTTGGCAGGTGGTATCGTCTTTCCCATAAAAATAAGAAAACTGTCTGCCTGCTGGGTATGCGCTCTGACGAATCTTTACAGCGTTACAGCGGAATCCTGAATAAAAAGTACGGTTACAAGGATACCTGCTGGATCAGCAATCAATTCAAGGATGTGTGGTGTGCCTCCCCCCTTTACGACTGGTCCACCGGGGACGTGTGGCACGCAAACTACAGCTTTGGATATGAATACAATCGTCTTTATGACCTGTACTATATGGCAGGCTTAAAACCGGACCAGATGCGGGTTGCCTCTCCCTTCAACGACTATGCCAAGGACAGCCTGAATCTCTACCGTGTCATCGACCCGAAAATCTGGGTCAAGCTGGTAGGGCGGGTACAGGGTGCAAACTTCACTGCAATTTACGCCCGGACAAAGGCGATGGGCTATAAGAATCTGACGCTGCCGGAGGGGCATACCTGGGAATCCTATACCCATTTCCTGCTTTCCACACTGCCCCCGCGGCTGCGAAACAATTATATCCAGAAATTCAAATCCTCCATCCGGTTCTGGCACAATGTGGGTGGCGGTTTAGAGGAAGATACCATAAAAGAGTTGGAGGACCATGGGTACGCCATTGCGCGCAACGGCGTGTCCAATTACACTCTGATGAAGCGATCCCGCATTATTTTCCTTGGGAAAATTCCCGACAATACGGACGATATTAAGACCTCTAAGGATATCCCCAGTTGGAAACGCATGTGCTTCTGCATTTTAAAAAACGACCATATCTGCCGTTTTATGGGCTTTGGAATCACCAGGGAACAGCAGAAAAACATTAACTTTTTAAAAGAAAAATACAGCAAAGTAGGTGAGTAATTATGTCATTTATCAGTCCCGTATATCATGTAATTTCCGTCCCCATTGAAAAAATAGAGCCAAACACCTATAACCCAAACTCTGTGGCACCACCGGAATTAAAACTGCTCTATGACAGTATCAAGGAGGACGGTTATACCATGCCGATTGTCTGCTATTATGATTCAGAGCGGGATTCCTACATTATTGTAGACGGTTTCCACCGCTACCGCATTATGTTAGACTATCCCGATATTTATGAGCGGGAGGGCGGAAAACTTCCGGTCTCCGTCATTGACAAGCCCATCGACTGCCGGATGGCAAGTACCATAAGGCACAACCGGGCAAGAGGCTCCCATGATGTGGATTTGATGAGCAACATTATCAAGGAACTCCATGAGCTGGGACGCTCCGATGCATGGATTTCAAAGCACCTGGGTATGGATAGGGACGAGATTCTGCGTTTGAAGCAAATTACCGGGCTTGCCTCCCTCTTCCGTGATGTGGAATTCGGACAGGCGTGGCGTGCCGTGGAGGAAAAATTGGACGATTATGATACATCAGAACTGTCGGATGAGATAGATTAATCACGTAACATCAGAAAAATACTCCGGCGTTGTCGCTGCGAAAAAGGGACAACGCCATTAATGGAGGTCTGCATAGCATTTGCCGGTACTTTCGCTGGATTATTTGCGAAACACTATTTGAAGGCCTGAACATTTACAACAAAAAAAAGAGCTACCATCAGCTCTCCTCAAAATCTAAAATGCCGGCGACCGGAATCGAACCGGTACTGTATTTCTACAACAGGATTTTAAGTCCTGCGCGTCTGCCAGTTCCGCCACGCCGGCACTTATGTAATTAAAAATACTGCCTCCTATGTTCAAACGCCTAACGGTTCTCCCCTTCACTCACAAGCTGCAGAAGAATTAGTTCCTACCGGACAGTATTTCATGGGCAGAGGTGGATTCGAACCACCGAAGCAATTTGCAGCAGATTTACAGTCTGTCCCCTTTGGCCACTCGGGAATCTGCCCATTCATCAGGAATATCCTGACAAGAATTGATTATAACACAGTCTCTTTCATTGTGCAAGCATTTTTTTATCCCAGCAATACCTTGCTACAGTACTCAAGCACCTCTTCCACTGCCTGCTTGTTTTCCCGGTAAAACACCCGGTTATTTTCTTTTTCCAGCTCCACTAGACCGCACGCATACAAGGCACTCATATGATGGGAAATCGTAGCGGTGGTAAGCCCCATATGTCTGGCAAGTTCACTGCCGTAGGCACTTTTGTCCCGGATATAGGATAAAATTTCAAATTTGCTTTTGTCACCTAACACCTTTAGCACCTCCGCCGCATAGCTTTCCATCTCTTTATCGGATTTTTCCCCCTGATGCAGAGGAGTGACTCCTATAACAAAAAGCAGCCCGGTACAAAGAATATCGCATTTATTACAACTCCCATCCTCTTCTATCTGGCGCCCAAACGCCACCGTATTGGCAGCAATCAATGCAGGCCAGACTTCATAACCATGCTCATTGTCTTCCATATTCAATTGAAATTCCTTTCGGATGTAATCAAAAAAACTTTGGTTTTCTAACTTTTTCTCCCAAAAATCGTAAAAAATTTCAAGTTCGGGCGCAATTTCCTCTTCAAACTGCCTAAGAAACCTCTCTCCCTTTTCTAACAATGCAAACAATTTTTCCCGGTGCTCTTCCCTGTTCCAAAAGATATCCTGCAGCAGCACTTTCGTTTCGTCCGGCAGATTCATCTTTAAAATCCGCTTCATTACCTCCCCTGGGGTTTTATCCGGTTCCCTTTTCATATCGTAAATCTGGCAGCCAAAATGCTGCACTATCTCCCCAAACCGGATACAATATTCTTCCTCGGAAATCCCTTCTATCTCTGTCTTTACTTCCCCGGCATCCTTTCCCATAAAATGTACCATATTAGAAATGAGAAGGATAAAATCCGCCAGAGGCTCCTCGGCGTCTTCCACTCCCTCATTCCTGTCTTTAAAATAAAACTCGATATCCTTTTTCGCTCTGCGAAATGCTTTCTGTGCCTCTTTTTCAATCTTTTTCAGTAAACGAAAGATACGGGAAATTGCTTCTGCACAATCCTCATACTTTGCCAACAGACTTTTTTCTGTCTCTGCACAAGTTTTCTCATTTGCCAGTAAAGAGAATAACTGGTATATCTCTGATAAATAATCAAGCTCTTTTTTAATTACCGCCCGCATATATCTGCCTTTCTATGACGGAGCTACTCTAAACGGACTTTCCGCACTCCAACATAACTAAATAATACCACAAGAAGCATTCCGCTGACTATAAAAATCTGCACCACGCTGAACTTCGATGCCAGACCACTGATAAGGAAGGAAGTAACCGGCATTGCCGCTGTGGCAGAGGCATTAAAAATCGCCCCCACTCTGGCAAGGTACTCCTGCCGTACCGCCTTCATAAACTGTACACTTAACACCCCGCTTACAATGCTGACACTAATGCCTATCAAAAAGCTCACCACTCCCGCCAGAAGATATACCGCCCATGGAAGCTGTTTCAGGCAGCTGCCTAACGTATATGCCATACAGCTGATACCGATAACTACTCCGCCTGTAATGACGTTGGCTCTGACCGAAAAGTTCTCATTTAACTTCGGAAAAATAAGGGAACCCGCCAGCATTCCCAGTGTCAGCAGAACAGACATGACACTGAGCATTTCACTGCCCTGTCCCATAACCTCATATGCCAACGGAGTCTGTAAAGCGTTCAACGGAACTACCGCCGCATTAACAGCGACCCCCAGAAGGCAGAAATTACGGACTACAGGAACCTCTTTTAAATATTTCGCGCCTTCCGCAAGCTCCTTTTTATAAACTCCAAAATTCAGCCTTTCTCTTCGAGACTCCCTTCCATTTATCCGGATAAAACTGCGTATAAATGCCGAACCAAAAAAAGATACTGCATCAATAAAAATTGCCACCCAGATTCCAAATATGCCGATAATCACACCTGCCGCTCCCATTCCAAGAAGCTGAACCACTGTGGAAACCGTGTTGCTTAAGGAAGTACCGTACTCATAGTATTTTTCTTCCAACAGCTTCGGGACTAATGCCATGCCTGCTGGCAGGGAAAATGCTTCTACGGTGGAATTAAGGAGGGTAAATGCCACCAAAATCCATGGCGTCACGTTTCCGGTAAGGTACAATGCCACCAAACCGGCTGTAATAATGCCCCGGATACAGTCTGTCACCACCATGACCTTCTTTTTGTCCATCCCCTCCACCAGCACTCCTGCAAAAGGCTGTAACAATACCGTAGGCAGATTATTGATGCCAAAAATAACAGCTGCCCATGCTGCGCTTCCCGTAATCTGGTAAACCAGCCATTCAAAGGCAATCACATCCACCGAATCCCCGAAGCGGTTAACCATATTGGAAAGCATCAGCTTTACATATTCCTTCTGGGTAAAGACCTCCCGATACCCGGTTTTTCCTGTCTCTTCCATTATGCTTCTCCTTTTCTTTCGTATGTTTATTAGATGTTTATGAAGTTATTATCAGATATATATCTTATATATTTTATACCAGATTGTTAGATGTATGTCAAGTATATAGTATTAGATTGCAATCTAATATGTAACGGGATTAAAAATGCAGGTTGACTTTACATGTCAATCGGATGCCCAGTAACCAAATCAGACAATATTTGGCAACATTTAGCAACCTTTTACAAAAAAAGGTACATTTTTTCAATCTAAAATACTATAATAAAGATATCATTATCATGTGGAGGTTTCTATGGTCAGTATCGACGATATCTCATACGCCTTTAAAAATTATTTTTCCAATTTTATAAACAGTATTTCTTTAGATGAGAAACTACTTGCGCCCGCGCCAAAAGAGGAGTGGATTCGCCGTCTACAGGGTTGTGCCCGCTTCCAGGCAAGTGTCCGCCAGGAGGACCAGCATATGATTCATTCATTAAATACACTTTTAACAGAGCAGTCTGACACCCTCACCGCTGCCCACTATGACACTATTTTAAAATACTGTCGGAAGTTATATTATGCAAACTCCAACGAACCGCCTATCCTTTTGGATTTGGCGCAGAAATTAATTCCCCATTATGAAAGATTAGATGACACGGAAAATCTGCTTTTTCTCTACTGCTGCGCCGGATACGCTTCCTCCCAGCTTTCCCGCATTGACAGCGGAAACGTCAGAAAGCTTTCCTCTTATTATTACAAAAAAGTCATCTCCTACCGGGACGAAATTGATACCTTCCAAAATCCCGTAAGCCGCGACTATATTTTTATTGCCTACAACAATTTAATCCGTATCGGACCGCGGGCCGGCTGGCTTACCTTAGAAGAATCCTATTCCCTGTGTCAGGAATTATATTCTATCCGGTGTCAGAAAAAATTCCGGCAGTTCGACAAGAGCAATCCAAGAATTCCAAGCCTTTGTAAGAAAGCCATTGACGGTTTTCTTAACAACGATTGCCTTGCCGATTTAGAAGGTTTCTCTTTCACCGAAAATATGCACCAGTTTTGTATCACCCTATCCAAAAAACGCTTTGAAGAGGACAGGACGAAAGCAAAATCCTTTTATCACTGCCCCGCCTCCACTGTTTTCCAATACTATAAGATTCTGGCTGAGGAAGGCAGTATCTCCTGGAAAGAAGCCTGTGAGATATTAGACGATTACTATTTCAAAAAAGAGAAGCTGCTCTCCGAAGAAATTGACTTTGATCACCTGACTTTTTACGTGGATTTTGCCATGCTTTTAATCTCCTTTTTGAACAAAACCGCTCTGCCTGCCTCAAAAAAGAAAGCAAAAATAGTACAGTACCGCCTTCTTTTAAAAAATTTTCTGTCTAACTGCCAGACTGTATTAGAGCGTTATACCTTATGTGAAGGACTGTATTTTGCCACCTTCCATCCCTTAATTTTAGAAACTTTTGAGAACCCGGTGGAGAAAACCAATTTCATTATTGATTCCGTGGTTTCCAGTCATCTGCCTACCATGACCCATTCTATCATGGTATCCTACTTAGCAGAGGCCATCCTCAAACATGTTTTTTTGTACTGCCCAGAGATATTAATTACTCCCAAATCACACATGACACTTGACGAACTGCTTACAAAACAACCCCAGGTTACCGACTACGCCGTACAAGCTGCCCTGCTGCATGATATTGGAAAAAACGGCATCGTACCTGTTATCATGACCCAGCACCGCAATCTGACCGATTACGAATACAGTCTTCTTAAAATGCACCCCCAAAAGGGCGCTGACTATCTGTCCGACAGGGATTTTATCGTCTACCGTGACATCGCTCTAGGACACCACAAATCCTATGACGGAAGAAGGGGCTATCCGGTAGACTTTGATAATGTACACTCCCCCTACCGTCCCATCATTGACCTAATTCACATCTGCGACTGCATAGATGCCGTCACCGACTACCTGAGCCGGAACTATAATCGTATCAAATCCTTTGCTACGGTGATGGAGGAATTAGAGGCAGAAAAGGGAACGGAATACAATCCCGTTCTGGTGGATTTGATTTTAGAACATGATGATCTGTACCGGGAGCTCCGGTTCTTAGTCGAACAGAAGCGGGAGGATATCTACTATGATGTGTATCTCACCTTTGCAAATAAACACGTTGCCAATATGGAGCACCTCTGACCAATAGGAAGCAGAATTTCGTCCTGATAGGTTTCCTGCTCTACGATATACTGAATCCGGTATTTTCCGTATTTATATCATAGGACAGGAATAGCGCTAAGACAAAAAAAACAGCAGCCCTTCCGGACTGCTGTTTTAGGAGAAGGTATTTTTACTATGGGGTATAGCAAAAACTATATATAATGTATTGGGGGGTTTTACAGGTATTATAATATCACCTTCTCCCGGATAAGTGTGCACAAACTTCACAATTTTATCTCTTCCAAACTGTGCATTTTGTACAGTACTTTTTTCTCTTGCATACAAGTCTGAAAGAAAAACTGCACAACTTACGCTTCAAATAATGCCTCAAACTCTTTCTGCCCGATTTTTTCCTTTTCTAACAGCAGGCCGGCACAGGCATCCAGCACGCCCCTGTTTTCCATAATCATGGCTTTTGCCTTGGCATAGCAGTCATCAATGATACGCTTTACCTCCTGGTCAATGGCAGTTGCCACGCCCTCACTGTAGCCTCTGGTGTGGGCAAGGTCACGTCCGATAAACACTTCGTCATCATCATTATCATAGCAAATCAGACCTACGTTATCTGACATACCATATCGTGTCACCATGGCTTTCGCCAGCTTCGTCGCCTGCTTAATATCCTGGGAGGCTCCCGTGGTAATATCGTCAAATACCAGCTCCTCCGCCACACGTCCGCCTAAGGAGACGATAATATCCTGCAGCATCTTGCCCTTAGTGTTAAACATTTCATCCTTTTCCGGCAGAGGCATGGTGTAGCCCGCTGCGCCATTTCCCGTAGGAATAATGGAAACGGTATATACCGGTCCCACATCCGGCAACAGATGAAACAAAATCGCATGGCCGGACTCATGAAAAGCTGTAATCCGTTTTTCCTTCTCGGAAATGATACGGCTCTTCTTCTCTGCGCCGATACCCACTTTAACAAAGGATTTCTTAATATCCCCCTGGGTCAGGAAAGCTCTGTTCTCCCTCGCCGCCACAATAGCTGCTTCGTTTAAAAGGTTCTCCAAATCCGCTCCGGTAAATCCGGCTGTGGTCTGTGCCACCTCTTTTAAATCCACATCATCCCCTAAAGGCTTATTTTTTGCATGGACATGGAGGATTTCCTCCCTGCCGCCCACATCGGGGCGTCCCACATAAACCTTACGATCAAAACGGCCGGGGCGCATAATTGCCGGGTCGAGGATATCCACACGGTTGGTTGCCGCCATCACGATAATGCCCTCGTTAATACCAAAGCCGTCCATCTCCACTAACATCTGATTTAAAGTCTGCTCGCGCTCGTCATGACCGCCGCCCATACCGGTTCCGCGGCGTCTTGCCACAGCATCAATCTCATCAATGAATACAATACAGGGGGCATTCTTTTTCGCTTCTTCAAACAAATCCCTGACACGGGAAGCTCCCACACCCACGAACATTTCCACAAAGTCAGAACCGGAAATGCTAAAGAAGGGCACACCTGCCTCTCCTGCGATTGCCTTTGCCAGAAGGGTTTTACCTGTTCCCGGAGGTCCTACCAAAAGCACTCCCTTGGGGATTCTTGCCCCTAACTTGGTGTATTTTCTGGGTTCCTTTAAAAAATCTACGATTTCCTCTAACTCTTCTTTTTCCTCTTTCAGCCCCGCCACCTTTTCAAAGGTCACACGTTTTTCCGGATCATCTGCCATCATTTTTGCACGGCTCTTGCCGAAGTTCATCATTTTGCTGCCGCCGCCGGAATTTGCAGCTGCCTGATTGGTCATAATGATAAAGAAAATAAACATGGCGGCAAAAATAATCAGATAAGGCAGCAGTGTCAGAAGCCAGCTTTCCTCCGGCGGGCTCTGCACGGTATAGTTCTTAACTCCCTGCTCCCGCATATAGCTTTCCACCTCTGCCACGTCGGACACATAAAGCACCTGGGTGCTCCCGTCGTTGAACAAAATCTGGAGGCTGCCCGTAGGCACTTCCCTGTTGGGCACCACATGAACCTGCGCCACCTCACCGCTCTCGATGGCTTCTTCAAACTGGGCCCTGGTGTAATTGTTGGTTGCCGAATTGCCGTCTAACCAATACCAGATTGCAACCACCGCCAAAATTAATATGAGATAAATTCCAAATCCTCTAAAACTACTTCTTCTATTCACTTGCTTCTCCTTCTTCGTCCTCTATTTCCACAAATCCAATATATGGCAGATTACGATATTTCTGGTCATAGTCTAAACCGTAACCCACGACAAACTCATCGGGAATCTCAAATCCCACATAATCCACGACAACCTGCACCACACGGCGTTCCGGTTTGTCTAGCAGGGTACACAGCTTCAGACTCTTTGGATTTCTTGTTTTCAAATTCTGCAGCAAATAACTTAAAGTCCTTCCGGAATCAATGATATCCTCAATGACTAACACATTTTTCCCCTCGATACTGGTGGATAAATCCTGTACGATTTTCACCACGCCGCTTGAGGAAGTACCTGATCCATAGCTGGAAACGGACATAAATTCAATTTCCACCGGGGAAGTGATACGCTTTGCCAGCTCACAGGTAAAAAATACGGAACCCTTCAAAATACAAATCAGACATATCGGCTCGTCACCGTATTCTGCACTAATCTGCGCTCCCAATTCCTTAATTCTCGCTTCAATTTTTTCCTCCGAAAGATGAACATTAATCTGTTTAATCTTCATGATAATTTCCTCCGACCGCCTGTACTTCTAATATTTTTTTCGTCTGCTGACTGATTCTGTAATCTGCGCTGATGCGCCCTCCGATGACCCATAACACATGGGCTTCCTGCACCAAAAGCCAGATATTATCCCGGCACTCCCGGGGAATCTTTTCATTTACAAAATATTCTTTTAATTTTTTCTTATGCCCCTGTAAATCCACCGTCAGATAATCTCCCGGCTGTCTCCTTCGTATCTGCAAGTTACCCTTTATCTTATCATAATTCAGCCATTTCGTATACTTTTTTTTGTAAATTTCACCAATTTCCGGCTTCGCCTCCAAAATACGGAAATGCAGTTCTCCCTCCGGCAGTGAAATGCAGATTTCCTCCCCCGCCTCTAACCGCTGCCATTCGGCTTCGCCCAGGCGGTATTCCCGGGGAAACTGTGCCATGTGACTTTGCAGCCTGTCTGCAGCATTGGACTGCACTCCCTCTTTTCGAAGGCGGACGCCCTCATAAACTCTCTCTGCCCTCACACCGTAAGGCAAATCCAGGCTCCGCCCCACCTGCTTTTGAAATAAAAACCGCACCTCCTCCACATGCACAAATCCGATGTCCCTGCTGCTGTCGGAAACCTCTGCAAGGATACGGTGGAGCATTTCATCTTGTAAAAATTCCGGATACGTCTCAAATTTTTCTGAAGCAATGACGACCGTTCCGCCGGGCTCCTTTTTATTTCCTCCCGTTTTTCTCTCCGGCGTTTCCCTGACACAGCATTCCCGTATTGCCTCCTCTGCCTGCCGCGCCAGATAGTCCGCAACCTGCCGCAGCATTCCCGCACTGCGGTTCATATGGGAAACCGCCCGCTCATTTATTTCGGAAAGCTCCGGCAGGATGTTGTGGCGGATACGATTTCTGCTGTAATCCGTGTCTGCATTAGTGGAATCCTCCCGGTATTCCTGCCCGATGCCGTTAAGATAGCTTTCGATCTCCCGCCGCTGGACATTTAGAAGCGGACGGATAAGCTCTGCTCCCTCCATCAGGGGACGCTTCGCCCGCATTCCCGCAAGCCCCACAATGCCGCTGCCCCGTATCATCTGAAACAGCAGGGTTTCCGCATTGTCGTCCGCATGGTGGGCTAACGCCACTCTGACGGTTCTTTTTTCTTCCTTTCTTTTTTCGATTTCTTTCCGGTAACATTCATAGCGCTTGATTCTTGCCGCCTCTTCTACCCCTAAGCCCTTTTCCTTTGCATAGGAGGGCACGTCCACGGCATAGATGTGGCAGGGCACATGAAAACTGTCACACAATGTCCGAACAAAGGCAGCGTCCCTGCGGCTCTCTTCTCCCCGGATCCCGTGCTCCACATGCACAGCCTCTAAGGTAAAATCCATTTTCTTTTGTATTTCCAATAAAAGGCGCAGCAGGCACACAGAGTCCGCTCCCCCGGAAACCCCCGCAATCACGCAGTCACCCTGCGCAATCAACTTTTCCGCCTTTATCCACTCGATCACTTGCTCTGTCATTTATTTTTCCCAGATACAGGCAGTAAGCACCGTCATATCATCCGCCGCTTTTCCTCCCGTAAAAAGCATGACCCGTTCCATAATCCGCTTGGCTAATATGCCCGGATTGTTGGTTTCTATACTTTCTATGATTTCCTGCATCGTTTCCTCCGGTTTTGGTACATGTAGATATTCTAACACACCATCTGTCACCATGACAACAAAATCCCCGTTTTCTAACTGCCTGCTCTCATTCTGGATTTCGAACTGGGTTTCCACCCCCACCGGAAGGCTGGAGGAGGTGATACATTCCACCTCCTTTTCCCTTTTGATGAAGGTGGCAGCCGCACCGATTTTATAAAAATCCGCCCTGCCTGTATACAAGTTCACCTTGCATAAATCCACCGTGGAGTACAAATCGCTGTCCCCCCTCATCACCATCGCCGAATTCATCATACGGATGGCAGTCTCCACGGAAAACCCCGCCTCTAAGAAACGTTCCAGCAAATCCAGCACCATTTCGCTCTCCCTGCAGGCTGTGCTGCCGGAACCCATACCGTCAGACAGCCCCAGCAGCAATTCTCCCCGCTCTAACTCCAGGAAGGAAAAATTATCCCCGGAAATCTGCGCCCCGTCCTTTTTCATCCGGGCAATCCCCTGCACATTACGGTATAAGGTATCCTCGTAGAGCACAAAATCCGTCGGCTCCTTAGAGATAAAGGTCTTGGTGTCAGCGGGAAGCCTCATTTTTTTCTCCAGAGCATGTCCCACCGCAGCCGCAAAGGTTTTCATGGAAATACAGCCTCCCATGCGGCTCTTTAGGGTAGCCTCTAATTTTAATTTTCCCTCCACCGTCTCCACCAGATGGATATTTTCCACCACAATGCCGTGTTCCTTGGCACGGTAGCGGATTTCCGCTATTTTATTCCGCTCCTGGCGGTCTAGCACTTTTTCCTCTCTGGCGCAATCCTTCATAATATACGCCATAGCATCTAACTGCTCCGCAATCACCTGACGGTTTTCTAAAAGACGGTTATACCACGCCCGGTTTAAATTGGCACGCTCAAACACATGCACCGCCTCCTCCACCATATCCCTGCTTTTGGGGCAGTACCGGCTCAGTTCCTGCTCCTGCTCCTCGTCCGGCGCCCCCACATGCCAGATGGAGGAAATCATTCCCGAAAGAATCCCATAGAGAGGGGTGGCATCCCGCTCCCAGCAGAGGGCACAGGACTCGCAGGAAGCACACATTTTTCCCGTCAGTTCATTTTGTATCTGCCCCAATTCCTCCGCCGTATACTGGCTCTTTTTCTGGCTCATGGTGTAAAAAATATGGGAAAGCCCCTGAAAGGACTCTGCATAATTCATCAGCCGCTCCCCATTTCCCCGCTCTGTCTTTTCCTCGGGAATGGTTTCCGGCGGTCGGTACTCCATCACCCCGTGCAGAATGCGGTTCAGCAAAATCACCGCACCGAAAATAAAGACCGCCTCTAAAAACACCGCAGCCGTAGCAGGCTGGTTCTTCCATTCCAACAGACTGCCGCAAAAAGACAGGATTAAGGTGGACACTGCCGCCAAAGCTCCCGCTAAAATTGCCGGACAGCCCTCGTTGGCCCATTCCACCAGCCGGATTGCCCCCGCCGTTACCAGTAAAATCACTCCATATTTTACCGCCGCCGTAAGGGGCATGAAAAACAACATGCCTATGTACATAAATCCCAGCAGCATAAAACCGCTCATATGCTCTAAATACAATGCGGCAAAATACGCCGGGACCAGCGGATAACACCCCATAACACTCCCCCCGCAGACAAAGCTTCCCAATATGCCAAGTATCATTTGTTTTGCGTTTGTTTTCTTCATGACTTCTCTCCTTCTTTCTATTTTAGACTTCACCTTGCAACAGTTCAGATACCCCAGGGTACAAAGGGGTATCTGAACTGCTGCAGCGAACCCTATTATAGGAGTCCTGGAAAAAAATCTTTGTCAAAGCAGGGACGGCTTTTCAAAAACTTTTCGCCAAAAATCCTTTTTCTATGTCTTTTTGAAGGAGGTAAAATTATTTCACCTTTTTTAAGAATTTGATACTGTTTTTCTCCTCTGTTTCATGTTAAGGTAAATACAGAAACCACAGGAAAAATACAAAAAGGAGAAGTGACATGTCTTACACAGCAAGCAACACCCGTTATGACACCATGGAATATCCCCGTTGCGGCGACAGCGGATTAAAGCTTCCACTGGTATCCTTAGGCCTATGGCACAATTTCGGGGACACCAACGATTATGAAAACATGAAGGCAATGTGTCGCACCGCTTTCGACTGCGGCATCACCCATTTTGACCTGGCAAACAACTATGGGCCGCCCTACGGCAGCGCCGAGAAAAACTTTGGGAAAATCTTAAAGGAAGAACTGATGCCCTACCGGGATGAACTGATTATCAGCACCAAGGCAGGCTACGATATGTGGGAAGGCCCTTACGGCAACTGGGGCAGCCGCAAGTACTTAACGGCAAGCTTAGACCAGAGCTTAACACGCTTAGGGCTTGATTATGTAGATATTTTTTACCATCACCGCATGGACCCGGAGACGCCTTTAGAAGAAACCATGGGCGCCTTAGCCTCCATCGTGGCAAGCGGCAAGGCTCTTTATGTGGGACTTTCCAATTATGACGGAACCACCCTCATCCGGGCAGCGGCCATCTTAAAGGAGTTAAAGTGTCCCTTTATCATCAACCAGAACCGTTACTCCATTTTTGACCGCACCATAGAGCAGAACGGTTTAAAAGAAACAGCCCTTGCGCTAAAGAAAGGCATTATCGCCTTTTCCCCTCTGGCACAGGGCATGCTGACAAACCGATATATTGACGGCATTCCCGCCGACAGCCGTATCGCAAAGGACGGACGCTACTTAACAGAAAACGCCCTGACCTCGGAAAAGCTCTCCCAGATTAAAGCATTAAACGATCTTGCCGCAGAGCGGGGACAAACCTTAGCCGAGATGGCGTTAAGCTGGGTGTTAAAGGATAGCGCCGTCACCAGCGTCTTAATCGGCGCCTCCAAACCGGAACAAATCTTAGATAACGTTAAAATCATCGGACACACCTCTTTCTCGAAAGAAGAGCTGCAAAAAATCGACGGCATTGTCCGTTAATGTACCGGCACTACGCTTTCCGCTATATTTTGATTTGCGTCCATTTTCCCGCTCTAAAACGGGTGGACGCAAAGAGAAAGCGGGATACCTGGTCAAACAAAACTCCCATCCATATTCCCACAATCCCCCATCCTAACACATAACCGCAGACATAGGAGCCTAAGGTACGGATTACCGTTACACTGATGGTAGATGCAACTGCGGTGTAAAGGGTATCTCCCGCTCCTCTTAAGCAGCCCATGTAAATCACCTGGGAAATCTGGAAAATCACAACCAGAATAATCACGTGCATGATGCTGACGCCGATTTCTATAATCTCCTCTTCCTCAAAGAACAGCCGGTAAAGCCCTCTTGCCCCGAAAAAATAAATCAATGTCAAAACTACTGCAATCCCTGCCCCAAGCCTCCGGCAGGTCTTTCCGTATGCTTTTGCCATCTCCTGATCCCCTTTTCCAAGGCTAAAACCAATCAAAGCCACCGCAGCAGCCTGCAGCCCGTCCCCAAAGGAAAAGGACAGGGACATAATGTTCATCCCCACCTGGTGCGCCGCCATGGCGTTAGTTCCCTGATGGGCTGCCATCACCGCCGTCATCATAAAGCCAACCCGCATTAAAATCTGCTCAAAAAAGACACTGTAGCCCACCTTAAACAGATTTTTCAGCGCCTCGCCTAAAGGCTTTAATTTCCGCTCCATGATATAGGGAATACTGATAAAACCGTCCTTTTTAAAAATTGAACCGATACTCATGATACAGCCCATCACTGTTCCAAGCACCGTTGCAATCGCCGCCCCCCGGATCCCAAGCGCCGGAAAGCCTAAGTGGCCGCCTATCAAAAGATAGTTTGCTGCAATATTTACAACGCTTGAGGTCAGGTTGGTGGTCATGGTAATTCTGGTATTCCCTGCACCGCGCTGCGCCGCATTGATGGCCATCAGTATCACATTAAAAATCATACCTCCCATGATAATACGGAAATAAATCACCGCCGCCTCATGAGTGTCCGCCGTGGAGCCGCAGAGGTCAATCATCCAGTCGGCTCCCGCCACAAAGGCGCTGCTGATTACCAGCGTTCCCACAAGAACCATGCAAAGTGCGGTCAGCAGAAGCACATTTGCCCTGTCCCGGTTTCCCTCGCCCTTCCGCCTTGCCACCAGTGCGGAAAGCGCCACGTTTGTTGCAATAAAAAACGCCATACCCACAAATTTGGGCTGGGTCGTCAAACCAACGGCTGCTACTGCCTCTGCACCAATGCTGCTTACCATAAAGGAGTCCACCAACCCCGCAAATGCGATAAAGAAAGACTCCAGAATGGACGGCCATGCCATGTTCACTGCCGTTTTTAATATTTGATTGTCATATGTATTTCTTTTCATTTTCATCATCCCACCGACAGAAGCCCTCATCGGCGCCATATCATTTACTTTGTCTCCTTAAAGATAATCTCATCATCGTAAGCAAGCCCCAGTTTACTCTTCGCTGTATCTTCCACATACTGCTGGGACTTGGTATAGGCTTCGTAATCCTCTAATTCTTCCGCCCTCTTCTGTTCCTCTTCTAACTGCTGCTCTAAGGCTGCCTGCTTCTCCTGATAGGTCTTATCCTTCTGGTAAATCTGGGCAATCTGAAGGGACATTACCGCCACAAATGCAACAACAATGATACCAATACACAGTTTCCCCGCACGATTATTATCTTTTCTCCGACGTCTTGCACCTGCCATAAGTTTCTCCCTTCTCTCATAGTTTACATAAACCCATTTTAACCGCTTGCCATACTTTTTTCAATCGTTTTATCAAAAAACCGGTAAATTTCTTTCCAATTTTCACCGGAGGCCCCAAAACTGTACCGAATAATTTTCCCAGTATCCCGCCAAGCTTGCCAAACAGGAACACATTCACCCTAATCAGCAGGCGGCTTAAAGTCACATAATAAAGAAGCATGCCGATGACAATGCCCCCAAAGGCAAAGCCCCGCACCATGCCGTCGTTTTCCCGGTAAAGCAGCACAAAGACCGCCGCTGTGCAAAACAGCCAGTACAAAAAATCTTCTATGCCAATCCAGAGATTTCCATGGGGCACCATCCGCCGGAAAATCCGCAGCACATCATATGCCAGAAACAGCACTGTCCCTACCAATATGGAGGTTCCTAAGAATACCGCCTCCTGTCCGATGGTCTCACTGACACTCATTATTTAAACAACCTTCCTAAGAAAGACTCCGCCTGCTTTCCTGCATTCTTCACCTCAGAATAAGTTAAGCTGTCAATCCTGCCCTCAATATCAATCTCGCCCTTCTCTAAGCTCAGCCTGTTTACATGAAGGTCATGTCCCTTTATCAAAAGCATTCCCATCTCCGTCTCTAAGAGGATTTCCGCCACATCAAAGGACAGTACATCCACCACGCCGGAAAAAGCACCGCTGCTGCGGTTCACCAAAAGCACCTTGTGGGATTTTGCTACACTGCTGTTTCTCTCATCCATTCTGATACCCTCCTGTTGTTCTTTCGTACGAGGACTTCTCTTCGTACTATTTTTTTAAATATATTAGGAGGGTATTCCATTTATGCTATATATTCAAATAAATCTTTTGCCTCGTCCTTTTTCGTGGTATCCTGGATGTCTAACACCCGCACCTTTACCGCCTTTGTACCGAAGGCAATCTCAATGATATCGCCCACCTTCACATTGACCGAAGCCTTCGCCGGTTTGCCGTTTACCGTCACACGCCCTGCATCACATGCCTCGTTTGCCACGGTGCGGCGCTTAATGAGCCGGGATACCTTTAAAAATTTGTCTAATCTCATCTTGTCATACCTCTTCCTGTTCTGCATATACATAGAAATATAAAACCAAAGGATACTTTGCATACTGCCGTATATAATACTGCCATATATAATACTGCCATATATAGAAAAAGCGGACTCCGTTAGACGAAATCCGCTCTGGCAACTCCATGAAAACTATGCGTTAATCATATCCTTTAATGCTTTACCTGCTTTGAATTTAGGAGCTTTAGATGCCGGGATAACCATCTCTTTGCCGCTCTGTGGGTTTCTTCCGGTTCTCTCTGCTCTCTCAGCTACTTCGAATGTACCGAATCCTACCAACTGGATTTTCTCGCCTTTTTTTAATTCCTCAGCAACAACATCTGTAAAAGCTTTTAATGCTGCCTCTGCGTCTTTTTTGCTTAACTCAGTTTTTTCAGCCATAGCTGCAACTAATTCTGCTTTGTTCATGTCAAAAATTCCTCCTCTGGATTTTCACAATAAATTTGAATTTGGTTCTTCAATAAACCTACTTCATTATTTATACTTGTTTTTGTCTCCTTTGTCAAGAAAAATCCCCATTTTTAGGGGATTTTTCTTTCTTCCATCTGCTATCCGGAACAATTCTTATAACATCTTGTCAATCATGGCATGAACGGCTGCAGATAAGTCTTTCGATTTCTGCTCTGCATCCTCTAAGGACGTGCCTTTTACGCCCAGATAGAATTTTACCTTCGGTTCTGTGCCGGAGGGTCTGACGCAGACCCATGCCCCGTCGTTCATCTCATAGTAAAGCACGTTAGAGGATGGAAGTCCGGTAGGTTTCACCTCTCCGGTTGCCACATCTGTGACAGTGTCGTTCTTGTAGTCACGGACTGCCGTCACTTTGTATGCACCGATTTCTGCCGGAGCATTCTCTCTTAAGGTGTTCATAATTTCCTGAATCTTTGCCAGCCCCTCAATGCCCTTTAAGGTGATGGAGGTTACATCATCCTTGTAGTAGCCGTATTTCTCATACATGGCAAGCATTGCGTCCCAGAGCGTCATGTCTTTTGTCTTATAGTAAGCCGCTGCCTCACATAAGGTCATGGAAGCAACGATGGCATCCTTATCCCTCGCATAGGTTCCGGTCAGGCAGCCGTAGCTTTCCTCCATACCGAACAGATAAGTTCCTTTGCCGGTCTTTTCAAACTCTAAAATCTTCTGTCCGATAAACTTAAATCCGGTGAGCACCTCCACCAATTCAATGCCATAGTATTCCGCAATGGCATCCGCCATATTCGTGGAAACGATGGAACGGATAAATGCGCCGTCCTCCGGCAGACCGAAAAGCTCTTTTCTCTGTCCGATGACATAATCACCAATCAGGCAGCCGGACATATTTCCGGTAAGACTGTGGTATTCTCCGGTTTTTGAATCCTTTACATAAACGCCAAGACGGTCTGCGTCCGGATCTGTGGCAAGGATCAAATCTGCGTCCACCTTTTTGCCCAAGGCAAGTCCTAACTCAAATGCCTCTGCCGCCTCCGGGTTCGGATAACTGACAGTGGGGAACTCCCCGTCGGGAAGCTCCTGCTCCGGCACCACATAAACATTCTGGAAACCGAGCTCCTTTAACACGCGGCGTACCGGAATATTTCCGGTTCCGTGCAACGGGCTGTAGACAATCTTCATCTCTGCTCCCACCTTGTCAATGCAGTCCTGATGAAGCACTAATTTTTTCAGCTCCGCAATATACGGATCGTCGATATCTGCGCCAATCACCTGATATAAGCCTGCTGCCTTTGCCTCCTCTAAAGGCATAGTCTTTACCGTAGCGTAATCGGTTACTTTCTTTACCTCGTCCATAATTCCGGTATCATGGGGCGGAGTAATCTGCGCGCCGTCCTCCCAGTATACCTTATAGCCGTTGTACTCCGGCGGGTTGTGGCTTGCGGTAATGTTGATACCTGCGATACAGCCTAATTTACGTACAGCGTAGGAAAGCTCCGGTGTCGGTCGTAAGCTCTCAAAAACATATGCCTTAATACCGTTTGCTGCCAGGCAGAGTGCCGCTTCATCCGCAAACTCCGGTGACATTCTTCTGGAATCGTATGCAATGGCAACGCCCTTCTGCTGTCCGTTTACATTGCAGATATAGTTTGCCAGTCCCTGAGTCGCCTTGCGGACGGTGTAGATGTTCATACGGTTAGTTCCCGCTCCGATGACTCCCCTCAGTCCGGCGGTACCAAACTCAAGATCCATGTAGAAACGTTCCTCGATTTCCTTTTCGTCCCCCGCAATGCCCTCAAGTTCTGCTCTGGTTGCCTCGTCAAAATACGGATTTGAAAGCCATGCTTCATAATTTTCTTTGTATCCCATAAGTTCCATTCCTCCTATATTTTTTATATCTTTATATTATCTTTGCTGCGCGCATTTTTCAAGTACTATTTCTGCTGCCGGAGCCAATCACATTACTGTCGGCTCCGTATCAGCCCTTCCGGTAACCTAGTCGCTTTCTCCGGTAAGCAGCTTTAAGAGCTCTGACAGCGTAGACAAATAATCCGTGCTGCTGTCCGAAGATGAACCGGTGCTGCCGTCTGTCCCGCTGCTGTCTGTTCCGGAGTTTCCGCTGCTGTTACCTGTCCCGGAAGTTCCGGTACTGCTGTCTGTTCCGGTACTTGTCCCGGCGCTGTCGGTACTGCCGGAGGTATGGCTGCCTGCAAGGGAGCCCGCTTGAGAACCCGCAAGCGTACCGGCCTCGGAACCGTCCGAGCCGGAATTTTCCGTATCTGTCCGGGTTTCACTCTCCTGTTCCGTTATCTCCGTGTTCTCCGAGGATACCGTTTCCTCCGAAGCAGGTAAATCCTCTCCCGACAGCCCAATCACAATGGTAGCTTCTTCGGAGTTGACAAACAGCTTCTTGCTGTAGGTATCATAGCCCTCCGCCGTCACTGTCAGGGTATGTACGCCGTACTGCAGCGGCAGCGGCTCACTGTAGTCCATCACTTCCCCGTCAATCTGCAGGATAGCGCCCTCCACGTCCACTGCAAAAAGAATATTTCCGATTTTCGGTCCTTCTCCCTTTAATTCATCTAAGTCCAGTTTTTCCTTTTTGCCGCTTTCAATAGTGATTTCCGTACTTCCGCCATAGCCGTTATTTGCCACCGTCACCGTGTAGTTTCCCTCCGGCACCTCTATGGTCATATCCGGCGTGATTTCCGTAAAAATTTTTCTGCCTATCTGAATGAAGCTTCCTTCAAAAAGCTCTGTATTTTTCAGTACCAGCTCCCCATGGCCTGTGGTGACTGCTACGGAAATCAGCTCTTTCCCCACGCCTACTAAGCGAATCGTATCTAACTCCGTCAAATCCGACAACGTCCTCACATTGCCGTCCGCATAGATAAACAGGTCTTCATCATAAGAATAGTTTTGCCCGGCTACCCTGAAAATCCCCCGTTCCTCGTCCACGGAATAGCTGGTGATGTCCGGGTACTCCCACACTTCATCGGAAAGCTGCACCTCCATCACCTTTCCCTGATAATCCTTTTCCCGAACGGAAATCACCCTGCCGGGTTCATAGTTCACCACAGCGGAACGGTTTCCATATTTGTCCAAAAAACGGGTTGCCAGAGTGTAATGGTACAGATATTCTTTTCCGGAGGCTAACTGCTCTAACACAAGCGTTTCCTTGCTCATGTCATTGCTTATAATCAGGAACTGATCGCTGCCTAAATCGGCTGCGTGCTCTGCATTTTCTGTATCTGCATACTCTACCGCTTCCCCTGCATCCGCAGCAATTTCCGTTTCCTCAAGCTCTGCTGTGCTCTCCTGATTGGGATTATAATACTGCCCTGTAACCACCGCCCCTTTCCTGCTGCCGCATGCTGCAAGAAGGGTGGTGGAAAGAAGGGCAGCAAAAATGACTGTCTTTTTTTTCTTCAAACTACCACCTGCTTTTTCTTCTGAATCTGTTCTTCTTCAAGTTTCTCTCATTATACATGATTTTTTTCAGGCAGTAAAGTGAAAGAGCATTAAGAGGAACTGCTCTCTGGCATCCTCCTGGGCGATCACCTTCTCCAGTTTCTCAATGTTCCTGCCGGAAAGCCATGCCTTATGGGAATTATAATAGCGGTTGGCTATCTTCCAGAATTTCTCCGGATAGGCAAGGTAAAGGTAGAGGTACCGCAACTCCTGGGGGGAAAGCTTACGGATACCGTCATAGGCTCTTATCATATCCATGCCAAGCCCCGTATTCCAATTATTTTTTTCCAGCATTTTCCGCAAAAAATTAGCAAGGTCGCTGACCCTCACATGATAAGAAAAGCAGTCAAAATTCACTATCACCGTCCCCTGTCTGGCAAAAATCACGTTGTGCTGGTTGAAATCCCCATGGCAGAACCCAAAATTCCGCTCCTCCGGCTCAATTTCCCGCAGCAGCTCCGTCACTTCCTCCGCCTTTCTCATAAATCCTGTATACTGCCCTGCAAACATCATTTCAAATTCGTTTTTCTTCTTCTTGGCATGTACATAGTTCCGCACCTTCCGTAGCTCCCGGTTATGCTTTTCATAGAGCTGCAGCAGGGAATCCGGCGCCTCCTTCACAAATTCCGGCACCTCTCCCCCGTAGCCCTCCGACACGTTATGTAAACACGCAAGGCAGCGCACCGCCTCTAACATATCCTCCCTTTTTTTCGTATCGCACTCCGCTCCCGTAAACAAATCCGTCAGGATATACTTTGTCTCATCCTCGTCCACCGCAACGGGACTGCCCTCCTTTGTCCGGGTTACCGTGGGAATCAACAGCCCCTGCCCCCTCAGGTAATCAGACATTTCCGCTAAAAACTCCGCTCTTTCCTTCGAACCTCTATATTCCCGCAAAACCTTCTGCCCCTGATTTGTATCAGAATGATAACTTTCCCTGCCCTTCGAAATTCCGTTTATCGAAAGGTCATACTGTTCTAATATCTGTTCCGGACGATTATACATAAGGAACCCCTCCAATATGATGATTCCACGGCTTTCCACCGTGTCTATTCATCATATGAGAGGGGTTCTCAAATTATGAACCAGTTTCAGTAAATTCTCCTTTGTATTCAGCTCCGGCTGTTCTAATACCTCGTCCAACAGCAGCTTTAACATCTCCCCGATTTCTTTTCCCGGCTTCATGCCTGCCGCAATCAAATCACTGCCTGTAACGGCAAGCTGCTTTACGGTAAAGCACTGCTGCTTTTCCATAATTTCCCGGTAAACCGCTTCATAGCAATCAATATACGCCGTTTTTTCTTCCCGTTTATAACTACTCTGGGCTGCCACGTCCGCCCGCTTCACCGCGAATAAACCGGGATAACGCTCTGCGCCAACGCGGTTCATCGCCCGCCGCACCGCCCCAGGGCTTAGCTTTGGGTTATCATCATGCCAGCGGACTAAGGCGCATACCTTACCTATGGTATCATTGTCAAATTTCAGCCGCCGCAGAATTGCCCGAGTCATCTCACTGCCCCTCACCGGGTGATTATAAAAATGGTCGCAGCCCGCTTCATCCACGCTGCGGCAGAGAGGTTTCGCCACATCATGGAACAGCATGGCAAGCCGCAGCACCTTGTCCGCCGGAATCTCCGCTAAAGCTTTTATGGTATGCTCCCCCACCGTATAACAGTGGTGGGGATTGTTCTGCACCGTCTCCATCATGGCATCAAACTCCGGCAGAAATATCTTCGTCAGCCCCGTCTCATAAGCAGCCCTGATTTCCTCCGGGTGGTCAGAAGTCAGCAGCTTCACCAGTTCCACCTGAATGCGCTCTGCACTGACTTTCGCAATGTTAGGCGCCAGCTCAGGGACCGCCTGCCTTGTAGCATCCTCCATGGTAAAACCCAGCTGTGCCGAAAAGCGCACTGCCCGAAGCATCCGAAGGGCATCCTCGGAAAAACGCTCCTTTGCACAGCCCACGCAGCGGATGATTCCACGTTTTAAATCTCCTGCGCCGTCAAAGGCATCCACCAGCCCGTTTTCCTCATTATATGCCATGGCATTGATGGTAAAATCCCGCCGCTTTAAATCCTCTAACAAGTTTGAGGTAAACAGCACCTCCTTCGGGTGCCTTGCGTCCTCATATTCCCCGTCGATGCGGTAGGTGGTCACTTCAAAGCCCTCCTGTCCCAGCATCACCGTCACTGTTCCATGGGAAATGCCTGTATCAATGGTGTGCCGGAAGAGTTCCTTTACCTGCTGCGGCTTTGCGGAAGTGGTGATATCCCAGTCCCCGGGTGTCCTCCCCAGCATGGTGTCCCGCACGCATCCTCCCACGGCATAGGCTTCGTATCCGTGGTTTTCCAGAGTATTTATGATGGCAGTTACTTTTTCCGGCAAAATCATTTTCATATCCGATAGTTTCCTTTAGTCGATGTTTTTATGGTATAAAGCAGGTCGTCCGCCTGTTTTATCATCGCATTAATTTCCTCCTCGTCCCTGATGTATTCCTTTGCCACAATTCCGATGGAACAAGAAATCCGCTGCTGCTGCGGAATGCAAACCGCCTCTCCCAAGCTCTCCGCAATCTCCTTTTCAAAGCCCTCTGCCTCTGCAATCATGGTATAAATCTGCTTTGCCCATTGCTCTAAAGAGGCTTTCTTTGCCGTATAGAAAACGATGATAAACTCGTCACCGCCATAACGGCAGACAAACCCTCTGTCCCGGCTTAATTCCTTGAAAATCTCCGCCATCTTTATCAGTATCAAATCACCCACATCATGTCCGAAGGTATCATTATAATGCTTAAAGTTATCCAGATCAATAAACATCAAGCCCAGCTCCGGCTTTTTCCTGCCCTGTTCAAATTCTCCTAACAAGGAATTTAACTTCCGGTAAAAGCCCTCTCTGTTGTAAATTCCCGTAAGCTGGTCTGTCACTGCCGAGAGGTACAGCTTGGTGTTCATCTCATATATTTTATCATAAGCATCGATTCGATTCAAAGAATACTTTACCTCACGGAAAAGCATCCGGTACATATTCAGGTCTTCTTCATTTAACATATACCTGTCAATAGAAGAATGCCAGTTATCCTTCATCCGCACATAGGTGATGAGGAAACTCTCCAGCTTTTCATTATTGAAAAAGGGCACCGCCACCATGGAGCAGACATCATCCTCGCCAAACAGGGACACCACATCCTGATGATCCGCGTAATTGCTGCTGATTTTAGAAATGACAAAACCTCCCATATTATGCTTGAAGGATCTTTCTAACTGTTCGAGTGCCTGACCGTTCATCTCTTTTCCGGTATTATTAAAAAGCACCTGAGGTTTCCGGTCTATGTAGCGCACATAGAGGGCGCAGTCCACATTAAAGTGGTTGAGGAAGTTTTTCACCACAGTCTCCACCATATTCTTCGCACTGCCGCCTGTCTCGTCAATCAGATTCTGCCATGCGGAAATAAAATCAAACTGCTCTTTCTGTCTCTTATAGGCAAGCACCATACTTTCCTGCCACAGCAGTTCATCTAAAGCCTGTTTTCCAATTTTTCCGGATTTTCTCTCCACCGGAGGAAGCTTTTTAATAATCTCCTCCTTAAAGCTGTTAAAAGTAGCGTGACGGGATTCTTCATACTGATCTAACACCGCCTTTTCACCCTGATAGAGTTCTTCCTTCCCCAATGCCTGAAAGCACTCCATTCTGCTTTTGCGAAATAACTCCTGACTGAAAAACTGGTTGCCCTCGCAGCCCTTAAAGTACTTCTCTGCTTTCTCGTAAAGCTCCGCCGCCGCTTTGTCATCGCCTTCATAATGGGCTAACAGCGCCCTTGAAAAAGTATAAAGGAACATATCGTCATCAATTTTCGCATAGTCGTGCACCACTCCGATATCCCCGTTATCCAGCTTCTCCTTTTTCAAGACATAGTTTAAGAACTGACGGCAGTTATCAAGATATTTCTCACAGTTAAATTGTTTCCCCTGAAGAATGCTGACTAATGCCAAAAGCCCATATAGTTTGGACAAATTGCAGACCCTTAGGCTATTGAGTTTTAACTTTTCCACCACCTTCATGCACCATGTCAGGCAGTCCTCCGCCTCACTGAATTCCCCGCACATAATGCAGCTCAATGCGATATTGTACTGTACCTCCGCAATCTCTTCTGATTTATGGAGCCGGTAGAAGCGCCGGACCGCCTCGTCATAATACTCTTTTGCCAATTCATTTTCTCCCATGGCACAGAGATTATAGCCGGCACCCGAATAAATCCTTCCTCCCTCCACCGTCTCCTTATTCCGCATGGCCTCGTAAGTGCGGAACAGGTAAAACAACGCTATCTCATACATTCCGTTGGTGGCGGCTATCATGATATTTTTCTGGTAAGCCGCATTGATCAGCTTTTCATTGCCGATTTTTTTCGCCAGCTTAATTCCCTTACTGAAATTCAGCGGCAGTTCCCCCGAACGATACGCCTTCACCAGATTCTCCGGTCTGTTATCATAGGCATAAATGTAAATATATGCCAGATGATTTAAAAGATTTCGCTTCATCAGCTTTTCAATCAGCCGGTCACTGACCTTCACTTCCTGCGCACAGAAAAAGATATTATACCATCCGGACATCTGTATCTGCGTTTCCATCATCTCCGCCTTTAAAATACAGTCCTCATCCTCTAACTTTTTTGCTGTCTCCAACGCCTTTTTATCATAGCTTAACGCCTCCGGCAGTTTTCCCTGGTACATATAGGCAATGGCTACAAGGTAGTCCTGCTCAAAACGGCACTCTAATTCCTTTCCCGGCAGATGGATTTTTTCCAAATCTTCACAGATTTCCAGCGCCTTAGAAATATCCTGCACCAGAATAGAAACCTCCATCAAAAGCAGCATCAGATTATATTTGATTTCGTTCTCCACTTCCAGATTATCAAACTTTATCCGGTGTTCAATATCCCGCAGCAGATAAAATGCCTGTTCAAAATCCATAAGGGCAACAATCCGGGCGATTTTATCAAAAGTCTCCTGGTTGACTTTCACCCCGCCCTCTTTCTTCTCCAGAAGAGATTTCTTTTTCTGACTCACATTGCCGATATGATAGCTTCGCCCCTCATCATCTAATTTCTGGCAGATAGAATCCCACTCCCATTTCAGAAATTCCGGTATCACCGATGTCTCATTCACCCCAAGTAAAATTCCGATATTGGGATTCTCCCCGGAAATCAGGCGGTTAGTCAGCACCATCGTACTCCTGCTGGCAAACTGGAAATTATTCAGCGCCACAGCCACCGGGCATTTCTCCGCCAACCGCAGCAGCATCTGCTCTAAGGCACTTGCCATACGCTCCTGCTCATACTCCACTTCGCCCAACAATATCGTATCTTCTCTTCGATACGCTTCATTACGGAAATAATTCAAAATCACAGGCCGGTGCAGATAATAAACATCACATTCCTCTAAAAAATCCTCAAAATTTCCTTTCCTGTACCTGCGGAACATATCACAGATAATCGAAATATACGGCTCGTAAGCCCCTGCTATCGCCCCGCCGGAAAACTCATATACCGCAAAATAAATATCTGTCCTCTCCTTCGCCCGCTCCGCCGCCTCTAAATGCTCCATGGAGACCTCTCCCCTGTGACATACCAGAAAACTGTTATTCTCCACACTTCCCAGCCCCTCCAGCATCTGCCCTACCACGCCATTATAATATTTTTCCATCGTCTTTCCCCCTTAAACATAAAACGCTACCGGAAACGTTCCCATACACCCATAAAAATTTTTTGTCCCAACCTTAAGCCCTTATATCAACCCACTCCACAGCAACCTCATATAAGCCCTCAAGCTCCACTTCTCCATTCAAAAATACTTTCCTATAAAAACCAGCACCTTCCACCTTTCAAGAATACCCTACAAATTCTTATTCGATTTATTCCCAGCACCGACAATAAACAGCCGTAAAGCCAGCACCTTCCGCTCTTCAAGAATACCACACAAATTCTCATTCGATTTATTCCCAGCGCCGACGATAAACAGTCGTAACCAGCCAGCACCTTACACTCTTCAAGAATACCCTACAAATTCTTATTCGATTTATTATCAGAGCCGTCGATAAACAGCCGTGAAAAGCAGAGGTGGTCTGACAGACCCTTCCAAGGATGCCGGTGCTTAGCGAGGTATTTTCAGACGTGCCTGCACGTTTTGCTTAGCATCCGCTGCGCCCTTGGGGAGCGGGAGCGTGTCTGACAGAGCACCTCTGCTTTTCACGGCGTCCCATCCCGCCCCACATAATAAATCAAACAAAAATTTTAATACGCCTTCCCCCAGTACACCAACTTATGCGCCGCCTTCCCACAGCAGACACAAGTCTCCGCAATCCTCTCCTGGTCAGAAAACGGCATACACCGTGACGTTACCGCCAGTTCTTCCTTAATCTTATCCTCACATGCCTGTTCTCCGCACCACATACCGCGGATAAAGCCCGGTTTCTCCACCGCAATTTTCTTAAACTCCTCATAATCATGGGCATCCCAGATATGGGCATCCCGATGTGCCTTCGCACGCTCAAACATATCCTTCTGAATCGTCTCTAATAATTCCGGAATCTTCGTCTCTAACTCTTCTAACGCTACTTCCGTCTTCTCCCTGGTGTCACGACGCACCACCACGCATTTTCCTGCGGCAATGTCCTTTGGTCCAAGCTCCACACGAACCGGAATGCCGCGCATCTCCTGCTCGGAGAATTTCCAGCCCGGGCTCTTGTCGGAATCATCTAATTTGGCACGACAGACCTTGCCGATACGCTCACATACTTCCCTTGCAGTATCTAATACGCCCTCCTTCTGCTGCTGCACCGGAATCACCATCACCTGTACCGGAGCGATTTTCGGCGGCAGTACCAAACCGGAATCATCACCGTGAACCATGATGATAGCGCCGATCAGACGTGTGGTCATTCCCCATGAGGTCTGATAAACATACTGTAATTTATTGTCTCTGTCTGTATACTGGATTCCAAAGGCTTTTGCAAAACCGTTGCCGAAGTTGTGACTGGTGCCGGACTGCAATGCCTTTCCGTCGTGCATCAGCGCTTCAATGGTATAGGTTGCCTCCGCTCCTGCAAATTTTTCCTTCTCCGTTTTCTGTCCACGGATGACAGGCATTGCCAGCACTTCCTCGCAGAAATCCGCATAAAGATTCAACATCTGTACCGTTCTCTCTTCCGCCTCTTCTGCGGTGGCGTGGGCGGTATGACCCTCCTGCCATAAAAATTCTCTGGAACGTAAGAAAGGGCGTGTCTCCTTCTCCCATCTTACCACAGAGCACCACTGGTTATAAACCTTCGGCAAATCCCGGTAAGACTGTACAATATCCTTATAAAAATCACAGAACAAGGTCTCGGAGGTCGGTCTGACGCAGAGACGCTCCTGCAATTCGTTTAAGCCGCCATGAGTCACCCATGCCACCTCCGGTGCAAACCCTTCCACATGGTCTTTCTCTTTTTCCAAAAGGCTCTCCGGGATAAACATCGGCATGTATACATTCTCCACTCCGGTTTCCTTAAAACGGCGGTCTAACTCGTTCTGGATATTTTCCCAGATGGCATAACCGGCCGGACGGATAATCATACATCCTTTTACTGAGGAATAGGTAATCAGCTCTGCTTTTTTTACAACGTCTGTATACCACTGGGCAAAATCCTCTTCCATGGAGGTAATCGCCTCTACCAATTTCTTGTCCTTTGCCATAACTTTCTATTCTCCTTAACTTCTAACTGCTTTTCTGCCCCATTCTCCGCTGTAAATAGATGCAAAAATGCCTTACTTTTTATTCTATGATAAATAGTAAGGCTTGTCAATTTCAAACTCCAGTTTCTTTCGGGTAACCGGATGTTTAAATCCTATTTTATAAGAGCAAAGCTCCAAAGCTCTTCCTGACGGAGCAATATTTTCCTTAAAATTGTACTTTTTATCCCCCACAATAGCAAAACCTGCATGGGAAAGCTGTACCCTAATCTGATGATGACGCCCGGTTTCTAACTTAATGTTTAACACGGCGTTTTTTCCGTTTTCCTCTAAAACCTCATAGGAAAGGACCGCACGCTTCGCCTCCGGTGTCCCCTTGTCCACCACCTCTGAGGCGTTGCTCTTTCCGTTCCGCAGCAGATAATCTTCTAAAATCCCCTTTTTCTGCGGCGGCACACCGTCTGTCATGGCATAGTAATATTTATCCACCGCCTTTGCCACAATCTGGCGGCTCAAATCCGCAGCCACCTCTTTCGTCTTTGCGAAGACCATCACTCCCTCCACGGGTTGGTCAAGCCGGTGTACCACACCGATATAGGGGGACTCTCCCTTCCCTGCCCGGTAATTTTTCAAGAGGCTCTCCATATCCGCCTGCCCCAGCCGCTTTGTCTGGGTCGCCACCCCGGCGGGCTTTCTGCAGACTAAGACTGCTTCGTCCTCATATAAGATTTCCAACTTCATAACTATTTCCTCTTTACAATTTAAAACGACACCCCGGGCCCCACTATAACAAAACCATCTAGTACTTATAATTTGAAGCGATAGCCTACGCCCCACAATGGTAAAACCATTTGGCAATTTACTATAATTTAAATCGATAGCCTACGCCCCAAATGGTTTCGATATACTGCGGTTTATTGGTGTTCATCTCCACCTTCTCACGAATTTTTTTGATATGCACTGTCACGGTGGCAATATCGCCGATGGATTCCATATCCCAGATTTCCCGGAACAGTTCTTCCTTGGTAAACACATGGTTCGGGTTCTCCGCAAGGAAAGTCAGCAAATCAAATTCCTTGGTGGTAAACTGTTTTTCTTCTCCGTTTACCCAGACGCGCCTTGCGGTCTTGTCAATCTTAATCCCGCGGATTTCGATAATATCATTTTCCACCATGTTGCTGCCAATCAACCTTTCATAGCGGGCAAGATGCGCCTTTACCCTCGCCACCAGTTCGCTAGGGGAAAAGGGCTTTGTAATATAGTCATCTGCACCTAAGCCTAAGCCGCGGATTTTATCAATATCATCTTTTTTGGCAGAAACCATCAGTATGGGTGTATTTTTTTCTTCCCTAATCTGGCGGCAGATTTCAAAGCCATCGATACCCGGCAGCATCAAGTCCAGAATATACATATCAAACTCTTCGGAGAGTGCACGTTTTAACCCCACCGTACCGTCGCTCTCTGTCTCCACCTCAAAGCCGCTGAGTTCTAAGTAATCCTTCTCTAACTCTGCGATTGCCACCTCGTCCTCAATTATTAACACTTTACTCATTTTTTCCTCCTTCTTAACCATACCTTTCCTTCCGTCTGCAAATACAAACCGCAGCCTTTTTATTTAGAAAAAATTGAAGTCCTGTTTTTAACCCACTACCTCCTGGTATTTCCGGATGACAAAATACATCACTGTTCCAATCCCTTCTTTGCTGGTCGCCCAGATTTTTCCGCCATGGTCCTCAATAATCTTCTTTACAATAGAAAGACCAATTCCGCTGCCTCCAGTGGCTGAATTTCTCGAAGCGTCCGCCCGGTAAAAACGGTCAAAAATATAGGGCAAATCCCTTGCCGCAATTCCTCTGCCGTTATCCTCAATTTCTACCTGGATAAAATCACCCACATCTTTAATACGGATATTGAGAAATCCCTTCTGCTTGTCTAAATACTTGACAGAGTTTCCGACAATATTATTGATGACACGTTTCAGCTGTTCCGGGTCTGCAATAATCTGCACATCCTCGTCCACATAATTAAAGTAACCTAAACCGATATTTTTCGCCTCTAAGTCCAATCCTAATTCTTCCACGCAATCCATAAAATAATCGGTGACATTAATTTTCGCAAAATTATAGGGAATACGGTTCGTGTCAATTTTAGAATAAAGGGTCAGCTCATTGATGAGGGTGTCCATCTCATTGGCTTTACTGTAAATGGTCCTGATATATTTATCCCTCTTTTCCGGCGTGTCGGCAACGCCGTCTATCAGCCCCTCCGCATAGCCCTTCACTGCCGTAATCGGTGTTTTTAAATCGTGAGCGATGTTGCTGATTAAGGTTTTATTTTCCTTTTCCCCCTCTATCTTTTCTTCAATGTTATTTTTCAAATGCTGGCGCATTTCCTCAAAGCTGCGGCAAAGCTCCCCGATTTCATCATCATTTTCCACCTCAATGGTAAAATCCAGATTTCCTTCCTTGATGTTCTGGGCAGCCGCCTGCAATTTTTTAATGGGATTCATCATGCTGGCATAAATCCATACCGTCAGCATACAGGCTGTCAGCACCAGTATCAACAGCACGGCAATGATAATGTCCACCGCCAGGCTTTTCAGCTCCGGCACCGTCTCCTCTAACACCGTCACAATAAAGGCGCTTCCTTCGCTTTTATCAGGAAAAGTAAAATCCACCTGCTTTAACAGCGCCTGTTCTTCCCCGTCAATGTAGGTTCCGGAATAAGCGTTATCTGTGGTATCTCCATAGTCCGGAAGTCTGGTTAGGATAGCGCTTCCCGCATCTCTTCCAATATAAACAAAAGCATTGTCCTTGCGAACCACCAGATAGGAGCTTTTTTCCTCCAACGCCGCATTTGTCTGCTCTAAATACTCGGTGTCCTCCAGCTGCTCCGGATGTTTTTTCGCCACCTCCTTCAGCTGTTCGAAGGAGTCTTTGGTAAAGCGGTGTAAAAGCTGTGTGGAATTGGAAAAATAATTGTAGTTGCTCTCTACAATCCCATAGGTCTGTTCAATAGCTTTTAACTGTATCTTCTGAAGGCTGAAAAGAACCAGAACGGACAGCAGGATTGGTACAAATATAATAATGCAAAAAGAAATAATAATCTTATTCTTAAACTTCATTTCCTGTTCCTTTCCCAAACAAAGCCGGCCTGCTTTTTAACATAACAAAAGAGGCAAACCTGCATGTAAGCCAGCCTCTTTCCTGCATATCAGGTCTGTCCTAGAGACTATTATAGCATGAAACAACGGAAATCCCATTTATTTTGTGTAAAATTATCTAAAATTTTTGTGAAGCGGCGGCAATTTTTGTTTCTTGCAATGCTTATCCATTATGTTATAGTATAAATATACTTAAAAAACTTTTTAGGGAAGGAGTACAGTCATGCCATTACCACAGGGAAAAATTTATACAACCGATGATATCTACGCCCTGCCGGACGGAGAACGGGCAGAACTGGTGGACGGACAAATCTACTACATGGCACCGCCGAGCCGAAAACACCAGCGCATTTCCGGGGAACTATTTACCATTATCAACAACTACATCAAATCAAAAGCTGGCTCCTGCGAGCCGTACATTGCTCCATTTGCTGTATTTTTAAACGGAGACGATAAAAACTATGTCGAACCGGATATAAGCGTTATCTGTGACAAAGCAAAACTTACAGACAAGGGCTGTCTGGGTGCACCAGACTGGATTATAGAAGTAGTGTCTCCCGGCAGCCGCCGGATGGACTACAGCATAAAGCTATTCAAATACCGCTCTGCCGGCGTCCGGGAATACTGGATTGTAGACCCGGAAAAGAACCGCATCACCGTGTACAATCTGGAGCATGAGGATATGAATGAGTACACTTTTACCGATACCGTGAAAGCCGGCATATACCCGGATTTATCCATTAGCTTCGACCATCTGAACTTCTAAGTTCTTCTCCCCAGAGGTTGTCAGGTTCTTCGCCCCGGAGGTTCTCTGGGGCATTTCTTCGCCTTAAGTCCCAACTCTCTTCAAGATATCCGCAAGAAAACGCAGCCGCTTACAGTGCCCTCTTTCCCGGCGCTGCAGCGGCTGTATATCATCTACTGCTTATAAGTACTTTTTCAAAATCTCCACCTTATCGGTAGCCTCCCACGGGAGGTTTAAATCGGTGCGTCCAAAGTGTCCGTAAGCTGCGGTTTCACGGTAAATCGGGCGTCTCAAATCTAACATTTTGATAATGCCTGCCGGACGCAGGTCAAAGTTTTCACGGATGATATCCACTAACTTCTCAGAAGAAATCTTTCCCGTACCAAAGGTGTCCACCGTAATGGAAGTCGGCTGTGCCACGCCGATAGCATAGGATAACTGGATTTCACATTTCTCTGCCAGACCTGCCGCAACAATGTTTTTTGCCACATAGCGTGCTGCGTAAGTCGCGGAACGGTCCACCTTGGTACAGTCTTTTCCTGAGAAAGCTCCGCCGCCGTGACGGGCATATCCGCCATAGGTATCTACGATAATTTTACGTCCGGTAAGACCTGCGTCTCCGTGAGGACCCCCGATAACAAAACGTCCGGTGGGGTTGATGAAAAATTTTGTCCCTGCATCCACCATCTCCTTAGGAAGGATGGGGTCAAATACATATTTTTTGATATCTGCATGAATCTGCTCCTGGGTTACATCCTCGTCATGCTGTGTGGATAGTACCACTGCCTCAAGGCGCACCGGCTTATCGTTTTCGTCATATTCCACAGAAACCTGTGTTTTTCCGTCCGGTCTTAAATAGCTTAACGTACCGTCCTTTCTCACCCTGGCAAGCTGTAACGCCAGCTTGTGCGCCAGAGAAATCGGATATGGCATAAGCTCCGGCGTCTCATTGGTAGCATAGCCGAACATCATTCCCTGATCACCTGCTCCGGTGTCAAGGTCATCCGTTAAGGCACCCTCTTTTGCCTCTAATGCTTTATCAACGCCCATGGCGATATCCGGAGACTGTTTATCTAACGCCACCATAACAGCGCAGGTATTCCCGTCAAAGCCTGTTTTTGCGTCATCATAACCGATTTCGTTTACGGTCTTGCGGACGATTGCCGGTACATCTAACTGTGCCTTTGTGGTAATCTCTCCGGTCACTAAGATAAATCCGGTACAGCTTGCTGTCTCGCAGGCTACACGGCTCATAGGGTCCTCCTCCAGACAGGCATCTAAAATCGCGTCGGAAATAGCATCGCAGACTTTGTCCGGATGGCCTTCTGTTACAGATTCCGAGGTAAATAATCTTTTTTCCATGTTTTTACTCCTTTGCATTTGTAAATTGGCCTTTCCCCTTATTACCAAAAAATCGAGCAGGACAGCGTTTCCCCGCTCACCGTGCAATCCGTGCACCGTTTCTGCGGCATATTACCGCGGCACGGGTCTGCACAAAAAAATCCACTTGCGAAAACAAGTGGAAATGACAGTTCTAAACTATAATCAAATCCTCTTATTGTTCGAACTTTTCTCTTTGCTCGCTCAGGCTGGCACCTTCCCTAAGGGGTTGCCGTGACTTCACAGATCCTTTGTATCTCCATCACTCTGAATAAGAAAATTTAGCCAACTTATGAAATTTTTTATGGTACAGGTTATAAAATACACTCTTTTCTTCTGTCTGTCAAGGTCTTTTCTTCTCTTTATTCTTGACTTTCTAGTACCAAGAAACTATACTGATGTTATAAATGCTTACTAACTACGCAGAATGGGGTTTTTTTATGAAAAAAGTAAATCTTAATTATCTTAAGGCCGGCATGGTAACTGCCGACGCAATTAAAGCTAAAAATGGACAGACGATTATGGAAAAAGGAGTTACGTTAGACCGCCAGTCCATCCTACGTCTTTCTTTTTATAATATCACTGACGTATACGTGGAGGGCGAACCGGAAAAAGAAACCGACGCCGGACAAAAACATAACTTTACTCCCAGTTACTCCCAGAAGGTCAAATCTTCCCAACAGTTTCAGACATTTCAGTTTGACCACTCAGTTGCATTAAATTTCATTAAGAATAATTTTGAAAACTATGTCTTCCATAACCAGCCGTTAGACATCTACGGCTTATTAAAACAAACCACTGTGCTGTTTGATTCCTGTAAGACATCATTGGATTTATTCGACATGTTAAACAATATGCGTTCCTACGATGACACCACCTATGCCCATTCCCTGAATGTAGCTTTAATCTGCCGCCGTCTCGGGAAATGGCTCAAGGTGGATGCGGCATCTTCTTTAGATACCCTGACACTGTGCGGTTTGCTTCATGACATCGGCAAATTGCGGATACCGGAGGAGATTTTGAATAAACCAGGCTCCTATACCGACGAAGAATTTGATTTAGTGAAAAAACATACCCAGTACGGTTACGACCTGTTAAAGGATCTGCCCCTTGACCCCCATATCAAGGCTTCCGCCCTGCTTCACCATGAGCGTTGCGACGGCTCCGGTTATCCGACAGGCGTTTCCGAGGATATTGATACCTACGCCTTAGTGGTTGCCATCGCCGATGTCTACGATGCCATGACGGCCGCCCGTCCGCACCGGCCGCCCCTCTGTCCCTTCCAGGTAATTTCCCTGTTTGAGAAAGACGGCTTACAGAAATATAATCCGAAATTTATTCTGACTTTTTTAAAGCATATTGCACAGACTTATCAGAATAACCGTATTATCTTAAGTGACGGCAGAAGCGCCACGATTGTGATGTTAAACCAGAACAGCCTTTCCAAACCGATTATCCGGTTTGATGACGGAGAATGTCTTGACTTATATACCACAAGCGATTTACATATCCAGTCGGTATTATAATTACAGCCGTTCTTTCTTGAAATCGAAAGTCCCGTAAAACTAAAAAAACCTGAGAATATCACGCTTATCATCTGCATATATTCTCAGGTTTTTTCAATTCTGTTCTATGGAAAATTTCCCGGACAACATTTAACCATGCTATCCGTGAAACACTGCGCTGTATCTGTAAAACACTAAATTAGGATACCTTCAGCGAAAACTTCTGGATATCTTTCTCCGTGCTCACCTTTTCAATCAATGCTCCCAGAGAAGCCAGTTTTTTCTCGAATTCTTCATAGCCACGCTCAATATAATAGATATCATCCACCACAGTAATGCCCTCCCCGGAAAGCCCGGCGATGACTAAGGCCGCCCCCGCACGCAAATCCGGCGCATTGACCCTTGCTCCGGTGTAATTTTCAATACCGCTGATAATGGCAATATTGCTCTCCACCTTAATATTGGCTCCCATACGTGCCAACTCACCCACATATTTGAAACGGTTCTCAAAAATGCTCTCGGTCACCGTACTTGTTCCCTCGGAAATTCCAAGGACAACTGCCATCTGAGGCTGCATATCGGTGGGAAATCCCGGATACGGCAGCGTTGTCACCTGGGTATGGTGCATGGGCTTTGAGGACACCACACGGACAGCGTCATCAAATTCCTCCACCTCACAGCCGATTTCCAAAAGTTTGGCACTGATTGCCTCTAAATGCTTGGGAATGACATTTTTTACGGTTACGTCACCTTTCGTAGCCGCAGCAGCCAGCATAAAGGTTCCCGCCTCAATCTGGTCCGGAATCACGGAATACTCGGTCTTATGCAGCCGCTCCACGCCCACAATACGAATCACATCAGTTCCTGCGCCACGGATATTAGCACCCATGCTGTTTAAAAAGTTTGCGGTATCTACCACATGGGGCTCCTTTGCCGCATTTTCAATAATAGTTTTCCCCTCCGCTAAGGCTGCCGCCATCATGATGTTGATGGTCGCTCCGACAGATACCTTATCCAGATAAATATGGGTTCCCTTTAAACGCTCTGCCGTTGCCACCACCATGCCGTGACGGATATCCACCGTAGCACCCAAAGCCCGGAAGCCCTTCAAATGCAAATCAAAGGGACGGCTTCCGATATCGCACCCGCCGGGAAGCGCCACCTCCGCATGTTTATATTTTCCAAGCAATGCCCCCAGCAGATAGTAGGATGCACGAATCTTGCGGATATATTCGTTATCCACCACAAAATTCTGAATAAAAGAGCCATTCATTTTCACGGTATGGGAATCCACCCGGTCTACCTTTGCCCCTATGCTCTGTATTGCATTTAACAACACATTGATGTCCCTGACATTGGGAATATTTTCTATTGTAACGGTTTCATCGGTCATGACTGCCGCAGAGATAATTGCCAATGCTGCATTTTTTGCACCGCCGATTTCCACTTCACCCACTAAAGGATTACCACCCTTAATCACATACTGTTCCATATCACACCTCTATGAACACTTTCATACAAATACATAATTATAGTAACTATTATGCGCATCTGTCAAGCAATTATATCACATATTGCAATTCTTTGTAAATAAACATATCTTTCCATTAATTACTGATGTATTTCAATGGATTTACCGCTGCACCATTGATGTAAATTTCAAAATGCACGTGAGGCCCCGTAGAACGCCCGGTATTTCCGCTTAGGGCAATGGGCTCTCCCTGCTCCACCTTCTGCCCTACCTTTACTAACAGTTTACTGTTATGGGCGTATCTGGTCATTCTGCCATCCGGATGGCTGATAACCACATTGTTGCCGTAACCTCCATTGTAGGATGCCTGAATTACTGTTCCGCCACAGGAAGCAAATACGGTGGTTCCCGTCGGACATGCCCAGTCAACTCCTTTGTGCATACGTCCCCATCTGCGGCCAAAGCCGGAGGTGAACCTGCCTCCGCTGATGGGTTTAATGTAGGTGGGCGGTATGATGGTTCCCCGCTCAATCACTGCCGCCTCCGACGGTGTCATCACTCTCTGCTGTACCATCTCACGGCTAATTTCCATACCGTTTTCGTACACCACCACATCATTTCTCTCCCGGTGTCCTGTCCGTCCCTCTTCTAAAACCACTTCCTTCGTGGTATACCAGGAATCATTTTCAATAATGACCGGCTCTTCCGTATAATCCTCTTCGTAAACTTCTCCCATGGTGACTCGTATTTTCAAATCCGGCTCCGGTACGGCAATCACCAGCTCCTGCCCGTCCCTGATGATGGCATCTGCGTCCTCCATCCCATTTAACGCCATAATGGACGCCACTGTCGTATTGTTGTCTAAAGCGATAACAGAAAGACAGTCACCACTCTCCACTACATATATTTTATTCGATTCTTTTTCTTTTGTTACTTCAACAACTTCTTCGTCAATGTTATCAATTTCCTCCGCAGAAACATAGTTCTCATAAATCTCCACCTGCTCCACAAATTCCATGTCAAGGACTCCGGTCCGGTAAGAAGCTTCTGTTTCCTCCCCCGGCTCCTCTGCCATAGCTGCCGCTAACTGCATACCTGTCACAGCGGTAACTCCGGCGCTAAGTTTTCCCGCCTGCTGTCCGTCTGCGGCAGACACGTTTTTTCCTGCTGCAGCAGTTGCACCGGCAAATCTCTTTTCTCCCTCTGCGGCAATTTCCTCAGACACCTCTTCTTCCCCTGTGGCAGAAACTCCCCGTGACATGCTTTTGTCCTCTGCAGAAGCTGCCGCAGACATCTCTCCCGCCGCAGTAGAAGTCCCCACAAGCTGTGCCTGCATCACACCGCTGATATGGGAAACGTCTGCCCCAAGCTCTGTAGTGTAAGCCTCTCCGCCCTCCGCCTTATTCTTCACCTTATTCAGGAACGTGCTCACTTCTTCCAAAGAGCGGAAGTTTCCCCGGTAATCATCAATGGCTACCGTATAAACCCGCTCGCCGGAGGATATCACCTTGCTCTTTAGGGACTGTTTTACTGCCTCCTTTAACTCCGTCTCCCGCAGCAGTCCCACAAAAAGCTTTCTTTCAGTATCTGCATTCCAGTCGAAATCCATACATAATTTTTCATCTGTTTCTGATGCTAACTCCCGCCTGGCGGCGCAGATTGTCCCTTTTACATCTACCTTCCCCGAAGTGTATCCCACAAGCTGTCCGTCTATCCGTACACTCTGATATGGCTGTCCAAAGCTGACTTCCTGTGAAACGGAAGCCGCCGCCAATACCAGCAGCAAAATTCCTGCCGACGCAGCACCTGATGCCGCCTTTCCCGAAAATATTATCTTCTGCATTAAAATTTATCCTTCAACTCCAATATTTTTTCAATGGTCTGTTCCACATTCAGCTGATTTTCATCCACGATAAAATCAGCATATTTCTCGTATAACGGTACCCGTTCCTCATAGAGCCCCCGCAAATCCTGCCCATCCTTTAGTACCACGCCTCTTCCCCGGATGTCGCTCAAACGTTTCTCCAAGGTGTCATAAGGCAATTTCAGATAAATAACGTTTCCTATTTCTTTTAAATGATTCATGGCCTCCGTGCCGTATACCACACTGCCTCCGGTGGCAATCACCGCCCGTTCCGCCAATATACCGCTGTTGATACGGTTCTCCACCTCAATGAAGCCCTCCGTCCCCACCTCGGCAATAATTTCATGCAATAGCTTTTTTTCCTTCTCCTGTATTACTAAATCCGCATCGATAAACCGGTATCCCAGTACCTTTGCAAGAACTACGCCGACGGTGCTCTTACCCACTCCCGGCATTCCAATCAGTACAATATTACTTTTTTTCACAAAAATCTCTCCCGTCCATCCTAACACCAGATTTTTCCTGTATTTTCCTATCTCACAGAATCGGAAAAAGGCATCTGAACTATTTTCCCGAAAATAATTCAGATACCCCGCATTTTTACTGTAATTCTGTTGCGTTTTCCGTAGCCTCAACCGTTTCCGTACTCTCTTCCACCGTCGTAAAGAGATTGTCAAAGCTGACAGTTTTCCATACTTTCTGGTCTAACTTCCACTCGTCTGACTCTTTAAAGCCCTCTAACGTCTCCTCATAGAAATCGTCCTGACGCGCTGAAATGATGGTTTGACGTGTGTTTTCGGTCGCCTCTTCGTCCAGTTCCGAATCGATACGTGCAACAAAATATCCGTTCTCCGTTTCAACCGCTCCTGTGGTTTCTCCCTCCTTGAGGTCTTTGATAGCAGCAAACAAATCCTCGTCCGTGCCTTCTCCGTCCTGAGTGAAAGTAGCAGTATTTACGTTATATCCATATGCCTCTGCGGCATCCTCTAAGCTCTCTGTCTTTATGGCTTCTGCAAATTCTTCTGCTTTTTCTTTTACTGCTGTTGCCGCATCCTCAGCGTTCTCAGTACTTTCAGTGGAGTCCACGCCTACCACTCCTGTCATACTGCTCTCGGAAAATGCCACATAGCTGTAACTGCTGGTCTTTGCCTCTTCGTCACTGACCTCGGTATCCGCTCCTGCCACAATGGCGTCCCGCATTTTACTCTGAATGGTGGTCAATGTGAGATATTCCTCGATGATTTCTTCGGTTGCCCCAAGGGCTTCAATGGCATCCTGGCTGTTGTCGCTCATAAACGTTTCCGCCGCCGCTGTGATTGCCGCCTTTTCCTCATCACTTACACTGATTCCGTAATCTCCCATATGAAGCTGCAGTGTGTACATCTCCTGTATGGAAGTAATGGCGTCCTCCTTAAAGCTTTCCTCCATGGTGGTGCCGCTCTGATACATATCGCTTGTCCATACGGTATCTCCAAAGAGCTGCCGGTAAAAATCATCTGCATTTGCCTGCTGCAATCTCACCGCAAAATTGGCAACACCTAACTTCACCGGTTCTCCGTTTAATGTGGCTACGGTCTTATCTTTATCTACTCCGCCGCACCCTGCTAAGAGGGATACTGCTGTTATCATACTTACAAAAAGTGCTGTGATTCTTTTTAATCTCATATGTTCCTCCTGCAATCCCGCCAAATGAAATGTTTCCGGGACAATTACTTGTTCCATTATAGTGCTTTTTTTCATGCGCCGCAAGATATTTTTACATTTCACGGATTCTTCACATTTTCAGGGGAAAAAGCAGATATTTCTTACGGGAATAGCAATTTTTCTCCTGCCTCCGTAAGGAATGCCTCTAAAATCTCAAGGGCATCCACATTTTTATCCCTGGAATTTTTCTTTAAAAAATAGGTAAAATACGGCGCTTTCGCGTCTGCGGTAAATTTCAGGTTATTGCCATAGGAAGCCACAAATTCCGGCAGCTTCGCCACATCAATTTTTGCTTTTTCGTACAAAGTAAATTTCAGCGTTTCCCCTTTCTGCGCCACCTCGGTGAAATAAGCCTTATGTGCCATGGTCTTTATTTTCGCAATGAACAGCAGATTTTCCACGGATTTTGGCAAATCCCCAAAGCGGTCAATCAATTCTTCTACCATCTCTTCCGCCTCTTCCTCCGTCTCAATTTCTGCAATCCGCTTGTAAATATCTAACTTCTGGAACTCATTGGGAATATAACCCATGGGAATGTAAGCGTCAATGTCGACATCAATAGAAGTGTCAAAGTTCTCCTCCACCTTCTCACCCTTCGCCTCTTTCACCGCTTCATTTAACATCTTGCAGTACAAATCATATCCCACCGCCTCCATATGGCCGTGCTGCTCCGCCCCCAACAGATTTCCCGCCCCGCGGATTTCCAAATCCCGCATGGCTATCTTAAAGCCGCTGCCAAGCTCCGTATATTCTTTGATTGCCGCAAGTCGTTTCTCCGCAATCTCCTTTAACATTTTATCCCGCTTATACATCAGAAATGCGTAAGCGGTACGGTTCGAACGCCCCACACGCCCTCTTAACTGGTAAAGCTGGGACAACCCCATGTTGTCCGCATCGTGAATAATCATGGTGTTGACGTTAGAAATATCTAACCCCGTCTCTATAATCGTGGTGGAAACTAACACGTCAATTTCCCCGTTGATAAAGCGGTACATAATATTTTCCAGTTCTGTCTCCTTCATCTGCCCGTGGGCATACGCCACATTTGCCTCCGGCACAAGCTCCGCAATCTTTGCCGCCACGTCTCCGATTTCCTTCACACGGTTATAAACATAATACGTCTGGCCGCCTCTGGCAAGCTCCCTCGATATCGCCTCCCGCACCAGTTCCTCGTTAAATTCCATGACATAGGTCTGGATAGGGACACGGTCCATGGGCGGCTCCTCTAACACACTCATATCCCGGATTCCGATTAGGCTCATGTGCAGCGTTCTGGGAATCGGGGTTGCCGTCAAGGTCAGCACGTCAATGTCCGTCTTGAGCTGTTTGATTTTCTCCTTGTGGGTGACGCCAAAACGCTGCTCCTCGTCAATCATCAAAAGCCCCAAATCCTTGTATCCCACATCTTTTGACAGCAATCTGTGAGTTCCGATCACAATATCTACCCTGCCTTTTTTCAGCCCCTCGATGGTCTTTTTCTGCTCGCCGGAGCTCCGGAAACGGCAGAGTAAATCCACATTAACCGGAAAATCTTTCATGCGCTGGGCGAAATTGTTGTAATGCTGCTGGGCTAAAATAGTAGTGGGCACTAAAAACGCCACCTGCTTGCCGTCCTGCACCGCCTTAAACGCCGCCCGGATAGCAATTTCCGTCTTTCCGTAGCCCACATCTCCGCAAATAAGGCGGTCCATGATTTTCGGGCTTTCCATATCCTTTTTCGTGGCTTCAATGGCAAGCTCCTGATCCTCCGTTTCCTCAAAGGGAAACATTTCCTCAAACTCCCTCTGCCACACCGTATCCGGACCGTAGACAAAGCCGTTTTTGCTCTGGCGCTCGGCGTAGAGTTTCACTAAATCTCCGGCAATCTCTTTGACTGCCCCCCGGACCTTCGTCTTAGTCTTGTTCCACTCCTGCCCGCCTAATTTATTCAGCCTGGGCTTTTTGGCGTCTGCCCCGGCGTATTTTTGTATCAGTTCTAACTGGGTGGCTAAAATATAGAGATTTCCGCCCCCGGCATACTCGATTTTGATGTAATCCTTGACGGTCTTATCCACCTCAATCTTCTCAATGCCCCGGTAAATGCCCAGACCATGGTTTTCATGCACCACATAATCCCCGATGCTAAGGTCGGTAAAACTGGCTATCTTCTCCCCCTCGTAGGTGCGGCGGTGTTTCTTTTTCTTCTTCTCCCCGCCGAAAATATCACTCTCGGATATCACCACAAATTTTAACAGAGGATACTCATAACCCTTTTTTATTTTACCGTATCCAATCATAATTTCCCCCGGCTTTACCTCATGGTCAAAATCTTCGGAATAAAAGGCATTTAACCCCTCCTCCATCAAATCCTGCGCCAGACGTTTCGCCCTGGTACGGGAACCCGAAAGCAGCACTGTGCGGTAACCGTTTTTCTTATAACGGTTCAAATCCTTTACCAGAAGTTCGAAACTGTTGTTGTAAGGGTTGACCGTCTTTGATTCCACATGGAATTTCTCTTTGATATCCAGATGTTTATTTTTCAAATCCAGTGCCACCAGAGAAATGCAGCAACAGCTTTCCAGTTTTCCCAGTATTTCCCTGCAGGAAAAAAGCTCTCCCATCTGTCCCGGCAGGATATATCCCTTTTCCAGCCTCTGCTTCATACTCTCGGAAAATTCTGTTTCTGTGGCAATGCCCCGCTCCACGGAGCGTGCCGCCTCGTCTAAAAACACCAACGTCTCTTCTTTTTCAAAATAGTCTAACAGGGAAACCCTATCCTTGCAAAAATAGGAAAGATAGGCGTCTAGTCCGGCGCTGATACCAAGCTCCACCGCCTCTTCTGCCACCTGTTCTGCGGCAGCCTTCACCCGGTAAGCCTCCTCGGTTTTCATCTCTTTCCGGAATTTTGCTGAAACCTTCTCCGCCTCCGCCAGCATTTTTTCCGTGCCTGCTTTCCGCTCTTCCTTTGTAAGTACCACTTCGCAGGCAGGATAAATGTGTACCTCTTCTAAATTTTCAATGGAGCGCTGGCTTTCCGCATCAAAAGAACGGATAGAATCCACCTCGTCCCCCCAGAGTTCAATGCGGACAGGATTATCCTCTGTGAGAGGGAACACATCAATGATACCGCCCCGCACAGAAAATTCTCCCATGGTCTGTGCCTGGTAATTTTTTTCATAGCCCATCTCCGCTAAATGTGCGGTAAGTTCTTCCAGTTCCACCGCATCTCCCACCGCAATACTCCTTACGGCGCTTAAAAATTTCTCCGGTGAGGGCATGGGGTTCATCAGACCGTCAAAGGTTGTGATGATGGTACAGGGCTCTTTTTCCGCCATCATTTTCAGTGCATTGATACGCTCCGCCGTCAGCACGTTTCCCCGGATATCCGACTGGTAAAACAGGATATCCTTTGCCGGATAATAAGCGGTTTTTTTGTCAAAAAAACGGTATTCCTCTAACAATTCCTTCGCTTTTTGCTCATGAAAAGTAACAATGATGCGATTCTTCGCACCATTGTCCACACTGTAAATCATATGCGTTTTTGCTGCGTCAATGCAGCCGGATATCTGCAGAATTCCCTTTTTTCCGTTCTGCATTTTCTTAAGGGTCTGCTCTAAATCCTCAAATTCCTTTAACCCCTGCAGCGGTTCTGTGAATGTTTTCATGTCATTCCTTCTTTTTTGCGTTAAATTCGTTCATTGCCAAATCCGTCTCTCCGGCTAACATCTGCTCCGCCGCAATGACGGCATGGCCAATTGCCTCTTCCACCTCGGTCCGGTCGCCAGCGTCAAAATGCCCTAACACATAGTCGGCTAAATCCCAGCCCCTGGGCTTTTCCCCTACCCCCACTTTAATACGCAGGAAATTCTGGGTTCCTGTCATGGCAATAATGTTTTTGATTCCATTGTGCCCTCCGGCGCTGCCCTTTTTTCGGATACGCAGATTTCCCGGCGCAAGGCTGATGTCATCATAAATGACAATCATTTCCTCCTCCGGGTCTAATTTGTAATAGTTTAACAGCTCTGCCACGCTCTCGCCGCTTAGATTCATAAAGGTCTGGGGCTTTGCCAGCACAACTTTATTTCCGTTTATGACACCCTTTCCGCAGAGAGCCTTATGCTTTTTCTCACTGATACTGATATTATATTTGTCTGCGATGGCATCCATGACATCAAATCCCACATTATGTCTGGTATGCTCATACTGTCTGCCCGGATTTCCAAGTCCGACGATTAAAAACATGACGTTCTCCTGCTCCGTCACACTCTTCCCTTTTCCGCAGAAGAGTGTGACCCTTATTTTCTGAAATAATCTACTGCTCATTCTCCCTGTTACCGCCCCCACATCCTGTGCCGCCTAAGGAACTGTCCGGCAGAGTACTAGCGTTTCTTTACCGCCTGTCTTTTGCGGATGACGATAGCCGCAGACTTTAACTGCTCCTGGTCATTGACTCCGGTGATGTCCTCCGGGTCGTCTAAGGTAAAAGCGTCCACCTTCAACCCCTTTTCTTTGATAATTGTGAGCGTATCCGGCAGATAATATTCTCCCTGGGCGTTGTTGGGCTGTAATTTTCCCAACGCCTCTTTTAACTCTTTGGTATCGAAAATATACATGCCGGAATTGATTTCATGAGATTTTAATTCCTGCTCGTTGGCATCCTTGTGCTCCACACTCTTTAAAAAATTGCCGTCAATGTCCCTGATAATCCGTCCATAGCCTGTGGGATCGTCAATGATGGACGATAAAACCGTGACCGTATTACCCTGCCTGATGTGATATTCCCGCAAACGGCTCAAAGTCTCTGCGGTGATTAGCGGGGTATCTCCGAATAAAATCATGGTCTGCCCCTCATCCCCCAGAAAATCTTTGGCGCAGAGCACAGCATGACCTGTACCTAACTGCTGTTCCTGCAGGGCGTACATCACATCTTTATGGGAAATGGTTTCAAAGACGACTTCATATTTGTAGCCTAACACTAAGCAGATGTCATTTGCGCCTGCTCCCATTGCGGCATCAATGACGTAATCTACTAAGCATTTTCCCTCGATGGTATGTACAACCTTCGGCAGCTCGGATTTCATTCTGGTTCCTTTTCCTGCCGCTAATATCACTGCTTTTAACTGTTCCATTTTTTCCTCCATCGGCACACGCCTTTTGTGTATCTCAAGTTTGAGCGTGTGCGCACAAACTTGGGGTTGAAAAAATTCCGATACATGATTTTTTCAACCTTCCCTCATTCCGCCGCTTTTGCAGCTTCTATATTTCTCTTTTTTATTTCACAACAGGCAGTTTTTCTAATGCCTTTGCAATCTCTTCATCCGTCGGAACATAATCGTCCATCTCACCATCATTATATTTTGCATAAGCGAACATATCAAAATATCCTGTGCCGGTAAGGCCGAATACAATATTTTTTTCTTCTCCGGTTTCTTTACACTTAAGCGCCTCGTCTATGGCAACCTTGATGGCGTGGCTGCTCTCCGGTGCCGGCAAAATACCTTCCACTCTTGCAAAGGTCTGGGCTGCCTCAAACACCTCTGTCTGTTTGACGCTTCTTGCAGTAAGCAGTCCCTGGTCATACAGCTCAGATACCACCGAACTCATACCGTGATAGCGAAGTCCTCCCGCATGACTTGGGGACGGAATATATCCGCTTCCAAGGGTATACATTTTTGCCAGCGGACATACCTTTCCGGTATCGCAGAAATCATAGGAATATTTTCCACGGGTAAGGCTCGGACAGGACGCGGGCTCTACGGCGATCATGTCATAATCTGCTTCTCCCCGCAGCATTTCCCCTGCAAATGGGGAAATCAGTCCCCCCAGGTTTGAACCGCCTCCGGCGCAGCCGATAATCATATCCGCCTTTACCCCGTATTTATCCAACGCCGCTTTTGTCTCAAGACCGATGATGGACTGGTGCAGCAATACCTGGGTCAGAACCGAACCTAACACATAGCGATATCCCTCCTGTGCCCCGGCAGCTTCCACCGCTTCTGAAATGGCGCAGCCAAGACTTCCTGTGGTTCCCGGAAATTCCTCGTTGATTTTGCGTCCCACGTTGGTGTTCATAGAAGGGGACGGTGTCACCTGCGCCCCGTAGGTCCGCATGACTTCACGGCGGAAGGGCTTCTGCTCATAGGAACATTTCACCATGTAAACCTGACAGTCCAAGTCAAAATAGGAGCACGCCATGGAAAGAGCGGTTCCCCACTGCCCTGCCCCTGTCTCGGTGGTAACACCCTTTAAGCCCTGCTGCTTTGCATAGTACGCCTGGGCAATGGCTGAATTGAGTTTATGGCTTCCTGAGGTATTGTTGCCCTCGAATTTGTAATAAATATGGGCCGGTGTCCCTAACTTTTTCTCTAAGCAGTATGCCCGTACCAGTGGCGACGGGCGGTACATTTTGTAGAAATCACGGATTTCCTGAGGGATGTCGATATAGGGGGTTGTGTCGTCTAATTCCTGTCTTGCCAGCTCCTCACAGAAAATCTGGGATAATTCCTCTAAGGTAACGGGCTGCAAGGTTGCAGGGTTTAAAATCGGCGCAGGTTTCTTTTTCATATCCGCGCGGACGTTGTACCACTGCTTTGGCAGCTCGTTCTCCTCTAAGTATATTTTATAGGGTATCTCTCGCATTTTGTATTTCCTCCGTTTTTCTCAGCATAGTTATTATTATTTTATTTGTTTTGGGTGGAAGTGTCAACTGTTGCGGAACAACTAAAGCAAATCGGCTGTATTATAATGACACGGGAGTTTGACCGTTACACTACGGCAGAACTTTGCCAACAAATTTCTTGAAATTTATTTCTGTCTAACCTATGATAATATTAAAACACACAGGAGGAAGCGTAATGATTCAATTTGTAGAAATGGAATGTCCAAATTGCGGCGGAAGTTTAACAAAGACAGACGAAACTACGGCAAAATGCAGCCACTGCGGCGCCGAATTTCTGATAGATAAAGGACAGCCGGAACGGGTAACCAACATCTATCAGGCACCCAAACAGTCCAGGCATACCCTTGTCTCTATCCTGTCAGGAGTCGCTTTTTTTGCACTTGTTATAGTGATTGCCGTCTACTGGCATTCAGCTCCACATACCGCACAGAAAAATACAGCAGCTTATCCCCAGATGGAGCAACCGGAAACTTTTTCTGAATTTTTCCTGTATTTTACGGAAGAAGTATTTGACATGCCCCCGGAACAGGTCACGGCGGAACAGCTTGCGAAGATAACATATCTTCATATCTCCCACCGGAATAGCGGTATCACCGTAGAATATTCGATGGAAAATGAAGATGTCCATAGTATGGATGTGCCTTCAGAAGCAGCTTCCTATTATGAGGATTTAGGAAAATTTACAGGACTTCATACCTTAGATTTACCAAATCTTGCATTAGCGGAGAGAAATCTCACGGAATTAACAGAACTGACGGAAATCCGAACCTGTAACTCACCGGACGAGCTGGCGGAAATTGTGCCTCACCCTGAAAAAATTGTCATTCTTGGCAGCTACACTGCCTCAAGCCTTGACGGAATTGACACTTTTTCTAACCTGGAGCATCTTTCCATCAAATGTACCGATGACCTGTCCGACCTCGGCAGCTTAAGCTCCCTGAAACAGTTAAAAAGCCTTACCATCGAAAAGGGCGATTCCATTACGGATTTTGGTATGCTTCAAGCTCTGACTTCCTTAGAAGAGCTGTCTATTGGTTGTGAAGGACTTAAGGATATTTCTTTTCTGCAATATTTAACTTCCTTAAAAAAGCTTACCATTACAGATTCCATCCTGTTAGACATTTCCCCGATAGGCAGTCTGACTGCTCTGACGGAGCTTTGTTTAGAGGATAATGACGAAGTTACCGATTATAGCGTCCTCTCCAATCTGACTTATCTTGAAACACTGACGCTGGATTTAAACAGCGGTACTTCCATGCCCTCTGTGGATAACTGGAGCAGCCTTACCTCTCTTTCCATCCACAGTGCAGAAAGCATCGGCTTTTTATCCTCACTGCCAAAGCTCCGCTCCCTGTATCTTTCAGGCTGTGACTGCAGCGATTATATGGCACTGGCTTCTCTGCAAAATCTGGAACATTTAAAGCTGGGCAGTATTTACGGGGATATTCCCGACCTGACTGTGTTAAACAGCCTGTCAAATTTAAAATCCTTAGATATCAGTTCTTTAGAACTTTATGGAAATGTGGAATACATATTCGGCATTCCCTGTCTGGAGGAACTGAATATCAGTGACTGCAGCTTTGGTCTGGATTTTGCAGCGATGCCGGAGAATACCAGCTTAAAACGGCTTGATATGAACCGTATCGAGCTTTGGAAAAATATTTACGTGGAATACAGTGGACCGGTTACTAATCTATCCTATGATGATGTAAATCTTGCCGATGAGATTAGCTTCGTTGGCAAATTTCCTAATTTAGAGGAGCTGTACTTACAGAGCAATAAACTTACCGAAGTGGAGTTTACGGAGGCTCTGCCTAACCTGAAGAAGTTAGATATTACGGATAATTATGTGACGGACTTGCGTCCGCTGAGTAATTTACAGCAGTTAGAGACTGTGTGGTGCGGAGGAAACTCGATTTCCCATGGGCTTGATTTAGGAGAGAGAGTAGAAGTGGTTTCTGATTCGGAAGGGGAGGAACGGCGGTAGAAGCTACCGCTGTGGAAAGCTACTGGACTCAGGAGGATATTTCATGGGAAAAATGACCGGACGTGAACCCCAAAAGGAAAATGACCTCTTTTTCACCTGCAGCCTGATAGAATATATTGCGAGAAAGACGAAAAACAAAAATTCTGATGTCGTAAATTATCTAGGGAAAGATAACATTGCTAAAATTTATGATTTAGCTGATATCTATCACAGTGACAACATCGACCGGGTCAGTGATGATTTTATTGAAGCCGCTGCTATTCCAAAAGGTACTTTTGATAATATATCTGTCACAAAGTATGCCGTGCCAAGTCATTGGGATATCGGTAAAGTTTATAAAAGGCTGATTCTTGGGATTGCCAGAGAGAAAAATATGGATATCATAGACGCACTGTTTGCAGCCTACAACTCTTTTGTCAGTGATAAGATTGAAGACTTCAACAGCAGTTTTTACTATGATGCACCGCAGAATATTTTGAATGCTTATTTAGACGGGAAAATTGAATAGATTTAAGAAAAATCCGGCTGGTTGTTCACCGCCGGATTTTTCTGTTGTTTCTTTTTACTGTGACTTATCTTTTTCGTTTGTCTTATTTAATTTTTATCTTTACCTTTGCTTTTTTGTTTGTGCCGTCAGTGGACGCTGCCGTAATGGTGACGGTCTTTCCCTTTCCGGCTTTCTTTGCCGTTACTTTTCCCCTGGAATTTACTGTGGCATATTTGGAATTGGAGCTTGTCCATTTCAAGGTCTTATTGGCACTTTTTCCGTTGGTGGAAACGGAAGTTTTTAAGGTCACGCTCTTTCCCGCCTTTAAGGTTTTCGGCGCATTTTTTATCTTCACCTTAGTGACGGCATTTTTCATGATTTTGATTTTAACGGATGCTTTCCTGCCGCTGCCGTCCCCTGCTGTCGCCGTGATGGTGACGGTTTTTCCTGCTCCGGCTTTTTTGGTGGTTACGATGCCCTTGGAATTTACCGTAGCGTACTTTTTGTTGCCGGATTTCCATGTCACTTTCTTGTTTGTGGCATTTTTCGGGGTTATCTTGGCGGTAAGCTGTACTTTCTTCCCGGCGGCGATTTTCTTGGATGGGGCGGAAATGGTAAGCTTTTTCACTTTAACTGTTGTATTGTTTTGGGAATTCTGATTATCCCCATTTCCGTTTTCTCCGGTATTGGTGCTGTCTCCTCCCGGATTTGCTCCTGTATCTCCGGGGTCTGGATTATCTCCGTTTCCGTTTTCTCCCGAATTAGGCTTATCTCCTCCCGGGTTTGTTCCTGTATCTCCGGGGTTTGGATTCTCTCCATTTCCCGAAACAACTGTAACCACACAATCCGCCCTTAGTCCGCCATCATATGTAATTGCTGTAATGGTCGCACTTCCCGCTTTTTTCGCTGTAATAGTTCCATTTTCGTCTACGGAAGCAATTTCTTCCGAACTGCTGATCCAGCGAACCGTCTGAATCGTAGCATTTTCAGGTGTTATCTTTGCCGAAAGAGATATCTTTTCTCCTTCCTTCACCTGACAGGAGGTTCTGTCTAAGCCAAGTCCGGAAACAAAAATGCGTTCTTCCGTCTTATCTTCAAAATCATCTATGTCTGCCTGTATCAGTTCATCTGTATCGGAAATCAAATCATAAAGAACTTCATCTGCAAAAACCGGTTCCACACTGATACTATAATATGTCTTTCCATCGGTCAGAGGAACGTCCTGATACTCTACCGTACGCAGGCATTCCATTTCCCCATTGCACTCCTCCACGGTGTAGGTCATGCTGCCCGTATCATTTCCCACAAGTTTCACCTGATAATCATCTCCGGTCAGGTAAAAGTATTTCGCATCATCTTCCACATACATAAACACTTCATTGTAAGAAGTATCCACCTGATTATCTACAATCGCACCGCACAAATCACCGTTACTGTCATAAACATAGACATCTACGGGACATTTTACGGTATGCTTTTTCACATAATCTTTCGTAGGCTTGGTAATCAACTGATAGACACCGTTAGAGAAAGAACCATATTGCTTATTAATAACTGCCATCAGGGTTTTATTCAATACCATTTCCGCCGCTTTATTCGCATTCTTTCCCCACACTTCATTGTAAGCGCTTTTTATGGTACTCTCGGCTGCGCTCTGCAGGTGACTGACAAAATTGTCAAAATCTACGACTGTCACCATTCCCACACCGCTTGTAGGGATACCACCAGAAATACCGCTTGTATCTTTTAACTGATAGGAAATGTCTCCCTTATTTCCGAAAGGCTTCCCCTGTCCGATACTAAAGCTGCTCATTTCCAGTGAAAAAACAAAAGTTCGTTTTCCATACTTTGCTGTTACAGCAGATACTTCCACGCTCGCCTGTGTATTTTTCATAAACAGCATTGTGCTGGTATTGATTCCTGCCTTCCCGAACAATTTATTTACAATCTTTGATTCATAAGAATTGGCTGCGGTTTCTGCCTCCTCTTCAATGGACATCATCACCGTGCCAATCCAGGCTGTTAAAAATTGCATCACCTGTTCTTTCTGGTTTGTATCCAGATAATAATCTAACATAGAATCAACTGCCAGAGTATTTTTCCCCCGAAGTTCTGCAAAGACCTGCTGCAATTCCTTATCTGTTCCTGCCGCTGTCTTCTTAGCAGCAGTTTTCTCCGCCTGCATATCAAGATTTGCCACAGGAATTTCACATTCTGTCGTATACTCCCTTCCCTCTGAGGTCACAACCGCCCTGACCGGGAAATTCACCTTCACTTCTCCCGGAACATAATCATCCTCCACATAGATATCTACCGTAGCAGAATAAGATACCCCCGGTTTAGGCTCTATCCCGTCTCTCCATTCCTTTTCCATAATACTGGTCTGAAATATGCCCTCTTTCCCCAGATTAAGTCCCTCTTGTGTCAATGTCAGTTTTACTGTGTCACAGGAAAGTTTCGGTGCATTTCCAGCAGATGTAAGTATGGAATGATACGGCTCCGCCATACTATATTCCACGTTAACGGAAAGCTGCTTTTTATTATTGAGGTATTGCCCGTTTTTATATTCTATATTTTGGTTAAAGGGTATCAGCTTTAGTTTTGGCTTTACTACATCTTTTTTCAAGTCCATCTCAACAATTTTTTCATTGGAAACAATGCAAATCACCTGCTGGTCATCGCCCTGCCTGATTTGCTCCGCCCGATTCATTTCAAAATCTTCTCCTACCGGATAAACTGTCCCGTCTATTGTTACGGTGGAACTCAGTGCATCTACTCCGTCCAATGCTCCATAAAGCAAGCTTTCATTTGCTACTACTCCACCGTTTCCCCCTTCTCCGCTGGTTCCGTCATCGGTAAGAGACCAGAGATGAGAGGAGAGATTAATATGCAAAGCTGGCACAACTGCGTCACTATTATCGAGGACATCAATACCATTCCGAAGGACGTACCCGTCACGGTAGACACCCGCGGCATAACTCGAATCGTAGCCCGGCGACCGCAACCACCACCATGTATTGGCATTTTCACCTGTATTGCTGGTACTAGCCGCAGAGACTCCCCTGGCATGTGCAAAATCACTGGTCTGCATCCATCTGCTGGCTGAATATGTACTATAACTCTCACAGAATCCATAGGACGGATTTGTCACTTCCCCGATAGAAAGCAAATAAACCTTGTCATTTGTATTATTTCCACCTTCTGTATTATTGTATGGATTATCTTCATTCACTACTGTCTGTCCTACAACCGCTCCCTGCTCCGCACTACTGAACGCAGTCCCGTAAAAATCATTGTTCAGCCACTCCCGCAGGGTACAATTTTCCCATGTGATAGAATCGCCCGGGTCATGGTAATCTTTACAGTCTAATCCCCTGTCAGCTACCACAAACAGGGTATTTCCGTCATTCTGCAGTACCCGCCATTTTATCCGTTCCCACTTAAAATAGCGGTAGGTGCTGTCACCGAAATATTCATTGTAATTAGTATCACTCTTACTGATTCTGCGGTACTTCGTACCGTTCACCCAGGCATCGCCATTGCTGTCGTAAGCCGCCCCGGTAATTGCTGTTGTCAGGGCGTCCCCGGTGACTTTGGACTGGGGGTAGCTACCGAAATAGACATAAGACCAATCTGTGCAGTCACTTCCTCCAGATTGCTTTGTGCAATGGTGTACCGGATTGGACGGAGATGTGGAATCTGCTTTTATGGCAGATTCTTCCTCTAATTCCTGTTCTTCCTCTAATTCTTCTTCCGTCAGTGTTTCGATTTCAGCGGGTTCGCTCTCCATTTCTTCCGTTTCGGTTATTTCAGAAGTTTCCAACTCTTCTTCCTCTGAGATTTTTACATCTTCTAAGTCTTCCGTGCCGGATGTCTCGCTCTCTTCCCCAACTGCCGTTTCCTCTGCCGGAAGAATTTTTTCTGTTTCCACATTTTCCGTTTCTCTTGTTTCTGACGTTTCCGTCTCCGCAGCCACTGCTGCTTCCTCTGCCGCTTCCGTCTCTGCCAGCGCTGTCTCTGCAGTCACCGTTGTTGCCGTTGTCTCTGTTGCTGCAGGTTCCGCCAGTATTGAAATGTCCGGCGCTGTGATTAACATTGCTGCGGTTAAGAGCGACGCTAAAAGCCTGCTTCCTGTTTTTCGTCCTTTGTGTTTCATAACATGTTCTCCTCTCTGTTTTTTTCCTTTGTCAATACAAAATCATGAAATACCCTCTGCCTGAGCCTGTAGGTATGTCCGTGCTTTATAGCTCGCAATACTGCGTGTAATATCTTCAAGCAGAAGTTCATTTTCCCGGTACTGGATTTTCATCTTTTTTAATCTTCTTTTCCACCTTCTCTTACTTTTTGTCCGAAGCCTCTTTACCACCTTTCCCGTGTCAGTTAAGTAAAAATGAAATCCCAGATAATCTACACCGTTTTTCATTGTAGTCATCTGTGTTTTTTCATTAAAACTCAGCAGCAAATCTTCTTCTACATAGGATTTCATTGCCTTTAGGCATTGCTTCAAATACTCTTTATCCTTACATAAAATGATACAATCATCCATATATCTTGTAAAGTATTTCATGCGGTATTTTTCTTTTACTAACCGGTCTAACCCATCCAGATAATATAAAGCAAACCACTGGCTCGTCTGGTTTCCCATGGGAAGTCCTTTTCCCGGCTCCGTTTCATAGCTGTCTATGATGTTTTCCAAAAGTTCAAACACATCTTTATCTTTGACGATACGCATCAGCTTTGTCTTTAAGACCTTATGGTCTATCGAATCAAAATATTTACGAATATCGCACTTTAAAATATAGGCGTCCGAACCGTATTTCTTATAATATTCCCGAAAAAATCCTGTCAGACGGTTCATAGCAAAATGTGTACCTTTTCCTTTTCGGCAGGCACTATTATCATATATCAGGTGCCGTTCAAGCAACGGTGCTAAAATGTTGTCGCATAAATTATGCTGTACAATCCTGTCACGAAAAGGCAATGCCTGTATTTCACGCTGTTTCGGGTCATAAATAATAAACCTGTAATACTCTCCTACATGATATGTTTTATTCTTAAGTTCCTCCTGAAGTTTAACCAGTTCTTCCGTCAAATTTAATTCAAATAGTATAACTTCTGTTTTCCCGGTCTTTCCTCTCCTGCATTTTTTGTATGCTTCGTAAAGTTTGTCAAAATCATATAATATTTCATAGTCCATAACTACTCCTTTTGCGCCGCCAGAGAGAACCGCATCTGCGGCTCTCAGATGTAAGAAAAAATAATCCTAACATATATGTTTTCTTTCCTAACGGCAGTTCTTTTTCCATGGGAGGTGTTCCCAATGAAAGGGAATATGGTTCCTTTGCCCTCTGCGTACGGATTCTTTTCACCTGAAAAAAATTTCTCACCCAGAGATTGCTGACCTGGGGCAAATCTGGCACAACTGCGTCATTATTATTGTTGACATTATTACCATTCCGATTGACGTACCCGTTATTGTTGACATTCGCGGCATTATTTGTATTGTTGCCCGGCGACCGCAACCACCATACAACCTTATCCCCACAGGCGTTTTTTATCACTTAACATCCATGCCCACAACATTTTCCTGCATTCACTAAGCTGTAATGCTATCTGTTCCTGCTGTTTAGGGAGGATGCACTCCTGTTCTCTTGCTATCACAGACATATATCCTAACATTTTTATATCCACCATTGCTTCTTTTTGATACCCAAGCCTTCTTCTATAATCTTCAACCTGAGTTTTGTCTTTTATATATATTTCATTCGCCCGAATAAGATTTTCTATGATACTCAATGCTTCATTCTGAAGCCTGGCTATCAGCGTAAATCGAAACTTTTTCGGCGATTTTTCCGTTATGGTAAAAATATACTCTATTAGCTTTCGGCTTTTTATCATAATTTCCAATTCATTTTCTTTTTTCATATTTTTCTGTCTTTACTTTCTGATTTCAATAACGATTCGGGTATCAAAAGGCTCTGTCGATGACTGATATTGGCAGATTGTACAAAAACAGAGCCTTCTTTGTACAATCTGTCTCATAACCTCATCCGCCCCCCTTTTTGATACCCGAATCAATCATCTGTCTTAATTATCTTATCGTCCCCTCCCCAAAGAAACTTTAGCCATAACTAATATTATTTTGTTTAAACTCCTTATTCTGACACAAATACTCCTTTAAAATAGAACCATATCAATATGGAGGATTGCCCGGATGACAGATTTGGATTTCAAAACAATCGGACAAAAAATTAAAGAGCGCAGAATCTCTCTCGGCTTAACCCAGGACTATATTGCCAATCACCTGAACGTAAACCCCAGCCATGTGAGCAATATCGAATGCGGTCGTGCCAACCCTTCCCTGACTGCTCTTGTGAAAATCGCAAATCTCTTGGAATGCAGCGTAGACTATTTTCTCAACGGAGAATATACCTACACCGTAGATACAAAATCACAACAGAACTTAGATAACGCTATTTTAGAAAAACTAAAATACCGTGATACCGAAACAAAACAGAAAATCTTAAAAATCATTGACATTTTATAAAAATTTCACTTGTCACCTTCCCATTTCTGTACTATAATTATCTTACATTTGCAAATGTCTTTTAAAATATATTTCATTTGTTACACTTTACTACTTCCACAAATTTTACCATGGAAGTATCTGGTTTTACATTTCGCTTCTGTCTAAGCAGAAGTCACGGCAGTTCATCGCTATTATCATCATTCAAAACCCACAAAAGGAGGATTTTTATGTCCGAGCATACCAACATGAATCTATCACACCTATCAGCAACACCTGCTGTAAGAAACAATCCCCAGCACCGCAGATTAGAAGATTTAAACCTATTGGATGATTTTCTCTTCCGCCAAATGCTGTTGCAGGAAGACATCGGCGAAGAGTTTTGCCGGATTCTTCTTAGCACCATTTTGGGGAAACCCATTCGGAATGTTCACGTAGTTCCGCAAAAAGATATTCCCGGAATTGACACCCACCAGCACGGTATCCGAATGGACGCCTATATCAAAGCAGTTCCCGATGAGCCTTCTCTTAGCAGCGAACCTTCTCTTGATGCCGAGGTTCTCCCTGCCATCTATGACATCGAACCAAATACCCGCTATGAAAAAGAAACTCTCCCAAGACGGATGCGCTACTATCACGGTCTTATCGACACCCAGCTTCTCACCTCCGATATGTCCTACCTCTCACTGCCGGAGGTTGTCATCATCACTATTCTGCCCTATGACCCCTTCGGGAAAAACCGTATGGTTTACACAATCCAAAATCAATGTCTGGAAGAGACTTCCCTTCCTTATGATGACGGTGCAAAAAAGATTTTTCTCTATACGAAAGGAACCGAAGGAAACCCTAGGCAGGAGCTTTGCGATATGCTAAAATACTTAGAAGAAACCACAGCAAAGAATGTCACCAACCAGGACATTGCTGCCGTGGAAAGCCTCGTAAATAAGGTCAAACACAAAAAGGAGGTCAGTATCAGCTATATGAAATCTTGGGAATGGGAACAGATGATTCGGGAGGAAGCCACACAGCAAGGATTACAAGAAGGATTACAAGAAGGATTACAACAAGGATTACAACAAGGATTACAACAAGGATTACAGCAAGGATTGCAGCAGGGGCAACAGATTGGACAGCGGATTGGAAGACAGCTTGGAAAAGAAGAGGGTATCACCGAAGCCAGACAGGAGGACATCAAAATCTTTATAGAGACATGTCGGGAGTTCGGCGCCTCTAAGGAAACCACCACTTCAAAATTAGAGGAAAAATACCACCTGTCCGCAGACGATATCCGGAATTATCTGGAAAGTAACTGGACGTAAATTTTAACAATCGGGTGTCTGCCAGCCGCATACAGCGAAAAGACACCCTGTTTCTTACTCTTTCACCTTATTCCATCTTTATTGCTTTCGCCGCTATGACAGCGAAAATATCCTGATTTTTACACATTTCATTTCTGCCAAAGCAGAAATCAAAGCGTTTCGCCGCATTATCATCATTCAAAACCTACAAAAGGAGGATTTTTATGTCCGAGCATACCAATATGAATCTATCACACCTATCGGCAACACCTGCTGTAAGAAACAATCCTCAGCACCGCAGATTAGAAGATTTAAACCTGTTAGATGATTTTCTCTTCCGCCAAATGCTGTTGCAGGAAGACATCGGCGAAGAATTTTGCAGGATTCTTCTTAGTACCATTTTAGGGAAACCCATTCGGAGAGTTCACGTAATTCCGCAAAAAGATATTCCCGGAATTGACACCCACCAGCATGGTATCCGAATGGACGCCTATATCAAAGCGGTTCCCGATGAGCCTTCTCTTAGCAGCAAACCTTCTCTTGATGCCGAGGTTCTCCCTGCCATCTATGATATCGAACCAAATACCCGCTATGAAAAAGAAACTCTCCCAAGACGGATGCGCTACTATCACGGTCTTATCGACACCCAGCTTCTCACCTCCGATATGTCCTACCTCTCACTGCCGGAGGTTGTCATCATCACTATTCTGCCCTATGACCCCTTCGGGAAAAACCGTATGGTTTACACAATCCAAAATCAATGTCTGGAAGAGACTTCCCTTCCTTATGATGACGGTGCAAAAAAGATTTTTCTCTATACGAAAGGAACCAAAGGAAACCCTAGGCAGGAGCTTTGCGATATGCTAAAATACTTAGAAGAAACCACAGCAAAAAATGTCACCAACCAGGACATTGCTGCCGTGGAAAGCCTCGTAAATAAAGTCAAACACAAAAAGGAGGTCAGTATCAGCTATATGAAATCTTGGGAATGGGAACAGATGATTCGGGAAGAAGCCAAGGCAGAGGGTATTCAGACAGGTATCACCAAAGCCAGGCAGGAAGACATCAAAATTTTTATAGAGACATGCCGGGAGTTCGGTGCCTCCACAGAAGATACCGCTTCAAAATTAGCGGAAAAATACCACCTGTCCGCAGATGATATCCAGAATTATCTGGAAAGTAACTGGACGTAAGCGCACTACCCACGGGAAGTTCGTCCAACCAAAGCAATCGAGCAGGGAAGAATTTTTTCCCTGCTCGCCGCGCGCCCCATGCGCCGCCTCAGCGGCATACTTCCTCTGCATGGGGCTGTGCATTAAAAAAGCGGCTGTATCAGCACAATGTTTACTGATACAGCCGCTTCCCTTATTATCTCTTAATTTGCTATCCCAAAACTATGTAGCATTAAAATACCTTCCCGTCCTGACACTCCTTTAACCTTCTGCCGCCAACGTCTCTTCATATTTATCCAATATAAGCTTCTGAATGCGGTCTCTGGTATCCGAATTAATCGGATGTGCAATATCACGGTATTCTCCGTCTGCAGCCTTGCGGCTGGGCATTGCGATAAATAGTCCTTTTTCCCCCTCGATGATTTTGATATCATGTACCACAAACTCCTCATCAATGGTAATTGACACTACCGCTTTCATCTTGCCTTCTTTTTCTACTTTTCTAATCCTAACATCCGTAATCTGCATATCTTGTGTCCCCCTTTATGTTGTGTATCTCCTAGTCGTTTTGCCTTCCCGCTAAATCACATAACGCTCATTGTTTTCCGAAACAATCTTGATCCCGTTATCTCCGCAATAATAGGTGTTGGCTTTTAATGTATCACGACTCTCCACAATACAGTTCTCAATATGTGTGTTGTCGCCGATATATACATCATTGAGGATAATAGAATTTTTAATGACACAGTTTTTACCTACAAATACCTTCTTAAAGAGAACTGAATTCTCTACCTTGCTGTTGATAATACAACCGCTGGCAATTAAACTGTTGCGCACATCGGAGCCTGCATTATATTTTGCGGGTGGAAGGTCATCCACTTTAGAACAAATCTTCGGCTCATCCCGGAAGAAATATTTCCGCACTTCCGGTTTTAAAAAGTCCATATTGGTCTGATAATAAGACTCAACCGTTGCGATATTGCTCCAGTACTCTTTCATCTTATAGCCGTAAATCCGTTTCATGTTCTTGTAACGGATTAGAATATCTGTTACGAAATCCCAGCGTCCCTCCTCCGCACTTCGCTCAAGCATCTCAATTAATTGCCTTCTCCTTACAATATAGATACCTGTAGAAATGGTATTGGACTGGGAAACCATCGGTTTTTCCTCAAACTCGATAATTCTGGAATCCTCATTCATACGAACCACGCCGAATCTGCTGACATCTTCTCCTGCCGGCACATCCTTGCAGACAACAGTAATGTCCGCTTTCTTCTGGATATGGCTGTCTAATACCTTATTGTAATCAATCTTATACACACAGTCGCCGCTGGTAATAATAACGTATGGCTCATGGCGTCTCTTTAAGAAGCTGATATTCTGGTACATAGCGTCCGCCGTACCGCGATACCACCAGCTGTTATCCACCGTCACGGTAGGATTGAATACATAAAGTCCGCCCTGTTTTCTTCCGAAATCCCACCATTTTGAAGAGCTTAAATGCTCATTCAAGGAACGGGCGCTGTACTGTGTCAGCACTGCTACCGTCTGTATATGGGAGTTGCTCATATTACTCAAAGCAAAATCAATGCTTCTGTAGCTTCCGCCGATTGGCATTGCCGCAATCGCTCTCTTATTGGATAGTTCCTGCATACGGCTGTTATTACCGCCAGCTAAAATAATACCTATTGCCTTCATAATTAGTCACCTGCCTTAATAATTACTTCACCGCTGTCCAGAATTCCATCCGGGTAATCTGCTTTCACTGTTGCTCCGGAAATTGCTGTATTCTTACCTACAGAAACATTATCCGGGATGACAGAATTCTCTCCGATTGTTACCAGTCCAAAGGAATATATACTTGCATTTAACTTATTCGGTTTTTCTTCTCCAATTCCGAGCACTACATGGTCGCCAATCTGGCAGTTCTCTGCAATGATTGACTTGTTAATGGTAACGCCCTCTCCGATACAAGTGTCTTTCATTACAATGGAATCTCTTACTACCGTTCCCTTTCCAATCGTAACACCGGCACCGATAACTGAATTGTATACCTCTCCATATATCTCCGAACCCTCTCCGATAATACTCTTCTCAACCACGGAGTCTGTGGACAAATACTGTGGCTCAATAATATCACTCTTGGTATATATCTTCCAGTATTCCTCATAAAGGTTGAATTCCGGAATCAAGTCTACCAGCTCCATATTAGCCTCCCAATAGGAGCCAAGGGTTCCAACGTCTTTCCAGTAGCCATTGAATTCATATGCAAAAAGGCGCTGACCTTTTTCATGGCAGTATGGAATGATATGTTTTCCAAAGTCGCATCCGCTCTGGTCCTTCATTGCATAGAGAGCCTCTTTTAATACCTTCCAGCTGAAAATATAGATACCCATAGAAGCAAGGTTGCTCCTCGGCTCCTTCGGTTTTTCCTCAAAGTCCTCAATTTTTTTATTTTCATCTGCAATCACGATACCAAAACGGCTTGCCTCTTCAATAGGTACCGGCATGGTAGCGATGGTGACGTCCGCATTATTTTCCTTATGGAAGTCAAGCATTACTTCGTAATCCATCTTATAAATATGGTCTCCTGATAAAATCAGCACATATTCCGGATTGTAGCCTTCCATATAACTCATGTTCTGGAAAATCGCATTTGCAGTTCCACTGTACCACTCACTGTTATCGCTCTTCTCATAAGGCGGCAGTACAGTAACGCCTCCGTTATTCCTATCCAAATCCCACGGAATACCAATTCCAATATGGGTATTCAGACGCAGCGGCTGATACTGGGTCAACACACCCACGGTATCAATGCCTGAATTAATACAGTTGCTCAACGGGAAATCGATAATACGGTATTTTCCTCCAAAAGCAACTGCCGGTTTCGCAACTTTTGCAGTAAGCACACCTAAACGGCTGCCCTGCCCTCCAGCTAATAGCATTGCTATCATTTCTTTTCTGATCACGCCAATTCACCTCTCGTCATTTTCTAGTCAATGTTAATTTATTCCTTTTGGTAGTTTAAATTATATCACACTCCCTTCATTATGTACAACATTTTTCACAATTTTTTTTTCCAATTTTATCTTTTTTTGTTAAATCATACAATATTTTTCGCTTCTTTTCGCCTTTGGTCGTTTCCTGTCAAAAAAATTTTATCCCAAAAGAATTTGCAAATTAATAATATAAGGTTATAATTAGCTTTGAAGCAGTGTTTGCTTTGCAAAGCCAAACCGTGTACGGATACACCGGGCTTTGCCAGACTATTTTAACAGGCAGGTAGTGATTATGTATAAAATTAATTTTGAAAACCCGATACATATCCATTTCATAGGTATCGGCGGCATCAGCATGAGCGGTCTTGCTGAAATTCTTTTAGAAGAACATTTTACCGTCTCCGGTTCCGATGCAAAGGAGTCAGAGCTTACCAGGCATTTAGAGCATATGGGTGTCACCGTTTCCTACGGACAGACCACCGAAAATATCACAGAGGGCATCGATCTGGTGGTATATACTGCTGCCATCCGGGAGGATAATCCGGAATTTATGCGGGCAAAGGAGGCAGGGATTCCCATGATGAGCCGTGCCGAACTGCTTGGACAAATTATGGACAATTATAAAAACTCCATCGCCGTTGCCGGGACCCATGGAAAAACCACCACCACTTCCATGATTAGCCAGATTCTATTAGAAGCAAAGACTGACCCTACCATCACGGTAGGCGGTATCCTGAAAGCTCTAGACGGCAACTTAAGAGTGGGAAAATCCAATATCTTTGTCTCCGAAGCCTGTGAGTACACCAACAGCTTCCTTCATTTTTACCCTAGGTACAGCATTGTCCTAAATGTGGAAGCGGAACACTTGGACTTTTTTAAAGATATTCATGATATTCGTAATTCATTCCAACAATTTTTATCAAACACAAAAAAAGACGGCGTCATTCTCATCAGCGGAGAAATTGAAAATCAGGAAGAACTGACGGCAGGCTTAACGCAGAAGGTTATCACCTTTGGTCTTACCGACACCTGCGATTACCACCCTGCGGACATCACCTTTGACGAGAAAGCCTGCGCCAGCTTTACCGCCATGTACCGGGATACCCCGGTGATGCAGGTTTCCCTGAATGTGCCGGGCATGCACAATGTCTCTAACGCCTTAGCTGCCATTGCCCTCTCTCTGGATTTAAACCTTCCGAAAGAAGCCATTCTTTCCGGACTTGCCGCTTTTGGCGGTGCAAACCGGCGTTTCCAGTACAAGGGCACAGTGGACGGCGTTACCGTCATTGACGATTACGCCCACCACCCGACAGAAATCCGTGCCACCTTAACTGCTGCCAAAAATTATCCCCATAAGCGTCTGGTTCTGGTATTCCAGCCCCACACCTATTCAAGGACCAAGGCGTTCTTAGATGATTTTGCAGAGGTTTTATCCATGGCAGACCTGGTGGTTCTCGCCGATATCTATGCTGCCCGGGAAAAAAACACCTACGGAATCAGCTCCAAAGACCTGTTGGAAGTTCTCGCAAAAAAAGGAACGGACTGTTTCTATTTTCCATCTTTTGAGGAAATCGAGAAATTTTTATTAAAAAATTGTATGAACGGTGACCTGTTGATAACTATGGGTGCCGGAGATATTGTAAACGTGGGTGAACATCTTCTGGGGCAGTAAGTTATCCACCTTATCCACATTTAATTGGGGAAAACTTCAACTTTTAAATGTGGATTTTTTTGTTTACATAACCTGTTGCCACCGAAAAACAAAAATGCCCGCCCCCCACACCTGTCCCCCATTTTACCAAGTTTCCATAATCTCACAGAAACAAAATATTCACTTTTTATCCACATTATCCACAATTCCCAAACCCCTTGATTTTACTGGGTTTGCACAAAAAATGTACTTCTCTTTTGAAAATTCCTGTGCTATAATTTGGAACATATCCAATAGAAGGAAGGCTCTGCGGACTTTCTGTTGTGATGAATAAGAACTTTAAGTTGAAAGTGGGTCGATATGCCATGCCAAAGATTACCATACACAATGACAGCGACACTTCTGTCACCAGTGTTTCCAACATTTTTATAGATGAATATATGTCCGACGCCAATGGGGAATTTGTAAAAATCTATCTGTATCTGCTGCGTTTAATGAACGCACCGGATACCGCGGTTTCTTTATCCTCCATCGCTGACAAATTTGAGCATACCGAAAAAGACGTAAAGCGCGCCCTGTGTTACTGGGAGCGGATGCGGCTGCTTCGCTTAGAATATGACGACCAGCAGAATCTGACCGGGGTGCATCTGCTCAATTCTACAGCAAAAAACGAGGAACTTTCCCAGCCGGAACTTCTAGGCGGCAGCACCCCTCTTTCCGGAGTAGAAGAGAATTTCTCCCACCCGGAGGCCAAAACGGCAGATTCCCTCACGGAAGCTGACAGCTTCACAGAGCCGGTCGTCGTTCTTCCGAAAAAGAAGTGTTACACGGCAGACGACATCAAAGCATTCCGGGAAAAAGAGCAGATTCAGGAGCTTATTTTTATTGCAGAACGCTATCTGCGGCGCACGCTGAGCCAGACGGATACCGACACCCTGCTCTATCTTTACGACGGGCTCGGCTTCTCTTCGGACTTAATCGAGTACCTGATTGAGTACTGCGTTTCCGGCGGGCATGTGGCTATCCGTTACATAGAGTCTGTGGCGTTAAAATGGGCGGAAAGCGGCGTTCACTCCGTCATGGATGCCAAACAAATCTCCCAGCTTCATGGACAGGCTTATTTTGCCGTAAAAAGAGCCTTTGGCATTTCCGGCAGGGATCTCGTTTCCTCCGAGACTGCCTACATTGAAAAATGGCGGAAGGATTACGGTTTCTCCTTAGAAATCATCACCGCCGCCTGTGATTACACGATTCGGGCCACCCAGAAGCCGAGCTTTGCCTATACAGATTCAATCTTATCCACCTGGAAAAAATTGCAGGTACATAGCATGGCAGATGTGGAAAAACTAACAAAAGAGCACCGTGAAAAGCATCCTGCAAAAAACCCTTCCGTCTCTGGGGAAACAGGCTCTAAAAATAAGTTTAACAACTTCAAGCAGCGCTCCTACGATTATGAACAGTTGGAAAAAATGCTGCTGACCACTAATGTACAGTAACCCGGGAGGTTTTTATGCCCTTAAACAATTTGCAATATGACCAACTTATCCGCAGCTATGATGCAAAACAGCTGAAAAACCAGCATGATTTAGAGCAGCGCGTCCGGTACGCTTATCTGAAGGTGCCCCGCCTGAGGGAAATCGACAACGCCATTGCCTCTGCTTCCGTTTCTCAGGCGAGGAAAATGTTAGACGGCGATACTAAGGCATTGTCCTCCTTAAAGGAGCAGTTAGCCGCCTACCGGAAGGAACGGGAGGATTTGCTCGTCCGCTATGAATTTCCGGCGGACTACTTTGAGCCTGCCTATTCCTGCAAGGATTGTAAAGACACCGGTTTTATCAATGGGAAACGCTGCCACTGTTTTAAGCAGGCAGCCATTGACTTAGTTTATACCCAGTCTAATCTCAAGGATATTTTAATCCGGGAAAATTTTTCTACCTTTTCCTATGATTATTATTCCGATGAAGACATCAATCCTGCCACCGGATTAAGCTCCCTCGCCACGGTGAAGGATGCCGTGGAAAAATGCCGTGATTTTATCCTGAATTTTCAAGCACCGGGAAATTTTTCCAACCTGTACTTTTACGGGGATACGGGTATCGGCAAAACCTTCCTGTCCAACTGCATTGCCAAGGAGCTGTTAGATGCAGGTTATTCCGTAATTTATTTTACAGCTTTCCAATTATTTGATATATTAAGTAAGGGTGTGTTTGACAAGGACGAAGACGCCGTTGCCGCCCACCAGAATATTTACACCTGTGATTTACTGATTATTGATGATTTAGGGACAGAGCTTTATAACTCCTTCACCACATCCCAGTTGTTTTTATGCCTGAACGAACGCATTTTAAGAAAGAAATCCACGATTATTTCCACAAACCTTGAAATGAAACAGCTGGCGGATATTTATTCGGAGCGTGTCCTCTCCCGGATTTCAAGCAACTATACCATCATCAAGCTGTTCGGCAGAGACATCCGCCTGCTTAAACGCAGCCGTTGATAAATACTTACGCATTCATTAGAGCAATCTATTGAACAATACACCTTTAACAATTTTTTATGGAGGAACCATTCAATGCCAAACGATGAAAGAAACCTAGAAACCATCCCCGACGGAGCCCTCGGACTTATTCCACTAGAAAGCTGTAAAGAATTAGGCGTCAAGGTAGACCGGTATTTAGCAGGCTGGCGGGAGAAAAGACAGCACCAGCACGAAGCTGACCCTGCCTTCAAAGGCTACCGCCGTGACTCCTACATTATCTCCACCTCTGTTCCCCGTTTCGGAACCGGGGAAGCAAAAGCTGTAATTAAGGAATCTGTCCGCGGATATGACCTCTATCTTTTAGTAGATGTCACAAATTACAGCCTCACTTACACCGTTTGCGGTCACGAAAACCATATGTCCCCGGATGACCACTATGCGGATTTAAAACGTATTATTGCTGCCGTAGGCGGTAAGGCGAGACGTATCACGGTCATCATTCCTTTCTTATATGAAAGCCGTCAGCACAAACGTACCACCCGTGAGTCTTTGGACTGTGCACTGGCATTACAGGAGCTTACCACTATGGGCGTTGACAATATCATCACCTTTGATGCCCACGATCCCCGTGTACAGAACGCCATTCCTTTAAAGGGCTTTGAGACAGTGCAGCCTGCTTACCAGTTCATCAAGGGCATCTTAAAAAATGTTCCCGATTTGCAGATTGACTCTGAACACATGATGATTATCAGCCCGGATGAAGGCGGTACGAACCGTGCTATTTACCTGGCAAATGTTTTGGGGCTGGATATGGGTATGTTCTATAAGAGACGTGATTTCAGCAGAATCGTAGACGGACGCAACCCCATTGTTGCCCATGAGTTCTTAGGCTCTTCTGTAGAAGGCAAGGACGTTATCATCATTGACGATATGATTTCTTCCGGTGAAAGCATGATTGACGTTGCCACAGAGTTAAAGAAACGGAAAGCAAACCGTATCTTCGTGGTGGCAACCTTTGGTTTATTTACCAATGGCTTAGATAAGTTTGATGAGGCAGTTGCTGACGGTACGATTTATAAAGTAGTCACCACAAACCTCACCTACCAGACACCGGAGCTTTTATCCAAGCCATACTACATCAACTGTGACATGAGCAAATATATCGCTTACATCATTGATACCTTAAACCACGACAGTTCTATCAGTGATTTGTTAAATCCTTACGACAGAATCGAGCGTCTGGTATCAAAATACAAGGCAAAACAGAACAAATAATTAATTTCCAACCAAAGGGGCTGCACGGTAGCCCCTTTTTCATAGCCTGGGAGCACAAACAAATCGCTGCTCCCATTCTTTTCACACAAAAAAAGAGCGGCACAAACCACTCTTTTTTATGTAAAATAACTATCCTAGAATAAATCTACTCTTCCGGCAAACTTCTGGTTAATCACATAATATGCCGCAAATTCTTCCGGTTTTAAATATACCTGAAGAGATTTGATAGAAGAAACTCTGTGACCTGTTGCCACGAACTCTCCCTTTGCCTTCTCAACAACATCTGCAATGATAGCTTCTTTTCCCTGATACTGTACAAATACTTCCGGTTTTAATTCTTCTTTTTCTTTTGCTGCCGCTTTCTTTGCTGCTCTGCTCGGTTTCTTCTCTTTTACAGGTTTTGCTGTCTCTTTTACTGCTTCTTTTGTCTCTTCTTTTGCAACTGCTGCCTTTGCTTCTTCTACTTTCGCATCCACTGCTGCTGTTGCATTTGCGGTAGCTTCTTTTGCTGCCGCTGCCGTCTCTTTTACCGTTGTCTTAACCTCTTCCACTTTTGCTGCGGCTGCTGTCTCTTTTACTGCTGCCTTAACCTCTTCCGCTTTTGCTGCGGCTGTTTTTGCTGTCATTTTGTTGTTTGCCATAATCCTTTTCCTCCTCGAATCAAATGGTTTACTCACACACTAAAAACTTTTCCATTGCATTTAATGCTTCTTCTTCATCGTTCCCCTCTGCCACGATATTGACTGTCATTCCTTTGGAAGGGTTAAATGCCATAATCCCCATGATACTTTTTGCATTAATCCGGCGGTTCTCACTCTCAAGTATAATTTCACTATCAAAACGGCATGCCACCTGAACTAATTCAGCTATTGGATTATTATGTTCTTCAGAAACATTTGAGATAGTTATTTCTTTTCTGCTCATATTATCCATCCTCATTTTTTTAACTACTCATCAAAATATACCCCATAAAAACATAATTTGCAATACACTTGAAAAAAATTGTTAAAGTTCACCGAAGAATTTTAAAACAATGTTTCTTTTTTATGCGATTTTCCATTGATTTTTGGGAAATTTTACTTATTCAGGTATGTGAAAAACACATTCCCCGCTCCCGCAAACATCTCTTCGGCCTCCGTCAGGCTCTTTCTGTAATTGCTGCCCTGCACCGAATCAAAGATGATAACGCTGTTTGCATCATACCCCACCAACAGCACTGCGTCGCTGCTGCCCGCCATGGCAAAAACCGGACTTCCGCAGCTGACATAGTAAAGTACTTCCTCAATGCTGCACCCTGTAAGGTCTAAAATTACCGCATCCTTCATGGTATTTTTTAAGATGTTTTTCGGTGTCTCACCACCTGCGATTAATGCGCTGACGCCGATGTTAATTCCCTCTTTTTCCAGCATGGCATTGATACACTGGGCGATACTGCCTGCATTGGCATCCTCCATGCCCACCACGATGTCCGGCAATGCTCCCTGTACTGCTTTTCTGGAACGTTTCCAGATGTATTGCTGGGAACTGCTGATTACTACACCCATGCTCTCATTTGCCGCCTTTATCGCCTCTGTCACCGACTCAGTGGAGGCAATGACATCCCCCTTCACATAAACATAATACTGTTCCGTATCGCTTTGATTATTCAGGGCTATGATTCTTTCCTCTTCTAAGATAGTCTCCTTGGGCGTTAAAAGCCTCGGCTGCTTTTCACTGACAGGATTTGCCAAAGTCAGCTGTACCTGCCTCTGCTTCGTCTCTGACATGCTGGTGTGGATGTCCACCACCCTCAGGCTGTCTCCCTCCCGGTTCATAATCATATCCCGCTCCGTTTCCACATAGGCGGTGCCGTTGTACCGAATCCGGTTTAAGTACATGGTATAATCCTCAATTTCAATTCCAGAAACAAAATAACCGTTCTTTTCGTAAGTCTTTAATACTTCCTGCTCTTTTCCCGAAACATCCGCAATCTTAATCTGGTACATGGGAACTGTCACATTGCCCGCTGCGTCCTCAAAAATATCTGCCTGGTCTGCAATGCCGTAGACGAAATCCTCCTGCATAAACCCCAGAGGCTTCACATACTGGTTTCCGCCCTCAGCAATATCCATGCTCTTTCCGGTGGCAAAATTCATCACATGTATGGTACTGCTTTTTTCTTCCTCCGTCCATGCAAACAACCCCTTAGAATCTGACATGGCATAATTGCCGTCCTGCAGGTCTTTCATTAATTCCTTTACCTGCAAGGTGTTCAAATCAATCTCATAAACGCTTCCCGCCATCATCAGGTAAAGGGCGCCTCCCTCATTGACGAACATCAGCTGGCCTAATTCCGATTTCATCACCTCAAAGGATTTGTCTGAGGGAAGGAATACCAGTTCCTCATTGGTATTAGAAAGTCCGTCATAGTGATAAACGGAAAGTCCCACCTCACCCTCATGAGTTCCCCGGTTCATGTAGCCATATACGATATAATCCACGCTTCCCGCCTCGTCGATGCTGACTACCTTAATATCATGATTTCCGTTATTTTCCCTGCTGTCAATTCCCTCGTACCCGCGGAAGCTGAATACCTTTGCCAGATTGTTCTCCGTCTCGTTATAGCACCACAGCTCTCCCTCCTGTACAAACGCCACGATGGTTCCCGCCTCATTTGCCGCAAACTCCACATCCTCCGAACGGATTCCAAGCTGGATATAATTTTCATACATCTCGGCTGTCTCCCCCCGGAAAATCTCATTGACGGTACGCTCAAAATTCAGCAGATACATCCGGTTTGAGGTGTAGCGCACACGGTAATATTCCTCCACATTAAAATATTCGCTCTCACCGTTTTCCCCAATGCCTGCCACCACATATTCCAACACAATCACATTGTAGGTATCGGTCATCTCCTTGATGGAGGGCACAGGAACCGTAAAAGGCTCACCCTCAAAATTCGCCCATGCCATCTGCTTTAAGGAAGAATTCAGCGATACGAAGTGCAGGGTGCTGTTGTCCCCCGTCGTCTTTTCCATGTAGGTGGATAAGGTACCGGAAGTCTCATCATTAAAGGTCTTTTCATTGACCTCCTGCACAAATTCCAGGCATTCCGCAATGTGGTTATCCTCCGGCTCCATAATTCTGGTATAGTAGGAAATACTTTTATCCCCGCTGTTTAATTTAATCAGCAGCAGGTATTCTTCTCCCTTCTGCAACAGGTTTTGTATCCCAAGTTCCACATTTATCCTGCCCTTATCCTCCCTGTATTCCGTCACCTCCGCATTGGCAATCAGCCGCTTGCCGTCAAGGCTGCGGATTTCATAGGAAATGCCGTCCACTGCCGTCTGATAGGTTTTTATCTGCACAGACAGCCTGCGGCTCTCGTCCACCGGGGTAATGGTATCTCTCATATACGCCGCATTCATCTGGGCCTGATAGCCGTATAGCTCATTGATTTCCGTCTCTCCGGCAAACAAAGAAATAACCGGCAAAGTCGCTTCCGGCATTTCTGTAGTCAAATCTTCGTTTACATGGTTTGTCAGCATCTCAAAAATCATCACTGACACAATAAATATAACAACTAAAACGGCTGCTTTCACTGCACCTTTCTGCACGGCTGCCCCTCCTAAATCTATCTGAAATCTACAATCTCTGTCATCAACCAATTTCTTTTGCACAAGCAAAGCAGGCAAACCCACCATACATAAATGCAACAAGGTCTTTCTTATAAAATAAAATAGCTACCGCAATTTTTTGCGATAGCTATATTGTATTCATTTTTCTGTAAATCCGCAATAATTAAATAGCAATCTTTCTTTTTTCTTAATAAATGCAGTCCCCTCCCTCCGGCAGCAAAAGCCTACCACCAGCGGCGGCATCTTCTGTGCCGGCATCTTCTGCGGTACATTTCATTGTTCAAAAGAACTCCGATGAGAGAACGCATTCCATGACCCTGCCGGGGCGGAGGCGTTCCCGGTCTTCCCGGCGGCGGTGTCCCCGGTCTCCCCGGCGGCGGGGGCGGCATCATTCCTCCCCAGTACTGCTCCGCCTCCATATCCGGCTCCTGCTGCTCTAGCTGTCCGTAAATCCGGTCAACCACCTGCTCTAACATCAGACGGTCCGGATATTCGTCAAACATGAGGCTGCCCTCGTACTCCATTTTATCGCATTCGTCCTCTACGATTTCCAGTATCCGTTTCACTTCCCGCGGATACAATTCTTTCATACGGTCCATATCCTTCTCATATTCCATCTCCGTCAGATATAAATTCTGCATGGGATAGGTCATATAAAAAGGCATTTTCGGAGCTTCTAACTGCATCCTGAAAAATTGTTCCTGATTATAGTCCACTCTATACTCCCTATAGATAACATCACTATATCTTATGAAAAAATGTTTTTCCCGTGCCTCCTTTTTAAGACAGCACCTCAATTTTCCGATAGCATCTATACCCTTCATGAAGCATCGTTATCTCCACTTCCTCTGCACCGTCCTCTTCCCGGTGGGTAAATTCATATAAATTATATTCCCCATTCCGGTAGGCAAAATCCTCTCCGTTGTCCTGGTAATGCACATAGCGTCCCTCTCCCGGAAATACCATAAGCCTTAATACGTCCAAAGGCTTTTCTCCCACATACTGCATGGGCTCAAAGGTGGGGAGGATAGTACCCTCCTTCACAAACATCGGGCAGGTATCCAAAGGCGCATCCACCATGTAATACCGTTTGCCTTCATAAGGCTTTTTCGTCTCAAAATCATACCAGATCCCCTCCGGCAAATAAACCAGTTTCTTTGTCATTCCCTGCTCTAACACCGGAGCTACCAGCAGATTTTCTCCCACCAGAAATTCTCCGTTCAAATTCCAGGTTTCCGAATCATCTTCATAATGAAGCACCAGCGGCCTTATGACGGGCAGCCCCGTCTCCTCACAGACATGGAACAAATCGTAGAAATAGGGCAGCAGACGGTATCTCAGTTCAATAAACTTCCGGTTGATGGCAATGGTCTTTTCATCAAACTGCCATGGCTCCTGATAGGTGCTGCCTTTTGAGGAATGGTTCCGAAACAGTGGGGAAAAAGCTCCTACCTGTACCCAGCGGCATAAAAGCTCCGGCGTACAGTCCGCCCCAAAGCCTCCTACGTCCGTTCCCGCAAAGGCAAATCCGCTCATTCCCAGATTGCACAGCTGAGGCACTGCCATCTGCAGATGCGCCCAAAGGCTCTGGTTGTCCCCCGTCCATACAGTGGAGTATTTCTGGGTTCCCGCATAACATGCCCTGGTAATGACGAAGGGACGTTTTCCGTCCGCCTTTTTCAATCCCTCGTAGGTGGCTTTCGACATCAGATGGCCGTAAATATTGTGCATTGCCGCATGGGGCAGCGGCATGTCCTCATCGGTAAACATCACATCCTTTGGCAGCTCCCCCCGGAAGCTTGCAGGCTCATTCATATCGTTCCATGTGCCCCGCACCCCAAGATCTGTCAGAAATTTCTGGCTGCCGCCCCACCAGTCCCTTACCTCCTGTTTTCCAAAATCAGGATAAACGGCGTCTCCGGGCCAGACGGCATTGACATAAACCTCACCCTCCGGCGTCTTTGCAAAATAATCTCCTGCAATGCCCTCATCATATTTCTCATAGCCCTCGTCTAACTTCACGCCCGGGTCGATGATACAGACAGTTTTAAAGCCCTTTTCTGCAATCTCAGCAATGATAGCTCCCGGCTCCCCAAATTCCTTGTTATTCCAGGTAAATACCCGGTATCCGTCCATATAGTCAATGTCAAAATGAATGGTGTCGCAGGGTATCTTAAGCTCCCTGTATTTCTCCGCAACCTCCCGGATATCCTCCGCCGATTCGTAGCCCCAGCGGGACTGGTGATACCCCAGCGTCCAAAGCTGCGGCAGCGGTGTCCGCCCGGTCAGATAGGTGTACCCGGAAACAACGTCCGTCATTTTTTCCCCGGCAATCATGTAGTAATCTAAATTTCCCGCCTCTGCGCCGTAATAGAAGTAGCCTTCATTTTCTTTTCCGAGGTTAAGGTAAGATTTATAGGTGTTATCAAAAAACAGTCCGTACACTCCGTTGCCGCTTAAGGTAATCAGAAACGGAATAGACTTATACAGTGCCCGGTAGTCCTCCGTATGTGCCTGGGGGATATCGGAATTCCAGTTTTCATATTCGTAATCCCGCTTGTTTAAAAATCCGGTCTTATCCCCGAGTCCGTAAAATTTCTCATCCCCCTGCATTTTTTTCACCACTTCCACCGGATAATGGAAGTCGCTGGCCTCCGGTACCTCATGTCCCTCTGCCTTTAAAACTTCAATAAAGCGCTCACTGATTTGTCTGGTAAAGATGCGTCCCTGCCTGTCATCCTCACAGAGCAGTGTGCCGTCCGCCTTGTAAAAATCCACATAAAAGTCATCATAGACCTTTGCCGCTAACTTTTCCGTGGCAACCACCAGGACCTCTCCCTCCTGCTTTACCGTAAAAGTTACTTTCTGTGCTTTCTCTCCCTCGATGGCTTTCGAGCGGTGGTCTTTCGTCTCCCGGGGCAAAAATACATTGATGATTTCCGGCGTCAGGACACGGAGCACCGCTTCGCCCTTTTCAAATGTGAGTTTTACTTCATTCCCCTCTGTCTTGTGTGAAATTAATTTTCCAAGCATACTGTTTCTCCCTTTTCTGAAATCATATTTCATGTCCGCTTTTATACTGCCGCAAATTGGGCTGCGGCAAGCGGTTTGTGCACATTGTACTGTTTTACAAATTCCCTTTTATACCGCCAGAATTTTTATCTGGCAAGTTCCTGCATCTCCCGCATCAAATCCAAATCGGACTGCTGCACCCGCATATTGGTGGTAATAGGCCCTTCCCCCGGCTTTGTCACGGTTATCTCCACAATCGTCCCCGCCGGAATGCCGCCGGAAAATGTCGCCCCTAAAAATGCCGAAAATTTCGGATGATTCTGGGTAAATTTATTTTTTGCATTCATTATTTTCATAATGGAATTGGGATTCATCATAAAATGCTCTCTCCTTTTTCTGTTGTTATCCGCAGTTTCCCGCACAATTATCCGACGGGGAAAACTGTCTGTTTTCTATGGTTTTTATTATATAACAGAAGTAAATGGTTGTCTCAAAAATATGCGAAATTTAAGAAACATTTTCTTCCGAAGCTTCTGCCTCTCACAGCATTTTTTTCTTTTTGAAATAGAGAAATTCCAAGGCAATCACCATAAGGCTGATGATAATTACTGCCAGATAAGAATATTTCCATCGAAACTCCGGCATATTTGGAAAGTTCATTCCATACCATCCGGCAATCAGCGTCAGGGGCAGAAAAATAGTGGTAACAATGGTGAGAAAACTCATCACCTTATTCTGCTGCACTGCAATCAACGACTGGTACAGCTCCCGTATCTGAATCAGGTATTCCCGCAGCATTTCCACATGGTCATGGAGCCGTTCCACATGCTTTACGTAAAGCTGCCACAAGTTCTTTTCCTCCGGTGCTAACCTTTGCCCGTAACTGCTCTGGACAAAATATCCCATATTAATCAGCTGCTCATAATAAGAATGATACTTTGAAAGCCGTTTCCGGTACTGAATCATCGTTTCGTAAAAATGCTCCGGTATCCGCTTTAGCAGCTTTTCCTCCATATCCGACAGCTTCTCTTCCTGCTGCTGCAAATAGATTACATCATCCTCTAGCAGAGCTTCAAACACCAGCAGCAAAAGCTGATTTAAACTGCACTTCCCCGGAGGGTCTGTTTCCATTTTTCCCAGTATCTTTTTTAAAAGCTTTCCGTCCTCCACAAAAAGCAGCTCCCCGTCTTTGAGATAAAATCCAAAGTTTTCGCAGACGCTTTTCTCCCTGCCAAAACCCGGCAGCCGCATGGTCCCAAACAGGCATTCCCCATAAGTTTCCGCCTTACAATACTGTACCGGGTTCATACTACGATAAAATGCCCGCTTATGGGGATATTCCCCGGACAGCTCCTTTAATTCCGCCACGGACAGAAGCTTCACTCTGCCTTCTTTTCCCGCAAAATCAAATCTCTGCATTTGCTTTCCTTTCCCAAAAATCAAAACACCGGCTATGACATTCCATACCGGTGTTCCGCTCTTTTATCAGTATTCCACTTTCCTATCTTTCTATTTCACCAATTTTACAATGGCCTCCACCACTTCTTTAATATTGCCCTTAGAAGTATTAAAGCACACATCATAATTAATCGGCTCGCTCCAGGTCTGTCCGGTAAAGAACTGGTAGTATTTCCCCCTTCTCCGGTCTACGTCTAAAATCTGGCGGCGCAGTTCCTTCTCAGAAAGATGCTCCTGCTCCGGCGCCCGTTTTCTGCATCGCTCCATGCGGCTCTCAAGCCCCGCATAAATAAAAACGCGAAGCGGATTCCTATCCCGCAGTATGTAATCTGCGCTGCGCCCTACGATGACACAATCGGATTTCTCCGCCAGCTCCTGTATCAGCAGGCTCTGCTCCCGGTAAATATTGTTGTTCATCTCCATCACCGGATCCGCTCCCATATAAAAAGTCCTGCCAATGGTAATCGGTATCAGGTTAGAAGGACTGTTTTCCATGACATGCTGTACATACCCCTCCGCCAATTCCGTTCTGTTCGCAATCTCCGTAATAATTTCACTGTCATAGTAAGCAATACCAAGCTTGTCTGACAGACGTTTTCCCACTTCACGTCCGCCGCTGCCAAACTCCCTGCCGATGGTTATAATCCTTCTCATGTGCCCTACCTCCCGTAGCTTTCTTTCCGCTATTATAACACTCTTAGACAGGGGGTGCAATTTTATTTTTCAGTCCACACTCTTAAGGGATTCCGTCATGCTGATACCGTCAATTTTTTTCTTCATCATCTGGTTGACAAACAGCGCAAACACCAGCGTCAAAACCACGCTGTACAGGTAGCTTACCGGAAGCACCTGCACGTCAAAGGTCACTGCATCTATCTTAATCTGCCCCATGACAAAGGTATGCAGCAGTTTTCCCAGCACCAGGCCTAACAGCGCCCCAAAAAAGGTCAGCATCAGGTTTTCCCGGAACACATAGGAAGAAGTCTCCTTTTCGTAAAATCCCAGCACCTTGATGGTGGCAATCTCCCGCATACGCTCCGTGATATTAATATTGGTCAGATTATAAAGTACGATAAACGCCAGCCCGGCGGCGCAGAGGATAATCACAAACACAATCAGGTTCATGCTCTGCATCATGCTAGAAAACCGCTCTAAGAAATCCTGGCTGACATTGACGGTAACTGCGTTTTTCATGTTCATCAGGGAGGTTCCCAGAAGATGGGCGTCCTGGTCCTCCGCCGCATTGATGTAGACCGTCTTGTACTCCGGTGCCTCTCCCATCTGCTCTTCGTAGGTTTCCGCCGCCACGTAAACATAATCATAGACAAAATTTTCAAAAATTCCCGACACCGTTACCCGAAGTTCTTTTCTGTCCCCGTCCTGCAGTAAAATCTCATCCCCCACCTTCACGCCGTAGGTTTTTGCGATTTTATGGGAAATTACCGCTTCCCCTTTCCCGGGGTAGGAAAGAGGCTCATCTTTTTGCGTATGCAGATTCAAAAACGGCTCCATAGTCTTTGCATCCTCCGCCGCCACCAGGGAAATCGCTTTTCTCTCTCCATCCACCTCTAAATCCACCGTCTTTTCCATGGCAAAGCCATAGGCTGAAATTTTCTCCGGCATCATAGCCTTAAGTTCCTGCACCATAGCTGCATCCACAGGCTTCTGGCAGGTGACGCTGACATCAAAAATCTGTATCTCCGTATACTGCTGGTTTGCCACATTCGTGACAGAATCCCGCACCCCAAAGCCCGTCACTAATAGGGCGGTACAGCCGCTGATCCCAAGGATCATCATGAAAAACCTCTTCTTATAACGGAAAATATTCCGCAGGGAAACCTTCTGCAAAAATTTCAGGCGTTTCCACAAAAAGGGAAGATATTCTAAGAATACCCGTTTTCCCACCTTCGGCGCCTTCGGACGCATCAGCTCTGCCGCCGCCTCGGACAGTTCATAACGGCAGGAAATATAAGTAACCCCCACCGAGCAGAGCATTGCCCCCGCTAAGGAAATCAACGCCAGTTTCCATTCAAACACAAGGGTCAGACTGTCCACCCGGTACATCATCTGGTACGCATACCAGATAACCTCCGGAAAAACAACAATGCCTCCAAAAAATCCTATGAGGCAGCCTGACAGCGCCCCGGAACCGGAATAGAAAATGTATTTTGCCATAATGCTCCACTGGCTGTAGCCTAGCGCTTTTAAGACACCAATCTGCGTCCGCTGTTCTTCCACCATGCGGTTCATGGTAGTCATGCACACAAGGGCAGCCACCAGAAAGAAAAATACAGGAAAAACATTGGCAATGCCGTCCACGATTCCGGAGTCACTCTCAAAACACACGTAGCCCACATTGGTGTTCCTTCCCAGCACATAGCTGTCCGGCTCTTCTAACTCCGCCAGCATCTTTTCCCCGTCCGCAATTTTTTCTTCCGCCTCCGCCACCTCTTTATCAAAAGTTTCTTTGGCTTCGTTGTATTCTTCCCGACCTTTTTCGTATTCTGCCTTTCCCTCTTCAAATTCCTTTTCTTTTTCCTTTAGCTCCTTTTCCCCATCCGCTAACTGCTGTTTTGCTGCGGCAATGGCGCGCTTTCCCGCCTTAAGCTGCTGTTTTGCCTCCGCAATCTGCACCCGTCCGTCTGCAATCTGCTGTTTTAATGAGGAAATCTGTGCGAGAGCCTCTTCCATATTGAAATCCCCGCTTACCAAATCCCCGAACATACTGCTGTCTGCTCCAAGGTTTCCCAGAATATCACTGTCTGTCCCAGAATTTCCTGCGCTGCTGCCGGTATTTTCACCGTCTGAGCTGCCGCCAAAAATATTGCCCATACTGTTCAACGCCTCGGACAGCTGCCCCATTCCCATGGAATAGCCGATTCCAAGGGCAATCTCCCCTTGGTCTAACTGCGCTTCTTTTTCTGTCAGCAGGGCTTCCGCCTCCGCCAGTTCCTTTTCTTTTCCCTCGATTTCCGCCGGAGCACTTTCTAGTTTTTCCCTTGCCTCCTTCAGCTGTTTCTCACCGTCGGCTATCTCTGCCGCCGCCTCGTCTAACTTCTCCTTCGCCTCCGCTAACTCCTTTTGGGCGTCCGCTTTTTTTTCCGCCAGCTCTGTCTTGCCGTCCTCTAGTTCTTTCTTAGCGTCTCCCACCACCGTCTTATAGCGTGCCTCCGTGACCTCCTGGGTCAGACTTTCCCATGTAGCGTTTTTTTCATCCAGATAGTCCTCATATTCCTCACTGTACAGGGGAAATTCATCGGCAAACTTTACATAGATTTCCGTATAATCATCCGTCTCAAAACCTCCCGGCATAAGGTACATAAATCCGGCCACCTTTCCACTGCCAAGGGATGTGGTTCCACGCTCAAACTGTATGTACAGAGGCGACTTTACCAATCCTGTCACCTCATATTCCCGGTAGGTAAAATGTTCTAAATCCCCCTCGTCATTCTGTTCCGACAGTTTTATTTTTTTGCCTATCATGGAGTTTCCGTACAGGTTCGCATCCACCACGCACTCGTTTTCCGCTTCCGGCAGGCGTCCCTCCACCACTGTAATGCGGTTTACCTCCTCCGGCAGGCTGTAGGCTTTCAAAACCTTTTCATTTCCTCTGCTTTCACTGCATAAAATGTCAAAAGAAACGGAGCCCTCTGCCGCTTTCACATCCTCCTGCTGTCTGAAAACCTCCACATCCTCCTTAGAAAATCCCACGGTGGACATCAGGCGGTAGTCATAAAAGTCCGTCTCCTTAAAATACTCCGTCACCGTTTTTATCATAGCTGTCTGGGAAATTTTCAGTCCCGCAAAAAGACCTACCCCCAGTGCAACAATGGCAAGAATCGCCGCAAAACGCCCAAAGCTCTGTTTTATTTCCCGAAATGTCGATTTCCATATGGTTGATTTCATACTGTTCCTCTTTTGCCTACCACTCAATGTCCGCAATGTCTACAATGTGCGCATTCTTCTCCATTTTTACCACCGTACCGTTTTTCACCGTGATAATCCGGTCTGCCATGGCGGTAATCGCCTGGTTATGGGTAATTACCACCACAGTCTTTCCCCTTTCCCGGCAGGTGTCCTGCAACAGCTTTAACACCGCTTTTCCCGTATTGTAATCTAAGGCTCCCGTAGGTTCGTCACACAGGAGCAATTTAGGATTTTTCGCCAACGCCCTCGCGATTGCCACCCTCTGCTGCTCGCCGCCGGAGAGCTGCGCCGGGAAATTGGCAAGACGCTCCTTTAAACCCACTTCCTCTAATACCGTCACCGCATCTAAGGGGTCTTTACATATCTGCGCCGCCAGCTCTACATTTTCCACCGCCGTCAGGTTCTGCACCAGATTGTAAAACTGGAATACAAATCCGATATCGTAACGGCGATAGGAAGTAAGCTGCTTTTTATCGTAGGAGAATATCTCCTGCCCGTCTAAATACACTTTTCCTGAGGTGAGGCTGTCCATCCCTCCTAGGATATTTAAAATAGTGGTTTTTCCTGCACCGGAAGCCCCCACAATCACGCAGAACTCTCCCTGCTCAATTTCAAAATTGACGTCCTTCAAGGCAGGAATTTCCAGTTCTCCGGTTTTATACACTTTTCCAACATGTTCAAATGATACAAATGATTTCATATGTTTTTCCTTTGTCTTTGCCTGATATAGACAATTATATGACGCGCCCTCTGTCAAAATCAAGGTTCTTTCCCCGGGTTGCCCTATTAAATTTTTATAAATCAGCATTTCCGTCAAACAAAACAGGCTGATAAATCAAGCTCCTGAAAACATGCGCCACACGGCGCACCAAAAAAAGAAACAGATAAAGCACTTATCGCTTTATCTGTCTCCTGACTTCTACGCCGGTTCCGGCACTTCAATTTCCTTAATATTAATCTCATTGCCCACCAGCAAATAGGTGTTTTCACTGCCGCAATGGGGGCAGAGCCGCCCGTGCGCCACTGTGTCGTAGTCCCTTTTGCAGGCTTTGCAGTGGGTTACGGCATGAATCTCTTCGATTTTCAGTTCCGAACCCTTCATCACTTCGGAACGGTCCGCCGCAAAACGCCAGCAGTCTAAGATATAGGAATGCACAATTCCCGATACCTCGCCGATTTGCAGAGTCACTGCCGACACCACATCCACCTGATTTTCTGCGGCAATCTGCTCCACACTTTTAATCACGTGAAATACTATTCCAAGCTCGTGCATGTTTCTTCTCCATTCGCTGCTACCCAGCTTTTTATTTGTCCTTTTTCCCGAAACGGATTTTAACTTCACGTTTCAATGCGTAAGGAAGGATGCCCTTCATCTTATCCTCCGCTTTTCTCATGGTGCTGCACTCCGGCAAATCCCTGTGAAGATGAATGGCGTCAAATTCACATTTTGTAGTGCAGACGCCGCAGCCGATACATTTGTTCGGGTCAACCACAGAAGCACCGCAGGAAAGGCATCTTGCCGTCTCGGTTTTTACCTGTTCCTCCGTCAGGGTCTTGTGGGCGTCACGGAAGGATTTGTAGGCATCGATATTTTTGTCCGTTTCCGGTTTCTGTCTGGAAGAATTATCGTAGCTTAAAGGAGCTAAATTATTCTTATCTAACTCAATAAACTGGCGGCGGTTTCTTCCGATGGTCATGCTGGCATTTTCATGGACAAAACGGTGAATGGACTCTGCCCCCTCTTTTCCGGCCGCAATGGCGTTGATGGCAAATCCAGGTCCGGTATAGACATCACCGCCTACAAAAATATCCGGCTCTGCGGTCTGGTAAGTCAGGGAGTCTGCAACAGCTCCGTTTCCTCTGCCAAGCTCCACCTTAGAGCCTGAAAGCAAATCGCCCCATACAATGCTCTGTCCGATACTTAACATTACATTTTCACATTCCACGGTCATGGTTTCGTTTTCATCATACTGCGGATTGAAACGTCCAGTATCGTCTTTGACAGAAAGACACTTCTTTAAGACAATGCCCCTTACCTTTCCGTCTGCAACCAAAATCTCCTTAGGACCCCAGCCGCAATTTACCTGAATGCCCTCTTCCTCTGCCTCAAGCACCTCATCCTCCGAAGCAGGCATATGATCCCTGTCCTCTAAACAGAACATGGAAACTTCCCCAGAGCCGCAGCGGCTGCTGGTACGTGCCACGTCGATTGCTACGTTACCTCCGCCGATTACCACGGTTCTGCCGTTTACCTTATAATCTTCATTTCCGCCGGAAACCGTATGTAAGAAATCCACCGCACTCATAACACCCTCGGCGTTCTCTCCCGGAATGCCCGCCTTGCGGCTTCCCTGACAGCCGATTGCCACATAAAATGCCTGATAGCCCTGGCTGCGGAGTTCGTCTAAGGTAATGTCTTTTCCCACCTCGATGCCGCATTTGATTTCCACACCCAAGGCACGAATCACATCAATCTCTGCTTCCACCACGTCTTTCTCTAACTTAAAGGAAGGGATACCATAAACTAACATACCGCCGGGACGCTCGTTTTTCTCAAATACCACCGGTTTGTAACCTCTGGCCGCTAAATAGAACCCACAGCTAAGTCCTGCCGGGCCGCCTCCAATAATGGCAATTTTCTGCGGGAAGGCGCCTCTGTTGGAAGGCTGAATGACAGGCGGAATATAACGTGTTTCCGCATCTAAATCCTTCTGGGCAATGAATTTCTTTACATCATCGATTGCCACCGCCTCATCAATGGTTCCACGGGTACATGCGCTCTCACAGCGGCGGTTGCAGACACGTCCGCAGACTGCCGGGAAAGGATTTTCCTTCTTAATCAGTGCCAGCGCATCGGTATATCGTCCCTGCGCTGCCATCTTTAAGTAACCCTGTACGGCGATATGTGCCGGACAGGCAGTCTTACAAGGGGCTGTTCCGGTATCATAGCAGTTGATACGGTTATTGTCACGGTAATCCACATCCCATTTTTCCGGTCCCCACTTGGTATTGTCCGGAAGCTCCTGATGCGGATACTGAATCATTCCCTCGTTGGTGCAAAGCTTCTGACCTAATTTCACGGCTCCTGCCGGGCAGTACTCCACACATCTGCCGCATGCCACGCAGTTTTCTGTCTCCACCTTCGCCACATAAGCGGAGCGGGACATATTCGGCGTATTGAAAAGCTGGGAGGTACGCAGCGCATTGCAGATATTCACGTTACAATTACAGATTGCAAAAATCTTATTTTCGCCGTCAATATTGGTAATCTGATGCACAAAACCGTTGTCCTCGGCACGCTGTAAAATTTCCAGCACCTTTTCTCTGGTCACGTAATGTCCCTTGTTTGTTTCCACCAGATAATCTGCCATGTCGCCCACACCGATACACCAGTCCTCCGGATCATCGGCACAGCCTTCCCCTAAAACCCCCCGGGAATAGCGGCAGGAGCAGGGGCTTGCTGCATATTTTCCGTCATATTTATCCAACCAGTGGGAAATGTGCTCGATGGGAACAGACTGATTCTCCGTCTCGATTGCTTTCTCCACCGGAATGACGTGCATACCGATGCCGGAGCCTCCCGGCGGCACCATGGCAGTTACTTTTTCCAAAGGTAAAAATGTCATACGTTCAAAGAAAGATGCCACTTCCGGATGTTCCTTAATCTGGTCTAGCTTCATGTTAAAGAACTCCGCGCTCCCCGGCACAAACATCGGCAGCACATACTGCTTCTCATGCTTCGGATTCTCCCAGTTGTATTCTAGCAGTCCGATGCTGCTCATTTCCTGCAATAAATCTTCCAGGTACTTTTCTTCTTTTCCGGTGGCTTTCACCATCTGCTGCAGCGTCATGGGTTTGCGCACCTTCATTTTCAGCGCAACCTCCGCCATTTCGTCTGTCACCAGCGCGGCCAGCCCATAATACTCCGGATCCTCTGCGGTAACAGTGTGTCCAATACGGTCCGTAATCTTCTGCCCCAGTTTTAAAATCAGCTCCCTCGGCTGCTCCGGCGGCGTGTAAACAAATTTTTCCATTTTCATACTCCTTATAAAATCTTCATTTGCTTAAGAAGAATGCCGCCTGCACGAAGCCAGAATTTCTTAGGCAGTGCCCCCCTAGGCAGCGCCTTAGTAATTCTCTTCGTGCTGCATTCTTCGGCATGAGATTTAGAAGTTCTTCGGCGGTGCCCCCTCTGGGCAGCGTCGATTTAGAACTTCTTCTCATGCTCTCCAGCTTGCAACTTCCCTCCGCAGGTAGTCCGTCCACTCTTCTATGCCCTCTCCCGTTTTTGCACAGATTGGTATTACCAGAGCGTCCGGATTGCGCAGGGCAATGTTCCTTCTGCACTGCTCCATATCAAAATCAAAATAGGGCAGCACATCCGTTTTGTTGATGAGCACCACATCGCAGATAGAGAACATCAGCGGATATTTTAGCGGCTTGTCATGTCCCTCCGGCACCGATAAAATCATGGCGTTTTTCACCGCCCCGGTGTCAAATTCCGCCGGACAAACCAGATTTCCCACGTTCTCTAAGACTGCAAGTTCCACGTCATCAGAGCCTAACCCCTCAAGTCCCTGTTTCGTCATTTCTGCGTCTAAGTGACACATGCCTCCGGTGTGAAGCTGTATGGTTTTCGCTCCTGTCTTTGCAATGGTTTCTGCGTCCACATCGGAATCGATATCCGCCTCCATCACACCGATTTTCATCTCATCCTGCAGCGCCTCAATCGTCCTCGCCAGAGTCGTGGTTTTACCAGCGCCGGGGGACGACATGAGATTCAAAAGAAATACTCCCTTTTCCTTCAGGTCTGCCCGAAGTGCCTCCGCCTGTGCGTCATTATTGGCGAAAACACTCTGTTTTACCTCAAGGATTCGCACCTTACTCATTAGTTATCCTCCCTCAATATATGTTTACTAATATATTTTATCATCTCGCTAATAGTTTGTCAAAAAACTGGTCATACCAGATGGTTTTCCCTTACATCAAGAAACAAAATGGGCAAGCCCCTTCGGTTCCCCTCCCCTAATCGAGTAGGGAAAAATTTTTTTCTACTCGCCGCGCGCCCCATGCGCCGCTTCAGCGGCATACTTCCTCTGCATGGGGCTGTGCATCATAAAAGACAGCCCTAAGGCTGCCTTATATGAAATGATAATACTCTAACGCCTGCCGGATTCCGCCCTCACTTGCCTTGCCTGTCACATAGGAAGCCCTTTCAAACAACTCCTTCTTTTCCGCATTTCCCATTACTACGCTGTTTGCCACATAATCGAGCATCGGCAGGTCATTGTTGCTGTCCCCAAATCCATAGGTATTCTCTGCAGGGAGTTTAAAATAATCCAGCAGGAACTGAATCCCGGTGGCTTTTGAATAATGATAAGGCACAAACTCCCGGAAAGTTCCTCCCCGGTCAATGCAGTCAAAATAACTATCGCTGACCTTTCGAAACTCTGCTAACTGTTCCTCCTTTTCATACCAGATGACGAATTTGTCACAGATATAATCTTCCGCCTCTAAGGCATGGGACATATCGTAGTGCCGCTCCCGGAACGCATAATACTGGCGCTTTGCATCCGGATGGCGCAGTGGTCTTGCCAGATCAAAAACCACCTCCTGCCTCGACTCAAACAGAATATCTATATCCGTCTTTCTCGCCTGCCCTAAAATCTCCATCACCGTCTCATGGCTCTGATGCACATAGAGCAGTTCCTTATTATCATAGTAAATATTTGTGCCACAGCCGCAGACATAGCCGTCAAAGCCGATGGCACGGAACCGCTCTTCTAAATTCTGGTAGCATCTTCCCGTATTGATAAACATTAAATTTCCGTTGGCACGTGCCTCCCTTATAGCTAAGACAGCACTGTCTGGAATCGAACCGTCCCTCTCGGAAGTCAGTGTCCCGTCAATGTCAAAAAATGCGATTTTTCTCTTATTCATTACTGTTTTTCTCCTATCTGCAAATTTTTATAGTATTCCATGGGTGTCACCCCATATTCTTTTTTAAACGCCCGGAAGAAATGATTGTATCCTCCAAATCCCCCCAACTGGTAAACCTCATGGACCGTTTTCCCCTGTTCAATATATTTCCGGCACAAATCCAACCTTGCCTTCACAATATACGCATGGGGCGTCTGGCCCGTCTGCCGTTTAAATTCCCTACAAATGTGATAACGGCTCACAAAAAACTCTTTTTCTAATCGCTCTAAGGTTAAATCTTCTGTTAAATGTTCCCCAATATAGAGAAAAATATCATCCATCATCACATGCCTGCGATTCTTTTCCCGCCGCACTTTATCTGCCCTAATGCAGACCCGCAGAGACAAAACCAAAAGCATGGATACCAGATTCTTCTCATAGAGCTTCTGACCGTAGCGCTCACTCTCATTTTTCATATCACTGAGCTTGAGCGCAATATTTTTAACCAGCATGGAAGTCTCGCTGTCGGCGTGTACCACCGTCACCTTATAGGGGACGAACAGAAACCCCTGTTCTAAATCCGTTTCCTCGTCCGAAAGCTCCCTCAGATATTCCGGCAGCACCCGCATTTCTAAAATCTCCAGCCGATATCTGCCGCCTCTGAAATTCATCTCCGTCTTTTCTCCCGGCTTAATCAAAAGTACGTCCTCCGTACCACAGAATTTATTTTCCCCCTCCACATCAAAATAGCATGTGCCTCTGGAAATATATAATATCACATAATAGTTTCCGGCGGCAAATTGACGTCTTTCTTCCTTTTCAAATATATATTTCCATGCTATATAGGATTTTCTCTCCATAATCCTCCCTTTACCACCGTCAATCTAACAATGATTTACAGATTTAGCATACCATGTATGCACATTTATTACAATATATCAATTTATGCTAGTTCTTGTGCAAGAAATAAGTATATTTTATAATTTCTCCATTCTATAATAGATTTAACTAATGAACTATCTGAAAAAGGGGGTTTTTTTATGAACAACACACGACCATTTTCCATGAAGGACAAAATCGGTTACACACTGGGGGATCTAGGCTGCTGTTGCACGGAACAGTTCCGTTCCATGTATCTAGCCATCTTCTACACGCTGGTGCTGAAGGTAGACCCAGTGCATGTAGGCATCCTGATGCTCATCACCAAATTCTGGGACGCCATCAACGACCCGATTATCGGTGCTTTAGTGGACAGACATGAGGATAAAGGAAAGGGTAAATTTCTTCCCTGGATCCGCCTCTTCGCTTTCCCCACCGCCGTCCTGTGCATTCTCGGCTTTGTCAATGTAGGGAACTTCGCCTACGGCGCAAGACTTGCCTACATGTTTATCTCCTATGTCGCCTATGAAATCATGTACACCTGCGTCAACGTGCCTTTCGGCAGCCTGTCCAGCGTCATGACGGACGATGTAAACCAGAGGACAGACCTCTCCCGTTACCGCAGTCTCGGCGGAACCATTTTTATGACCGTCATCGTCATTGCCGGACCGCTGTTTCTCTACAAGGACAACCAGCCTGTTCCCCAGAATTTCTTAATCATGGCTGCCATCTGCGCCATCATCGGTTTTATCTGCCTGATGATTACCAGCAGCTGGTGTAAAGAACGGGTAACCTTAGCCCCAGTACAGAAAACTGAGCCAGAGAAATTAAGCTATTTACAGATTATCAAAGAAATCGCTAAAAACCGCGCCCTTTTAGGCGTTATGCTCTCAAGCTTCATTGGTATTGTGGGCGCCGGCATGGTAAATGCCTTAAACACTTATCTTTTCAAAGATTATTTCGGCAATGTAAAGGTGATGGCAGTTTCCGGCATGTTAAGCGTGCTCTGGTCCCTCATTGCTTTCATCGGGACAAAATTTGTGGCAAAAAAGTTCGGAAAGAAAGAATGGATTATGTACAGTGCAAGCTTCTCCATTCTGGTATTTGCCGTCCTGTTCTTTTTCCCGCTGAAAAATCCGATGGTATTTATCGTCATCAACGGTATCTGCTACTTAGGTGTCAGCGGTTTCCAGGTATTAGTCTGGGCTCTGGTCAATGACGCTATCGACTATCAGGAACTGTGCACCGGACAGAGAAACGAGGGCATCGTCTATTCTTCCTACACCTTTTTCCGCAAACTGGCAAACGCTGTCTCAGGAAGTATGGGAAGCTTCGCCCTTGCCATCGCGGGATTTGAAGTAACGGCGACAGAACAAAGTGCCGCATTTGCTGGAAACCTCTGGAAAACCTACACCGGAATTTATGTCGTATGTTACCTCTTAGCCGTTCTTGTCCTGCGCTTTGTCTATCCGCTGACAAAAGCAAAAACCGAAGAAATGTTAGCCGAGCTGGCAGCAAAACACAAAGGAGTTTCCAGATGATAACACAAATTTCAATTGTAAACCGTTCCGGCTATACCCTCCGGGGAATGTTAAATTCCCCGGAGAATGCCCAGGAAAAAGTCCCCGTAGTCATCAATGTCCACGGCTTCGGAGGAACCCTGGGGGGCTATAAAGGGCTTCACACCCGGATGGCAAGAGAATTAAACCGTGCAGGAATCGCCTGCGTACGTTTTGATATGTATGGAAACGGAGAAAGTGACGGGGAGTTTTCTGATATGACCTTCACCTCCCTGTTGGAAGATACGGAGGATATTTTTCACTGGGTAGCCGCACAGCCTTGGGCGGATCACGAACATCTCATTCTTTCCGGCCAGAGCATGGGGGGGTATGTGGTTTCCTGTGCAGCACCCCGTTTAAATCCCTTTGCCCTGATTTTAATGTGCCCCGGCGGCGCTATGTGGTACGGCGCCTTAGAGCGTTCCCTCTCCATGGAACAACAGGGGATTTTCTTTGCAGATGTGGAGGGCTTACGGTTTTCCACCGGCTTTAATAAGGATTTGCACCAGTACGAACCATTTTCTACAGCAGCAGGCTACCATGGCCCTACGCTCCTTATCCGCGGAACCATGGATGAATTGGTAGACGAAAGTATCTGCGAAAAGTACCGCAGCCTTTATGGAGAAGCCTGCACCTACCTTTCCATTGAGGGGGGAAACCACAATTTTTCCTCTCTCCCGGCAAGGGAAGCCTGCAACAACGGCATTCTTTCTTTTTTGGAGAAATTATTGCCATAAGTATTGTATCTGTTTATCGTTAAACAAGGTGTCTCAGACATTTTATATTAAGAAAGAAGGAATCATTATGAAAATTTTAGAACCCATTCAGGTTGGAAAAACCACCTTCAAAAACCGCATCATGTTCCCGCCTCTCACTACTGGCTACGAAGAGCGGGACGGCTCCATCGGGGAGCAGAGCTTTGCTTTTTACAACCGTCTGGCAGAGGGCGGAGTGGGGTATATCGTCATCGGGGATGTGGCTCCTGCCGCTACCTTCAGCCCCACGCCAAAGCTTTACAAGGAAGATCAGATTGCTCCTTTCAAGCGCCTTGCTGACGCCTGCCATATCCATGGATGTAAACTGGGCATTCAGCTTTTCTACCCGGAATACAACGTAGACGCCTTGAATATGCTTTTCGCCCAGGGAAAAATGCAGGAGGCAAGAGCACAGCTTCATCACGATATGCAGTATTTCATCAATGAAATCACGGAGGAGGACTTAAACACTATTCTCGAACGCATGGTAAACTGTGCAAAATTAGCCCAGTCTGCCGGAGTGGACTGTATCGAAATCCACGGAGACCGCCTGACAGGCTCCCTCTGTTCTAAAATCTTAAATCATCGTACCGATGCCTACGGCGGAAGCTTTGAAAACCGCACCCGCTTTGCATTATCCTTAGTTTCCCGCTTAAAAGAGGCTGTTCCGGATATGGTGATTGATTATAAGCTCCCCGTCATCACCCCTTTAAAAGAGGGCGGGCTTCGGGGAAAAGGCGGTTTAGAGCTTGAAGAAGCCAAGGCCTTTGCTGTTCTTTTAGAAAAAGCCGGAGTGGACACCCTCCATGTGGCGCAGGCAAACCACACCGGAAATATGGCAGACACCATCCCGCCTATGGGAACCCAGCCCTACGGCTTTACCGTCTACTGTGCCGATGAAATCAAGCAGTTAGTTTCTCTTCCGGTTTCCTGCGTTGGAAGAATTGTTACCCCTGCTGCCGCCGAAGCCGTCATATCCTCCGGGAAAGCGGACATTATCGCATTGGGGCGCTCTCTTTTGACAGACCCGGATTTCGTCAAAAAGTGCGAAGAAGGAAACTGCGGCTGCGTGCGCACCTGCATTATGTGCAACAAAGGCTGCACCGACAATATTCAGAACCGCGCATTCTTAAGCTGCGTCTTAAACGCGGAGAACGGTTATGAGGGAAAACGGGTCATTACACCTGCGGAAAAGAAAAAGAAGATTGCCGTCATCGGCGCCGGCATTGCAGGGCTTGAAGCGGCAAGGGTTGCCGCCTTAAAAGGCCATACCGTTACCGTCTATGAAAAAGCCCTGAAAGCCGGAGGACAGATTTTAATCGCCAGCGTCCCTCCCCGTAAGGAAGAAATGATGCGTATTTTAAATTATTACGAGGCAGTCCTTGCCACGCTGCCTGTTTCCTTCCGTTTCGGTACCACTTTACTTCCGGAAGAATATGATAATTATGACGATATCATCATCGCCACGGGTGCCGTCAACAACATTCCTCCCATCAAAGGGCATGACCTTCCTCTGGTAGTGAGTGCATGGGATGTTTTGGCAAAGAAATCCATTGTTTTTGGAAATGTCACGGTTATCGGCGGAGGCCTTGTAGGCGTGGAGACTGCGGAATATTTAGCACACCTTGGCTGCAAAGTTACTGTAGTGGAAATGCTTGATACGATTGCTAAAGAAGAGAGCACAACGATTCTTCCTACCCTTACAAAAGAATTGGATGCCTACGGCGTGAGCCGCTATACCAATACGAAGTTAGAAGAAATCCATACAGATTCCGTGACAGTCACTACGGCAGCACCGGAGACAGAATCTAAGACCTTTATCATTCCCTCTGATTTTGTTGTGATGGCTGTGGGAGCAAAAAAACAGGCGCTTACCCTTGAGGACTGCAAGGTTCCGGTTCATTATGTGGGAGATTGTGGAGGCGAACGTCCGAGTAATATCGAACATGCCGTGAAGAGCGCTTATGATACAGCGAATGCTATTTGATTTAAAAATAAGTGTTTCACTTTCGTCCGTCTTGTCTGCGTCTGCCTCTACGGCAGGCGCAGTACCTCTTTTGCCCCCAACAAAGCGATTTCTGCCTCTTCATGGGTAATCACCAGCAACGTTTTTTCCTTTGTCTGCGCCCTGATATACTCTGCTGTTTTTTCCTTTGTCTCCGTATCCAAGCCTTTTAACGGCTCGTCCATCAAAATGCACTCCGTCTCCGCAAACAATGCCCTAAGAATCGCCACTCTGCGCTTCATGCCTCCGCTTAAATTACGGACAGGCTTCTGCCAGACTTCCTCTAACCCCACCTGCGCAAATGCCTGCCGCAGTTCTTCCTCCGTCAGCTTTCTTTTGCAGACCAGTCTCAGATTTGAGACTGCGCTTAAATTTTCACAGAGCCTGTTCTCCTGGAACACTGCCGCCAGTTTCCCGTGGGGCACTCCCGTAATCTGTCCCGCCTCCGGTTCTTCCAGTCCCAGAAGCAGCCGAAACAGAGTTGTTTTTCCACAACCGGATTTTCCCATGATACAGGTCGTTTTTCCCTCCCGGAAGGTATAGGAAAAATTCTCGAATACTTTTTGTTCTCCATAGGATTTCTCTATATCTTTCACTATAATATCCATAACTCATTCCTGCCGTTTTCCATATTTTAATTCACATCTACGCTGTTTCCATATCTCATAAAACTCTTTGCTCCGACACAGACAGCCGTCTTTTCTCAGCTCTTCTCTACCCAATGAACCAGATACCGCAACAGCCCCAGGACACATTTTTCCAGCAGAACACTGATAAGAATAATCACAATGGTCCAGGCAAATAAATCCGGCGTATTGAGATAAATCTTCGCATGATACAGCTTCTCCCCGATAGAGCCGTCCGGCACACCGATAACCTCTGCTGCTATCCCTGCTTTCCAGCACATACCAAGCCCCAAAGAGCAGGCGGTCAGAAGATAGGGCAGTACTTCCGAGAGATAAATATAGCAGATTTTCTTCCGAAGTCCCACGCCAAAAACCTCCGCCATCTCCAGCAGCTTCCAATCGGTCTGCCGCAGCCCCTCTGACACATTGGCATAAACCACCGGAAAAACCATCAGAAAAGAAATGAATACGGAAAGATTTCTCGACGGAATCCATATTAAGCATAGAATAATAATAGATGCCACCGGGGTTGCTTTCATCACCGAGGTCAGCGGCTTTAGCAGAATTTCCACCAGGGGACAGGCATAGGAAGCCGCCGCCAGCAAAATTCCGAAAATCAGCGCCAGCCCGAAGCCCGCCGCAATCCTGCCAAAGCTAAACCAGATGGACCTCCAAAATTCTGCCGTCTGCACTAATTCCATTAATTTCCCGATAACAGAAACAGGAGATGCCAAAAGTATCTCCTGTCCCAACCACACGGCAGCAAGCTGCCACAGCCCTATCCAAAAGACTGCAGCAGCAATTCTGCCTAGATATAATGTTTTAACCCTCATAGTAGAATCCGTCATCCGGTACAGCACCTCCAACCGTCTGCGGGTTCTGCTCAAACAAAATATTCAGATACCCGGAAAGCATGGTTTCTAGTTCCTCCCCCGTAATGAATACAATACTGCACTCCGGTATCGCCTGTTTCGCCACCTCTGCCGTTACAATATCGTGTGCCCCTATGATTTCCGCTGCCGCTTCTACATCCGAATTGACAAATGCCACAGACTGCTCATAGGCTGCCATAAATGCCTCCACTTCCTCGGGATGGTTCTCTAAAAATTCATTCCTGACTACCACAACTCCGGTTACCAGCCTGCTGCCGTCAGTCATTCCGCTCTCCCAGAGTTCGTTTAAATCCAGCGCCACTCTTAAATTCTCATTTTTCATCAATGCAGTGGTAACAAAGGGCTGGGGAAGAAGTCCCACCGCCGTCTGGTCCGCTGCCAGCGCAGCCACCACCTCTGCATGTTCCGACTTAAATTCAACGGTGACATCCACCCCCGGCTCAATACCATGAGCGGTCAGCACAGATTCCAGGGCATATTCCGGCGTTGCCCCTTTTCCGCTGGCGTAAATGGTTTTTCCTTTTACATCCTCTATGGACTGAATCGTCTCACCGTTTTCCACCAGATATAAAACACCTAAGGTATTTGCCGCCAGAACCTTTATCTGTTTCTCTGTTTTCTGGTATAATACGGAGGAAAGATTCGCCGGAATTGCTGCAATATCCACCTGTCCCTGCACAATCATGGGAACCATTTCATCCGGGGATGCCACAATGCTGACGTCATAGGCTTCGTCATCTAAAAGCTGCGCCATTCCCATGGCGGTGGGGCCCTTTAAGGCGCCGATATTTATCGTGTTCCCGTCAGAGGTTTGTGCCTGCTCCGTATCCTCCGACTGTGTATCCTGTGTTTCTTCCGGCAATAACGCTTCGGTATCTTCCCCGCCTGCCTGTTTGTTTTCTTCCCGTTCCTCTGCCTCTCCCGCAGGATTTTCCATGATAAACTGCCGGTTGTCTGCCGACATATCTGCATTGGCATTTCCGCAGCCGGCTAACATGGCACCCCCCAGGACTGCCGTTAAAAGTATGGCTGTTAATTTTGTTCTTTTCATTGTTCTTATTTACTTCCTTTCATTTTTGCCTGCAATCTGTTTTGCAGGACACTTGCAACGCAAGCCGGTATTATTGTATCTGTTTTACGGGATACTTGCAAGGCAAAAATGTTTATTGATAACTTTCATCGGAGACCTGTCCTTTTTCCGAAAATACCAATGTCTGATAAGGTTTTACCACACCGTCAAAGACCTGTCCGCTTATTTCCTCTATCTGCCCCCGTTTTTCCGGCAGTTCCAGCTCGTCTGGGCTGTTATGGAACATCAGTGTTATTCTTTCCCCGTTCTCCGCCGTTTTCTCATACCGGACAATCCCCTGCCTATCCTCTGTTTTTAACGCAGTAAGCTTTCCACTGGTGAGCGCCGGAAATTTCTTCCGCAGGGCAACGAGTTTCCTATACCACGAATAGATTTCCAAATCCTGATATTCTTCTTTCCACAGCATTCCCCGCCTGCAGTCCGGGTCGCCGCCGCCTTTCATTCCATACTCGTCTCCGTAAAAAATCATAGGCATTCCCGGCGACAGTAGCTGGATTGCCGCCGCCAGCTTAAATTTCTCTTTCTGTTCGCCGCAAAGGTACATAAAACGGGCGGTATCATGGCTGTCTATCAGATTCCACAGCAGCGGATACACGGCGCTGTGCACCGTGCCCCGCATAAAATCCATCCGCTCCGCAAATTCTGTGGCTGTAATGCTGCCGTCCGCCACAAAATCCTTCACCGTCAGGAAAAAGTGGTAATTCATCATGGTATCCCACTCGTCCCCCTCCAGATAGTCATTGGCAGGATGCCAGACTTCGCCGATAATAAGGGCTTCCGGATTGACAGATTTCACCTTTTCCCGAAAACGCTTCCAGAAGCGATGTCCGATTTCGTCCCCCACGTCTAACCGCCAGCCGTCGATACCGCACCTTTTTATCCAGTATTCCGCCACGTCAAACACATACTGCTCCACCTCGGGATTGCGCAGATTTAATTTCGGCATCCCCCCGTAGTAACCAAAGGTTTTGAAATTTATCTGTTTCCAGTCCTGCTCAAACAGCGGAAATTTCTCAATAAAATACCAGTCTAAATAGCTGGAATTTTCTTTGTTTTTCTCAATATCGGCAAAGGCAAAAAATTTCGGAGAAGTGTGGTTGAATACGCCGTCTAAAATTATGCGCATTCCAAGTTCATGGGCTTTCTCTGCCAGTTCTTTTAAATCCTCCTCCGTGCCGAAGGACGGGTCTATTTTTTTGTAATCAATGGTGTCGTATTTATGGCTGGATCCCGACTGGAAAATCGGCGTCAGATACAGCACGTCCACCCCCAGTTCTTTCATATGAGGCAAATGGGAAATCATTCCCCGCAAATCCCCGTGGAGATTATCCCGATGTCCGATGGGGGCTTTGTACCAGTGGGAATCCTTCTGGTTTCCGCTGCTGGCAAAGCGGGCAGGAAATATCTGATATACCACGGCATTTTTCGCCCATTCCGGCGTCACAAACCTCTCCTCTTCCCTGAGATTCTGGGGACAGTCAAACATTTTATCTATGCTCTCTATGACACTTCCGCTAAATTCGTAATTGCCGTAATAAGCCGTCACCCCCGCTTTGTCTGTCAGTTCAAAAAAATAGCGCAGGCAGATAACGGAAAAGGTAAGCTCCGTCTCATAGTAATCGTGGTATTCATCGCTTGCGGCTTTCTCCATGGGGTATTCCGCCCTGGTGTCCTTTTTTACCAGCGGAATGTATTTGTCCTGTGTGTGAAGCGTCACCTTTTCCATATCGCCTTTTTTGGTGGTGATACGAATAATAAATTTATTTTTATCCACGGCATAACAGTACCGCTTGTCCATATCATGATAAATTGCTGCGTATTCCATGATTTTTCCTCCTGCTTCTCTTTTTCCGGTGAAACAACGTTTTCCCTTCCCGGTAACGTTTTCAGCCTTAATTTTATTATGCAGGAAAGAGGGGAGCGGTGTCAACCGGTTTATCACTCAAAAAAGCTTAACTGCTCTTCTCTTAAGGACTTCATTTTCCGCTCTGTGATTTTGTCCTGTTCCGTTACTGTTCCGCACAGCAGCGGTGAATTTACATCATAAAGTTCTGCCTTGCTGCGCACCTGCACATCGCTCTGATTGGCGTAACAATACAGACAGCCGTTTTTGCAGGTATCGTAAGCGCCAATTTCCACGCTCTCCATACAGCCGCATTCACCTCTCTGGTTTTTATCCTTCGCCCCCCTTAGCTTACAGCCAATGATTTTTTCTATCTGCCCCTTATCAATACAACTGTTAGGGGAAATTCCACAATCCGACAAATCCATGGCTTCTGCACAGGCGGCAATCTCCATCTGATGTCCCCTGGCAATCCGGCTTAATTTTCCTGCAAATTCTTTTAATTTTTCCTCCGGGAACACCTGTAACCAGAGCCTTTCCATGGTTTTTCTGTTTTTGGCATAGATATCCACAAAGCTGATGACGCATTTATCCGTGTATCCACACAGCGCCTCCGCAATCTGTGAAAAAGCGGATAAATGATATTCCATGGTATATTTTTCCGTAAACAGGATGGGGTCATAACGCCAGATAACCTTTTCTTTTCCAATCTCTCTAGACAGGCTTTGAAATGTGGGAATGGCGCTCTCCTTTTTGCGGGGCACATTCGGCTCAATATCCCTGCCGTAACCCGTTAAGGTAAACTGAAAATAATACCGGTAATCCTTTAATTCCGGCAGGCGTGCCATCATAGGCGCCGGGTTCTTCGTCCAGAAAACAATGCAGTCCACCACCTTCGGCGACAGGCTGATTTTGCTAATCTGATGAGCATTCATAGGATTTCTGACATAGCAATATCCCTCTTTGATACGCTGATAAAACCAGTCGGAATAATAATTCGGAATATCGGTACGCCTGCTGGCACTTAGTATCATGTTTTCTCCTTCATCTCAGAAAGATATTTCTTAAAAAATTCCAGGAAGCCGCCCTCCACTGCAATCTGCTCTAATTCCTCCTGTGGTCTGTCATAGTAATACATCCCGGTTTTTCTGTCCAAGGAAAGGCAGTCTAGGGGGAAGCCTTTCTTTTTGATACCGTCTTTGTGGGGTTTAGAAGTGATGAGAAAGGGTTCGCTTGCCATATTTTCTTCCATAGCTGCGTAAATGTGGTTTTCATCTGACACCAGGCAAATGGCATTGCGGTATCGGGCAGTTAAATCACCGTATTGTTCCGCAAGCCCTGCGTAATAGGTAAGCATCTCCTCGTCCGATAAACATTTTCCCCCTACGTTTCTCACATGGACACCCGGCTGTAATTCCTCCGGCAATTCGTCTATGTAAAGTCCGGAATCACAGGAGAATAGCGGCACGTGAAAGGCTTCATAATAGCCTAAGGCTTTCTTTCTGGCATTTTCTACGGGGGTTTTCCCGTCTTCTTTAATTTCCGGAATTTGTATTTTTATATCCTTTAATCCGGTAAGTTCTATTCCCAAGCCTTTTAAATGATTCTGCATGGCAGATAATTTTGCGGGATTTCCTGTTGCGTATAGTAACTTCATGTAATGTCCTTTCCGGCATACCTTTTACAGCCATTGAATGAAGGCTGTCTTATCGTTTCTGTTGTAGCCTGCCTGTTCGTAAAAATGTAAGGTGCTCTCCTTTTTCGAGGCTGTCAGAAGCATCATTTTATAACAGTTTTCTGCTTCCGCCAGCTCTTTAGCGAAGTTTAAACAGGCGGTGGCAAGTCCCCGTTTCCTGTAGGCTTCGTCGGTGATGACATTTTCCACAAAGGCGTAGGGGCGCTGGTTTCTTGTGAGGTTGGGAATGATGACACAGACGCAGGAGGCTGCAATTTTTCCGTCTTCCTCTGCCACGATGATGTGGTGGTTTTTGTCCTGCAAAATGGTCTGCCACAGGGTTTGCAGCTCTTCGGTGTCCTCCGGTATGGGGTTGTCGTGGAGCTGTGTGTATAGCTGCAGCAGACCTTGTAAGTCTGAGGGGGTGATTTCTCGAATCATGATGAGGGGACTCCTTCCTGTTAGAAATATCGGGGCAGGTTGTACTTCTGCCTTTTTCCTCTGTAAAATTGGCGGTTTGATAAAGCTTATTTCTTGCTGTGGTCAATGCTTCCTAACGTATATTGCTTTTTCTGTTCCATCTCCATGCCCTGCAATTCCCCTACTCTGCTAATGACAGCATTCGACAAAACCTCTAGACGTTCCTCGTCTATAAATTCTGTTGGCACAAAAATTTCCCTTATATCATCCTTTAAATATCTTAGCTCTTCAAACGGAAGCCAGCTAAAATCCGAAACCAATTCCATCTGTCTTGAAGCATTAGAATAGGACGGCTTTGTTTCAACCTCACCTGACGGATTAATTGCCCTTGTGAGTTTATCATGCCAGAGGCTCGTTCCGCTGTCAAATACCGGTGCCGGACCTATCCATTCCAAAGATTCTACATCCCGGATTGCTCCAAAATTCCCAAAGTGCCGATCCGTATTTACCATCAAATAATCAAACACCAGCATGTAATCCATAAATTCTTTTATTCCCCGAATGCCAAGTCTGCCGCAGGCATTCATAAAATGCTCATAAGAAGAAAAATAATTTTCCATTTTTTTCAGCCAGCCGTCTGAGGTGTTACATGGAGACATCAAATCAATATCCTGTCCTGCAGGCTGACCGAACAGAATATTACCTACATCATCCGAAAATTCGTTTTCAAAAAAATTGATGTTTTTCCATTCCAACTCACTATCCACAGGCTTCATCCAATACTGATCGGACAGATTCAGCCCATAGCATCTAAGTAATAACTGCTCTGAATGCCAGACACCCATCCGCTCCAATGCGGCTCTGATTCCCGATCTACTTACGGAAATACTTCTTCCAAACCACCATTCATTTAATTCCTTTTTATTGGGAATACCAGTTTTTGCATCTATTCCAACCGGCAGAAAATCCAATTCTCTTCCCTACTTTTAATATTGTCGCAGTATCTTCATCCAATTCCAACTCTACTACAGGTATATTTTTATTCATCAATATACATTTCATCCCATTTCCCCCCTGCTTATTTGTTATAATAATTTGTTTCTATTGTATCCGACTTATTCAAAAAAGTATAGGCGCAAAATTTATTCATTTTCCCCCTTTAGCTTTCCAGGCAAAGTTTCATCTGAAATGTACTCAAAAAAATCAAAATCTGCATAATGCTGATGCTTTACCCTATCTGCACAGGTCATTCCAACCATGGTTCCTGTAAATTCTCCATACTTGCAGTACTCGTCAGAGAATTTCGTAGTATCAAATATTCTTCCAATCTTTTCATAGATACCTCCACAGTCGAGTAGACTTACACCTCACGATGTAAGCCCCTCACAGAACCGTACGTGCGGCTTTCCCGCATACGGCTCTTCATAATAATATTCGCAGTATCAAAACAAGCTGACATAAATCTTTGGCATTGCCAATGGATAATATTTCAGCATTTCAATGAATCCTTCTCTTGTGTAACTCTTTCTGTCACTTCGTCTGTTCAGTACCTTAAACAGAAGCTCTCTGACTTGCTGTTTGTAGTTCGAAATCATTCTTCCATTAAAGCTGATGCCATAGTACCTATAGTGACTGACTAGTTTCACATTAAGCATTCCCATTAGTTTCTTCAACGATTGGTCTCTATTCGCATATAACCATACCTTAATGTCTCGGATTTTCTGTCTGAATTTCTTAGAACTTGTCTTTGGCATTATGTACGGCATGCCTTTGCGTGAGCGTCCGCAATAGAATGTGAATCCCAGGAAGTCAAATGTCTCTAATCTGGTAGACTCACCGCGCTTTTGCTTCGCCCTTGCAATGTAGGCACCGCTTTGCAATAAACGGCTTTTGCTTTCTTCTAACTGCAAACCGAACTTTTCCATTCGTTCTTTTAGAAGCTTATAATAGTTTTCCGCCTCCCACTTATATTGGAATCCTGCAACAAAATCATCTGCATAAACAATTAGAAAGTTGTCTCCTTTGCATTCTTTGGTAATGATAAACTTGTACCACAGTGTCAATACATTATGCATGTATATATTTGCAAGGACTGGACTTATGATATTTCCCTGTGCCGAGCCTTCTTCATTTTTCATATGGTCGAAGAAACCTTTTATATCAGCGTCCACTATATAGCAGATTTTTGTGTTGTTTAGTCTCTTGTATAGTTCTTTTATTGCGTCATGACATCCTCGATTAGGTCTGAATCCATACATACAATTCAGAAATCTTGGTTCATAAATGGCTTCCAATATCTTCTTTAATGCTAACTGGACTATTTTATCCTCATAGCACGCAATTCCTAATGGTCGAAGTTTTCCATTGCTTTTAGGTATATAAACCCTAATTGATGGCTGTGGCTTATACGACTTTCTTTTCAATCTTTCCACCAGGCCATCTATGTTTTGCTCCAGATTTCTCTCGTACTCTTTCTTAGTAATCTCATCAATACCGACTGCTTTGCTGCCGTCTAATTCTTTATGACATTGCAAAAGCATGTCTTTGTTGATTAAATGATACAACGATGTGAACTCTGGTCTCGGCATACTTGCCGATATTTCTGCTATTCTTTCTAATTTTGTTTCCATCACTACATCCGTCCCTGAGTACGGTTGATGTGTCCTCAGAAAGACCATTATTATGTAGCTTCCTTTCCTCCATTGGCATTACCCAACTTCCTCGGTACTATGAAGCTATCCGACTGCCTATAGTTCATTTGACATTCTTCTGTTTTGCAGTTGTTTGTCATACTTGCCCAAGCAGGAAACCACAGGCTCTCCCCAGTTGACTGAATAGTCACTATGTGAAACATAAAGTGCTCTTTGACCCCGCAGAAGTAAACCACTTCTTACCATTGCGACTTGGTTTATGTTGCTTTCCGCTGGAATTAAAGCGTCAGCCTTCTAAATGTCAAAATTTCGAGGCTCAATCACACTCTCTATTTCCTCGCTGTCTACGCTTAGCAGCTGCCATTGCTGACAGCCACCCAAGACTCGTTACTGGTGGTTGGTTAGACCTTACCAGACAGGCTTTCCACCTGTTAGACTATTCGCCCTTCGTCTGGGCGCACAATTCCGATTTTTCACTCTAAATAAATTCTTTCATACACTTAATTTCATAATGAACTTGAAATAAATATCTTTATTTTGTAAAATCAATATCATATCTTATTCCATCAGAAAACAATACGCAGTCCGTTAGTTCTATGCGTAAAATGCAAGTATTTTCATCTGCAAAATCATTATGACCATTATCTATCCACTCTGCAAATAGGATTTTCATCTTATTTGCAATCTGCTCATTTTCTTTCTTGCAAAACCATCCCAAATTACTTCCTGTGCCATGTGCCGTAAACCATTCGCCGGATATTGCAACAATAGGATTTTTAGCAATCTGTTTCATCTTGTTAGAAAGTGCATAGGTAAGTACATAAAATGCACCATTATCATAATATCCGTCAACAGTACGCACGTGCGGTATACCTTCTTCGACAGTTGCCAATGCAATTAAACTGTCTGTTCCAAAGCGTTCCATTATAACTTTCTCTACATTTTCCTTTAATTTTTCCATATCTATTTGTTCCTTTCATGTTCGATCAACGTATATCTCCAAAAATGATGTGATTTTGCCGTGTATATATTCTCCCTCAATCAAGCCAAATTCTGGGTCAAAATATCGATTATCACATAATACCGCCCAATGCGTATAACCCGCATTTGTATGGACTGTTAAAATAGAATACTCATAAGGAAAAGGATTTTTCTTAGAAATTCGTTTGTTCTTTTCTGCGTGTCTGATACCATAAAAGTCAAGTATCTCTATCAGTTGACCAATACTCGTAGGTCCATCTGTCTTCATATCTTTAATTACTTCTTCAACGCTTTTTCCTGTAATCATAGCAATACACGCCTGTCCACACGTTGAAAAAGTGGGTTGCATAATCAATTCCATATGTCTTTTCTCCATCAAATCTTATTTTCTGCTTTATCCAACTCTCTGACAAGCTTCGATTTTTCGCTCTCTGCAGCTCCCCCACAAATAGCGATAGGCAAATGCGGTAAGGATACCACCAAACAATAGCGAAACCGCAGCAGCGGTCAAAATTCCTATAATCTACTCCTTGCTCATTTCAGCCGTGACCGACAGGAAATGGAGAAACTGGTTTTTCATATTTAACACATCTGCCGCTACAAGAACTGCCCCGATTGACACTAAAGCTACGCCTACACAGGCAAATACCAACATGATTTTGGATAGTATCTGAAATACCTTCATTCCTTTTTGAGTTTTCTCTAAATTGCTCATTTCTTTATCTTCCTTTCCCTGCTGTCATTATTTTTCAAACGATTTTCAACAGACTTATTTCTTATCCATAACATTTTTCTAATCACAACGAATGTTTAAGACAAATAAACGTATCACTATCACTAATGATACGCCTATCTTATTCTATTTCTAAAAACCTGTTGCCCACATTTTATCAACACGGCAGATACTACTTAGATATGCAATGTATGTTGTTCTGAAATATTCTTCAATTAAAGAACATAAATAAGTCGAATATACATTTGCATTAAACATGCTTGGAGTAGGGATCCCACTTATTTCATACATGGATTTCTCTGCTTCTATATCTCTAGGATACTTACTCAAAGTATGCTTTAAACTGCTGAAATTATTAAATAACCTCTCCACTGGAAAATAACATCCACTTTCTGCACCTTTGATAAGAGTATCCTCTGGGAAATATCTATTTTTCCCATAATCACTTTCAAACGAGGCATCGCAATATTGTTTTAGACACCTAATCGTTTCGTTCATCTTTTGCAAATCATATCCTACGGCAAAGCTCTGACTTCTAACTCTGTATATCCATTCTTCCTCTTTTTCATCACACAACCAAACATGAACACCAGCAAAAAACTTGTATTCATCATCATTACCACAATAAAAGGAATTTCCTCTTTTTTCATAATCCATCAGTATCAATAGTTTTTCAACTGCTAACTTAGTGTATTTCTTTTTTATATGCACATATGCATCGTATCCCATATTGGCACCTTCTCTGTTGTTCTTCACAATAATTGTACCATAAGTTGTTTGTTTCGAATATTATTTCCCATCAAAAGCAGGAAGAAAAAACCTCCAAGTCTTTAAAGACTTAGAGGTTTATTTCTAACCATTTATGTTTACTTTTTCAATATTTTTTGCCAATCAGCCTTGTTATATAAAATTCTGATTATGTACACTACATCATCTTCCCTGTCATAGTGGTAAAAGATGTTGTAGTTATCAAAGCGTGTCATCCGTAACCCCACTCTTCTCAAAAGTTCATCGTCAACTAAGGAATGCCCTGTCGGATATTCTCCCAGCCTTTCAGCGGCATCGAGAATACCTTCTGTCATTCTCTCCGATGCTTGAGGATTGCAAAGATCAACAAAAATATAGTACTCGATATCCAGCAAATCATATTCTGCTGGTTCGGTAAATACTACATTAGCCACGCTCCTCTCTCCTCTTCTTCAGTTTTTCTCTCACTTCATCAATCGTACTGGTTCTGCCTTCCTGCATTGCTTTATAGCCTTCACCAATTAATCTATATAATTCCAATTTTGCAGTATCTGATGTTTCTACTACCTGCGGTTTCGTTGCCAACATACAATCACACCCTTTCTTCTCACATCTAGTATAGCATATCCTAATGCTCACAACAATTGTTTTTTCTTGCTATATTATATGCTGCGGAACAACAAAACACTCATCCAACTGTTTATGTAAAAAAGAAATTGTTGTCAAAATATCAATTGCGTCCTGCTCATTTACAATCCACTTTATCTTCAGTTCATGCGCCGTTACATTTCTAACCATATGTGTAACTCCGTTTAACATCTCTTTTAACCCATTTTGTGCATTTCTTTCCGAAGGTGTCTGCAACGAATTTATTGCCAGTCTGGGATTATTAACTGCAAAAGCGTTATTAAATAAGTTGGAACCGTATCCTGCATCCCTGTCTTTTCTCTTACTTTCTCTGACAAACTCTTTGCAGCTTCAAAGATTGCATGAAAATAGTTCTCCTGTAAGTATTCTTCTTTACAGCACTTTATTACATCCTGATGAATATGCCTCTTTTGCAGCTCGCTTACCAAATCTTTTGTCCGTCTTTCGACCTCCGATATTGTGGTTACTGCCTCTATCTTTAACAGCTTTCCCTCATTTGTCATCTGTAACCCGATTAACATCAATGGTTTATTTATCTCTAATAAAATCTCATCATAATCACCATTTTGACCGTTAATGAACCTTACCGGTTTTAAGCTCTTTTTAATAAAATGTATAATGTACCCATAGATGTGGACATAAAATTTGACCCCAATTCCATTTCGTGGACACTGAAAATACCCCTAATCCTGTTTCATGGACACTTATTAATACTCCTGTCAGGGTAAATCCTGTATTGTGGACACAATTTCTGCCCTTCTGGCTATGCGGGCTTATGTTTTCAGTTTCATCATCCACCCCTGATTTCCGTGGATCGGTTTTCTTTCCATAGGTGTATAATATAAATCTATGGAAAGGAAAGATTTTATGAGATCACATGCATTTACCGATGAGGAAGTGAAGGTTTTAAGAGAAAATAAATATACAGCGTTTGTAAGTAACAGCTCTATCCGTTTTACATTGGAATTCAAAGAGATGTTTCTGGAAAAGAAAAAGGAAGGAGTTCCAGCCAGGCGTATTTTTCTGGAAGCCGGCTATGATGTGGATATCCTTGGCACAAGCCGTATCAAAAACCTCTCAAAGCGCATCCCGAAAGAGGCATCTGCACCCTGCGGCCTGCATGAAGGATACCATATACATAGGAAACGTCCTGAGGATGCAGACTACAGCCGCATGGCCCCGGAAGAAGCCATGGCCGCCATGCAGCGTGAGATTGTGTACCTGCGCCAGGAGCTTGACTTTATAAAAAAAATTATAAAAACGGACAGTACAGGAGGGCAGAAGCAATGATACTGGAACAGCCGTCTGTGAGGTTTGAAACAATCCATTCCATCCTTTCCAGTGACGGGAATATCCTGACTGTCTCCGAACTCTGCGAAACTGCCGGGGTATCCAGGTCAGGCTATTACCGGTGGCTGTCAGCGGCTGGAACAAGGGAAAAGCGGGAAGCCAGAGACCGTGAAGATTTTGAACTGATCCTGGAGGCATACCGCCACAGGGGATACCAAAAAGGTGCACGGAGCATCTATATGTCTCTGCTGCACAGAAACCCTCCAGTGGTGATGAATGTGAAAAAAATCAGGAGGCTTATGGATAAATACGGCCTGTCCTGCCCAATCCGGAAAGCAAACCCGTACCGGAGGATGGCGAAAGCACTGCGGACAAGCAATGTTGCGGACAACCTGCTGAAAAGGGAATTCCAAAAATACGGGCCGCGTACAGTTTTGCTGACGGACATTACATATCTTCCATATAACGGGACGTTTGCCTATCTGTCAGTTATATTAGATGCATTTACGAAACAGGTTCTGGCTTATGTCACCAGCCCTTCTTTGGAAGTTGATTTTGTCCTGGAAACCGTGGATATCCTTATCAGCAGCCATGGAGCGGAGCTGAAAACCAAAACACTGCTGCACAGCGACCAGGGATGCCATTATACAAGCTACAGCTATATAGATATACTGAAAGACAACAGCCTGCGGCAGTCCATGTCAAGAAAAGGAAACTGCTGGGACAATGCCCCGCAGGAAAGCTTCTTCGGCCATATGAAAGACGAAATCGATATTTCAGGGTGCCAGACATTTGATGAAGTAAAGGCAGTGATAGACGACTGGATGGATTATTATAATAACGAACGTTACCAGTGGCAGCTTGCCCGCCTGGCGCCAAATGAGTATTACCAGTATATAATGACGGGTGAGTATCCGCTGCCAGTGGAAAACATTCCGCCCATTCCAGAATACGAAGAACCAAACGACAACTAAATACCACACTTATGGAAAGGGAATATGACCCTATACCCATGGGGTCAAAAAATTTGTCCTTGACAAAGGGTACAGTTTAAATCCCTCGGAACTTGGGAGGGTTCTTCTGGTGGGGGGATCCACAAGGATTCCGGCGGTGCAGAATAAGGTGCGGCAGCTGACGGGAAAAGAACCATCGAGAAATATCAATCCGGATGAATGTGTTGCCTTAGGTGCGGCAATCATGGGAAGTACTTTAGAGGGAAATTCCCTTGTGGCGAAGCAGACGGGAAAGGATTTGCTGCTTCTTGATGTGACGCCCATGAGCCTTTCCATAGAAACTGTGGGTGGAGTTGCCACGAGGCTGATTGAAAGAAATTCCACTATACCTACCCGGTATACAAAAATATTTTCAACGGCGGCACCCTACCAGACCAATGTGGAAATTCATGTCCTTCAGGGGGAAAGACCCATGGCACGGGACAATAAAACTATTGGCAAATTCAGGTTAAAGGGGATTCGGAAAGCCATGGCGGGAGTGCCCCAGATAGAGGTTACCTTTGACATTGACGCCAATGGCATTCTGATGGTTTCCGCCAAAGACCTTGATACGGGAAAAGCCCAGTCCATCACCATAACGGCGGATGACAGAATGTCGGATGCGGAGATTGAGCAGGCGATAAAAGACGCCCGGCAGTATGCGGGATTAGACAGCCTGAGAAAGGAAGCCCTTGAAATATTAGGGGATTCCCAACGGCTGATGAACAAAGTGCAGCAGATGTTAAAGCAGGAAAAGAAAACCATGGATAAAGCAGAAAAAAAGCTGATAAAAAGCGACTGCAGTGCGTTAGAAAAGCTGGTCACAAGAATGAAGGTAGACTCGGTGACTCAGGAGCAGATAAATCAATTAAAAAGCGCAAAACAGCAGCTTGAGGCATCGGCAGGGAAATATCTGCAATAAATAGGGCCGTGACGCTATTTCCAATAATTTCATATGGAAGAGAAAATGCACAGAGGCAGCAGTCTCTGTGTATTTTTTTTAGACTGCTGCTGTGCTATCAAGTCTATCCTATCGGGCAATGTAACTATAAAAGAATGCAGTTGTTTTCATTACGCAGAATAAGCAGCGGCGCTCTGTATTTTCGGGCGACATTTGCTTTCCGCTAATTTTGTATGCAATGTCCGTTAAAAATAGTGTTGACAATGTAAGCTTTTTGGGTACAATTAAACCAAGAGTTTAATTATCAAAGGAGAATGACAATGGGACGGAGAAAAAAAGAGCCAAGAAGCGCACACAGGGAAAAAATTGCTTCTGCTGCGTCTGTGCTATTTACGGAAAAAGGTATCACTGCGACTTCCATGGATGATATAGCAAAAGTAGCCGGATATAGTAAAGCAACCTTATATGTGTACTTCGAGAACAAAGAGGAAATAGTTGGGCTTTTGGTGTTGAATAGTATGAAGAAACTTTATGAATACATATCTTCTGCGCTGGAGCAACAGGAAACGACAGAAGCAAGATATAATTTCATCTGCCAGGGATTAGTCCGGTATCAGGAAGAGTTTCCTTTTTATTTCAAAATGGTGTTAGATAAAATCAATATTGATTTTGAAAGTCAGGATTATCTGCCGGAAGAAAAAGAGACCTATCAGGTAGGAGAGGAAATCAATGGAAAGATAAAAGATTTTTTGATAATCGGTATGGAGAAAGGCGATTTGCGCGGTGATTTAGAAATCATGCCGACTATTTTTCATTTCTGGGGTATGTTGTCAGGACTTATTCAGCTTGCCGCAAATAAAGAGGAATATATAGAAAGTGCGATGGATTTGTCAAAGAGCCAATTTTTAGAATATGGTTTTCACATGCTGTACCGTTCGATTGCGAAGGAGGAGAAGCACGATGGCTGAGAAAAAGATACTTGCAATTTTAGGCAGTCCTCATACAAACGGAATGACGGCAGCCATGTTGGATTATGCAGTCCGAAGCGCAGAAAAAAAGGGGTATACGATAATAAAAATTAATTTATATGAGAAAAATATTTCTTTTTGCACAGGCTGCCGGGCTTGCGTGAATACCAAGACCTGTATTCAAAAGGATGATATACAGAAAATTGTAGTGCATTTACAGGAATGTCAAAGCGTCTTTCTTGCGGTTCCCTTTTCGTGGATATTCGGGCAGAGCAGGGGGGCAATCCGAAACATGGATGAATTTTTTCGGACAGCAGGTATGAAGCCAATGGGAAAAATTGTATGTGCGGGCGCAGCAGATAAAAAAGAGCTGCCGAAGCGGATAAGCAGAAGGATTGAGAGGTGTCTGAAATGAAATTGTCACGAAAGAAAGGCATTTCCCTTGTTATTATCGTTCTCTTTCTTGTGAGTTTAATTTCCGGAGCGGTTTATCTAAAAAATGTGATGGATTATAAACAGGCGGTAAAGGAGACTACTTTCGATGAAATAAATATTTCTGATATTTCCGACGGAGTTTATACTGGAGAATATGATGTGGATTTCATATATGCCAAAGTGGAGGTTACGGTCGGGAATGGAAAAATCACAGGTATTAACATATTAGAGCACAGGCAGGACCGTGGCGAAGCCGGAGAGGCTGTGATAAACAAAATAATTGGCGAACAGAGAATAGATGTGGATACAATAACAGGGGCAACAAATTCGAGTACTGTGATAAAGAAAGCAGTTGAAAATGCTCTCACGGGTGAAAAATAGAATATCAATGACATTACATAAATAAGAAAGAATAAAAGTCTTAATCTTTATATCATAAAAATACCACCATCCCTTTTGGAATGATGGTATTTTAATCAGTTTAATTTCCCTTCTGCAAATTCTTATTCGCCGTAGAAAGCATCAATTTAATGCGGTTCAGCTGGTTCACCTCACTAGCGCCCGGGTCGTAGTCGATTGCCACGATATTGGACTCCGGATAGCGGTGGCGCAGCTCTTTGATGACGCCTTTTCCCACCACATGGTTTGGCAGGCAGGCAAAAGGCTGGGTGCAGACAATATTCGGCGTTCCCGTATGGATTAGCTCTAACATTTCTCCCGTTAAGAACCAGCCCTCTCCGGTCTGATTCCCCTCGGAAACAATGTCACGGGCATATTTTGCCAGGTCGTCAATGTGAGCCGGGGCGTCAAAATGTTTACTCTTTTCAAACTCGTCTCTGGCAGCGCCTCTTAACCACTCAAAGAAATTGATTCCCAGCCGTCCCACACGTTTGGATTTCTTGGAAAAGCCAAGGTTGTCAGCTTTAAATCCCGTATTGTAGAAGCAGTAAAGCAGGAAGTCGGTCAAATCCGGCACAACGGCTTCTGCGCCCTCGGCTTCTAACAGTCCTACCAAGTCGTTGTTGGCGGCGGGGTGGAATTTTACTAAAATCTCGCCTACCACGCCTACCCGTGGCTTCTTGATATCCAGACGTTCTAAGCGATCGAAATCCCGGATAATGTCACGGCACATCTGCTTAAATTTCCGATGGGATAAAATCTTATCCTGGGTCACAAAATTGATAACCTCTTTTTTCCATTTCTCATGGAGGGCATTGGTGGAGCCGGAAACAGCTTCGTAGGGGCGGGTGCGGTAAACACAGCGCAGGAAAATGTCACCAAATTCCAACGCATACAGCCCGTGCTGAATCAGGGACGGTGTCAGCTTAAAGCCCGGATTTGCTTCCAGACCGCTTAAATTAACGGAGATAACCGGAACGTCCGGGTATCCTGCTTTTTCTAAAGCACGGCGGATAAAGCCGATATAGTTACTGGCACGGCAGCCGCCTCCGGTCTGGGAAATTAAAATAGCGGTTTTGCTCATATCATATTTCCCGGACATCACGGCGCTCATTAGCTGACCTACCACAATCAGGGACGGGTAGCAGGCATCGTTATTGACGAATTTCAGTCCCACATCCACACATTCACGGCTCGGAACCTCCGGCACCACCAGATGGTAGCCGGCAGCGCAGAAAGCAGGTTCTAACAGTTCAAAATGGATGGGCGACATCTGCGGACAGAGGATGGTATAATTTTTCCGCATTTCCTGGGTGAAAATGGTACGGTTATAGTTAGCGGGCACAACGTTCCGTTGCTGCTGTTTTTTCTCCCGGACACGAATGGCGGAGAGCAGGGAGCGGATTCGGATTCTCGCTGCGCCTAAGTTATTCACCTCATCAATTTTCAGGCAGGTATAAATCTTGCCGGATTTTGTTAAAATGTCATTTACGGCGTCGGTGGTAACGGCGTCAAGACCGCAGCCAAAGGAGTTTAACTGGATGAAATCCAAATCTTCTCTGGTTTTCACATAGTTTGCCGCAGCGTAAAGCCTGGAGTGGTACATCCACTGGTCCATGACAATCAGCGGGCGCTCCACCTGATGCAAATGGGAGATGGAGTCTTCAGTGAGAACCGCAATTCCGTAGGAGTTAATCAGTTCCGGGATTCCGTGGTTGATTTCCGGGTCCACATGGTAGGGACGCCCGGCAAGAACGATGCCGCGTTTCCCGGTTTCCTCTAAGTATTTTAAAACTTCCTCGCCCTTCTGCTGCATTTCCATGCGGACAACAGCTAACTCTTTCCAGCCCTCCGCAACGGCGTCACGGATTTCTGCCTCGGAAATGCCAAACTCGGAAGAAGTAAAGGTTTTTACCAGCTGGGAGGACAGAGTTTCCTCGTTGGTAAATGCCATAAAGGGGTTATAAAAACGCACTTGCCCGGAGGTAATTTCGTCTACGTTATTTTTAATGTTCTCCGCATAGGAGGTAACAATCGGGCAGTTGTAATGGTTGTTGGAATCCGGGAATTCATTTCGCTCATAGGGCACGCAGGGGTAGAAGATGAAATCTACATTCTGGTGAATCAGCCAGGTTACGTGTCCGTGGGCTAATTTTGCGGGATAGCACTCGGATTCACTGGGAATGGAATCGATACCCAGCTCGTAAATTTTTCGGGTGGACTGGGGGGACAATACCACCTGAAAACCTAATTTTTTGAAGAAAACCGCCCAGAAAGGATAGTTTTCATACATATTTAAAACCCTCGGAATACCTACACTGCCCCGGGCTGTCTCCGCGGCGGTCAGTGGTGTGTAGTCAAAGAGACGCTTGTTTTTGTATTCAAAAAGGTTTGGAATGTTCTCTTTATTTTTTTCCTTTCCAATGCCGCGCTCACAGCGGTTTCCGGTGATGTACTGGCGGTTTCCGGAGAAACGGTTGATGGTGAGCAGGCAGTGGTTGGTACAGCCCTGACAGCGGGTCAGTTTTGTGTCGAAGGTTAAGGCGTTGATTTCCTCAATGGATAACATGGTGGTTTTGTAGCCCGCTTCGTGACGTTCCCTTGCGATTAAAGCCGCACCGAAAGCGCCCATAATGCCTGCAATGTCCGGGCGGACGCACTCACAGCCGGAAATTTTTTCAAAGCTGCGGAGCACGGCGTCATTGTAGAAGGTTCCGCCCTGCACCACGATATTTTTACCAAGCTCGCTGGCATCGGAAAGTTTGATGACCTTAAACAGGGCGTTCTTAATGACAGAGTAGGCAAGGCCGGAGGAAATGTCCGCAACGGAAGCGCCCTCCTTCTGTGCCTGCTTTACCTTGGAATTCATAAATACGGTGCAGCGGGTTCCAAGGTCAATGGGGTTTTTCGCAAAAAGCGCCTCCTTGGCAAAAGCCTGTACGGAATAATTCAGGGATTTCGCAAAGGTTTCAATGAAAGAACCACAGCCGGAGGAACATGCCTCATTTAACTGTACGCTGTCTACCGTCTGGTTTTTGATTTTGATACATTTCATATCCTGTCCGCCGATGTCTAGGATACAGTCTACCTTAGGATTGAAGAAAGCAGCGGCGTAATAGTGTGCCACCGTCTCCACTTCGCCGTCGTCAAGCATTAAGGCTGCCTTTAACAGAGCCTCGCCGTATCCGGTGGAGCAGGAGTGGACGATATGGGCGTTCACCGGAAGCTTTTCGTAAATTTCTTTGATGGAGCGGATTGCGGTTGCTAAAGGGCTTCCGTTGTTGTTGCTGTAGAAGGAATAGAGCAGGGAACCGTCCTCGCCCACCAAAGCGATTTTGGTGGTGGTGGAGCCTGCGTCGATTCCTAAATAGCAGTTACCCTCATAGGTAGACAAAGCTGCCGATTTTACATTGTGTCCGTCATGGCGGGCACGGAATGCGTCGTAGTCTGCCTGATCCTCGAATAAAGGCTCTAAGCGGGCTACCTCAAATTCCATATGGATATCGGATTTTAACTGCTCCCGCAAATCTTCTAAAGTTGTGGTGGTTTCTGCTTTATAGTTTAAGGCGGAGCCGATAGCAGCAAACAGATGGGAATTTTCCGGTGTGATGGCGTGCTCATCGTCTAAGTTTAAGGTGCGGATAAACGCCGCTTTCAGCTCAGATAAAAAGTGCAACGGGCCGCCTAAAAATGCCACGTGTCCCCGAATGGGCTTTCCGCAGGCAAGACCGCTGATGGTCTGGTTTACCACTGCCTGGAAAATGGAGGCGGATAAATCCTCTCTGGTGGCGCCCTCATTAATCAAAGGCTGGATGTCTGTCTTGGCAAAAACACCGCAGCGGGCTGCGATGGGGTAGATTGCCTTATAATTTTTGGCATACTCATTTAACCCGGAGGCATCCGTCTGAATCAGGGAAGCCATCTGGTCAATAAAAGAGCCTGTACCTCCGGCACAGATACCGTTCATACGCTGCTCCACGTTGCCGCCCTCAAAATAAATGATTTTAGCGTCCTCACCGCCCAACTCGATGGCAACATCGGTCTGGGGTGCGTAGTGCTGCAGTGCGGTGGAGACGGAAATTACCTCCTGCACGAAGGGGACATGTAAATGTTTTGCCAGAGTCAGGCCGCCGGAGCCGGTAATCATGGGGGCAACCTTCCTGTCGCCTAATTTGGCAAAGGCTTTCTCGATTAAATCGGAAAGAGTTTCTCTGATATTGGCAAAATGCCGTTCATAATCGGAAAAGAGCAGATGATCCTGTTCGTCAAGAACCGCCACCTTCACGGTGGTGGAACCGATGTCAATTCCGAGTTTGTGAAGTGCTTGATTTTCCATTGAAATTCCTCCAAACTATATAGAAAATATCTCTTATAGTCACAATTACTTCTTATTTATATATATTCATGTCATGCAGACGTTAAACAAGGTACATTATACGACAGGATTTTACAAAACACAATGTGCAAAAATGAGGAAAATATAAACTTTTTATGAAGAAAAACCGCCCGGATTGACAAAGTTTTACCGGATAGCTATACTTGAGAAAGTAATAGTTATAGGAAAGGAAAGGTTGCATTTGATGAACTGGTTAAATAAATTAGAGCGCAAACTGGGAAAATATGCCATTCCCAATCTGATTGTGTGGCTGATTGGGGCTTATACCATTGGCTTTATGCTGTATGCCGTAAATCCCGGCATTATGGGTATGCTGACGCTAAGCCCTTATCATATTCTGCACGGACAGGTATGGCGTCTGGTAACATGGATTTTCATGCCTACGGAGACAAATTTGATTTTCCTGCTGATTATGGCGCTGTTTTATTACCAGTTAGGAATGGCGTTAGAGCGCAACTGGGGGACGTTCCGGTTTAATGTCTATATTTTCAGCGGTATTATTTTTACGATTATTGGTGCATTTGCTTTATATGGTGTTTACTATGTGCTGAATTATTCCGTTTATGCAGCAGTACCGGGGGCAGCAGCGGCGGTATCTTCCACCATGAGTTATGGATTCAGTGTCAACTATATTAACATGTCCATCTTTCTTGCTTTTGCGGTGATGTATCCGGATATGCAGGTGATGCTGTATTTTATCATTCCCATTAAGATGAAATGGATGGCGATTGTTTACGGTGTGCTGATTGTGTATAATATTATTATGGGAAGCGGGTCACAGCGTGTTTCTATTATCATGTCTTTGGTTAGCTTTGTTGTATTTTTCCTGTCCACCAGAAATTTGAAGCGCTATGCACCCCATGAAATTCACCGCAGGCAGAAGTTTAAAGCACAGATGAGGGAACCGCGCCCCGGTTCCGGTATCACGAAGCATAAATGTGCGGTCTGCGGCAGGACAGAGTTAGACGACCCGTCACTGGAGTTCCGCTTCTGTTCGAAATGCGAGGGAAACTATGAATATTGCTCAGACCATTTATTTACACATCAGCATATTAGAAGAAGTTAGGGAATATGACAAAAAGACGCAGAGCGGGAAGAGGATTCTTCCTGCTCTTTTTAGAATGTTATCATATCTTATTTATAAAATTTTTCCAGGCGCTCCATCTTAGCGCTCATATTAGCAAAAAGGGCATCTGCGATGGTGATGGCAGCCATGGATTCCACCACAACCACGGCTCTCGGCACAATGATGGGGTCGTGTCGTCCTTTGATGGAGATGTCAATTTCCTCTCCGGATTTATTGACGGTTTGCTGTGTGGCAGTAATGGAGGGGGTGGGCTTGATGGAGGCACGGAGAAGAATATCGCTTCCGTCGCTCATGCCGCCTAAGATACCTCCCGCATGATTTGTTTTCTTCGCCACCGCACCGTCTGTATTTATGCAGAAAGCATCATTATTTGTGCGTCCGGTGGCTTTTGCCACATCACAGCCGTCCCCGATTTCGAAACCTTTTACAGCCCCGATGGACATAACCGCCTTTGCCAGATTGGCATTTAACTTTTCAAAGACTGGATCTCCGATTCCTGCGGGCATTCCTTGAATGATACACTCCACTGTGCCACCGGAGGAATTAAGTTCCGCCATACAGGCTTCTAAGTAGGCAGCGGCATTTTCCGCAGCTTCGGCATCCGGCATATAGAGCGGATTTTTCGTTATCTGCGCCGCGTCAAAATTTTTTTCGGAAGCGGTGACAGGCCCGATGGATTTTGTGTAGGTGGTAAAGGTGATGCCTAGCCGGTTTAAAATCTTTACCGCGACGGCACCTGCCGCCACACGTCCGATGGTTTCCCTGCCGGAAGAGCGTCCGCCGCCCCGATAGTCCCGGAAACCGTATTTTGCGTCAAAGGTGTAGTCCGCATGTCCGGGGCGGTAATAAGAAGCGATTTCGCTGTAATCCTTAGATTGCTGGTTCCTGTTGTATACTGCCAGGGAAATCGGTGTCCCGGTGGTTTTTCCCTCAAAAACGCCGGAGAGAATCTCCACGGCATCGTCCTCCTTCCGGGGGGTGGTGTACTTGGATTGTCCCGGTTTCCTGCGGTTTAAAAATTTCTGAATGTCCTCTTCGCATAAGGGCAACCCTGCCGGACAGCCGTCCACCACAACGCCTAAACCTTTGCCGTGGGATTCGCCCCAGGTGGTAATGCGGAATATATTTCCAAAAGATGAGCCTGCCATATTTTTTCCTCCGTGTTCTCTGCCAATAGTTAGGATAGAAGAGGCGGGATTGCACTGCTCTTCGTATCGGCTATCAAATATTATAAAAGATTTGACTTTCCGTGACAATAAGAATGTGCTAAGATAGCTTAAGATATTTTTGTTTTCATGGAAAAATGGGAGGATACGGGTGTTGGGGGGAGGGGGCTGGTTTTTAGGTTATGGGGCAGCCTGCTTTGTGCACTCTGCCGATATACGTTTTGGACAGCCCCCGTTTTAGCATCCGAATTTTTCATGAAAAAAATGATTTAATATATTAGGAGGTTTTCGTGGGAGAGAAGTATTTTGTAAAAAAAATAGATAAGCCTGTCTGCTGGGAGGTGGAGGTTCCGGGGTCGAAGAGTATGACGAACCGGGCGCTTTTGATGGCGGCGCTGACGGAGGGGACGGTGGAGTTAGAGGGAGTGCTTTTTTCGGATGATTCCCGGTATTTTTTAAGTTCGCTGCAATCTTTAGGCTTTGAACTGACCGTAAAGGAGATAGAGAAAATAGTCACGGTTGTCGGGTGTAACGGAGAGATTCCGAAAAAAAAGGCGGAGATTTATGTGGGGAGTGCGGGAACGGCTGCGAGGTTTCTGACGGCTATGTTAGGGCTTTCTGACGGGAGTTATGTGATACAGGCGTCGGAGCAGATGAAAAAACGGCCCATGAAGCCGTTGTTTGATTTGCTGGAGGGTGTGGGAGCTGAAATTACCTATTTGGAGGAAGAAGGATTTCTGCCAATCCACATTAGGGGCTGCCGAAACCGGAGCGAAGAAGGTGGGATGCTTCGGGGAGAGAAAGACAGCGAGGTAACGGAGAAAAAGTCTGTCGGGAAGAAAGATACAGAGATGATAAAAGAGCTGTATCTGGAACTGGATATCAGTAAAAGTACGCAGTTTTTAAGTGCTATGCTTTTGATTTCTCCTATGGTGAAGCGGGGGATGAAAATTCATATCACCAGTGAGAAAACTGACGGCTCTTATATCCGTATTACCCGGAAAATGTTAGAAGAGGCGGGGGTGACGGCGGGCTTTGACGGCAGAGATTATACGGTTCCTGCAGGGGCTTCCTATAAAAAGACGCATTACCGGATTGAGCCGGATGTGTCGGCAGCGTGTTATTTTTACGGGGCAGCTGCCATTACCGGAGGGAGTGCGCTGGTAAAAAATGTGCATTCGGATAACAGTCAGGGCGATATGAAGTTTTTAGAGGTGCTCCGGGATATGGGGTGCGCTGTGGAGGAGGAGCCGGAGGGTATCCGGGTGACCGGACCGGAAGTCGGAAAATTAAAGGGAATCGAGTTAAATATGAACGATTTTTCTGATCAGGCGCTGACCTTAGCGGCAATGGCGCCCTATGCCAATTCTAAAGTGAGAATGACAGGAATCGGACATATCAGAGGGCAGGAATCGGACAGGCTTCATGCCATGGCGGCGGAGCTTGGGAAAGCGGGAATTTGCTGTGCGGAGGAACAGTCCGCTATCACGATTTTCCCGGGACAGCCGAAAGCCGCCGTGATAGAGACTTATGAGGATCACCGTGTGGCGATGGCGTTTTCCCTGCTGGGGCTTCGGACGGAGGGAATTGTCATTGATCATCCGGACTGTTGTAAGAAAACCTTTGAGGAATATTTTGAAATTCTGGAACGTTTGACAGAAGAAAAATAGGCGCAGAAAAACGGCGCAGAAAGCAGGAGTAATATGTACAAATTATTAAAGCAGGAGGGGAGAGCCAAACGGGGAGTTTTCCATACCGTTCACGGAGATATCCAGACCCCGGTGTTTATGAATGTGGGGACGGTGGCGGCCATCAAGGGAGCTGTTTCCACCGAGGATTTAGAGACAATTAAATGTCAGGTGGAGCTTTCTAATACCTATCACCTTCATGTGAGAACCGGGGACAAGTTAATCAAAGAGGTGGGGGGACTGCACAGATTTATGTCCTGGAACCGCCCGATTTTAACGGATTCCGGTGGTTTTCAGGTGTTTTCCTTAGCAGGACTTCGAAAAATCAAAGAGGAAGGTGTTTATTTTAACTCCCATATTGACGGGGCAAAAATATTTATGGGGCCGGAAGAGAGTATGCAGATACAGTCCAACCTGGGATCTACCATTGCCATGGCGTTTGATGAATGTGCTCCAGCACTGGCGGATCGTGCTTATGTGGAAAACTCCGTGGCAAGGACCACCCGGTGGCTGGAACGATGCAAAAAGGAAATGAAACGGTTAAATTCGTTGGAGGATACCGTAAATAAACATCAAATGCTGTTTGGCATTAATCAGGGAGCTATTTTCCCGGATATCCGTATCGAACATGCCAAGAGGATTGCTGAGATGGACTTAGACGGTTATGCGGTGGGTGGCCTTGCTGTGGGGGAGAGCCACGAGGAAATGTACCATATTTTAGATGAGACGGTGCCCTATCTTCCGGTGAACAAGCCAACCTATCTGATGGGAGTGGGAACCCCCGCCAACATTTTAGAGGGAGTGGAGCGGGGCGTGGATTTCTTCGACTGCGTTTATCCCAGCAGAAACGGACGTCACGGCCATGTGTACACCAACCAGGGAAAAATCAATCTTTTTAACCAGAAATATGAAAAAGATATGCGCCCTATTGAGGAGGGCTGCGGCTGTCCTGCCTGCCGGCGTTACAGCAGGGCATATATCCGTCATTTGTTAAAAGCGAAGGAAATGCTTGGAATGCGCCTCTGCGTTCTGCATAACCTTTATTTCTATAATACCATGATGGAGGAGATCAGGGACGCTCTTGACGCAGGGAATTTCTGTTCTTATAAAGAAGAAAAACTTTACAACATGGGGCAGATAAACAGGGAAAAAGAGGCGGCGGGAAAATAGCGGAAGGAAAAATCTAAAAAAAGAATAAAATTCTTATGGTTTGCGGAAAAAAATATTTCCGGAAAAATTGTCGGAAGTACTTGCCGAAAGCGGCTGTTTTGTGTAAAATGAGTTTTAGTGTTTGAATATCAAGATATTTAGGAGGATAAAAGATGTTAGCAATATTAGCAGATTCCAGTGCGGCAGCAGGAGCTACTGCGGCGGGCTGGGGAGGAATGATTATCTGGCTGGTAGTTTTATTTGCGTTTATGTATTTCTTTATGATTCGTCCGCAGAAAAAAGAGCAGCAGAAAAAAACTTCCATGCTTTCTGAGCTGGCAGTAGGTGACACCGTTCTTACCACCAGCGGGTTTTACGGAACTGTCATTGACATTGATGAAGATACGGTTATCGTAGAGTTCGGAAGCAATAAAAATTGCCGTATTCCGATGCAGAAATCTGCCATCTCTGCGGTAGAGAAGCCGGAAGAAGCAGAATAATAAAAATAAGAACAACGGAGACCTGTTATGACGAGAAATCTGCATAACAGGTTTTTTCATGATTTTGCTTGAAAACCAGGGAGAGAAAGCCAATGCAGTTTGAGAGAAAAAAAGGGAAAAGGAAAATAACATATTTCATTGTGGTAGCAGCTGTCAGCGTCCTGTTTTTGCTGCTGTGTGCTTGTAAACACATTTATCCTTTTGGGGAGGGGACTATTGATACCATAGATTTCGGAAGCCAGTGGGTTCCGGCATATTACCATGTGTGGGATTTCCTTCACGGGAAGGGCAGCCTGCTTTTTGACTGGAATGCGGCGGGGGGCATGAATTTTTCCGGTTCCGCCTCCCAGTTTGTGCTGCTAAGTCCCTTTAATCTGCTCTTCCTCTTTGTAGGGAGAAGCCAGATACAGCAGTTTATGACCTTTTTCATTCTGATAAAATTAGCGGCAATGGGGCTTTCCATGTGCTTCTTTTTGGAGAAACGGAGTCTTGGGTTTTGGGAAGAAATTCCCTGGATTGCGGCGGGAAGCACCGCCTATGCCTTAAGCGGCTATACCTTTCAGTATTACGGCATGGGATGGGTGGATGTGGCGGTGTTTCTGCCGTTTCTTATCCATTGCTTTGAGGAAATGACGAAAAAAGAACGGGGATGGAAACCCGGCAGATATGCCATCGGCTATCTGCTTTGCCTGACACTGATATTTGTCGTAAGCATTCCCCAGGCGTATATGATCTGTATTTTTCTGATTCTTTATGCCGGAGGGTATTTTTTCCTCAAACGGGAGGACAGAATCGGCGGGAAAGGCGGTATGTTGAAATTTGGGCTGGTGTCGCTGCTTTCCCTGGGGTTATCCGCGGTTATTTTTCTTCCGGCAGCCCTTGGTATTCTGCGCTCCTATCGGATGTCCGGGGCGGAATATGGCGGGGAAAACGGATATTTCTGGCTCCTTGGGCAGAGCGGCATGGACGCCCGGATTAAATGGGTGATGCTGCTTGGAGTGCTGTTTCCGTTTCTCTATCTGATTGTCACGATGAGAAAGAAGAGGAGCTGTTTCTGGCAGAGCTATCTTGTGGCGGTTATGGTGATTCCTGTGGCGGTGGAGGCGGTGAATCTGGTGTGGCACAAGGGCACCTATATGTGCTTCCCTATGCGGCACGGCTACATGATGATTTTTGCCATTCTTGCCATGGCATACGAGAGGTATCAGGAACGGCTAACAGAGGGAAAGGTGAAGATAGAGGGGAAAAAGAAAGGCATTTTAACCGGGGTTGTGATAGCGGTCTGGGGTGTTTTGACCTTTGGGATTGGGATGGATGCCCTGTTTTCTAATACCCATGGAAAACAGGTGGATTTTGTCCGGGACGCGGAGGAAATCGGGACGGTTTTAGCGGAGGAAAGCGATGTATTCCATAAGGTAAAAATAGCGGACGCTTCGTTAGACAGCAATTATCCGCTGATTGCAGGGGTGGCTTCCTATTCCAATAATCTGCACATTTTAACGGCGGAGCAGATTAACGCTTTAAGAAGCCTGGGGTATTCCCAGATATGGACAAGGCTCAGTGACACCGGAGGAACGCTGTTTTCCGATGCCCTCTTAGGATATCAGTACACGGTGAACCACAGGCAGTCCGGGAATGGGGACGCCATGGAAATGTCGTGCTACGAAAATTATGAAACGACGGAGCATTTTTCTGTCCTGAAAAATAAATATACCTATGGAACAGGGCTTCGGATAGATTTAGAGAGCTATCGGCAGTACAACGGGGCGGCATCTGCCAATGTGTTTGAAAACCAGAATATGATTTCTAATATGCTGTTTGGAGAGGACTTTTTTACCACATGGACCGAGAGTTTTGCGGATGAAAAGGCGAATGAAACGCTGGTTTACGAGATTCCGGTGGAAAAAGAGGGGATGCTGTATCTCTATTCTAAGGAGCTTTCCGGTGCGGAGATTTTTGTCAATGGGGAACAACTGCCTGTTCCAAGCTATGAAAACCTTTCCGGGACACGTTATCTCTCGGAGCACAATAACGGGATTCTCACCTTAGGGCTGTTTGAGGGGGAGACGGTGACGGTGGAAATCCGCCAGACCTGTTATGACACAGGAATACCAAAACAGATACAGTTTGGCATTCTGGATATGGCAGCCTTTACCGATAGCGTGGCAGAGAGCCGGGAAGATACGGTCACTTATGAACTGGGAAAGAAATCCTTAAAAATTTCGGCAAGTGCTAAGGAGGAAGAATTTTTGCTTCTGTCCGTCAATGCGGACGGCGGTTGGAAATGTACGATTAACGGCGGGGAAGAAGGAATGGCAAGAATTTTTGGGAACCTGATGCTGATACAGTTAAAGCCGGGGGAAAATGAGATTGTCCTCACTTATGTGCCGGGCGGACTGGAAAAAGGAGCCGCTGTTACCATACTGGCAGTAGTGATGCTGGCTTTGTGGGCGGCGTTGGCAAGGATAAAAAAAGCAGATAACGTGATTGGGAAAATTTATCACGGACTTTCCTATGCAGCGCTGGCGGTGTTTGCGCTGGTGTTTGCGGGCTGCCTGCTGGTGGTGTATGTGGTGCCGATGGTGTATTCGCTGTATCTGAAAGTGTTTGGAGGAATGGGGTAAATAAGAGATGCGGAAATAGGAAGGGTGTAACCTAATGGAAATTAATACAATAGGCGTGGTGTTGTCGTATTATCGGGAAAGGTATCATTTGCCTTTGGCAGAAATGTGTGAGGGCATCTGTTCTGCTACGACGTTGTTTCGCATGGAACAGGGGTATTGGGAAGTAATGTGTATGCGAAAAAGCAATGCACCGGAGGACAGGATAGCTGTTTTATTAAAAGAGGCGATTGAACTGACGAAACCGAAGTATGGCAAAAAGTAAAAAATTTGAATTATACAGCGAAGTGGAAATGAAGCTGGTTTTTATGCTGGTACAATATGAAAAGGATACGGCATGGAAAGAGAAAGAACTGTTGAAAATGCTAGATTTTATGTTTGTTTACAGTAAAAAAATGGGAAAAGCCGGAAGAAAAAACAGGGTATATCAGGCAGTACCGGGAAGAAATAAAAATGGCATATTATACTGCTGTGGTAATGGAAGAGAAGGAATTGCTTATCCAAATAAAAGAATATGGTGGTGAAATGCTACATGGCAAATTATAGAATGGGAGATGTCATAAAATTGTCAAGAATGGCAAGGGGAATGTAGTTCTGGAAAAAGGAAATATTGTGGAAAAAGGAACGTTTGACCAGCTTTTGGAGGTCGGAGGACAATTTCGGCAGTTATATGAGCTTGGCAATCAATAAGTAGTTTTCAGGGGCATGGAGAATGAAACTCTATGCCCTTTTCCTTTGTTTTTAGAAGAAAAGACCATATCAGAAACGGAAAAGCTATGTCCTGGCTTTGGCATGGTTTTTTGCAGCAATCTATAATTCCATACAGCAAAGTAATGGTAAATAATCTTATTATAACTCATATTTATAAAAGACATAAAAAAGAAAAATAGAATCAAAGGTTGCAATGTTTCTTCGGATACATTATTATAGATTTTATACATACTGCCTGCGCTTCCTTACAGGTGTGCTGTACATTCGCGCGGGGCATATCAGGAAAGAGGGATTAGACATGGAATGTAAAATTGGTGTGATTTCAGGTGACGGAATCGGTCCTGAAATTGTGGCAGAGGCAAAAAAGGTATTAGATAAAATCGGGGAGAAATATCAGCATACCTTTCATTACGAAGATATATTGATGGGAGGCTGTTCCATTGACGCCACAGGCGTTCCGCTGACAGATGAAGCAATCGCAGCGGCAAAGGCATCGGACGCAGTACTGATGGGCTCCATCGGCGGCAACACCGCAACGTCTCCCTGGTACAAATTAGCGCCGGAGTTAAGACCGGAGGCGGGACTGTTAAAGCTGCGCAAATCCCTGAACTTGTTTGCCAACTTAAGACCTGCTTATTTATATGAAGAATTAAAGGCGGCATGCCCGCTGCGGGATGATATCATCGGGGACGGCTTTGACATGATGATTATGCGTGAGTTGACCGGAGGTCTTTATTTCGGAGAAAGAAAGACAGAGGCGGTGGACGGAGTGATGACAGCCACCGATACCCTGACCTATAATGAGAATGAAATCCGCAGAATTGCAAAACGCGGTTTTGATATTGCCATGAAGCGCAGAAAAAAAGTAACCAGCGTAGATAAGGCAAATGTTTTGGATTCCTCAAGGCTTTGGAGAAAAGTGGTGGAGGAAGTGGCAAAAGATTATCCGGAAGTCACCTATGAGCACATGTTAGTGGACAATTGTGCCATGCAGTTAGTGAAAGACCCGAAACAGTTTGACGTGATTTTAACGGAAAATATGTTTGGAGACATTTTGTCCGATGAGGCGAGCATGGTGACAGGCTCCATCGGAATGCTCTCAAGCGCCAGCTTAAATGATACCAAATTCGGTCTTTATGAGCCAAGCGGCGGTTCCGCACCGGATATTGCAGGAAAAGGTATTGCCAATCCAATCGCAACCATCTTAAGTGCAGCCATGATGCTCCGGTATACCTTTGATTTAGATAAGGAAGCAGACGCCATTGAGGCAGCGGTAAAACAGGTGTTAAAAGAGGGCTACCGCACCATCGACATTATGCCCCAGGAAGAAGATAAAAAATCTTCCGTGACCCAGGTGGGGACAGTGCAGATGGGGGATTTAATCGCGGAACGGGTGTAAAAATTCCGTATGGCAAATGCAGGGACAACGTTTTCCGTGACTTGAAATCAGGAAGGAAAGGATAAAAATTATGAAAAGTGATAATGTAAAAGCAGGGATGCAGCAGGCGCCCCACAGAAGTCTTTTTAATGCGTTAGGCTTCACCGAGGAAGAGATGAAAAAGCCTATGGTAGGTATCGTAAGCTCCTACAACGAAATCGTACCGGGGCATATGAACCTAGATAAAATCGTCAACGCCGTAAAATTAGGCGTTGCAGAAGCCGGAGGCGTTCCGGTGGTATTTCCTGCCATTGCAGTCTGCGACGGTATCGCCATGGGACATGTGGGCATGAAATATTCCTTAGTGACAAGAGATTTAATCGCGGATTCCACGGAGTGTATGGCATTGGCACATCAGTTTGACGCCTTAGTTATGGTGCCGAACTGTGACAAAAACGTACCGGGACTTCTGATGGCAGCGGCGCGTATCAACGTGCCTACTGTATTTGTCTCAGGAGGTCCTATGTTAGCAGGCCATGTGAAAGGTCAGAAACGAAGCCTTTCTTCCATGTTTGAGGCGGTGGGTTCCTATGCGGCAGGCACCATGACGGAGGAAGAGGTAAGGGAGTACGAAGAAAAGGTATGCCCGACCTGCGGCTCCTGCTCCGGCATGTATACCGCAAACTCCATGAACTGCCTGACCGAAGCCCTTGGTATGGGACTTCGCGGAAACGGAACAATCCCGGCAGTTTATTCCGAACGTATTAAATTAGCAAAACATGCCGGAATGGCAGTGATGGAAATGTACAAAAAAGATATCCGCCCAAGGGATATCATGACAAAGGACGCTATTCTTAACGCCCTCACTGTAGATATGGCGTTAGGCTGTTCCACCAACAGTATGTTGCATCTTCCCGCCATTGCCCATGAAATCGGCTTTGACTTTGATATTGCGTTTGCAAACCCTATCAGCGAGAAAACACCAAACCTCTGCCACCTTGCTCCGGCAGGTCCGACCTACATGGAAGATTTAAACGAGGCAGGCGGTGTGTACGCTGTAATGAAAGAACTGGCGGACCTCGGTCTTTTACATACCGATTGTATGACCGTAACCGGAAAAACCATAGGTGAGAACATCAAGGACGCAGTCAATAAAAATCCAGAAGTCATCCGTCCGGTTGATAATCCCTACAGCAAAACAGGCGGTCTTGCCGTATTAAAAGGAAACTTAGCCCCGGACGGCAGCGTTGTAAAACGTTCTGCAGTCTGCGACGAGATGATGGTACATGAAGGTCCGGCAAGAGTCTTTGACTGTGAAGAGGATGCCATCGCAGCCATCAAGGGAGGCAAAATCGTAGCAGGCGACGTGGTAGTCATCCGTTACGAGGGACCAAAAGGCGGTCCGGGTATGCGTGAAATGTTAAACCCAACCTCCGCCATTGCAGGCATGGGCTTAGGCTCATCCGTAGCCCTGATTACCGACGGACGTTTCTCCGGCGCCAGCCGCGGAGCCTCCATCGGTCATGTTTCCCCGGAGGCAGCCGTAGGCGGTCCCATCGCCCTTGTGGAAGAGGGAGATATCATCAAAATCAACATTCCTGAGATGACTTTAGACGTAGCAGTCTCCGACGAAGAAATGGCAGCCAGAAAAGCCAAATGGCAGCCCAGAGAGCCGAAAGTAACCACCGGCTACCTGAAACGCTACGCTTCCCTTGTAACCTCAGGAAACCGCGGAGCCATCCTGCAGCTCCCGGAAGAAAACAAATAAGATGTCTGTCTGATGTTTGTACAGAATTTTTTTAAGGGAAGAGAGTATTCATCAGCTCTTCACAATTTGTATAGATAATAAGTGAAAGAACAGGTACTATTTGTAAAACAGTAAAAAACCTGCGCAATAAGTTTTTGCCAGCAGCGTAGATTGGAGCCCGGGCGGCATTCCGGGCTCCCTCACAACCTGAGGAAAAAAACACATTACGAAAGGAGATACAGCTTCATGCAATTGACAGGAGCCCAAATCGTCATCGAATGCTTAAAAGAGCAGGGCGTGGATACCGTATTCGGCTACCCCGGAGGTGCTATTTTAAACGTCTATGACGAATTATATAAACACAGGGGCGAAATACGTCATGTCTTAACCTCTCACGAACAGGGAGCTTCCCATGCAGCAGATGGCTATGCCAGAAGCACCGGAAAGGTGGGGGTGTGCTTTGCAACCTCCGGCCCCGGAGCCACAAATCTGGTGACAGGCATCGCAACTGCTTACATGGATTCCGTTCCCATGGTGGCAATCACATGCAACGTAAACGTGCCGCTGTTAGGAAAAGACAGTTTTCAGGAAATAGATATTGCGGGGATTACCACCCCCATAACGAAACATAACTTTATTGTAAAGGATATCAACCAGTTAGCGGACACCATCCGCCGTGCCTTTAAAATTGCAAAGAAAGGCAGACCTGGCCCGGTGTTAGTGGATATTCCAAAGGATGTAACGGCGGCAAAAACCGATTACATCTGCCGGGAGCCGGAACAAATCCCTCCGGTAACAGACACCGTTCGGGAAGAAGATATCGAAAAGGCGCTTTCCATGATTGAAAAAGCCCAAAAACCATACATATTTGTGGGCGGCGGAGCTGTTATTTCCGGCGCATCGGTGGAACTGTCAGAGTTCATAGAAAAGGTAGATGCTCCGGTCTGCGACACTTTAATGGGAAAAGGCGCTTTTGACGGAACAAAGGACCTTTATACCGGAATGCTGGGAATGCACGGGACAAAGACCTCGAATTTAGGTGTCAGTGAATGCGACCTTCTGATTGCCTTAGGTGTCCGCTTCTCAGACCGTGTGCTGGGAAATGCACAGAAATTCGCCTCCCAGGCACAGATTTTGCAGATTGATGTGGACGCAGCGGAAATCAATAAAAATATTCAGGTGGATGCCTGCGTCATTGGTGATTTGAAAGAGATTTTAAAGAAAATCAACGGCAGATTAGAACAACAGAAACATGAAGCCTGGGTTTCTCATATGATGGAATGGAAGGAGAAATATCCCCTGACCTATCCAAAGGAGGGCTTAAGCGGTCCCTTTGTGGTGGAAGAGATATACCGTGCCACGAAGGGTGAGGCGGTGATTGTGACCGAGGTAGGACAGCACCAGATGTGGGCAGCCCAGTATTATAAGTATAAAAACCCCAGAACCTATCTTTCTTCCGGCGGTCTTGGCACCATGGGCTACGGTCTTGGCGCAGCCATTGGGGCGCAGATTGCCAATCCCAAAAAACAGGTCATCAATATTGCGGGAGACGGCTGTTTTCGTATGAACATGAATGAGATTGCCACCGCAGTGCGGGAAAAACTGCCTTTGATTGAGGTTGTAGTCAATAACCACGTGCTGGGCATGGTACGCCAATGGCAGGATTTGTTCTATGAAAAGAGATATTCCGCCACCGTATTAGATGACGGCGTGGATTTTGTAAAATTGGCGGAGGCAATGGGAGCCGCAGGCTACCGTGCCACCACCCGGGAAGAGTTTAAAAAAGCGCTGCAGCTGGCATTAGAAGCGGATACTCCGGTGTTAATCGACTGTATCATCGACTGTGATGATAAGGTTTGGCCCATGGTAGCCCCCGGAGCAGCAATCAGTTCTTCCTTTACGGGAGAGGACTTAGAGAAAGAGCAGAACGCATAACAGTCATTTACTGTATGGCAGGAGATAGGAAAGTATGGAATGTCAGGCAGTTAACAATGTGAAAGCCGCTGAGCGGCGGAATGGAGGAAAAAATGAGCAGAGTATACAATTTTTCTGCAGGACCGGCAGTATTACCGGAGGAAGTGTTAAAAGAAGCAGCAGAGGAGATGTTAGATTACAAAGGAAGCGGCATGTCCGTCATGGAGATGAGCCATCGTTCCAAAGTATATGACACCATCATCAAAGAAGCGGAGCAGGATTTAAGGGATTTAATGAATATTCCGGATAATTACAAAGTACTGTTTTTACAGGGCGGCGCTTCCCAGCAGTTTGCCATGATTCCGATGAACCTGATGAAAAACAAAAAAGCAGGCTACATTGTAACAGGACAGTGGGCAAAGAAAGCATACCAGGAGGCTGGTATCTACGGTGAGGCAATCAAACTGGCTTCTTCTGAGGATAAGACATTTTCTTATATTCCGGACTGCTCTGATTTAGACATTCCTGAGGATGTGGATTACGTTTATATCTGCGAGAACAACACCATTTACGGAACAAAATATAAAGAGCTCCCCAATACCAAGGGCCATACCTTAGTGGCAGACGTTTCCTCCTGCTTTTTATCGGAGCCGGTAGACGTTACAAAATACGGCGTGATTTACGGCGGCGTGCAGAAAAATATCGGTCCGGCAGGCGTGGTAATCGTTATCATCCGTGAGGATTTAATCACAGAGGATACTTTACCGGGAACACCTACTATGTTAAAATACAAAATTCATGCGGACAATGCTTCTTTATATAATACTCCGCCTGCATACGGCATTTACATCTGCGGCAAAGTATTCAAATGGTTAAAGAAAATGGGCGGTCTTTCCGTCATGAAAGAGCGCAACGAGGAAAAGGCAAAAATCCTTTACGATTTCTTAGACCAGAGCAAGCTCTTTCAGGGAACCGTTGTTCCGAAGGATCGTTCTCTGATGAACGTACCCTTTGTCACCGGAAATGAAGAGTTAGATGCTAAATTTGTGAAAGAAGCTACCGCAGCAGGCTTTGTAAACTTAAAAGGACACCGTACCGTAGGTGGTATGAGAGCTTCCATTTACAACGCAATGCCAAAAGAGGGCGTAGAGAAATTAGTGGAATTTATGAAGAAATTTGAGGAGGAAAACGCATAATGTTTCAGTATAACTGCTTAAATCCCATTGCAGCGGTAGGGCTGGATTTATTTTCAGGGGACTATAAAAAAGTAGATGATATGAAGGACGCAGACGCAGTGCTGGTAAGAAGCGCTGCCATGCACGATTTGGATTTGCCGGAGAATCTTTTGGCAGTGGCCCGTGCCGGAGCCGGAGTCAACAATATTCCGCTGGATAAATGTGCGGAGCAGGGTATCGTTGTATTCAATACACCGGGTGCAAATGCCAACGGCGTAAAAGAACTGGTATTTGCGGGAATGCTATATGCTTCCCGTGATATCGTAGGCGGTATCGACTGGTGCTTAGAAAACCAGAACGATGAGAACATTGCAAAAACTGCCGAGAAACAGAAAAAGAATTTTGCAGGAACCGAGATTGCAGGCAAAAAATTAGGCGTCATCGGTTTAGGAGCCATCGGTGTATTAGTGGCAAATGCTGCAATCCATATGGGAATGGAAGTATACGGTTATGACCCGTACATCTCCGTTTCCGCAGCATGGAACTTATCCAGAAGCGTGAAACACATCAGCAATGTAGACGATATTTACCGTGAGTGCGATTACATTACCATTCATGTACCGTTACTGGATTCCACAAGAAAGATGATTAATGCAGAAGCCATTGCGCTGATGAAACCAACCACCATCGTGTTAAACTTTGCAAGAGATTTGCTGGTGGACGAAGAGGCAATGGTGGACGCTTTGGCAGCGGGAAAAGTACATAAATATGTATCTGATTTCCCCAATACCACCACCGTTGGGGCAAAGGGCTGTATCATAACGCCGCACCTTGGAGCCTCCACCGCAGAGTCCGAGGACAACTGTGCCATTATGGCAGTGCGTGAAATTCGTGATTACTTAGAGAACGGAAATATCGTTCACTCTGTAAATTTCCCGGATTGCAGCATGGCAGCATGTACCACCGCAGGAAGAATCGGCATTCTTCACCGCAATGTGAAGGGTATGTTAAGCCAGTACACCACCATTTTAGGCGACGCAGGCATCAACATTGACGGAATGGCAAACAAATCCAAGGGTGATTATGCTTATGCCATTCTTGATGTAGACAGCCCGGTGACCGATGAAGTCATTGAGAAGTTGAAAAATACCGAAGGTGTATTAAGAGCACGTAAGATACAGTAAATTTCATAAAAGGGGATAAGGAATGGCAGATATCAGACCATTTATGAGCATCAGACCAGCGAAAGGGAAGGCGGCACAGATTGCTGCCCTCCCTTATGATGTTTATAACAGAAAAGAAGCAACCGAAGAAGTAGAGAGACATCCGGAGTCATTTTTGGCAATAGACCGTGCAGAGACGGGATTTCCTATTTCTGTGCACATGTATGATGACAGGGTATACCAGAGAGCCCACGATTTGTTATGGGAAAAAGCAGAGGACGGCACATTCATAAAAGAGGACAAAAATTGTTATTATATTTATGAGCTGACCATGAATGGAAGAACCCAGACCGGGATTACCGCCTGTGCCTCCATTGACGATTATGTCAATGAGGTCATCAAGAAGCATGAGAATACCAGGGAAGAAAAGGAAATTGACCGCATCAGGCACGTAGACAGCTGTGATGCCCAGACCGGACCGATTTTTCTTGCCTACCGCTCCAATGAGAGTATCAATGAAGTAGTGACCGAGGTGAAAAAAGGGGAGGCAGAATACGATTTTACCTCCGATGACGGCGTAAGGCACCGGGTTTTTGTGGTTTCCGATGATACCATGATTGCAAAGGTACAGCAGGCATTTGCAGGTATCGGAGAAATCTATATTGCAGACGGACACCACCGGGCAGCTTCTGCGGTAAAAGTCGGTTTAAAACGCCGCAGCGAGAATCCCGGCTATGACGGAACGGAAGAGTTTAACTATTTCCTGTCGGTATTGTTCCCGGATGACCAGCTGATGATTATGGACTATAACCGTGTGGTAAAGGACTTAAACGGAAATTCTTTCCAGAGCTATATAAAAGAGGTATCCAGAAGGTTTGACGTCACGGAGATAACCGGACAGGAAGAGAAAAAGCCTGGGGAAAAGGGCAGCTTTACCATGTATGTGGGAAACCACTGGTATCTGTGCAAAATCAGGGAAGAGGATAAGGCGAAAGTGGCGGATGACCCGGTAAAGAGCTTAGACGTATCACTGCTGCAGGATTTGCTGCTTCATCCGGTGCTTGGTATCGGCGACCCGAAAACCGACGGCAGAATCGATTTTGTGGGAGGTATCCGCGGAACGGAAGAATTGGTGCGCCGCTGTGAGGAGGACTGTGCCGTAGCCTTTGCCATGTATCCAACCTCTATCGGGGAGTTGTTTGCCGTGGCGGATGCAGGGCTGCTCATGCCGCCGAAATCTACCTGGTTTGAGCCGAAGCTGCGCAGCGGACTTTTTATCCATGCGCTTTCCTGACTGTAAAATAGGGACTGTAAAAACAGCGTTTTTGTGCAGCTCCGGGGAAATTTGAAAAGTACAAAGTGTGTGCAGTAATTAGGGGATAAGAAAGTACGAAAGGATTGTTAGAATGATGGTAAAACAGGCAGGATTGCTTCTTACAGCAGAAACCAATGCTTTTTCTGATGCGACAGAGACAATGGAAGTGTTTAATAATGCTCAGGCAGGATTGCAGGAGGTGGCGGAAAACCCCGGAATCATACGGACCTGGTTGGAGGGTCTGGTGCCGGATTTGCTGAATTTCGCCTTGCAGATAGTCATTGCCTTTGTGATCTATACCATTGGCGGACGTCTGATACGTCTGATATTAAAGATGGTAGGCAAAGCCATGGACAAACGGGGGACCGATGAGGGCGTAAAACAGTTTCTGCTTCCCCTGATAAAATACAGCCTGTATGTCGTATTGATATTTATTATTATGGGGCTTTTCGGAATCGCCACCACCTCGGCAGTAGCGGTGCTAGGATCCGCCGGAGTAGCGGTGGGACTTGCTTTGCAGGGAAGTCTTTCCAACTTTGCCGGAGGCGTACTGATTCTTTTGTTAAAGCCATTTCATGTAGGCGATTATATCGTGGAGCATTCCGGCGGAAAAGAGGGAACGGTAGCGGAGATTTCCATTTTTTATACAAAGCTGCTGACCGCTGATAATAAATTAGTAGTGGTGCCCAACGGAACTCTTTCTAACTGTAGTATCACAAATGTTTCAGACGTGGACAGACGGAGGGTGGACATTGCAGTAGGAATTGCCTACGAAGCGGATATCCGGGAGGTAAAAGAGGTGCTGTACCAGACCGCAGAAAGTGATCCCGCAAGGCTGCCGGAGGAAGAGGCGTTAGTCTTTGTGGACAGCCTGGGAGATTCTGCCGTCAATATGGGTGTTCGAATCTGGGTTGCGGCAGAAAATTACTGGACGGCAAAGTGGCGCCTCACCGAAAATGTGAAGTACGCTCTGGACGAAAAAGGAATTTCGATTCCTTATCAGCAGATTGATGTGCAAATTAAACAATAATGTTTGAAATTCATTGACAAAATACGGAATATGTGCTAATTTTATACATGTGCAAAAACGCACAGGCTGGAGACAGCAAGAGTTTACATGTATTTTTTAGGAGGGTTTTAGTTATGCAGCAGGGAACTGTAAAATGGTTTAATGCAAAAAAAGGTTATGGATTTATTTCAGATGAGGCAGGAAATGACGTGTTTGTACATTTCTCCGCACTGAACATGGATGGATTCAAGGAGTTAAAAGACGGCGAGAAGGTCGAGTTTGAAGTGACCGAGGGAGACAAGGGACCTCAGGCGGCAAATGTGACCCGTATTGCATAAGTGAATATATCTGATGAATGCTGACGGAAAAGAGGGTGTGTGATACATCCTCTTTTTTTGGTGGGGCGAATGCTGTTGGGATACCGGGCTATTGTTTTTTAAGCTTACGGTGTTTAATTGCTGTCGCTTCGTGAATAATTCGGGATTTTTTTCTGTGTAAAAAACAGGTAAAATGATTGTAAAAATATAGTAAATAGGCCTATAATGATATGCGATAGTGTAAATGGATTCAAATGAAAAGGATGAAACGATGGGAATTACAATGATTTTAACGCTGTTTAGTGGTGTGGCGATGTTTCTTTTTGGTATGTCTCTGATGGGGGACGGTCTTAAGAAGGTGGCGGGAAATAAGCTGGAACTGATCTTATACCGGCTGACCAATACGCCGATTAAGGGAGTGCTCTTAGGAGCGGCAGTGACCGCAATCATACAGTCTTCTTCGGCGACTACGGTCATGGTAGTCGGTTTTGTTAATTCCGGTATGATGAAAGTGGCGCAGGCGATCGGAATTATCATGGGTGCTAACATCGGCACCAGTATCACGGGATGGATCTTATGTCTTTCCTATATTGATGGGTCAGGCGGAATTGCGCAGCTATTGTCTACGGCGACGATTTCTGCCGTAGTGGCGATTGTCGGTATTATTTTTAAGATGTTTTTGAAAAAGATAGCTTATAAGAATGTGGGTGATATCATGCTTGGCTTTTTCATCCTGATGACGGGAATGCAGACGATGAGTGGGGCAGTAGCTCCGCTGCGGGAAAGTGAGCATTTCACCAACGCACTGACCATGTTTTCCAATCCGGTTATGGGAATTATACTTGGAATTTTGATTACTGCAGTACTGCAGAGCGCTTCGGCGTCTGTCGGAATTTTGCAGGCGTTGTCTATGACAGGAAGTATCAGTTTCGCTACGGCGCTGCCGATTATCATGGGTATTGGAGTCGGTGCAGCCTGTCCGGTTCTTTTGTCTGCTATCGGCACGAACAAAAATGGAAAGCGCACAGCGTTAATTTATCTGCTCAATGATTTGTTTGGTATGGTGTTCTGGTCCATTGCATTCTATACAGTCAATGCCATTGTACATTTTGATTTTTTGGATGTGGTTATGAGTCCGGTGTCCATCGCGTTGATGAATACGGTGTTCCGCACAGCGACGATTCTTTTGCTGATACCATTTATCAAATATATTGAAAAACTCGTATTTTTTCTTGTAAAGGACACGGCAGAAGATGAAGAGGATGCGGCAGATTTCGATTTGTTGGAGGAACGTTTCCTGGCATATCCTGCGCTTGCTATCACACAGAGTCATGAGGCAATGAACGGTATGACTAAAAAGGCGAGAAAGAACATTATTCGCGCTTTTAGCCTGCTGGAGGATTACTCTGAGGAAAAATACAGGAAAGTACAGGAGAAAGAAAACATAATCGATAAATATGAGGATAAACTGGGAACCTACCTGATGCAGTTGACAGGAAAAGAGATGAACGAAGCGCAGATTAAGCAGATTTCCAAGTTTTTACATACCATCAGTGATTTTGAACGGCTTGGTGATCATGCGGTCAACATTTCTGGGGTGGCAAAAGAACTTCACGAGAAGAAAATCAGGTTTTCCGATGAAGCGCAATACGAGCTCAGCGTGTTAAAGGATGCGGTAAAGGAGATTATTAATATAACGGTGGATTCATTCAGGGATGATAATCTTGAAACCGCAGGCCGTGTGGAACCTTTGCGGGAATTGATTAGTATTCTCTGTGATGAAATGAAACTGCGCCATATTGCCAGACTTCGGGTCGGCATCTGCGATATGAAACAGGGTTTTGCGTTCAATGATCTTTTAAATAATCTGGAGCGCATCGCAGATCATTGCTCAAATGTGGCGGTGGCAATGATTGAGCTTGAGGCGAAGAATTTTGACACCCATAAGTATTTAAAGAGTGTGCGTGAACTGAAAAATGAGGATTACACTGCGTATTTTGAGGAATATGAGATAAGGTACGATATTAACGGATATCGGAAGAGCAAGAAGGGAAAATAACAGAATAGATATACGAAAACCTCACTACATTAACGCACCAAAGTTTACAACCTGCTAATTTATGGTATACTACCCAGAGAAGCACATGAAATGGAGGACCCTATGAAACTGACAGATTTACAAGCATACGAAATTTTAGAACAGCGCCCCTTAGCGGACTTGCACTCCGAGGGCTGCATATTACGCCACAAAAAAAGCGGCGCAAGAATTGCCGTTATATCCAACGATGACGATAACAAAGTATTTTATGTGGGTTTCCGTACCCCGCCGGAGGATTCCACCGGAGTGCCCCACATCATTGAGCATACCGTACTCTGCGGTTCCGAAAAATATCCGGTCAAAGACCCCTTTGTGGAATTAGTGAAGGGTTCTTTGAATACGTTCCTCAATGCCATGACTTATCCGGAAAAAACCATTTACCCGGTGGCAAGCTGTAACGAGAAAGATTTTCAAAACCTGATGAGCGTCTATATGGACGCCGTATTCCACCCGAACATTTACAAATATGAGGAAATTTTCAAGCAGGAGGGCTGGCATTACGAATTGGAGGATGAAGATGCGCCCATCACCATCAACGGCGTGGTTTACAATGAGATGAAAGGTGCATTTTCCTCGGCGGATGACGTGTTACAGCGGCAGATATTAAATTCCCTGTTTCCGGATACTGCCTATCGAAACGAATCCGGCGGCGATCCGGAACATATTCCGGATTTGACCTACGAAGACTATCTGAACTTCCACCGCAGATATTACCATCCCTGCAACTCCTATATTTACCTTTACGGCGATATGGACGTGGAGGAAAAACTACGCTGGATGGACGAGGAATATCTGAGCCATTATGAGAAAATTGAGATTGATTCTGCCATCCGTGTGCAGAAGCCTTTTGAAAAACCGGTGGAAATCCTTAAAAAATACCCGATTTCTTCTACCGAAAGTGAGGAGGACAATACCTACCTTTCCTATAACATGGTGGCTGGCACGGTGCTGGATAAAAAGCTGTATCTGGCGTTTGACGTGCTGGATTATGCCCTGGTGAGCGCGCCGGGAGCGCCCTTAAAGAAAGCATTGTTAGACGCAGGGATTGGAAAGGATATCAGCGGCGGTTATGACAGCAGCACCATGCAGCCAGTCTTTTCTATCATTGCAAAAAATGCCAATCTTTCCCAGAAGGAGCGGTTTTTGTCCGTGATACGGGAAGTGTTAGAAAAACAGGTGAAGGAGGGCATGGACAAAAAAGCGCTGTTAGCTGGAATCAGCGGTTCTGAATTCCGCTACCGGGAGGCAGATTTCGGGCACTATCCGAAGGGACTGCTCTACGGCATCCAGTGCCTTGACAGCTGGCTTTATGACGATATGCAGCCCTTTATGCACTTAGAGGCAGTGGAGACTTACCGTTTCTTAAAGGAGCAGGTCAATACCGATTATTTTGAACAGCTTATTTCAAAATATCTGCTGGAAAACACCCATGCTTCCGTGGTTATCGTGGAGCCGGAAAAGGGGCTGAATGCAAAGCGGGAGGAGGAGCTGGCAAGGAAGCTGGCAGATTATAAGGCAAACCTGACGAAGGAGGAAATTCAGCAGTTAATTGCAGATACGAAGCATTTGAAGGAATACCAGGAAGAGCCTTCTCCGAAGGAAGATTTAGAAAAAATCCCTATGTTAGAGCGCAGCGACATCAGGCGGGAGGCAGCGCCCTTATATAATGAGGAAAAAAACAGCGGCGGCATAAAAATTGTCCATCACAGCATGTTTTCTAATGGTATTGCCTATCTGCAGTTTTTCTTTGATATCCGCGATTTTGCTTTGGAGGAGCTGCCCTATGTAGGTCTGTTAAAATCCGTGCTGGGCTTTGTGGATACGGAGCATTACGGTTATGCAGAGCTGGCAAATGAGATTAATATCCATACCGGAGGCATTATAAGCAGCTTCGGCGTTTATCCCAATGTGAAAGGGGAGGAGCACCTACAGGCTGCCTTTGAGGTGAGAGTGAAAGCCCTGACGGAAGAGTTGCCGGAGGCGGCAAAGCTGTTAGGGGAAATGATAAAGAACTCAAAGATTTCCGATGAGAAGCGGCTGCAGGAAATTTTGGGACAGCTGAAATCCAGAATGCAGATGGCAATGAGCAGCTCCGGGCATTCCGTGGCAGCGATGCGTTCCATGTCCTATTTTTCCAGGGCAGCATATTATCAGGATGCTACTGCCGGAATTGCGTTCTATGAGGTGCTGGCGGATTTGGAAGAGCATTTTGAGGAAAGGAAAGGTGCTCTCATTGCAAAATTAGAGGGACTGGTGGAGCGGATTTTCACACCGGAGCGTATGATAGTAAGTCTTGTCTGTGAGGAAAAGGACTATAGGGCGGCGGAGCAGGAAATCCTGCATGTAAAGGAAGCTCTCTACCTGTCAAAGGAGACGGGGGAGCGTCAGCTGCCTGCATTTTCCTGTGAGAAGAAAAATGAGGGCTTTATGGATGCTTCCCAGGTGCAGTATGTGGCAAGGAGCGGGAATTTCCTCCGCCGCGGCTACGCCTATACCGGGGCACTGCGCATTTTAAAGGTGATTATGGGATATGATTACCTGTGGATTCATATCCGTGTCAAGGGCGGGGCTTATGGCTGTATGAATTCCTATATGAGGAATGGAGATACCTTCTTTGTGTCCTACCGTGACCCGAATTTAGAGAAAACCAACGAGGTTTATGAGCATATTCCGGAGTATCTGGAGAATTTTACAGCGGACGAGCGGGATATGACCAAATATATCATCGGAACCGTCAGCGATTTGGACACGCCTTTAAACCCCAGCGCAAAGGGGGCACGTTCCATGACGGCGCTGCTGCAGGGAATCACCATGGAGGACATCCAGCGGGAGCGTGATGAAATTTTAAATGCCACACAGGAGGATATCCGTGGGCTTCGCGATATGATTACTTCTGTTTTAGAGGAAGAAAATCTCTGTGTCATCGGAAATGAGGAAACCTTACGGAGCGGGAAAGAAATGTTTGCACAGCTGAAAAATTTGTATTAGAAACGGAGGATACATGAGCGAAAGTTTTAAATCGGGATTTGTCACTATTATCGGGCGGCCTAACGTGGGAAAATCCACGCTGATGAATCATTTGATCGGGCAGAAAATCGCCATTACCTCAAATAAACCGCAGACCACAAGAAACAGGATACAGACGGTTTATACGGATATGGAGCGGGGGCAGATTGTCTTTTTAGACACCCCCGGCATCCACCAGGCAAAAAACAAATTAGGGGAATACATGGTCAATGTGGCGGAGCACACCTTAGAGGAGGTGGACGTGATTCTCTGGCTGGTGGAGCCTTCTAACTTTATTGGGGCGGGAGAGCAGCATATTATCAAGCAGTTAAAGAAGGTTAAAACTCCGGTAATTCTGGTGATTAATAAGGTGGATACGGTGAATCGTGATAAAATTTTGGAATTTATTGATACCTACCGGAAGGTCTATGATTTTGCGGAGATTGTGCCTGCCTCTGCATTGCGGGGACAGAACCTGGATACTGTGCTGGATATGATTTTTAAATATCTGCCCTATGGCCCTCAGTTTTATGATGAAGATACCGTTACCGACCAGCCGGAGCGTGCCATTGTGGCGGAGATTATCCGGGAGAAAGCGCTTCATGCACTAGATGATGAGATACCTCATGGGATTGCTGTTTCCATTGACAGGATGAAGGAACGCAGGGGTCAGGATTTGATTGACATTGACGCCACCATCGTCTGTGAGCGGGATTCCCACAAGGGGATTGTTATCGGAAAAGGCGGAGCGATGTTAAAGAAAATCGGCTCTAATGCCCGTTATGAAATTGAGCGTTTGCTGGACAGGAAGGTGAACTTAAAGCTCTGGGTGAAGGTGAAGAAAGACTGGCGGGACAGTGACTCCATGATTAAGAATTTCGGATATAATAAAGATGAAATCTAAATCTTCCAATTTTTAGCGGGTATAGAAAAGGCTGCATCGGAAATCCTAACTTTATCAAAGGTGTGATACAGGAGGACATGACGATGGAGGAAGCCTGGATGAAATTTGCCGCAACAGGAAGTGTAACGGATTACCTTAAATTTAAGGGAATAGAAGCAGAAAACATGCCCGGAGGGGAAGAGGCGGGCATGGCATTGGGAAAAGAGCAGTATGGGACAGAATATTGTAGTGACCGGAATGGTCCTAAATGTAATGCCGATTGGCGACTATGACAAAAGAATAACGCTGCTCACCAAAGAAAGAGGGAAGATTACAGCCTTTGCCAGAGGGGCGAGACGTCCAAACAGCCAGCTTTTGGCTGCCGCTAATCCTTTTTCCTTTGGTGAGTTTGAACTTTTCGAGGGAAGAAGCTCTTACAGTCTGGCAAAGGCGTCCATTCAGAATTACTTTCGGGAACTTACGGCAGATTTTCAGGCTACATATTATGGATTTTATTTTTTAGAATTTGCGGAGTATTACTGTCAGGAAAATAATGACGAACGGGAAATGCTCAAGCTTTTGTATCAGTCTTTGCGGGCGTTGGGGAGCAGTGCCTATGATAACCGTCTGGTGCGGTGCATTTTTGAACTGAAAGCCATGGCAGTAAACGGAGAGGGGCCAAATATGTTTTCCTGCTTGGCATGTGGGGAAAAGCAGAACCTTCACTATTTCTTTACGGAAAAGGGAGGGTGTTTTTGTGATTCCTGCGGAAAAGCTGCCGGCAGTGCTAAGGAGATGGAGATCCGCCGGGGAGACAGCTTTTTGTTAGAAGATTCCACCCTGTATGCCATGCAGTATATTATTTCTTCTACGGTGGAAAAGCTATACGCCTTTTCTGTCAGCGAACCGGTATTAAAACAGCTTCTTGCCGTGATGAAAAGCTATCGGAAACGCTATCTTGACCATTCCTTTAAATCGTTGAAAATTTTAGAGGAAATGTCCTTTGAGGCCCCGGAAGGTTTGCCCGGTAAAATGTCCTGAGCAAATTTTAGCAGTTGAAATCATATTCCGAAAATAGTATAATATCAAAGATTAGCCGAATAAGTAAGGAGTGGAAAATTTACAATGAAAAAAATTACTTGTATGTGTCTTTGTATTTTATTAGGCGCAGGTATGCTTGCAGGCTGTGGGACTTCCGTTTCCTCGGAGCAGAATTTAGTCTATGTGGATAAAAAGGGTGGCGTGGTTTCCGTGGATGTGGAGGCGTTAGACGCAGGTTATTATAGTGAGGAAGAGTTAGAAGCCTTCATCAAAGAGGAAGTGGACAGTTATACCGAAGAACACGGTAAGGGCAGTGTCTCCCTAGAGGAATTAAAGGTGGAGGACGGCAAGGCAAAGCTTACCATGAAATATAAGACAGCAGAGGACTACACAGAGTTTAACGGCATTGAGCTTTATCAGGGGAAAATCGTAAAGGCACTGGCTGCCGGATATGATTTTAAATCCGATTTTTCGAAGGTAGAGGATGGAAAAGTGACGGGCAGTGCCACCACGAAGGAAATCTATGCCACAGAGGATTTGAAAGTAGTGATTATCAAGGCAAATACCGATGTGCAGGTGCCGGGAGCTATTTGTTATATTTCCAATGAAAATGTGAAGCTGACGGGAAATGACACCGTTTCTATCCGGACGGCATACGGCAGTGCAGCGGAGCGTGAGACGGTAAATGAGAGCACGGAGATGTCTGAGACACCAGAAACTGCGGAGAATGGCGGTTCTTTCGAGACCGACGTTTATACTTATATCATTTATAAGTAAAACATACATTTGAAAAACATGCACTTAAAAAAGCAGAAAACTCTGCGGGGCGGACTTCCGCAGGTGAGAAATAAGGAAGGCGAGGAATTTTTTTATGGAAAAATCAATGGACAAAATTGTAGCACTGGCAAAATCAAGAGGATTCGTATATCCGGGTTCTGAGATTTACGGAGGACTTGCAAATACATGGGATTATGGAAACCTTGGCGTGGAATTGAAAAATAACGTAAAACGTGCCTGGTGGCAGAAATTCATTCAGGAAAATCCTTATAATGTAGGTGTGGACTGTGCGATTTTAATGAATCCCCAGACCTGGGTGGCATCCGGACATTTAGGCGGATTTTCCGACCCGCTGATGGACTGTAAGGAGTGTCATGAGCGTTTCCGTGCGGATAAATTAATCGAAGATTTTGCAGAGGAAAATGACATTACCTTAGACGGCTCGGTGGATGGCTGGTCTCAGGAGGAGATGAAAAACTTCATTGAAGAGCATAAGATTGCCTGTCCCACCTGCGGCAAACATAATTTTACGGATATCCGCCAGTTTAACCTGATGTTTAAGACCTTCCAGGGGGTTACGGAAGATGCAAAAAACACGGTATATTTAAGACCGGAGACGGCACAGGGTATCTTTGTTAATTTTAAAAACGTACAGAGAACCTCCCGCAAAAAGATTCCTTTTGGTATCGGACAGATTGGCAAATCCTTCCGTAACGAGATTACGCCGGGTAATTTTACCTTCCGTACCAGAGAGTTTGAACAGATGGAGTTAGAGTTCTTCTGTGAGCCGGGTACTGATTTAGAGTGGTTCCGGTACTGGAGAGGCTTCTGCCGTGACTGGCTGCTGACCTTAGGTATCAAAGAGGATGAAATGCGTCTTCGCGACCATTCCCCGGAGGAACTTTGCTTCTACAGTAAGGGAACAACGGATATTGAGTTCTTATTCCCCTTTGGCTGGGGCGAGCTTTGGGGTATTGCAGACAGAACCGACTATGATTTGAACCAGCACCAGAACACTTCAGGACAGGATTTGACCTACTTTGACGATGAGAAAAACGAGAGATATGTGCCCTACGTAATTGAGCCGTCCTTAGGTGCGGACCGTGTGGTTTTAGCATTCTTATGTGCAGCCTATGATGAGGAAAACATCGGAACAGAGGAAAAACCGGATATGAGAACCGTGCTTCATTTCCATCCGGCACTGGCTCCGGTGAAAATCGGTGTGCTTCCCCTCTCTAAGAAGTTAAACGAGGGTGCAGAGAAGGTTTTTGCACAGCTTTCTAAGAAATATAACTGCGAGTTTGACGACAGGGGAAATATCGGAAAACGTTACAGAAGACAGGATGAGATTGGTACTCCGTTCTGCGTAACCTATGATTTTGAGTCTGAGACGGACGGCGCTGTTACGGTTCGTGACCGTGACACCATGGAGCAGGAGAGAATCAAGATTGAGGAACTGGACGCTTACTTTGCAGAGAAATTTACATGGTAAGATGTACTGTGATTGTTTAAAAAACAGAGAGATGTGTATCATATTTAAAATTTTTATGAGCCGGGGATTGAAAAATCGCCGGCTCATATCAAAATAGATAAAGTGGAAGGAGGTATCAGCCAGGCATGAAAAATATTGAAGAGTTAAAGCCGGTAAAAGGAGATGCTTACGACTATTATATTTCAGCAGAGGAAGATCGGGATTTGTTTGAAAAAATATTTCTTGTAGACGAAATTATAGATGAAATCAAAAAGCCGGATAAGTATTTTCTAATTGGAGAAAAAGGCTCCGGAAAAACGGCTTATTCAGTGTATATGTCTAAAAATGATACCGAAGATTATTTTGGCTTTATTACGTTGGTTGAGAATACGGTGTATCAGAAGTTCCTCAATATGAAAAAGCAGAAAACATTGGAATTATCAAGTTATAAGGACATCTGGATTAATATTATTTATCTGGTGCTGGCAGAGGAAATCAGGAAAGAATGGGGAGAAAGCCTGTTTTCAAGTCTGAAATATAAACAGCTGTCAAAGGCGATTGGGAAATTTTACAGCGATGCTTTTAAACCGGAATTAATCAATGCCATGGAGTTTGTGGATAAGGCAACCAGCTCCATCAATGCCATGCTAGAACAGGGGCTTTTTTCTGCAGGAGCAAATGCCGGAGCGGAAACTTTACAGAAGTATGTGGAGCAGAGCTATCAGGTCAGTTTAATGAAAATCAGGGACGGATTTGAAAAAGCATTTCAAACAGTGGAAATTAAAAAGCCGGTCATATTATTTATTGACGGAATTGATGCCAGACCGAGAGAAATTGACAATGAGCAGTACTTTGAATGCCTGACCGGACTGGTAAATGCTGTTTTGGAAATGAACTATTCCGTGTTACGGGAGAAAAATATCAAAATTATGCTTCTTGTACGTCCGGATATTATGTATAAAATGCCGATACACAATATGAACCAGAAACTGCGTGGAAATTCTGTGCTTTTGGACTGGGGAACAAGTTATCGCAGCTATGTAAAATCGAAATTATTTAAAATAGCGGACGGATATTTTAGTAAGCAGCAGGATATGGTATATCAATTAGGAGAATGCTGGGAGCATTACTTTCCTTATCGGGTAGAGTACCCCGGTATAGAGCGAAAACCGGATAACCCGTTTGTTGAATTTTTACGGTATTCTTTATACAAGCCCAGGGATATTTTGACCATGCTTAATGAGATGATAGAAATTACTTCCGGAGAGCATTTCTCTCATGAGGACTTTGAAAATATTATTACAAATTATTCTATTTATTTAAAAAGCGAATTGAAAGACTACATGCTTATTTATATGGATGAGGTACAGTACGGTAATTTCATCTTGTTTTTTGATTATTTTGCGGGCTGCCGTAATTTTTCCGGTGAGGTGTTCCGGAAGAAGCATTTGGAGTATGTAGATTACCTCCACAGATTAGGAAAAGAGGTTCCACCTTTTATGCAGTCAGCCAATGAAGCACTGCAGTTATTGTATGATTCCAATATTATCTGTTATAAGGTATGGGAAACAGATGGAAACGGGAAACGCCGCCCGAAAATGTTCTGGTCTTATAAAGAGCGGAATTATGCTAATATTCAGCCGGAAGTAAGGCGTGGTGGGGAGTATTCGTTCCATATGGCTTATGCGAAGGCGTTTCGGATTATATGATAAGTCGAATAAAGATGTAAAAAGTAGGGAAAGCCAGTTTTGGGCAATTTAAAAGAAGAAGTCTTGCAGGAACAACAGTGTTTCTGCAGGACTTCTTTTGTAATGGGTTAGTTGGCAGGAGGATAAGGACTGCGTACATCTGTTCGCCCGATTAGGTAGTCAACACTGGTTTTGTAAAAATCAGCCAGAAAACATAGAACAGAGAGCGGAATAGCATGTTCTGCATTTTCATATCGTGAATAAGTTCGTTGCGTAATATTCAGTAGTTTTGCTATATATTCTTGTGTATAGTCAGAATCTTCTCGTAAGTCGCGGATACGCTTTAAATCCATTGTTTTGTTCACCTCAAAGATATTTATACAAAAATAGCATAGTCTGAATTGGTCTATTTACTTTTAGACCGAAACGGTTTAAAATATAAAAAAGTATATGTATGTGGAGGTACATTTATGAGAAGAAAAATGAAGAAAATCATTGCAGTGTGTATGGTGGGAATCGTTTTAATTAGTGGAATCCCGGTGGAGATATTAGCAGCCGGTCAAACTGGAATGGAGCAGGTAGAAGATACAGAAGTGTCGGAAATGTATATGGAGGATGAGACTGCGAGTTTGGGAGAAACAGAAGAGGCGGGTACGGAAGATAATGGGAGAGAAGGAACTGCTAAAAGTGAAGAAAGTGTAGCTGCAACGGAAGAAATACAGGAGATAGAAACGGAGCAAGAAGAGGTATCGGAAACAGAGACGGAGCAAGAAGAAATATCGGAAACAGAGACGAAGCAGGAAGAAACACTGGAAATAGAGATAGAAATTGAAGAAGATACAGATTTTTATGAGGCTGGTGAGATAACCTATCAATTAGGGGAAAATGTAAAAGGAATATTATCTTCAGATGGAACTTTGACAATAAGTGGTGAAGGTGAGATGTATGATTATAAAGGTGATTCTAAATCTCCATTGGAAGAGAATGAGGCCATAAAAAAGTTGTAATACAGAATGGAGTTACATATATAGGAATGGATACATTTGCTTGGTGCGAGTCAATTAAGCAGGTAATTATCGAGGCAAGTGTTACTGGTATTGGGGGTTTTGCTTTTGGACGTTGTAGAAATCTTGAAAAAGTAGAATTACCCAGTACTTTAAAAAGAATTGAATATTGGGCATTTTATGGTTGCTTCAATTTAAGGGAAATAGCATTGCCAGAGGGGTTAGAATATATTGGTTCTGGTTCATTTGGAGCTTGTGTTTTACTGGAAGAATTTTATATTCCTTCTACCGTCAGTAATATAGAGATGAAAATTTTTGAAGCTTGCTCTAGTATAGAAGGAGAATATTCTTTGAAAAACATTTATGTTTCACCCCAAAATGTCAATTATCAATCAATTGACGGGGTAGTGTATTCAAAAGATGGAACAGAAGTGATTTGGTATCCAGAAGGCAGAAAAGATAGCAGTTATACAGTATGTGATGGTACAGTAAAAATAGGGAAGGCAGCTTTTGGTAATAAATTTATACAGACAATCCGTTTGCCAGAGACAGTGAAAACTTTGGGTGAAAGTGCATTTGCAGGGGCATATAACCTTGAGAATATTAATATACCTGAAAAACTTGAGATAATTGATAGTTGTGCGTTTCATTCATGCTGGAGACTGAAAAAATTAGTGATTCCAGAAAGCGTGACATATATAGGCTATTGGGCATTTGCAAACTGTATCGCATTGACGGATATTTATATATATAATTATAACGTAAATATAGAAGACAATGTAACGATTCATGCTGGAACGGAAATATTACCGCCCTATATTTTTTATGATTGTCAGCCAGATTTGAGAGTTCATATATATGAAGGTTCAACGGTGGATTATTGTATGGAAGATTATGATATAGGGATAAAAGTATATGATCTTCCTCATCTATATGTGATATGTTTTGATGGAAACGGGGATTATGAAAGATATATGGATGCAATGAATTGTATTTACGGATATGAATATCAGTTGAACGCAAATAAATTCAAAAGAACCGGTTATACTTTTTCGGGTTGGAATACGAAAAAAGATGGCAGTGGCATTTCTTATAAAGATAAAGCAATTGTAAAAGACTTAACATCAGAAGAAGATATAGTCATTTTGTATGCCCAATGGGAAAAAATTGAGAAATGTACGGTAAAATTTAATGCGAATGGAGGAAAAAATTTATCCCAAAATACGATTAGTGTTATTAAAAATGAGCAAATAGGTAAGCTTCCTAAAACTACAAAAAAAGGTTATGACTTTAAAGGGTGGTATACAAAAAATCAGGTGGTAAAAAAATAGATAATACAACAGTTATTAAGTCAAACTGTACACTTTATGCACATTGGAAAGAAACAGAGTATGAACTTAAATATATCTTAGGAAAAGGAGGAAAGAATCATAAGGATAATCCTCTGAAATATACAATAACAACAAAGACTATGAAATTAAAGAAACCTGTGAGAAAAGGTTATCAATTTTCTGGATGGTATTCTGATAAGAAATATAAAAATAAGATAAACGAGATTAGAAAGGGGACAACAGGAGACAAAACAATATATGCTAAGTGGACTGCAAATAAATATAGTATTATATTTGTGGGAAATGGCAGTACTAGTGGTAAAATGAAGCCGTTAAGCGGATGTAAATATGAAAAAACATACACATTGACATCAAATAAATATGAGAAGAAATACCATACATTTGCCGGATGGAATACGGAAGAAGATGGCAGCGGAAAAAGTTATGATAATAACGAAAAAGTAAAAAATCTTACGGTAAAAGCAAATGGGAAGGTTACATTGTATGCTCAATGGAAGAAAACAGATTATCCAATTGAATATAAATTAGGGGAAGGGGAGGAAAATCACAAAAACAATCCCAGCTGTTATAATTATAGCAAAACAAAAGAAATTATTTTAAAAGCACCGAAAAAAACAGGGTATTTGTTTGAGGGATGGTATGCAGATTCAAAATACAAAAAGGGAGTAGTGGAAAGATAACCTTATATCCAAAATGGAAAGCTATCTCTTATAAGATTACATTTGATGGAAACGGTGCAAATGGTGGAAACATGGCGGAACTTGCAATTTGTGAATATGATAAAAAGATTACACTGCCAGAAAATGGATTTAGAAATGGAAATAGAAAGTTCGTTTGTTGGAATACTGTGGCAGACGGCAGCGGAAAGGCATTTGGTGATAGGGCGGTCGTTGCAAATTTGGCGACAGAGGAGGGGGGAATCGCTACTTTATACGCACAATGGGAATCAAATGGCGGAGAAAGAGTAGCAGCTACGGCATTAGCAGAGACAAACGAAAATTGGCAGATATATCAGGGAGTTTATGCAATAGAAGTTGGTGGAAAAAATAACAAGTATAACGAGAGTTTTGGAGCATCCGGTACAGATTGGTGTGCATATTTTGTAATGTGGTGTGCTAAACAAAATGAAATATCTGATAATGTAATACCTCAAAATAGTACTTGTGCAAGAGTGCAGACCTTGTACGATACTATGATTAGCAGTTGTAATGCGTCAGTAACAACGACACCGCAAGCAGGTGACTTAGTATTTTATGATTTGGGAACGGGACAGGCACATGTGGGATTAATGACGAATGATTCGGTAAGTGTACAGGGAAACGTATTTTATAATGGACGTTCTTATTTACAAAAATTAAATAATGTCAGTTTATATTTGTATTCAGATAGTGTTACGTATGTACACCCGAATTATTGAAATTTATAATAGATTCAGAATTGAAATCATTCCGGTGGTCGAAGGAGATTTTTTAATGTGCTTTAAAAAGTTCCACATGATGAAACTGAATTCCAAATTGTGGGAATGTAACAAAAAATTATCAAAAACGTCAAAAAAACTTGTTGCCATTATGCAAAAATATGGTAGAATAAATGTGTGCATTTTAGGGAGATGCACACAAAGTCGAATAATTACAGGATTTTCAAAGCAAAAGAGAATACTGTAGTTACAATAGTAAGTATAAAATTTAGGAGGAATTATTAAAATGGCAAACAAATGGGTTTACATGTTTAGTGAAGGAAATATGACCATGCGTAACCTGCTTGGCGGTAAAGGTGCCAACCTTGCAGAGATGACAGACATCGGTCTTCCTGTACCACAGGGCTTCACAATCACGACAGAAGCTTGTACTCAGTATTATGAGGACGGACGTAAGATTAACGACGAAATCATGGCTCAGACCATGGAAGGTGTTAAGAAAATGGAAGAGATTAACGGCAAAAAGTTCGGAGACCTCAAGAATCCATTATTAGTTTCTGTTCGTTCCGGAGCGAGAGCTTCCATGCCGGGTATGATGGATACCATCTTAAACCTTGGTCTGAATGATGAAGTAGTAGCAGCTATGATTGCCGGAAACCCAGATCCGAAGTTTGAGCGTTTCGTATATGACTCTTACAGACGTTTCATCCAGATGTTCTCTGATGTCGTTATGGAGGTTGGTAAGAAATATTTCGAGCAGCTTATCGATAAAATGAAAGAAGACAGAGGCGTTCAGTATGACGTTGAACTTACTGCGGCAGACTTAAAAGAGTTGGCAGAGCAGTTTAAAGCCGAGTACAAGAACCAGTTAGGAGAGGATTTCCCTTCCGATCCTGTACAGCAGTTGAAATTAGCTATCGAAGCTGTATTCCGTTCTTGGGACAACCCACGTGCCAACGTTTACCGTCGTGACAACGATATCCCATATTCCTGGGGAACCGCAGTAAACGTAATGCCTATGGTATTTGGTAACTTAAACGAAGAGTCTGGTACAGGTGTTGCATTTACCCGTGACCCGGCAACCGGTGAGAAGAAGCTTATGGGTGAGTTCCTTAAGAATGCGCAGGGTGAGGACGTAGTTGCAGGTGTTCGTACACCAATGCCAATCGCTCAGATGGAGCAGGAGTTCCCGGAAGCATATGCAGAGTTTGTTAAAGTATGTGATATCCTTGAGAATCATTACCATGACATGCAGGATATGGAGTTTACCGTAGAGAACAAGAAGCTCTATATGTTACAGTGCCGTAACGGAAAGAGAACCGCTCAGGCTGCTCTTAAGATCGCATGTGACCTTGTAGATGAAGGACACAAGACAGAGGCAGAGGCAGTTGCCATGATCGATCCTCGTAACCTTGATACATTACTTCACCCACAGTTTGACGCTGCTGCATTAAAAGCTGCAACTCCGCTTGGAAAAGGTCTTGGAGCATCTCCGGGTGCTGCCTGCGGTAAAGTTGTATTTACAGCAGATGACGCTGAGACTTGGGCTGCAAAAGGCGAAAAAGTTGTTCTTGTACGTCTTGAGACGTCACCGGAAGATATTACCGGTATGAAAGCTGCGCAGGGTATCTTAACCGTTCGTGGTGGTATGACTTCCCATGCAGCCGTTGTTGCACGTGGTATGGGTACCTGCTGTGTATCTGGCTGTGGCGACATTGCTATGGATGAAGAGAATAAGAAATTTACCTTAGCTGGACAGACCTTCACAGAAGGATCTGAGATTTCCATCGATGGTACAACAGGTAACATCTACGCAGGTCTTATCCCGACCGTTGATGCTTCCATCGCCGGTGAGTTCGGAAGGGTTATGGCTTGGGCTGACAAATACAGAACATTAAAGGTTCGTACCAACGCAGATACTCCTGCAGACGCAAAGAAAGCCCGCGAACTTGGCGCAGAAGGTATCGGTCTTTGCCGTACCGAGCATATGTTCTTCGAAGAGGACAGAATTGCAGCATTCCGTGAGATGATTTGTTCTGACACCGTAGAAGAGAGAGAAGCAGCATTAGAGAAGATTTTACCATATCAGCAGGGAGACTTTGAGGCATTATACGAAGCATTAGAGGGTAACCCGGTTACCATTCGTTTCTTAGATCCGCCTCTTCATGAGTTTGTTCCTACCGAGGAAGCTGATATTGAGAAGCTTGCAAATGCTCAGGGTAAATCTGTTGAGGACATTAAGAACATCATCGATTCCTTACATGAGTTCAACCCGATGATGGGACACAGAGGCTGTCGTCTTGCAGTTACCTATCCGGAAATTGCAAAAATGCAGACCAAAGCTGTTATCCGTGCGGCAATCAACGTTCAGAAGAAACACTCTGACTGGACTGTAAAACCGGAAATCATGATTCCGTTAGTATGTGAAATAAAAGAGTTAAAATATGTGAAGAAAGTAGTTGTAGAGACTGCTGACGCAGAAATCGCAGCAGCAGGCATAAATCTTGAGTACGAAGTAGGTACCATGATTGAGATTCCAAGAGCAGCTCTTACTGCTGATGAAATCGCAACAGAAGCTGACTTCTTCTGCTTCGGTACCAACGATTTAACTCAGATGACCTTTGGTTTCTCCCGTGATGACGCTGGTAAGTTCTTAAATGCTTACTATGACACCAAGATTTTCGAGAACGACCCATTTGCAAAATTAGACCAGACAGGTGTTGGCAAATTAATGGAGACCGCAATCAAACTTGGCAAACCGGTGAATCCAAAACTTCATGTTGGTATCTGTGGAGAGCATGGTGGAGATCCGTCTTCCGTAGAGTTCTGCCACAAGATTGGTTTAGACTATGTATCCTGCTCACCATTCCGTGTACCAATCGCACGTCTGGCGGCTGCACAGGCAGCGATTGCCCAGAAGTGAGTAATTGAAAAAGCCTGATTTTATGCGGCTTGCGGGCTATTAGCCTATAGGTAATTGAAATTTGAAAGACCGTTTTAAGGACTATTTGGTTCTTGAAGCGGTCTTTTTTTATATCTTCAATGTTTTTTTGAAACAAATAATAAGATGCCGTTATATATTCGATATTACATACTATTTCTGATAATAGGGTATGTATCCTTGAGCATTTGAGAAAAAAATGATATATTTTTCTTGGGAGGGAGTTCATAAAATGCCATACGAATACGAACACTCAGTTACATATGATTTCAAGAAATATAAAGAAAACAAACAGATAGAATTTTCAGCTAATACGAAAACTCAGTTAGACAACTATTATTGCTTGATAAGAGATATGGATAAAGCAATAATATTTAGTAATCAAGGAAAACTGGATGAAGATAAGCTTTCCTCTTTGATTGCTGAATTATCTCAACAATATGCTTCAATACGTAGTGCATATATCAAACCTGAAGTAACTGCCAAGTTCAAATATAAAGAGATCGCCTATATGCAGGAGGAGATTGACTTTTTCTTTGCATGTGGTTATTTGCTTATTGATAAATTTAATTTATCACAAGCACAGGTGGCGAAGGTATTTGGGTTCAGAAGTAATAAATTCGCTAAACTAGGAATTTTCCCTATAAGATGCCATGACGCATACACAAAGTTAGAGGATTTATCAAATAGGAAATCTCTTGTGCCTAATAATCCTGAGTCAGAGGGGATTATGATTGCAAGGTGCATCAATCGACATATTCAGGCAGTATATGCGTGCTCTGCCTTTGTTGGGGTATCTAATATGCTTGATGTGTTTGCAAATATTTCAGCAACAGATACGAAGGCATATGTGTTAACAAGACCAAGTGTGGAAACAGAGTATAATTTGATTGAACGCTGTATTGCATATCCAAGATTTCTGTTTGCAACCGCTAACAATCTAGAAAATGTCACAAATTACGAATCAAGACGATATTTTGCTGGAGATATTAAAAAAGAAGTGATAAGTCTGTTACTAATGAAGGATGATAAGATTCTGAAATATAGTAGATTGTGTAATGACTTCATCGAAGATGGAGAGATTAATGGCGATTTTATTTCTACAGGAAATACAAAAGCATTTCATCGAGAGTTAATCACATACCGTAATCAGGTAGCACTTTTGGCGGATATACAGGAAGGTTATTACAGTAGTGATTATTTTGAGGACGCTTCTTGTGATGAATATGGTCTTGGGGTAGATGATATTGATTTTGATATAGATGATGAGGATGTGTTGGTTGAATATTTGCAGGAGAGTATTCAAGAATTAAGAGATAAATTGATTAGTAAGATGTCATTTGCAAAAGTGAAATACGATACATCAGTTTTTCTTGATTATAAGATGTCAATGCTTGCAATGTTACAGGAAAAATATAATCTATATTCCAATTACCAAAGTGGTGTGTGTAACTATCTTGATGATGACGAAAAAGTTAGACTTGCATCTATATTCTGGGTTCTTGAGGTACTTGGGCTTGATGAGACAACTGAAGAAAAAAGAGAGAGTTTGTTTAAGTATTTGAAGACTAAGCAACTATTGGGGTATGTAGACTCACTAAATAAAGAAACAAAAAAGGACGGAGACACGCATATCTATTATGAAGATGATGCTTTTGATGTTCTGTCTATAGTATCAAGATGTACTTCAAAGGATACGATACATCCAGTTCTTTTGTATATTGATGGTGAATCATATAAGGTGACGGAAGATGTTCTAAATACACAATTGCTAAATGATAATTTGGTATTGGTTATTAGAGATAGATCTGATTTGGCTAGAGAACGAGGATTAAAGGTTCTTAGTGAAGAACTTGATTTATATATGTGGGAGGCAAATGATGGAGAAAATTAGGAAATACAAAGGGAAAATATTTGACCCATATCTGCATCAAGTAAAGATTGCAGATATTTTGGAACAGATGAATGATAAGGGTAATTTCAGTACGATAGTAACTGTTCCTACTGGTGGGGGTAAGACAAGAATTGCAACAGATTTCTGCTTGAAAGCTTTAGAAGATACAAATAACAGGGTCTTATGGTTATCAGATACTGTTGATTTATTGGGTCAGGCAATTGTTAGTTTCGAAGAGAACAACATACTTCGTGAACTTAATTATCAGCTGATATGTGGTACTGCCATTACTAGGGAAAAAGATGGAAGTTTTGGAAGAAGCGGAAAAGGGGCTATTAGCATATCTGCAGATAAAATTAGTACAGAAGCTGATGTTGTTTTTGCAAGTGTAGAGACAGTAGTTCAGGAAAAGAATTATGAGTATATAGCTAATTGGTTAAGAAAGGTGCAGGAAAATGGAAGAATATATTGCATCTACGATGAGGTGCATCATATTGGAGCTGAGAAAACTGAAAATTTTTTAAACAAGCTATTTGGGGTAGCAGATGGAAAAGCAGTGCTTATTAATTTTGCTCTTGTTGGATTAACTGCAACTGTTTATAGACACGACTCTCCAAAAAGAAGTTTTAACAGATGGTTTAAAGATGGGTATGTTAATGGTCAGCTTTGCAAGGATGATACAATTTATGGAGTAGGTGCGGATACATACATAAATAATCGAGTCGAAGTGACTTCAATTAAGGAACTTACAGATGCTAAGTTGTTAATGAAACCCCAAATTATTCGTGTAGATGATTTTGAAAAAGGTATTCCTGAGACAAATGATGCAGCTATGTCATATCTTGCTGAAAAGATTAAAAGAAATTATAAGAGCAAAAATTGGAATAAAACAATTATATTTGTTGATGGAATTGAAAATGCAAAGCTATTAAATGAGGAGTTAGGAGATGAAACTCCAAGTTTTGTATATACGTCTGAAACATTGTTTGGGGTAGAAGAGGAACTAAATAAGTTCTTAAAAACAGATGGAACTCCATGCAAGATTATGATTGCTGTAGATATGGTTTCTGAGGGATTCGATGTAAAGGATATTGAGACCATCTATTTGTTTTCAAGAGTAAGCTCACAGATTTTGATTCGTCAGAGAGTTGGGCGAGTTTTGCGTGTTTTTGAGGATAAGAAAAATAAAAGGAAAAAGGAAAAAGCTACAGTTTATTGGCAAAACTATTTTGATTACGAGAAACCTAAAACAATTTCTGAATATACTGGAGATTACAGAAAAAATGATGTTGAAGAAAAAGATATTGATATTCAGAGAGATATTGGTAGATGGAAAAAAGGTTTCCAGTTGCCAGCAGGAATGTATCTGGAGGAGTTGCCAAGAGATATAGAGGCTGAAAGAGAGTTTGCTAAAAGATATGAATACTTGCATGCATTGGATTTATTTGGCTTGGATGCGGTATTACATGGCATTGGATATTTTAAGTGTGATAAGAATAAGATTTACGTTGGAGCTAAAGAAAAGAAGGGCTACGAGCAGTTCTATCGGGTCATTGTGTCAGATTATTACAGTCTGCTAATATTGCAGGATAAATATGAAAAGTTTTCCGATTATGCAAAAGCTCTTGGGGTATCGACAGAAGAACTTTTAGAAGATATTAAGCTTAATTGTTTCTATATGAGTAATTCCTCGTTGAAAGATACAAAGGGTAAAATAGCGAATAAAGTATTTAGTGTGTCTGATGACCAGATTAAGAAATTTTATGAATGGGTAATTGCAAATGATTTGGCAATGCCGAAATATGAAAATATTTCAGATAATTCATCTGGTTTTGAAGATGAGAAAAAAGAAACACCAGAAATACCGAACAATTCAGGCGATGATTCATGTATTCTTGCAAGCTTCGAAAAATATATTGACGAGAATAAAAAGGAGCCTGCGAGTGATATTTTAGGTGGGATTTGTTTGTTCCAAGAATTTGTTAATCATTCAAAGTGCGAAGGAGCAAAGAAAACCAAAGTATATCCTGATATTCTTACATACGGTAAGAAATCTGATGTTCTATATCATGAGATGATGTCAGCACAGGCAATAATGAAAGTCGGTGCTGTAGCAGAGCAACGAGAGCAAGGAACACTTCGTGGTGTTACAGGAAGTATAGCGTTAGTTTCTAAAGACAAATCAGGTAAATATGAGGCAATAAGGATGCTTGCAAGAACTACAAGAGATTTGACTGATGATGATTTGTTACTAGCCCAGGCTCTGGTAACTGTTCCTAATCATATTTGTGTAAAGAGTGACGATGTAAAGGACTATAGAGACATTGTTATTAATTCATTACAAATTGAAGGTATAGATGTTACTGATGAGAAAAAGATTGCGAGAGAATTTCTGATGGCTCTGGGACATTCACAGAATGACGGATTTATTCGAATGCAGGTCGAGTTATTCGGGGAGAAGTTGCCACGTATATTGCAGTATGTCATTTATTGTAAGGCATACGACTCATTGAGTAATTTAGTTTCATATTATAAAAATGAGATACCGCAACCAGAGGCAACAAATGTTCCAGAACTAGAGGATGCGTACAAAATGTTGTTGCAAGATTATGGGGTAAAACAGTTAGATGAAGATTTATGTCCTGTTAAGGATGTATTGACAGATTCCAGACCTTATATTAAAGCAGTTAAGTACTATCAGGGAATTAAACCAGAGTTCTTATGCAGGATGCTTAACGAAATGCTTCGTCTTGGGAAAAAGGAGAGTTTTGTATTTACAGATGGATTTGGTGGTTCTGGAACTATTAGTCTGAATATAGACTCTAATCTGAAAATGAAACAGGAATATAATGATTTAGGAATTCTGAATGAAGCTCTGTTCATCTCACTAAAAAATAACGGAGGACAGGCATTAAAGGACAGAGTTGCAAACTTTATTGATTTGATATTGAATCATACGGGTGATGAAAAGGCGGCACGTGATTTCTTGAGTCCATATGCTGAAGTGATAAAAAATAAGAAGTACAAATTTGCGTCGGACACACTAATTCAAATAGAGGGTAATTACCAGACAAATTTTGCAGAAGGTGTAGACAAGCATAATTCTGATTTGGATAAAGGTAAAACAAAATGGCTTTCATTGGATGAGAGACTAGCAAATGCAGAACAAAAGTACGCATTGATTCTTCGATTAAGCTATAAAGAAGTGGAAATGAAGGAACTGCGAACAATCGAAGTGTATCTTCATGCAATACTGCTTATTGTTGATGCAATATATAACGAGCTTAAGGATACAAAGAAAGAAGAAATGGTTGATATCTTAAAAGAAGATTTGGCATTTATTTTCTTTCTTTATTATTTCCTGTCGAGCAGACATTTTTATAATGATGCTACAATTGACAAGTTTGCAGACTTTGTTGGAAGTTATGAACAGTATATTGATAATGCATCTGTGATAGTATCACAGATTAAAATTCATAGAGAAGATGCAAATAAATTGACTGCTGAATTGAAAAAAGACGCAGATAGAATCTGGTACTATGATATACCTTATTCTGAAACCGATGTTTCCAATTATTCTTCAGATTGGTTTGACGAAGCTCAATTTGTAGACGTTTTAGGAAAGAGCAAAGGTGATTATATTGTTGCTTCACGCTATAATATTTGTGATGGAAGAAAAGGCGGCTTAGATGCAATTAAAAAGGATGGAGAAATTCAAAAACTTTCAAATAAGCATAAAAATATAATAAAGTTCTTTCTTAGATTTGTATCCAAGGAATTTGCGTTGCAATATGAGCAGGATGTTAAGGCTAATTCGACAGAGGAAGAAAATGAGAAGTCAGATTATATTGGAAAAAATGCTAATCCGTGGAGTCATATATCAGACGGTAGGACTGCTAAGTATATTGTATTTGCTTTTTCTAATACGGAACAGATATCGGGAAATAATGGAAATACCAAATATGTGAAAAATCATTTAACTGTTTCCAAAGACTCTATTCGAAGAATGCTAAAAAATACACAAATCAGCAATATTGCAGTTGAAATAATGCTTACCAATATGGAACTGGATATAAATGTGTTGCCTGTAAAACGTGTAGAAGATGGAATATGGTATGTTCCGTCATTTAAGACTCAAAGCAGTTATAAGATTGAGCCAGTTACAATCATTATGGATTATGAGTTGTTTATTAAAGAAATGGTTCTGTTTTCTATTTCGGAAAACATATATAAGAGTTCAAATGCAAAAAATTTAGCAGCATATTTTAGAAACAAATAAAAATAGGGTATGTTTCCTAATATATTTACGGAAAAAGGACAGTCTCAATTTGGCTGTCTTTTTTCTCTGCACTTTTTGATATTTTTATTGTTTCATAGATACTTGAGAGTTAAAAGTTCTCTCATCTAAATCAATATATTTTAGCGAGTCTTTGGCTCGCTTTTTTCAATTATTTTTCAAATAGTAGTTGACATGTGAAAGAAAATGTGCGGCCGCTCTTGTTACTGATTCTTTATTCAGAGGTAACAAGAGCGGCCAATTGATTAGGGACTATCTTGCGTTTGACCTAATCAAGGAGGTACACATCATGTTAAAATTTATTGAAAATATTCTATCTGCATTCCGCTCTTGCTTTTCAAGGACCAGAACCTACGAATGGTTCCTTGTTATCGTTTCTGCCCTGCTAGTCCGGTGTGACTCTTTAGGTGTCACATCTCTTATCCGGGCACTTTCACTCGATCACCGCCTCTATGAGACGTTGCTACATTTCTTCCGCTCATCCGCTTACAAGACAGCAGAGCTCAAAAGCCGCTGGCATGAAATTGTACACAGGAATGCCCCGCTCATCCGTATTGGCGGCCGCCCGCTGCTTCTCGGTGACGGCTGCAAGGTTTCCAAAGAATCCCGACGTATGCCGGGTGTGAAAAAGCTGTGTCAGGAATCGGAGGACTCATCAAAACCACAGTTTATACACGGCCATATGTTTGGTGGGATTGGTGCTGCCATCGGGAACCATCTGAATTCTTTCTGCCTCCCAATGGATCTGACCATCCAGGATGGGTTGAAAGAGACTGCGTCCTGGATTGGTGGAAATTTAAGCGCTTCCTTAAGCCATGTGGTCCAGATGGTCCGCAATGGGCATGCCATTGCCCAGACTTTCTCGGAAAATGTTTATCTTGCATTGGACCGGTATTTCCTCACTGTCCCACTGCTCATGGAGCTGAAGGAACTTAATAAATCCGCCGCTTACCGCCTTGACGTCATTACCAGGGCCAAGGCGAACTGCATTGCCTATGCAAAACTGGAGAAAAAGCTCGAACCGCACCGTGGGCGTCCCCGCAAAAAAGGCAAATCTATCAAGGTAATGGATCTTTTTGAATCCCGCAGGCATGATTTCATAGCAGCCACCGTATTCATGTACGGCAGGGAACAGAAAGTAGAATATCTCTCACTCAATCTGCTCTGGGGTATTAAATTATATCAGGAACTGCAGTTTGTTCTTGTCAAATATGACAATGTAACCACAATCCTTGCCACTACTGATCTGAATCTCGCTCCAACACTCGTCATTGAAGCATATGCACACCGCTTTAAGATCGAGTGTATGTTTCGTGAAATAAAACAACAGATCCACGGGTTCTCTTATCATTTTTGGAATTCCAAAATCCCAAAACTCAACAAGTATAAAAAGAAATCGGATCCGGATCCGTTAGCGTTAATTCGCGAAGAAGACCGTCCGTCTGTTTTATTGACAATAGAAGCAATCGAGCGTTTTGTCCTCTGCTCTGAAATTTCCATGGGGATTATCCAGATGACTGCGTTGAATCCTGCATTTGTAGAAACAATAGAACGGCACCGTTACCTTCGGACATCCCGCAAAGGCAGGGTGTCCGAGGCAACGGTCATTGATTATCTGAGAAAACATTTTTTCCGACTTTTGTCCCTGAACCG
>ERZ808024.29-NODE-29-length-165731-cov-9.451212_pt1 | contig 165731 bp, 151 predicted proteins | sample MGYA00380181_ERZ808024 | MGnify/ENA primary metagenome ERZ808024 (study PRJEB31490, sample SAMN06133413) | mouse gut metagenome | isolation source: Z2_1 | host: mice | place: China: Chengdu | collected 2015-05 ...
AGATGGGTTCAAGGACAGACAACTTCATATGGAAGACTATCTGCAAATGGTATCTGCGGAACAGAAAGAGTATGCAGGAGTGTCCGTCTATCAGCGGATTACTGAAAACAACCACATCATCACGGACTTTTGGACGGACAATCTACTGGAACTGATTTTACGGAAAGACAACTTAAACAAGGCTTACAGGAAAGTGAAATCAAACAAAGGCAAAGGCGGAATAGACGGAATGCAGGTGGATGAACTTTTGCCCTACCTGAAAGGAAACCAGAGCGAAATAATCCAGAAGATAAAGGAAGGGAAATATAAACCCAACCCAGTCCGCAGGGTAGAAATACCCAAGGAAGAAAAGGGCGAGGTCAGAAAATTAGGAATCCCCACAGTAGTAGACCGCCTGGTTCAACAGGCGGTCACCCAGGAACTGACGCCCCTGTTTGAACCACAGTTTTCAGAGAACAGCTATGGGTTCAGGCCGGGGAGGAACCAGCATGACGCATTGAAGGCCTGCAAGAAGAATGCAGACGAAGGATATGTGTATGTGGTGAGCATGGATTTAGAGAAGTTCTTTGACACGGTAAACCACAGCAAATTAATAGAGGTACTGTCACGGACAATCAAGGATGGACGAGTGGTATCGCTGATACATAAATACCTGAATGCAGGAGTATTGCAGAACGGATTCTTCGAGAAAACGGAGGAAGGAGTACCACAGGGCGGGCCGTTAAGTCCGCTGTGTGGGAACGTGATGCTGAATGAACTGGATAATGAACTGGAAAGAAGGGGGCACCGGTTCGTGAGGTATGCGGATGACGCGCTGATATTCTGTAAGAGCAGGAAGAGTGCGGAGAGGACGCTTGCAAACATCATCCCATTCATAGAGGGAGAGTTATTCCTGAAAGTAAACCGAGCCAAAACAACAGTAACACATGTGAGCAAAATAAAATATCTGGGATACGCATTTTACAGGAACCGAGGGAAGTGCAGACTCCGGGTACACCCTAAGAGCGCCAAAAAGATGAAAGGCAGGATAAGGGAGATCACCCAGAAAAACAAAGGGTGGAGTAACGACTACCGGAGACAGAAACTTGCGGAGTATGTCAGAGGGTGGATAAATTACTACAAGCTTGCAGACATGAAAGGACTGATGGCGGAGACAGATGAATGGCTTCGGCGCAGGATACGGGCAATCTATTGGAAACAATGGAAAAAGGTGAAGACGAGGTACCGAAACTTAAGAGCGTTGAAACTCGAAGAGTGGCAGGTGCATCAGATAGCCAACAGCCGGAAGGGTTACTGGAGGACAGCGCAGATATTAAGAGTTGCCCTAACCAATAAAATAATAGCCAAGCTGGGCTATATCTCCATGCTTGACTATTATCTAAAAGTATCGTGAAAACTATTGAACCGCTGTATACCGAACGGTACGTACAGTGGTGTGGGAGGTCGGCTACTCAACTAATGGGTAGCCTCCTACCCGATATGTTACTTTTCATGTCGCAAACTGATTAAGCGATCCGATCATCAAGCTTACGTCTTAAGTCAAGACAATTGAATAAAGGCTTTACACTACAATCACCGATTGATATAATAAAAGTACCAAAGTAAACGGCACTTATAGAAAGTAGGTGAAGATATGACGCTTGAAGAGCAAAGACAGGCTGCTATTATGGCATATGTAAATCTTATGAGAATCAAGGCGTATGAAACAGGCGAAAATAAAGAGCTTGAATATCAGATCAGAGTTGCAAAGATCGTATTACAAAATTTTGGTATTGATTATTCAGAACTTGAACTTTAAATTTCACAAATAATCTCTAAACTAAAGGTGTAAAGTCAATTATTGAATTATAAAAGGCTTTGCACCTTTTTAATTGTGTTACAGTAAAAATACCCCTGTGAGAAATAGACTCACATATTTTCTATCATTAAAGCATACATTAAGAAAAAGTTATTGGACAAGAGGGTACAAGTTAATTGAGAGGATTCGATAAAAATAAATTATATAAAAGACATAGCTATATGAGACAGCAGGCCGGATATGAGAAATATTTCATTTATGGAGTGCTGATCCTTGTCTGTCTGCTGATCATAGGAGGGCTTCTGGCGGCGCTCACACACAGGGAGGAAGGACTGCTCGGGAGAATCCGCCGGGAGGAACGTAAGAAAGACGCGGATGAAGGAAAAGAAGAAGCCAAGGAGCAGGACGAGGCTGTGGAGATTGCGATCAATAATCCGAATATCCGAGTATTGATCATGACGAATGGGTATGCTAATATCGTCCATCCGTCTGTGGAAATGTCATCGTCCAGCGGATTCTGTATTACATTCGGCGATCAGACACAGGAAGCAGGGGCGGAGCAGCCGTTAACATTTGCCCCGGATGACCCCAGATTCCAGAGCGGTAGTGTCAGGATCAGTGCGAAGGACGGCGGGGAGATTGCCATTAACAGCATTCAGAGAGGCTGCGGGACACCTTCTTATGCCGGAGTCATAGAGCTTCGGACGACTGCCGAGGGGATCGCGGTCATCAATGAGCTTCCGGTGGAGACATATCTGTGCCGGGTAGTTCCAAGCGAGATGCCTTATACCTATGAGCTGGAGGCATTAAAGGCGCAGGCGGTCTGTGCAAGAAGCTATGCCTATCAGCATATGCAGGGGTTCGCATATCCAGAGTACGAAGCTCATGTAAATGACAGTACAAGTTATCAGGTATACGGCAATTCACTGCCGCAGGAGACGACGAACCAGGCAGTGGCGGAGACGGGAGGGCAGGTGGTACGGTATCAGGACCGGCTTGTTACGACCTATTATTATTCGACCTCCTGCGGTAAGACGGCAGGCGTGGAGGCCTGGGGCACAGCGCCCAATGCGGAGAATCAATATCTGCAGTCCGTGGAAGTCAGGGACGAACAGGGGGACTACGAAGCGGGACTGCCCTGGTATCGGTGGGAGGCGAAGATACCGGCAGGAACATTGTCCGGCCTGATCAGCCAGAATACAGGAACGAATGTGGGAACACTGCAGAGTGTCGAGGTTACAAGAGCAGGAGCCGGGGGCGTGGCGCTTCAGATCTGTGCGACGGGAGATGCCGGTTCGGTGACGGTAGATACGGAGAATAAGATCCGCAGAGCCCTCGGCGGCAGCGGTTATGAGATCGTAAACCAAGAGGGAACGGCGGTGGCAAGTACGGCGCTGCTCCCGAGCGCATTTTTCACAATAAGAAGAGAGGGGGATGTGTTTATCATATCCGGCGGCGGGTTCGGCCACGGTATCGGGATGAGTCAGAACGGAGCCAATGAGATGGCGAAAAAGGGGAAGAATTACATAGACATATTGACCATGTTTTTCCATGAGGTAGCAGTCGGCGGATAAGTTAAGATAGACAAATCAGGAAAAATCGGGTAAAATATAGGGCAAATATACGGGAGAATGTTATGAAGAGAATAAAGGATATCTATCAGAAGATTATGAACATTACTGCAGATATCGCTGCAGACCATGTAGGCGCCTATGCTGCACAGTCGGCATATTTCTTCATGCTGTGTCTGATTCCGATTATTTTGCTTCTGATCACCATGGTGCAGTATACGCCTGTGACGAAGGCGGATGTGATGACGGCTGTGATCCAGGTGTTTCCGGCGTCGGTAGAGAATCTGATCACGTCCATTGTGAACCAGGTCTATAATCAATCCATGGGGATCATTCCGGTTACCATCATCGTTGCCATGTGGTCTGCGGGAAAAGGTGTTCTTGCGATGGCGTCGGGGCTGAACTGTATCTATAGCTGCCGGGAGACCCGCAATTACATTGTCCTTCGGATCAGATCGACAGTCTATACGCTGTTGTTTATTGCGGTGATCATCCTTCTGTTAGTGCTGTCCGTATTCGGTAATACGCTGAACCTGTTTATAGCAAGGCATATACCTTTTCTTAAGAGAATAGCGGACTGGCTGATCGAGACGAGGGCAGTCATCACGCCGACGGTGCTGGTAATATTTTCCCTGATGCTTTATAAATTCCTCCCCAACAGGAGAGGGCGGTTTCGGGATCAGCTTCCGGGCGCTATGTTTGCCGCTGTGGGATGGATGGTCATATCCTGGGTCTTTTCCATTTATCTGGACGTATTCAAGGGATTTTCGAGTATGTACGGCAGCCTGACGACCATAGTTCTGATCATGCTGTGGATGTATTTCTGCATGTACTGTATCTTGCTTGGCGGAGAGATGAATGTGCTCATGGAGGGAAAGATATTTGAAAAGAAATAAATAAGAGCGGAATAATGACTTGACATCATCCGCTCTTATGCTATAATTTTAGAGAATATAGTAAGTAAAAGCTATGACCGTGTAGTAGAGATCCATTTTCCGACAGAGAGGGAAGATCGATGGGCTGGAAGTTTTCCCGGGTTCAGATGGTGATTGAATTTCCCACGCGAGCTGCATTTTTGAAATCCTAACATGTTGTTATATTAGTAATTGTTACATTAGTGATAGTAGGAGATGCCGTTAGGAGCTGCGCAGATATGCCGGCCGGTTCTAGGATGCACGTTACGCATGAATGAGTGCCCGCAGATTGAGGATCATGAAGGATCCGAAGCGGGAATCAGGGTGGTACCACGGGTAATTGCTCGTCCCTTTTTCGGGGATGAGTTTTTTTATGTCAAAAATCTTGTAAAAGAGCAGGAAAGGAAGAGAAGCGATGAAAGAAAAGCTGCAGAGCATCAAGGATGAAGCGTTAAAAGCAATTGAAGCCGCTGATATGCCGGAGAAGTTAAATGACGTGCGTGTAAAATTCCTTGGCAAGAAGGGAGAACTTACCGCAGTATTAAAAGGAATGAAGGATGTTGCGCCCGAAGACCGGCCCAAGGTCGGTCAGTTGGTCAATGAGACGAGGACGGCGATCGAGAACATCTTAGAAGAGAGCAAAGCGAAGATGGAGCGGATTATCCGCGAGGAGAAGATGAAGCAGGAAGTGATCGATGTCACTCTCCCGTCTAAGAAGAACATGGTCGGACACCGTCATCCCAATACGATCGCCTTAGAGGAAGTCGAGAGGATATTTATCGGGATGGGTTATGAAGTGGTAGAAGGCCCTGAGGTTGAGTATGACCTGTATAATTTCGAGAAGCTGAATATTCCGGACGGACATCCGGCGAAGGATGAGCAGGATACTTTCTACATTAATAAAGAGATCGTCCTGCGTACCCAGACGTCTCCGGTACAGGCGCGTGTGATGGAGCAGGGAAAGCTTCCGATCCGAATGATCGCGCCGGGACGGGTATTCCGTTCTGATGAAGTGGATGCGACCCATTCACCGTCATTCCATCAGATCGAAGGGCTTGTGATCGACAAGAATATCTCCTTCGCTGACCTGAAAGGAACGCTGGAAGTATTTGCCAAGGAGCTGTTCGGACCGGAGACGAAGACGAAGTTCCGTCCCCATCATTTCCCATTCACAGAGCCGAGTGCGGAGGTGGATGTTACATGCTTCAAATGCGGCGGAAAAGGCTGCCGTTTCTGTAAGGGCTCAGGCTGGATCGAGATTCTTGGCTGCGGTATGGTTCACCCGCACGTGTTGGAGATGTGCGGAATCGATCCGAATGAATACACAGGATTTGCGTTCGGTGTGGGATTGGAACGTATTGCGCTGTTGAAATATGAGATTGACGATATGAGATTATTGTACGAGAATGATATCAGATTTTTGAAGCAGTTTTAGAAAGGGGTAGAAGGATGAATACATCATTATCATGGATAAAAGCGTATGTTCCGGAGCTTGATGTGACTGCGCAGGAATATACGGACGCAATGACGTTATCTGGAACGAAGGTAGAAGGATATGAGATTTTGGATGCGGATCTTGACAAGATCGTGATCGGTCAGATCGACAAGATCGAGAAGCATCCAGATGCGGATAAATTAATTGTCTGCCAGGTGAATGTGGGAAATGAGTCTGTACAGATCGTGACAGGCGCTAAGAACGTACATGAGGGCGACAAGGTGCCGGTCGTGCTGGACGGCGGCCGTGTGGCAGGCGGCCATGAGCCGGGAAGCCGTGTAGCGGGCGGTGTTAAGATCAAGAAGGGGAAGCTTCGCGGTATTGAGAGTCAGGGTATGATGTGCTCGATCGAGGAGCTGGGATCAAATCGCGATATGTACCCAGAGGCGCCGGAAGAAGGAATCTATATCTTCCCGGACGATGTAGAAGTGGGCGCCGGCGCCGTAGAGGCGTTAGGATTGGATGACGTGGTATTCGAATACGAGGTTACGTCGAACCGTGTAGATTGCTTCAGCGTGGTGGGAATCGCAAGGGAGGCCGCCGCAACCTTCAGGAAGGAATTCCATCCGCCGGTCGTGACGAAGACCGGCAATTCGGAGGATGTTAATGATTACATCAAGGTAACGGTGAAGGATCCTGATCTCTGTCCAAGGTATTGTGCAAGAGTGGTCAAGAATATTAAGATCGGCCCGTCTCCGAAATGGATGCAGAGGCGTCTGGCGTCGGTGGGCATCCGTCCGATCAACAACCTGGTTGATATCACGAATTATGTGATGGAAGAGTACGGGCAGCCAATGCATGCCTACGACCTGGATACTATTGCAGAGCGTGAGATCATCGTACGCACGGCGGCAAAAGGCGAGAAGTTCACGACTCTGGACGGGCAGGAGCGCGAGATGGATGAATCTGTACTGATGATCTGCGACGGCAGGAAATCCATCGGTATCGCTGGAATCATGGGCGGTGAAAATTCCATGATCACGGATGATGTAAGCACCATGCTTTTTGAGGCGGCTTGCTTCGACGGAACCAATATCCGCAGATCCAGCAAGAAGATCGGGCTTCGTACAGATGCTTCCGGGAAGTTTGAGAAAGGTCTGGATCCAAACAATGCTCAGGCTGCGATCGATCGTGCCTGCCAGTTGGTAGAGGAATTGGGAGCCGGTGAAGTAGTAGGCGGTATGGCAGATGTGTACGGTAAGAAGAAGGAGCCGGTAAGAGTTCCGTTTGACGCAGATGAGATCAACAGCCTTCTTGGAACCAATATTTCCAAAGAAGAGATGTTAGGATATTTTGAGATGATCGGCCTTTCCTACGACGAGGCGGCCAATGAGGTGATCGCGCCGACTTTCCGTCATGATCTGTTCCGTATTGCCGATCTGGCGGAAGAGGTGGCAAGATTCTATGGCTATGACAATATCCCGACTACGCTTCCAAGGGGCGAGGCCACAACCGGCAAATTATCCTTCAAGCTCCGTGTGGAGGAGGTTGCCCGTGATATTGCGGAATTCTGCGGATTCAGCCAGGGCATGACTTATTCCTTCGAGAGCCCAAAGGTGTTCGATAAGCTTAAGCTTCCAGAGGATTCACCGCTTCGAAGGACCGTGGAGATCATGAATCCGTTAGGCGAGGATTACAGTATTATGCGCACCACATCCCTGAACGGTATGCTGACTTCACTGGCAACTAATTATAATAGAAGAAATAAGAACGTAAGGCTGTATGAGCTGGGAAATATTTATCTTCCAGGAACGCTGCCGCTTACCGAGCTTCCAGAGGAGAGGATGCAGTTCACGCTTGGAATGTATGGAGAAGGAGATTTCTTCAGCATGAAGGGTGTGATAGAAGAATTCTTTGAGAAGATCGGAATGCATAAGAAAGAAACTTACGATCCAAATGCCGGGAAACCATATCTTCATCCGGGCCGCCAGGCGAATATCATCTATGATGGAACGGTTGTCGGATACTTAGGAGAGGTGCACCCGGATGTTGCAGATATCTATGGGATCGGGACTAAGGCCTATGTGGCAGTGCTTGATATGCCTGAGATCACAGAGAGAGCGTCATTTGACAGGAAATATACCGGAATCGCAAGATTCCCGGCAGTAACCCGCGATATCAGTATGGTGATGCCCAAAGAGATTCTGGCGGGCCAGGTAGAAGAGGTGATCGAGAAGAAGGGCGGCGCATATCTGGAGAGCTACGCGTTGTTTGACATTTACGAAGGATCCCAGATTAAGGCGGGATGTAAGTCAGTGGCGTACTCTATCGTATTCCGTGCGAAGGATAAGACCCTTGAAGACGCCGAAGTGACGGAAGCTATGGGCCGGATATTGAAGGAATTAGAAGGAATAGGTATCGAACTGCGCAAATAGGTGTTGCAAGAAATGGAGATAGGATATGAATAAAAAGCAGATAGGCGGATTGATCATAGCGGCCGTGTTATTTATCGCTGTAGGAGTGTCCAGTGTGCTGACGAATACATTTTCAGAAAGGATGCTGGCAGACAGCATGGAACAGCTCTTAACGACCAGCGCCGGGTTCGATCCTCCCGGTGATGATTATATCGCGATCGTGAGGGTGGAAGGAACGATCCAGGAGCAGACGGTAACGGGGATGTTCGATGTACCGGTGGGATACCAGCATCTTACGACTATGGATTATATCGATAATCTTATGAGTGACAGCAATAATCAGGGAATCCTGCTGTATGTGGATTCTCCCGGCGGGACAGTGTATGAATCGGAAGAGCTGTATCTGAAGCTTAAGGAATATAAAGAGCAGACCGGCCGTCCGGTATGGGATTACATGGCGCATTATGCGGCGTCCGGCGGTTACCTGATATCCATGGCTGCAGATAAGATCTACGCGAATCCGAACACGACGACAGGTTCGATCGGTGTGATCATGTCGGGATATGATCTGAGCGGATTGTATGAGAAGCTTGGGATCCGCTATGTCAGCATTACAAGCGGGGATTTCAAAGACAGTTCCAAGCTTACGGATGAGCAGATCGCGGTCTTCCAGGAACAGGTGGACGAATATTACAGTAAGTTCGTCAAGATCGTGGCGGAGGGACGCGGTATGTCGGAGGACGAGGTGAAAACCCTTGCTGACGGACGTGTCTATACAGCGGATCAGGCGTTGGGCAATGGTCTGGTTGACGAAATCAGCTTGTATGAAGATATGACAGAGGCGATGAGCAGCGAGCTGAGAGCCTATGAATTCTATGAGCCGGAAGGAGAGGTTTCATTTTTCTCATCTCTGTTTGCTAAGATTGAAAGTATAATTCCGAAGTCAGAGGCTCAGATCTTGACAGAGACCGCAGCGGAGATGGAAAGCGGGGTGCCGATGTACTATGCAGAACAATTTCGTTAACCGCGGCAGCCGGGATCTGGAATATGCGGGCTTCTGGGTCCGCCTTGCGGCCTACTGTATTGACAGTGCCATTGTCTGGGCGGGGCTGTTGTTCGTGGAGCTTGTTATAGGGATAATCTCGGTAGGCGGAAGCAGGATATTTCAGGCACATTTGTTATTCCGATATACATTGAGAGATATTATCCTGTATGTATTTCAAGTGCTGTATTTTATCCTTCTTACCTATGGGACAGGAACGACGCCGGGTAAGAGGCTCTTGAATCTTCGGGTGGTAAATGCGGATCTGAGTCCCGAGCTGACCCTGCTCAATGTAGTGTACAGGGAGACGGTGGGAAGATTCTTATGCGGCCTGTCTGTCGGGATAGGATATATCATGGCGGGAGTCGATCGTGAGAAAAGAGGCCTTCACGATATGATCTGCGATACGAGGGTCGTCTATGCGAAGAAGATCAAGGTTCTGCCAAAGTATGAGCCGATGAGATATGCGCCTCCTATATCCCCGCCTCCGGGACCAGGGCCGGGTCCGGTACCGATGCCGCCGTATGGCAGACCTTTGCAGGGAGGGACGCCAGGCTCGGACGGGAGATATGCAGGACCCTTGCAAGGAGGGACGCCAGGCTCAGAGGGCAGATATGCGGGGCCTTCGCTTGGACCGCATATGCCGGAGGGGCAGGGATCAGGTCAGGCAGATCTGCAGGATAAGGACAGGACGCCAGGCTCAGAGGGCAGATATGCGGGGCCTCCGCTTGGACAGCGTGTGCCGGAGGGGCAGGAATCAGGTCAGGCAGATCCGCAGGATAAGGACAGGACGCAGAGTCAGGACGGCGCCTGCGAGGATTGATCAGAGGGAGATTAGAGAAGGGATTCATATAATGAGACGACAGGATTTTTATTATGAATTGCCGGAAGAGTTGATTGCACAGGATCCGTTAGAGGATCGTTCCAGCTCCAGACTTCTTGTACTTGACAAGGAGTCTGGAGTTGTTTCGCATCATGTGTTCAGGGACATCACCGGATATTTAGAGGAAGGTGACTGCCTGGTCATTAACGATACGAAGGTTCTTCCGGCAAGGCTGATCGGTTCCAAAGAAGGAACGAATGCGAAGATAGAGATACTTCTGCTGAAACGCAGAGAGAATAATATATGGGAGACATTAGTAAAACCAGGGAAAAAGGCGAAGATCGGGACGAAGATCCATTTCGGAGACGGTATTCTCACAGGAGAAGTTGTTGATGTGGTGGAGGAAGGAAACCGTCTGGTTCAGTTTACCTATGAAGGAATCTTCGAGGAGATCTTAGACCGGCTTGGACAGATGCCGCTGCCGCCTTATATCACTCATCAGCTTGAGGATAAGAACCGTTATCAGACGGTCTATGCAGCACATACAGGCTCGGCGGCTGCGCCGACAGCAGGGCTTCACTTCACACCTGAACTGCTCAGGCAGATTGAAGAGCAGGGCGTGGATATCGCGAAGGTGACGCTTCATGTAGGGCTTGGGACATTCCGCCCGGTCAAGGCAGACGAGATCACGGATCATCATATGCACTCGGAATTCTATCAGATAGACGAGGAGGCGGCAGCTAAGATCAACCGTGCGAAAGAGAATAGGAAACGGGTGATCTGCGTCGGGACGACGAGCTGCAGGACGGTCGAGTCTGCGGCAGATGATGCCGGGAGGCTTCGGGCGTGCAGCGGATGGACGGATATATTTATCTATCCGGGTTATCGGTTTAAGATGCTGGATTGCCTGATCACCAATTTTCATCTGCCGGAATCGACGCTGATCATGCTTGTGTCTGCGCTGGCAGGACGTGAAAATGTGTTGGCGGCATATAGAGAGGCGGTGGAAGAGGGATATCGCTTCTTCTCGTTTGGCGATGCGATGTTTATCAATTAACACTGTTTATCAATTAACACTGTTTTCGTACATTTGTTAGCAATTATTAATTCAGAAAAAAGGCTTGGGAATGGGATTCCTGAGCCTTTTGTGAGTTAAATACTCTCTAATGCTCTTTATGGAGAGCTTAAAAAGACAGATATAAAATAACTTCACTTTGCCCCGGAGCAACAGAAACAGAATTCGCGGCAAAAGCAAATTGCCAATTGGAATGACGAAGCCTGTAAATTCTATCATTTGTTATGTAAATGTAAAGCGATCTTGATAGAATGCAAATGAGGTTTTTGGTAGGATAGAGGTACAAAATTGAAGGAGGAACACATATGGAATTTTCAGAAAAACTTATAGCGTTACGCAAAGGCAGGGAGTTGACGCAGGAACAATTAGCCGAGATGCTAAATGTTTCAAGACAGTCTATTTCAAAATGGGAAAGCGGGCAAGTTATACCCGAAGTAGAGAAAATTGTTGAATTGAGCAAAGCATTTGATATTACACTGGATTATCTGTTGAAATCATCAGAAATAGATGAATTGTCAGTTAAGACAGATATATTGGAACGACAGCAAAAGCAACTGTTAAGCAGAGAGCAAACACGCACAAGAATTTATAAAAATATATTGTATTCAGTTGCAATTTATTTAGTATTCTTTGCTGCAGTCTTTGTAGGACATTACTTCTTTTTCTCCTTAGAATGGGAAGTATGGGGAAAACCCGTAATTTTTGGAGAGTTTTTCATTGCAACAGCAATCGTTATAGTTATTTGGGCAAAGAGTTCAACTAATAGACAGAAAAGCTAATTTTCATTGGTAAGCAATCAAGGAGGTAGCAGCCTAAAGTGTTCACCTACAGGGAACAACTTGCCGCCGCGGGCGTGTATGAGTGTGAACGAGGATATTATTATGCATAAGGCAAGAGCGGAATGCTGATGAAAACACTGTTAGTAGTCAATGTTCTATATTATGATGATTTTTATGGCAAGGGCGGAGTAACGCAGACAGAGATTTGTGGGCGCACCTTTCAGTCTAAACAGACAGTCAATCTGATTATACGGAATCTTTTAAACGAGGCGTATGTAACTGTTGAAGAGCGAAAAGAAAATAAACGGGAGAAATTAGTACGGATAACCGAAGCAGGCAAGGCTTACTGTGAAAAAGTTGTCCGCCACATCACATGGGCAGAAGATACGGCAATGTCTATGTTTACACAAGAGGAGCAAAAACAGTTAATAGACCTCTCACGGACCTTTACAAAAAATCTGACAGAGCTTATCAACCGGGAAACGGAGGATTGAATGATGGAACTATATTGGCAGTTTATTGTTTTAAGAACCGATGAAGAAAAAGAATATGCCTTTTCCGAAGCCAAAGCTATTGCAGATAAATTCAATGCCGACAGGTATCTGAATATGCCCAGACCATATCCAATTACATTGGGGCAAAAATGTACGGTTATGCCATGCCGAAATAATATACCATGCTGAAAGACGCACCATATGTAATTATTCCTTTGTTCAAATCAAAAGAATTGAATGGTGAGTATGTTTCCAAATTAAATCCTTTCGCTACTATTTGGTGTGTAATAGAAAATATCTTTTTAGCGGCAGCAGCAGAAGGACTATCCTGCTCAATGCGTATACCGCTGAATAAAGAGCACGATATTGTTAAGAAAAAGCTGAAAGTGCCGCCGACCTATATGATACCCGTGTTTATCGGTATTGGTTACGCGAATCCCGAAGAAGTGCAATTAGAACAATATAATCCTGATATAGAGAAACAAATCCGCTTTGGGAGATGGAATTTCCTCTTCTGTTTGGCAAATCCGCTTGACGTAAGGCATATTCGCACGTTAAAGTATAGTTATCGAAAGAGGAGAGTTTTTTCACGAAAATGTGGGCATAGGACGATACAAGAAAATAGGAGAAAAAAATGAGAGCAGGAATGAGCAAGATGAAAGCATGGGTTTTGCATGATATCGGTGATCTGAGACTGGAAACGGTAGATGAGCCTGAATTACAGGAGAAGGAGGTTCTGGTTAAGGTAAAAGCCGCCGGAATCTGTGGTTCGGATATCCCAAGAATCTACCAGAATGGCGCCTATTCACATCCATTGATCCCCGGACACGAGTTTTCAGGCGTGGTAGTGAAAACAGGAGATTATGCCGATGCTTCCTGGCAGGGGCAGCGCGTTGGTGTATTTCCGTTGATTCCGTGTAAGACGTGCCTGCCCTGCCGCCGGAAACAGTATGAGATGTGCCAAAATTACAGTTATCTTGGATCGAGAAGAGACGGTGGATTCGCGGAATATGTGGCAGTACCGGAAGAGAATCTGATACGTCTGCCAGATCAGGTAACATTCGAGGAGGCAGCTATGTTAGAGCCTATGGCAGTAGCTGTCCATGCCATGAGGCGTATTTCGGCAAAGGAATCCGACAGGATTGCGATCTGCGGCCTGGGGACGATCGGTCTTCTGCTGTTCATGTTCCTGAGGGAAGCCGGGATGCGGGAGATCTATGTATTCGGTAATAAAGAATATCAGAAGCAGACGCTTATTCGTCTGGGGCTTGATGAAGAATATTATTGTGACGTGAGGGTAAATGATGCGGACCGTTGGATCATGGAGAGGACTAAAGGAACAGGAGTGGACGTGTTCTTTGAGTGTGTAGGTAAGAACGCGACGCTTATACAGGCGCTTGATCAGACAACCTCTGCGGGAAGGGTTATGCTGGTGGGGAATCCGTTTGGAGATATGAGTCTGGAGAAATCTGTATATTGGAAGATTCTGCGTAAACAGTTGACGGTGATGGGAACATGGAATTCATCCTTCACACATGAAAATACAGATGATTGGCATTATGTACTAAGCCGTTTGGAAGAAAAAAGGGTATTGCCGGCGGAACTGATCACTCATAGATATCCTTTGGAACAGTTGGAACAGGGATTTGGCATTATGCGTGATAAGACAGAGGATTATGTGAAGATCATGGGGCAATATTGATTGTAAACGTATAAGGGAGTGTTTGCTGACAGAGCAACAGGGGTGTTTCTCTTTGATTAAAGAAAAAGTACATTGCCAGAGTATTCATAAGTTCGTATTATTAACACGTTCAATCCCATCCTTTCAGGAAGGGTGGAATCACCTGCTGCCCGGAGTTCGGAAAAGTTAAGACAGTACACAGGTTATCGTGGAAAAATATCAAACCCAAAATTCATTAAAAAACCTATTGACAATTCGGAGATAGTATGGTTATATTGAAATATGAACATATGAATAGTTGTTCATATGTATATGAAACGGATATATTTCAGGAGGAGCCTACTATGGAAGAAGAGAGAAATAAGAAGAATACATGCAACTGCGGCTGCGGTCATGCCCATACCCATACCCATGAAGACGTCCAGTCTGAGCACACGCATGAAGATGAGCATAGCCACAATCACAGCCATTGCGGCTGCGGCCATGCCCATGAAGACATCCAGTCTGAGCACACGCATGAAGATAAGGATGAGCATAATCACGATCACGATCACAATCATAATCACAGTCATTGCGGCTGCGGTCACGATCACGAACATGCTCACAATCACACGCACGGACAATCTGCAGCTTTGCAGGAGATACCGGCGTCCTCTCTGCCGGAAGGTGTGGAGCGGAGAATTTATATTTTGGATAATCTGGGATGCGCCAATTGTGCGGCGAAGATGGAGCGCCGGATCCAAGAACTGCCCGGAGTGAAGATGGCAACGATTACGTTTGCGACTAAGCAGCTTGCGGTGGCGGCGGATGATCAGGATCGGCTGCTTCCAGAGATCAGAAGAATCTGTGCATCGATCGAGTCGGAGGTTACCGTGACTTTGCGCAAAGAGGATGCCGCGGCAGATCAGAAGAGGGAGAAGCCTTTTGAAGAGAACAGGAGGGCAATCCTTGAAGCAGCGTCAGGCGCGGTATTATTTATCGCCGGAGAGATCGCAGAGAGGATGATGCCGGATTCTGCAGCAAGTACGGTTTTGTTTGTGGCGGCCTATATGATCCTTGGGCTTGGAATTGTGTGGACGGCATTGAAGAATCTTGCCAAGGGTCATGTGTTTGATGAGAATTTTCTGATGAGCGCGGCTACGATAGCGGCATTTGCCATCGGAGACTATGCGGAAGCGGTCGGAGTGATGCTGTTTTACCGCGTGGGAGAGATATTTGAGGAGATCGCGGTAAGCCGAAGCCGTTCTCAGATTATGGAGGCAGTCGATCTGCGCCCGGAGACGGTCAGCCTGGTGCAGGGAGAAGAAGTGCGGACGGTACCTGCGAAGGATGCACGAATCGGAGACATTATTATGATCCGTCCCGGGGACAGAATACCTTTGGATGGCAGGATCATAGAAGGAGAGAGTCAGATCGATACCTCGCCGGTCACAGGCGAGCCGGTGCCGGTGAAGGTATTTCCGGGAAAGGAGATCTATTCCGGGTGCGTCAATGATACAGGCGTGCTGAAGCTTGAAGTACAGAAACCGCTCGGTGAATCTATGGTAAGCCGTATTCTGGATTCTGTGGAGAATGCGGCTGCCAGCAAGCCGAAGATCGACCGCTTTATAACGAAGTTTGCCAGAATCTATACACCGGTGGTAGTGGCTGCGGCAATTCTGACTGCCGTGGTTCCGTCTCTTGTAACCGGAGAGTGGAATTACTGGATCTATACGGCGATTACGTTTCTTGTCATCAGTTGTCCGTGCGCTTTGGTGCTGAGCGTTCCGCTGGCATTCTTCTCAGGGATCGGCGCGGGATCAAGGAAGGGCATCTTATTCAAGGGCGGTGTGGCGATTGAGGCGTTGAAAGCGGTTAAGGCTGTTGTGATGGATAAGACAGGGACGATCACCAGAGGGAATTTTGCGGTGCAGAAGATTGTCACGTTGAACCGTCTGACCGAGAAGCAGATCCTTACAATTGCGGCGGACTGTGAGCTGAGTTCTACCCATCCTATCGCAACAAGCATTGTGACGGAAGCCAGGGGGAGGAAGCTTATGCTTACGCGCCCGGAACAGACGGAAGAGATATCAGGGAAAGGAATCAGAGCAGTATTTCCCGAGGGAACTGTGCTGTGCGGAAGCGCGGGACTGATGGAGCAGTTTCATGTGGACACGGGCAGATACAAGAAGGATATCTATGGGACGGAAGTGCTGATAGCAGTAGACGGACAGCTTGAAGGATACCTGGTGATCGCGGATGAGATCAAGGAAGAAGCAGGCAGCGCTGTAAGGAGAATGAAGTCACAGAGCCTTCTGACAGCGGTGCTGACGGGAGATGCCAGGGAGAACGCCGAGGCAGTAGCGCGGCAGATCGGTATTGATGAGGTACATGCGCAGCTGCTTCCGCAGGATAAGCTTCAGAAGCTTCAGGAGATACGCGGGCGGCATGGAGCGGTTATGTTCGTAGGAGACGGAATCAACGATGCGCCCGTTCTTGCGGGAGCCGATGTGGGAGCAGCAATGGGAAGCGGCGCAGATGCGGCGATTGAAGCGGCGGATGTAGTATTTATGTCATCCTCGGTAGACGCGATACCGGAGGCTGTAGATATTGCCCGCAGCACCGGCAGGATTGCAATGCAGAATGTGGTATTTGCTTTGGTCATCAAGTTTCTGGTTATGGTTCTCGGATTTCTTGGCTATGCAAATATGTGGATGGCGGTATTTGCAGATACGGGTGTGGCAATGCTCTGTGTGATCAACTCCGTGCGTATTCTGTATTCCGGGCGGCGCAAGGCGGAGTAGGCTCCTTGGGACAGAGTGCGGCAGCATGAAGGGATCGGCCGGAGAAGACTCGCAGAAGACCCGCAGAAATAATTACGAAAATATTAATTTTAGTTTTATTTTATGCCAAACGGTTGAAATCATACATACTGTTTGGCATAATTAATAAATAGGCAGATTTTGCCTTATTTATTGAAAGGAAGGCATATATGAAGAAGACAGAAGTCGAATGCTGTGATGTGACCTGCGTTCATAACGATACGGTTCTGAAGGTTCAAAGGAAGATGCCTGACGAAGAACTGCTGAAGGAGCTGGCAGATTTTTATAAGGTATTTGCAGACTCTACGAGAATCAAGATTCTGTGTGTGCTGTTGGAATCAGAGATGTGTGTCTGCGATCTTGCCGAGGTTCTGGGGATGACGCAGTCGGCGATATCTCATCAGCTTCGGGTATTGAAGCAGATGAAGTTAGTGAAGAACCGCAGGGAGGGGAAGACCGTATTCTATTCGTTGGCCGACGGGCATATCCAGACGATCATCAGTCAGGGTATGGAGCATATTACAGAATGATTTTCATATAGTTATTAAAAAGGGACAATGGCATGACAAAGCAGTTGAAGAGAAGTTGTATCATTTATCTGGCAGGGAGTATCGTATACATTTGGGCTGTGACGGCATCTGCGCGTTATATGTTAGACGCCAGAGTGAAGTTCATATGGTTTCTTGCCGCATATCTGATCGTTGGTTTTGAGGCATTCGGGAGACTGGAAGAGAGTTTGATGCAGAAGAAGTTTATGACAGAATACACGCTGATCATACTTGCAACAGTCGGAGCGCTCGGAATCGGCAGATATGCAGAGGGTGTGTTTGTCATGCTGCTGTTTAATCTGGGGATGCTGTTTGAGGCATTTTCGACGGATAATACGAAGCGCTCGATACAGGAGATGATCAATATCCGGCCGGATCATGCAACACGGCTTGTCAGGGGCAAGGAATTCAAGGTAGATCCGTCTTCTCTTCGGCCGGGGCATGCGATCATTATCAAGCCGGGAGAGCGTATACCGGCAGATGCCATTATTACCTATGGGATATCCGATGTTGACACGAAGGCACTGACAGGGGAGGCTCTTCCCCGGTCTGTGGGAACCGGAGACAAGATATACAGCGGATGCATCAATCTGAGCGCGGCGGTAGAAGCGATGGTCGTCGGAGCGTATGAAGATTCGGCAGTTACCAGAATCATGAAGATGGTGGAGGAAGCACAGGAACAGAAGGCGGACAGCGAGACATTTATCAGCCGGTTCTCGAAGATCTATACTCCGGCGATCCTGTTATGCGCGCTTGCGATCATGGTCTATCCGTCCTTGTCGTTCTCTTACGGCAATTGGGATACCTGGATCTACAGAGGTTTGATCTTTCTGGTTATCGCCTGTCCATGCGGGCTGGTATTGTCCATACCGCTTGCGTTTCTCGGCGGGATCGCATCTGCGGCGCGTCAGGGGATCGTGGTCAAGGGAAGGAATTATCTGGAAGATCTGTCGAAGGCGGATACATTTATATTTGATAAGACAGGGACGTTGACGGAAGGGGTTTTCCGGGTGACAGATGTCAGAGCGTTTAACATGACGAGAGAGGAGCTGCTGAGGATAGCGGCGCATGCAGAGTGCTATTCGAACCATCCGATCGCTAAATCACTGCTCAGAGAGTACAGAAGACAGGTCGATAAGAGAGCGGTATACAGGATGCGCGAGATGCCGGGGTTCGGGGTGAGCGCCGTGTTCGAGGGAAAACGCGTCTTTGTAGGGAATAAAAAGCTGATGGATTGGCAGAATATAGCATGTACGGATGTGCGGCAGGCAGGTACGGTGCTCTATGTTGCGGTGGAAAGGATCTATGCAGGCTATATTGTGATCGAGGACACCGTGAAGGAAGATACGATGGATACTTTCCGGTATTTGAAGGACAAGTGCAATGCCGTGCTGGTCATGCTGACCGGCGATACAGAGAAGGGAAGTATACCGATTGCCAAAGCGCTGGAGATGGATTATGCCTATGTGAACCTTATGCCGGAAGATAAGCTGGAGCATGTGGAGGATTTTCTGAATATTCAGGACCGCACAGAGAAGCTTGTGTGTGTCGGAGACGGAATCAATGATGCTCCTGTTCTTGCCAGGGCAGATGTGGGAATTGCGATGGGCGCGCTTGGATCGGCGGCGGCTATCGAGGCGGCGGATATTATTCTGCTTGAAGATGAGCTGCCTGGAATTGTAGATGCAATTAAGATATCAAAAGAGACATTGAAGGTTGTGAATCAGAATGTTGTATTTGCGCTTATTATAAAGCTTGTGGTATTGCTGCTTGCGGTAATTGGATATTTCAGCATGTGGCAGGCCATCCTTGCGGAATTGGGAGTGATGTTCGTGGCATTCCTGAATTCTGCGTGGGTTTCCAAATACACGATATAAGGGCAGTCCGGCTGTGATTGCAAAATATACGATTAGAAAAGGGAAATATAAATATGAGATGTGTGAATAAAAAGCGTGCAGGAAAAAAGCGTGCGGGGATTATAGCGTCTGTTTTTCTGGTGGGAGCCGGTCTGACCGGCTGCGGCAATCCATCTGAAAAGGGAGTGGAATGTCTGGAGAACGGGCAGTACGAAGAGGCGATCGAGCATTTTGAGGAGGCGGTGGAGGACGAGGTCAACATCGGGGATGCCTACAGAGGGATCGGAATTGCCAAGTGGGAGCTGGAGGATTATGAGGGAGCCGGCGAGGCATTTCGCGGTGCCTTAGAGAACGGTGCCGAGAAGACAGGGACGCTTTATAATTTTATCGGAAGCTGTGAGCTTAGGATCGGCAATGCTGTTTCCGCCCAGAATTATTTCCAGGTTGGGATCGAACAGGAGGGCAACAGCGCGGAACTGAATCAGGAGATGAAGTACAATATCATCGCGGCGCTTGAACAGGCGGGAGACTGGCAGAGTGCGAGAGCACGGCTCGGCGAATATATTGCAGAATATCCTGAGGATGCGGCGGCGCAGAAGGAATTGCAGTTTTTAGAGACAAGATAGCAGGAAGGAAAGGAATATTCAAGACGAGACGGCAAAGGTATGATTGAGATCGGAAAAGAGACAGAGCGTGTGATCCTGGTAGGAGTAAGCACGGCGGAGCAGGATGATACCTGCAGATCTTTGGAGGAGCTGGAAGAACTGGCGGATACCGCCGGGGCTGAGACGGTTGGCAAGGTGATACAGAACAGAGAACAGATTCATCCGGGGACATATATAGGAAAAGGAAAGATCGAAGAGATCAAAGACCTGCTGTGGGAATTAGAGGCAACAGGTATTATTTGCGATGATGAATTATCACCGGTGCAGATGAAGAACCTGCAGGACGAGCTGGATACCAAGGTTATGGACCGAACCTTGGTGATCCTTGATATCTTTGCTGCAAGGGCGTCAACCAGTGAAGGAAAGATACAGGTAGAATTGGCGCAGCTTAAGTACCGTCAGTCCCGGCTTACGGGATTCGGAAGAGCGATGTCCCGGCTTGGCGGCGGGATCGGGACCAGAGGGCCGGGGGAGAAGAAGCTGGAGATGGACAGAAGGCTGATCAAGAGCAGGATCGCCGGACTGAACCGTGAGCTTAAGGATGTCAGGCGTCATCGGGAGATTACAAGGGAGCAGAGAAGTAAGAAGCAGGTTCCGGTTGCGGCCATTGTAGGGTATACGAACGCAGGGAAGTCTACCCTTCTGAATACATTGACCGGAGCGGGGATTCTAGCGGAGGATAAGCTGTTTGCGACGCTGGATCCAACTACCAGAGGGCTTAAGCTTCCGGGAGGACAGGAGATTCTGCTTACGGATACGGTAGGATTTATCCGCAAGCTGCCTCATCATCTGATCGAGGCGTTCCGCAGTACGTTAGAGGAAGCGCGGTATGCGGACCTGATCCTTCATGTGGCGGATGCGTCGAATCCGCAGATGGATGAGCAGATCCATACAGTATATGAGACGCTGAGAAGCCTGGAAGTGACGGATAAACCGGTTATCACCGTTTTTAATAAGCAGGACCGAATAGAGGAAGAGAAGGTGATACGGGATTTTCATGCGGATTACACGGTGAAGCTGTCGGCTAAGACAGGGCAGGGGATCCCGGAGCTTATGAAGACGGTTGAAGCGGTGCTGCGGGAACAGAAGGTATATATTGAAGAGCTGTATCCTTATCAGGAGGCGGGTAAGATCCAGCTGATTCGTAGATACGGTGAGATGCAGGAGGAAGATTACCGGGAGGAGGGAATCTTCGTGAGAGCATATGTTCCTGCTGCGATCTGCGGGAGGGTCAGCGTCAGGTAAGGGACAGTGTGTCCCGCGGAGATTCGCCGAAGAACTTCCGGTACGCCCTTGAGAAGGTAGAGTAGTCTTTGAATCCGCAGTCAAAATAAACCTGTGTGCCGGGGATGCCGGATAGGATCCGTTCTTTTGCGAGCAGGAGCCGCTTCTGGGAAGTATACTGTCCAAGAGTGTAGCCGGTTTCCTGCTTGAACAGGCGCATCATATAATACTTGCTGATATAGAAGTGTTCGGCGAGTGAGTCAATATCTAATTTCCCATTCAGATTATCATTAATATATTGTAGGATATCCAGGATCTTGGAGTTGCAATTGTCTGTATCGATGAATTCCAGCCGGTCCTTTTGTGCAGCGCGGTTCAGGTGGATCATGAATTCCAGGAACAACACCTGACGGAATAAGTCAGCCGCATATCCGTCGTCTGAGAAGGACTTTTCCAGGCGTGTAATGGAGCGGAACAGCGAGCTTTTTTCCGGAGAAGGGATCCTCAGCACGTTGGAGTGCTCTTCTTCTGCCTTGCGGAAGCAATAGCTCAGATCGTAGGAGTCTGTCTGGTATGCCTTCATGAAATTAACAGAGATATAGACGATGATCCGGTCATAAGGCGTAGAGTTATCCACGGTCAGTTTGTGGAGGTCATTGTGCCTTATGAGTACGATATCATAGGGCTTCAGGTCATAGGATTTGCCTTCTACAAAATAACTGACACAGCCCTTAAGGAATATGGTGATCTTGTCAAAATCGTGGTAGTGGTATTCGACTTCGCGGGTCTCCTGGTCTGTCAGATGGAACAGGCGGAATTCACTGTTCAGATAGCCTTTTTTAACATACTGATCCATGGTACGCCTCCTTTTTAGGTATGCAAATGTTTTGGGTACATCATATTATAAAATGGCACTATTTGCAAGGTAATTAGCATGAATTGTGTTGAAAAGGGAAATAATGCCTGTTATGATAGATGTAAATAGAATCGTAATCAGGAAGAATATCCCGTACAGGGTATGGAGGTAAGGAATATGAAGGTTGTATTGGAGCGTTATCATGGGCTTGGCAATGACTATGTGGTATTTGATCCGAATAAAAATGAGCTTAAGCTGACACCGGAGAATGTGAAGATGATCTGTGACCGTAATGCAGGGCTTGGCTCGGACGGTGTCTTAGAAGGACCGATCCTTGGGGAAGACGGTATGCATGTGAAGGTGTGGAATCCTGACGGCAGTGAGTCTGAGACCAGCGGAAACGGTGTGCGTATCTTCGCAAAATATCTGAAGGACGCAAGCTATGTACAGAAAAAGAATTTCAAATTATATACGGGCAACGGACCGGCGGAGGTAACCTTCCTGAACGAAGACGGAAGCCGTCTGCGGGTGTCCATGGGACGGTTATCCTTCAACAGCGATGATATTCCGGTAACAGGTGAGAGCCGTGAGGTGATCAATGAGGATATGGTATTCGGAAGAACCCTGTATCCGGTTACCTGTGTGTCCATAGGGAATCCGCACTGCGTGATCCCGATGCGTGAGATCTCCAAGCCGCTGGTGTGCAAGATCGGCGACTATGCCGAGATGGCAAGATATTTCCCCAATCGTGTAAATACACAGATCATGAAAGTGATTGACAAGGAACATGTGGCGATCGAGATTTATGAGAGAGGCGCAGGCTATACGCTGGCGTCTGGAACAGGCGCGTGTGCGGCAGCCGGAGTTGCCTATAAGCTTGGGATGACGAATAATAAGGTGATCGTCCATATGCCGGGAGGAGATCTTCAGGTGGAGATTGAGGACGACTGGACTGTCTACATGACCGGAGATGTGTTTTACGTGGCGAAGATCACTCTGAGTAATGAATTTGCGGAGAAGTTAAGGAGCGTCTAGGTGTATCAGATACAAGCCTGCGAAGAAGAGGATAAGAGATATATTGTTGACCGGTTGGTCGCTTACAACCTGACACAGGTTCCTGCAAGGCAGGAAGAGTTGTTTGTTGATCTTAGCAGGAAGGCAGTTGCAGAATCAGGAGAGGTGATTGCAGGGATCATTGCCAGGATGTATTGCTGGAACTGTGCGGATGTGGATGTGCTGTGGGTTGCCGATTGCTGCAGGGGCAATGGGATCGGAAAGAGATTGCTTCGGGAGACGGAAGAGACCGCCAGGGAGAAGGGGGCGTATCTAATCCATCTGGATACGTTTGATTTCCAGGCGAAGGAATTCTATGAAGGGCTGGGCTATGAAGTATTTGGGGTGCTTGACGATTGCCCGCGGGGGCATGAACGGTATTATATGAAGAAAAGATTAGCGTGATGAGACGGATTTCACTTTGTGGTGGGATCCGTTTTTACTATTTGCGGTCAGCAGAATTATTACAAAGGAATAAGGTTACATGGAAGAAAGTAAGTAAAAATATGACTTACAGCACCTGTTTGAAGCATATAAAGCTGAGAGCAGTGATTGTGAAAAGCGTCAAAGGAGATGTTGGATAAGTATGTGAATGGGATATATGTGTATGATGATGGAAAAGTGGAGGTAAAGTGGAAATTTTAATGTACATGTTAAAATGTAATTGGTATAATAACTATAAGAAAATCATTTTGGAGAGTGAGTAATGGAAAATATATCAAAATATAGTTACTCAAGAAAAATTTCTAAAAGTAGAAATCATGGTAATGTTGAAGAAGCCATAACGATAGCTTTGGAGGCAAAAGAAAGATATCCAGAGGAAAATATTTTTGAAAAATTTTTAGGCGACTTATATTTTCAAGAAAATAATTATGAAGCTGCAGGAATGGCATATATTGATTTTTTAATGAAAATCCAGAATAATGTGGAATATGCAAAACATTTTGCACAATTCTTGAAGCGTTATTATGAGACGGGACGAGATATAAGTGGATATTTATTAAAAGTTAGGGAAATATTAGATACAAAAATCCTGAATCAAGATGTAATAGCAACTATATGTGAAATCATATCGCATTATATAGATTTACCGCAACTTTCTCTGTTTGAAAATGATAAAAAATTTCAACAAGCAAGATCATATCTTCGTAAAATTGAAAATACGTTTGAAATTTATATTTTGTTTTATAAAGTATTAGGGATTAAGCATAACATATCGAATAGAAGAATAGATAAGTCTATTGTATCGTCGATGGAGAAGAAAGGAAGATATAGAGAAGCATTAGGACTTATTGTAGCTATACTTGCATATGATCAGGATAAAGTGACAGTGAGGACATTATTTAGAATATGTAGAAAACTGGATGATTATTCGGAAGCAGAAAAATATACAGAAGAACATCCAGATATTAAAACTCAAGGTGAATTTAATATATTATACGAATTAGTGTTTTATTATTCTAAAATAGGGAGCATTGAAGATAGAAATAATGCGTTAAAAAAAATAGAAATATGTGGAAAAAATAGTATACCGATAATGAGAACGTTATATAATTTTTACTTACAATTTGGTATGCTTGATAAAGCAATGAAAATTAAGTCTTTTATTACAGAAAAGCAGAAACTAAGAAAGAAGACTTATAAAGATAGAAATCAGCAGGAAGATGATGCAGCAGAAGCATTGTTGGTGACCATTCAAGAATTATTTGCTGAACTTGAGCATAGTAGAAAATTGATATCAATGAGTGAATTATTAAAAGGTTTTTCCCATGAATTAGGACAACCCATTACAAATATACGTTATGGTGTACAGTTATTTCAGATGAAAATGGATAAGGGAGTAAATACAAATGCAGAATTAAATGTATTACTAGAAAATATATTATCACAAACGTACAGAATAAAAAAAATGCTAGATAGATTTTCACCAATTACTTCTGAGAAAAATGAGGAAACTAATTTTAATGTGGTTGAAGAAATAAATAGTATTTTTGAAGATTTTGCTTCAAGATTAAGTAAAGAAAATATAGAGTGGAAATTGGAGGCGAATGCTAATTTTGTAATATTTGGAGATAATATAAAATTCGATCAAATATTTTATAATTTAATAGGAAACTCCATTTATGCTATAAAGGAAAATGGAGAAAAAGGAATTATTTTGGTTACAATTTCTGAAACGGAAAATGAATATGTGATAACTTTTCAAGATAATGGAACTGGAATTAAGAAAGAGTATTTAGGGAAAATTTTTGAACCTTTTTTCACAACAAAAGAATGTATTAATGATGAAAATGGAGGTGGAGAAGGGCTTGGCTTGTATATAATATGGAATATTGTCAGAATATTTAATGGAAATATCAAAGTGGATAGAGAGTTTAAAAATGGTGCTAAATTTATAATTGCTATATCAAAAAAACAAGAAAAGAGGGAAAAAAATGAATAGAGTATTAATAATAGAAGATGAAATAATGACTGCTGAACCTGTAAAGGGGGCCTTAAAGTTAAATGGAATAAATGCTGATATTGCAGAGGATGGTGTGAAAGGTTTAGAGTTAGTTAAAAAGAGGGATTACGATTTGATTTTGCTAGACTTAAAAATGCCGAAGCTTAGTGGAGAAGATGTATTGAAAGAAATAAGAAAAATTAGACCATATGTGTTTGTGATAATTTATACTAATTTTAGTGAATTTGCAGATATAAAGGCATTAGCAAATATTGGAATAGATGGATATGTGAACAAAGGCCCAGATTCTGATTTACAGGAACTTATAGATAAGATTAAAGAAAAATTAGAACCTTTTTCTATGGATGATATGAAGGCAATAATGGATGATGCAAAATTAAATGAAGAGGAGTAAGCAGCGCAAATGAAGAAATACTTATTAGATACGAATGCTTTCTTCGAATTACTTAGCTATTTGTCTGGAAAAACTGTAAGGAAGGACGGATATGATTTTGCAGACATACGACAAGGAGAATGTTATATTTCTAAGATTACCGAATTGGAGATATTGTCTGTAATTGGAAAATATGGTAGAGGAGTACCTTCACAGTGGCAGACTTGTAGACGACAAATTTCAGAAGAGGGCGAGAAGTGCGGAAAAAGATATTTTTTTGAAGGAACCAGACCATGGAATAAAAAGTTGTGTGCTGCAATGAAAAAATTAGTTAAGGAAATGATAGATGGGAGAAGCTCTATTTTAAAAATAAATGTATTGGAAATAAATGAGGAGATAATTAATAGAGCAGAAGGATTTATGATGCATGCAGCAAGACATAAATTTGGTTCTCAGGATGCATTGATCGCATCAACAGCTATTATTTATTCTACCGAAGAAAATCCAATATATCTAGTTACTTCGGACAAAGCTTTACGAGCGGCTATGAAAGCAGAAGGAATAGGATTTATTGTTCCTGGTCAATTTGAGTGAAATATAAAAGTTGGTTAGAATACATATTATTGTGACGATGATGCAACATCCACTCTGCCTATTTTGTAACAATTATATAACATCCTCTATACATAAATATGCGGTTTTAATCCATTTTCGTGGCAAAAGCCGCATATTTTTTGTAGCGTCATATATATGATAATTCTGGAAAGCACCCATTTCGTATAATAGAGGATTTAGAGAGAAAAAATTTGAACTGAAATGGATACAAAAAGTAAAAAGAAATAAAGATAAGTGTTGAACGGAGACACCATTGGATATGTAGTGGTAGGCTCTATTTTTACCGTTTGCAGCCAAAATATGCATCTTAGGGCCAAAGAGATGATAAATATGGATTTTGTGGTATACTTAATTATGTATACCCATTCAGAATCAGTATTTGGCTTGGGATAGTTGGGGTCTAATGAGGAGAAGGTCTATGATAGATATTGCAATTCTAGATGATGAAGAAGCAATTTTAAAAGATATCAGAATATGTGTCGAGAAGGAAGTGTCAACGACAGATAAGGTGAATCTCTTCACCTATACGAGTGCGAATGAATTTCTTAAGGAGACAGAATCGGGACATGAATTTGATATTCTGATATCAGATATCTTAATGCCTGAGATGAATGGGCTTGATATGGGAAGGAGGCTGAGAGCACAGGGAATCCGAACATATTTGATCTACCTGACATCTTATACGGAATACGCTATTGACAGTTATCGGGTAGAAGCATATCAATACATACTTAAGGACGAGATGGAGAGAAGGCTTCCGCGTATCTTAAGGAGACTGATTAATCTTGTAAAGAAAGAGAAACTTCAATTCAGGCTGATTGGTACGCCGACGAGCAAGGTGGCGGTCTATTACAAGGATATCATATACATCGAGAAAGAAAACAGACACAAATACATACAGTATATAACTGTAGATGGTATCTATAGAGAACGGATCACGCTGGCACGATTAATTAAAGAACTTGACAGCGAGGCATTTATCATGGTAGAACGCAGCTGTATTATCAATATCAATCATATTGTCAGTATGCAGAAAACGATCCTGATGGACAATGACAAGGAGATTACTGTCAGCAGAAATTATTTCAAAGAGGTGAGAGAGCGTATCCATCTATATAAGGGGAAATTATAGTGGGTGTAGGAATTATGCTGATACTAATATCGACTTTTGAGATTTGGCTTTTGTATCAGTTGTTGTTTGGGACTGTTTTGGATAAAGAATATCTTCTGAAAAGAGAATGGGGTATTATATGGGGAAATATTGCCGTGATGGGAGTGCTCTTGGGGATTAATCGTGGTATATTATTTTTTTCACAAGGTATATTTGTTATAAGTGTCGTCTCTACCTGTATCTGTATATTTTTTATAAAAAAGCAACATAAAAAAATGGTAGTTATTATCATTATCTTATATTATACTGTAACAGCTTTAGTGGATTTTTTATTTGCTTTTGCGAGTATGATGGTTTTAAGGCAGGAATTTGATAGAGAGGTTTATACTCATGCTAATTCATGGACAGAATGTGTAATTTTTTGTTGTTCAAGATTTTTCATGGTAATTTTTATACATATGATTGCAAAAAGAAAATATGATGAATTAGATATTTATGAGTTCCATAATATCCTATCAGTCATTACTATTGTTATGTGTGTGATATTGCGGCGATATCAAATATCAATCGTAGGGATGATATATGAAAATAGGGAGGACGAAGCAGGAGTTATAGGAATATCCCTTGTGTGTATCTTATTACTCATTTCGTTTATAAGTGGATTGTATCTGAAAGATAAGATCCTTAAAAAGGAAAAAGAATTTCTGATTATGCGTGATGAGATGGTGACGCAGCGCTTTCATGAGCTAGAAAGTGTAATGGAGCAGAACCGACAATTGTCGCATGACTTAAAGAATCATTTTATCATTTTGAAAGGGTATGGAAAAGAGGGGAACTGTGAAGGTATCTGTAACTATATAGATGGGGTGGAAAAGGAATATTTCTCAGTGAAAGTCTGTTCCTGGATCGGCAATTCGGTTGCAGATATGCTGATTGAACAAAAGAGAGTCCAGGCAGAAAAGGAAAGGATTGCATTTGATATAGAAATTGTCCCGATTGAAGAATGGTTGTTTACGGATAATGATACTTGCTCGCTGTTAGGCAATCTTTTGGACAATGCGATTGATGCGTGCAAAAGGATAGAGCAGAATGATAAGTGGATATTATTACAGATTGAGATACAGAAAAATTTTTTGTTTATAAAGATCAGTAATTCTATTGATGAGATGCCGGTTATGAAAAAGGGAATTCCGGTGTCTACGAAACAGAATAAGAAGAGACATGGATATGGATTGAAAAGTGTGGAACGAATTGTAAATAAATATAATGGTGTTATTACTTTCCGGATTGAACAAAATATCTTTGAGGTTGATATTTCTTTCTAAGAGAAGTATTAGATTAATGGGAAGGAGTTATATGATTTGGAGCAGAATTCTAATTTCATTTACGCAGGTGATTTAACTCAAGAGCTTGAAGTAATCGAACAGTTGATTTCTAGTGATGAAACAGTAGAAAATCAGTATACATATACTTTAAGATGTGATGCGATTTTAACTATAAAATGTTGTTAATTAATTAGTTTTTCTTAAAAGAGATATTATTTCATGAAAGAGAAAAGTATATACTTATCTGAACGAAATTATTTAGAAATAAAGGAAACTGTTAATGTTCAAAAATATACTTACTGGAAAAAACTGCTGGGACAAAATATAGTTGAATTACTTTTGCACAATTATAGAAATTTTAATTGTTATTTAAAGGATGAACCCTATAAAAGCAGTACAACAAGAACAGATGATTTTATCAAATTTATAGAGAATTACCGGGAGGACGAGGCATATTCTGCTCAAGACGACGTGAAAAATAATTTGTTTTTCACCGGGTTTTACAAAGGTATAATTGGTTATGGATATCATTTGCTGCGATCAAAAATTCAAGAAGATAAGATTTCTCAAAGTGTATTTATAGATTTTGAGGAGCAATTGGTGATGCGCCTGCAAGACATTTCTATCCGAACTTTGATCGTTGAGATGCATGATCATGACAGCGCCGGGCATCTGGAGGGAGAGAACGCAAGAGAAAAATATGAGCATTTCTGTAAAGAGATCGTTGCGAAAGGGGACTTCGTACGGCGAATATTTGAACACTATCCTGTCTTGTGCCGTTGTATAGAGGAAGTCGTTCAGAATACGGCGGAATTCTATACGGACATTATGAATTGGTTTCGGACGGATAAGCAGGCGATACAACAGAGATTGTGCAATGGGAGATCGGTAGATCATATCCAGGGAATAAAAGGCGGTTTTTCAGATGTACATAATAAGGGAAAGTATGTTGTAAGAGTTCTTCTGGATAATGGGATGGAGATTCTATGTAAGCCGCGTTCCATGGAAACAGAAAAGAAATATTCTGAAATGCTGCAATGGCTGTCCAAAGAGACACAGATCGATCAATATGAATACGCAATCTTGTCCTATTCAGATCATAGCTGGTGCGCGATTGTTGAATATGCGTCCTGTGATTCTAAGGAAGAATTGGAATGTTATTATGAACGATTAGGTGTACAATTGTTCCTGACATATTTATTGGGAACCAAGGATATGCATTGCGAGAATATTGTTGCATCAGGTGAATATCCTGTGCTGATCGACCTGGAGACCTTAACGAACATCAGATATAATCAGAACCGGACTACTGCGGATGAAGAGATCTGTTACCAACTGTCACAATCAGTAATGTACACGGGGATGCTGCCCTTCTATCATTGGAATCGGGATGGCAGAGGAGTTGACAGCAGTATGATAAGCGGGATAGAAGGGCAGCGTTACCCATTCAAGGTTCCGGTAGTTGTCCAGGGCGGGACTTCTGATATGAGGATTGAATACCGGCATCCAGAATCTTCGAGAAATCAGAATCTTGCGACCATCAAGGGAGAGTTTCAAGAACCGTTACTGTATGCAGGGAATCTGAAGAGTGGATTCCGGTCTGCTTACTGTGCGGTTATGAGAAAAAAAGAGGAGTTCTGCAATATATTGCGGAACTTAGAAGGATTATCCGGCCGTTATCTGATCGCGGATACGCAGCGTTACAGTATGATTCTGTCAAGTTCCTATCATCCAAGTCTGTTAAGGGACGGCGCAGAGCGTGAGATATTCCTCTATTCTATGTGGAAGGGGAGAAAAGAGCATGAGAAAGAGATTGTAGACAGTGAGATATCCTCTTTGCGGGATGGTGATATTCCATATTTTTATTATGCTATGAATTCCAAAGATCTGAGAGATGGCCGCGGACGGACAGTCAGAGAATATTTTACATGCAGGCCGATAGAACTGCTGTATCAGAAGCTTAAGAGACTTAGTGGTGCGGATATGGAGAAGCAGTGTGAATATATTGATCTGGCAATGGAGTTGATGCCGGGAAAGTCAGATCGATACTTGAACCGCATATACCGGTCGGAGAAAGAGTATTTCTTGAAGCTGAATGTCGACAGAAAGAGAGATCTTACAATACTGGAAAAGAATATTACCAAACTAACAGAACGTCTGCTCCAGTATGCGGTGTGGAATCAGGAGCACAGTGAAGTGAGCTGGTATACCGTCCAATTGTCTGATGATAACAGGAACAACTGGACGATACGCCCGATGAATGTTTACCTTTATGACGGATTATCTGGAATGCTTGTATTGATGTATTGCCTGGTAAAATATTCTAACAGACAGGGGATTGCCGATATGTATGATACTTTAAGGCGGAGGCTGTTCCGGTATACGGATGCGGGAATATCTTCGCCGGATAAGCTACAGTCCAGAAATACAGGAGCGTATGAAGGCGAAGGTTCGATCTTGTATGCATATCTGCTGTTATATCAGGCGGGGAAAGAAGAAATCTATCTGGAGTATGCGAAGAAACATGCGCGTATAGTGTCGCAGTTGATTGAAGAAGACACACGATATGATCTTCTGACGGGAAATGCCGGGGCGGCGCATGTATTACTAATGTTGTATGAGATTGCACCGGATGAGGAATATCTGGATATGGCAGAAAGAGCAATGAGTGTACTGGAAAGAGCAGCAAAAAAGCAGCAGAAGGGAATCGGATGGGTCACGGAGAAAGGAACAGCGCCTATGGCGGGAGCAGCGCACGGGAACAGCGGGATACTGATGCCGATGATTCATCTGTGGGCGTTGACTTCCAATGATAAATATGAACAACTGGCAGAGAAAGCATGGGAATATGAGGAATCTCTGTACTGCCGTGAGATCAATAACTGGATCGATGTACGTGAAGGAGAACAGCGAGCGGATGAGATCGGACCGGCGGCGTGGTGCCATGGAGCACCGGGAATCTTATATTCAAGAATGGAGTGTTATAAGTATACGGATAATCCCAAATGGAAGATGCGTATAGAGACCGATATGCAAAGGGCATATCGGAAGCTTAAGGAATGTTGGAGACGAGACAGTTGGTGCCTGTGCCACGGGATATGCGGGAATCTCTGGATAATGGAGAAAGCTTCCGAGGTGCTGGGAGAAGGCGATATCATGTACCATCGATATTTTCAAAGGGAAGAGGTGCGATTGTTGCCGCAGGAGAAAGTGAATCCGGGGCTTCTTAATGGATATGGCGGGGTGTTACTTTGTCTGATTAATGCTGATTAGTGCCAAAAAATGCGCCTTAGTGCCAAAGGGTAGAAATATAAAAAATAATGTGTATAATTTAGGAAACATAAGATATCTTATAAATTTATAATACAAGGAGAATGAAGAGTGAAAAAGTGTAAAAGTATAATTGTATTATTAAGTATCTGTTTCCTGATATTTGGAAATGGGTATATTGCTCAAGCTACAGAAAGCATTATTCCTGAAAATGAAGCAATGGGTAATGATGCTGCTACTGTGGAAGATATATCTGAATCATCACAGGAAGAAACGGTAATCGATGATGAAAGTAGAATAGAAACAGATGTAGCGGACGAAGAGGTATCAGAAGACGAGACAGCAACGGCAGAGGGCGAGACTTCTGCGGATGTATTGGGAGACCATTATCTTTCGTATGCGGATACTTGTATTTCAGCGGATGATACGAAAACATATTCCTTTACGATAGATTTTTCTACCACTCCGGAGGTTAAGGCAGCGATAGTAAGAACTGGTGACGGCAATGTGAAAGCGTCAATAAAAGATGAGAATGGTAATCAGGTAAAGAGCTTTTATTGCAACGCAAAAGATGAGAAGACTGTTATCACTCCGAGACAATGGGGAACCTTAAATAAGCCAGAAGGAGCCTCAGATGTATGTACATTTACAGCAGTAGTTTCCACAGATACTAACAGCAGCTTCTGCTTTTCTGTAGGAAGTAATAATGATCTGCCGAGTATGTTAAGCGGTGAAGATAAAAAGACGCCTATTGATAAGTATGGCGGATTTGAACAGGCTGGATATACGAATTGCGCAATGGTAAAGAACTATATTCCTGCTGAAAATCTTGCAGATTATTATACTTATGTTGGTACTGATCGAAATATAATAGAGATGTATAGTATGGGTAGTACGGGTGACGACAATATGGCGTTTGAAGTAATTGAGACCGATACTAATACAAGTATTTTCCGGTCAGCTAAGAGAGATTCAACTGTAGAAAAGATCAGCGACACGATTAATGGATATCACGTTAGATATGACGGGAAAGATATTGTCAGCGGAACAGAGTATATTATCAAGGTATACTCAAGAAATGGAGTTTCTTTTGCAAAGAATTATAGCTTATATGCCGGAAATCCTATGTTTAAACCAGGATATAAGAGCAGTGTCTCAGCGACGAGCTATGGAACGATCACGACGACGAGAGACGAATTATTTACATTTAACGTAACTGGTGTACCACGCGATGCCTATGCTACAAGGATATATTTTTCGCCGGGAAAGACTATGTACCGAGGCGCGTATAGAGTAGTTGCTACCAACGGGAAGACGTATTATGCGAAGGAAGCGGGTAATGGAATCTATAAAGATTATATAGATATCCCGTTTGACGCTATAAACTATGATGGCGGAGGAAATGCTTCTGTAAACGGAACTTGGAAGATATGGCTGCGTTCACCAGGCGGAAGCTACTCGATAAAACCGAAGATCAGCGTAGAATATAAATACATGAGTGGTGTGGAGGATATCTATTAAAGATGATTGGAAATGTTCAAAATACATCTTATAAGCAGACGATTTCAAATGCCGGAAATAATGTACAGATTAAGGAGGCAGCAAGCGGTGCGACACCGCTCGCTGCCGGCAATAGGCAGGATTCTGTTCATATATCTGATAACTTGTCGTGGATAGAGAAGCTTAAACTATGTAAAAACCGTGTACATGCATATGAATCACTTTCAGGGGATAGAAGCTCCGTTCAGAGAGTTGAGGATTTATTTGATGGAGTTTATTCAGGAAATAAGTCCATTGAGGATGTGATAGCTGAATTTGACAGCTTAGTTGGAAAGATTCATGAATTTGACTGCGAGATGGGTGTTGCGGTGAAAGATGATGCAGAATATTATGGTAAAGTAGTCTCTTCGGTATATCAGCACTTTAAGTTGTATTTGGTACGGCAAGCCTTTGGCGCAAATCATGATGAAGGTAAGCAGATAGCGGATCAGTATGGAATGCCCGGCAACCGGAATTTTGTATATTATAATTCCGATTACTATTATAAATCCGAGGAAATAGACGATCTTCTAACGCAGCATGCGTCTGATATGTTGAAGGACGCAGGGACGAAAGCTCCGTTGGATACAAAGATGGCAGGTTCGATATATGAGAGTTTCAATGCATATATGAAGCATTGGACATTGTATGAGTGCAGGCAGGGAGATATTATTGATGTGGATATGAAGCCGCCAAGAGGTTTCGTATTTCTCTATAAGGAGAGCCGGTATACGCAGGAAGAAGTCGATGCGATGGGAGGACAATTGGTAGACCGTAACAGTACATCGTTCGATGGCCTGCTGAGGATTACATATGGGAACCGAAGTGCAGAAGGGAATGTCAATCTAAGGTATGAAATGAGTGAGGCGAAAGGCTTTAATCTGTACGAACTTCTGAATACGATCACGGATGATAAGTGGGAAGATGATCTCCTTGAGCAGTTTTTGAAGAATATTAATATTCACAGAGCGTGTTACACCGGCGTATATCTCCAGGAAGCGAGTGCTTTAAGATATATGTATCATTCTCAATAAAGAATAGAATATATAGTACGGAGGCTATGTTACAATGAGTATAACGATAGGAAACATGCAGAGATATTCACCGATACCACGTACCTTTGCTGTTCAGAATAAAAGTAGTGTTTTTAGCGAGATAATAGCACCATCTGGTTCAACTGTAAGTGTTATGCGTACGTTTGATGCAGCGTCTTTATTAAAGAATAAAGAAGGCTCTATTGCTTTAGGCGGCAATGCCGTAATGGATTATGCTATGTGGTACGCAGATGGTTCTACAGAAGAAAATCCAGTGATATTTGCAAGAACGATAGACGCGAATGGCAGAGAAATGGAACAGACGTTTTCTTTGAACGATATTGATCCGCATAATGCTACCTATTTAGAAATGTTGGCATTACAGGTCCATTATAAGCCGGATGAAGAGATTTGCCACTTTTCGCAGGGAAGCTATTTGGGTCCTACAGATCGGATGGATTTCGTTGATGGATATAAGCAGTTGATTTCAAAGCATCTGATCAATCATTTTTATGATGATGCATCACGGTGTCAGAAAATGCTTGATTTTTATATGGATATATTTGAGAAGAACAGATCGAAGGACAGAGATAAAGAATGGCAATTGAAAGCATTAACGGCGTCAATCTATACACGGTCACTGCAAATGATGTGAAGTGTAAATCATCATATTAGGCAGAGAAGAGTCATTCCTGGTCAGAAGGAGAGAAACGGGAAACGATCTCAGAGACAGAAAAAGAATTCCGTGGAATTTAGGTTTTTAAGTCTTAGCTCCACGGGATTCTCTTTTCTCATTGCCTTTTTCCCAATAAACATGCGCGTCAATTATCCAGGATTTCCCTCTTCCATGTCTCAATCTGTGAAATTAACTCTTCCATATTAATTTTTGAAAAATCTGTTGTGTCAACTTTGATTTGCCTGCCGCCAACGCAAAAGGCATCAAATCCCCTCTTATCTATTCCGCAAACAAAGTTTTCATAAGAAATAGTTTTTGTTTTTAGAGTATTCGGACTATTCTCTTCCTTTTCTGGATAACAGTCATTCACTATATGTCCTCTGTGCCTGTCAGGGCTGTTTTCCCGTTTCAGAAAACGCTGGTAAATAACTTTGTAATCACCTGTTAAGGTAATGGTCAATGAGGAATATTGATATTTTTCTAAAAGGTTTTTGATTCCATGTTCTGACGAATATTCAAAATTATTCTCCAAGATAAAAGGTTGTTCTGTTTCCATAAGCTGACCTGCGACATAATACATGATTTCCATACTGGCAATTCCAAGTTTTACTTTTTCTGCTCTCGACTGAAAACCAACATTGTCAAACAGCAATTCTTTTATAGTATCCTTTGAAATAACAGGAAGTTTCATCCTTTCTGACATGGCTTTTGCCATAGTGCTTTTTCCTGTTGCCGGAATACCTGTCACTAATATACAATACATTTCTCATAACTCCTTCAAATTAACAGTTTCTATAGCAACTTCACGTGTTTTAACTTGTTTATATTTGATTATGCTTGTTTATTTCGGAATTTGCAAGCGTTTTATCGCGGTCTGTATATAATAATAGTGTGAAATGGAGGATCAGAAGGGTTAAAATAAAAAAGGATATGATAAGTCAGAGGAAATAGATGAACTTCTAGTTCAGCATGCATCTGGTATGCTGAAGGATGCCGGAACTTACATAGATATTTGACTTTAGAAGTCAAAAACATAGTATTCGCGGACAATATGATGCGGTACGATATGCTGTCTGTTATAATCTATGGTATGCAGTGTAATACGTGGTTTTATATAAATATAAAGGAGTATGGAATGAAGAGATACAATAGTATGGAGGTAGAGGTTATCAAATTGGGGCTTTTTAATATAGAAGACCTTGGGTTGTCAAGCAAAGAAGTATTAGAGCAGAGTGTTATCTGGCTCAGAGAGAAGTATGAGACAACAGGTGATGCAAGGTATCTGGACAAAGCAGTATGGCATATCTATGCTTACCTGGAGATGGGCTATCCTTACGAGAGCGTGAGGGCAAAATTCCAAGCTGTATTAGAGGCACTTGGGGAGAAAGAGGAAGATGTGTTCCCCAAACGAAGCTGGGGAAGTAAGAAGGTACCTTTGAAGAAGATGCGGATCAATCAGTTATTGGGAAAATGGAACCGAGGCTTACAGTCGATGAAGATATCTGACGCGGTGGAGGATATCATGGAAAAAGCATTGAACAAACAGATTGGAGAATATACATATCACTGCGGAAAAGTGATAAAGCAGGACGGGGAAAATACTTTATGGGAGAATACCTGTAAGCTATATGTCCGGGAAGAGGAAGTTGTGTTTCACAATGTAAACAAAGGAAAATATTATATTCTTGGGGAATGAAAATGCGGCTTCGGATATTTTTCAGGGTCAAAAGAGGTGTTTTGAGGACAAATAGATGAAATTAATTCGATTTGTGGTATCATATGAAGTATGTGAGGCAAAATAGGATCTGACAGGGGAGAAGACAGGTGATGAATATTGCACTTATAGATGATGAGGCTGCAATTTTAGAAAATGTCAGAAAGTGTGTTGAGAATGAGATCGTGCCGCAGGATGAAGTGAACCTCTCTACTTATACACGGGCGGAGGATTTTCTTCAGGAAATGGAACAGGGATATGAGTTTGATATCTTGGTTTCGGATATTGATATGCCGGACATGGGCGGCCTGGAATTAGGGAGACGAATACACGAAGAGGGCGGCGGCCCATATCTGGTATTCCTGACGGCATATCTTGAGTATGCGGCAGAGAGTTATATCATAGAAGCATATCAATATATTCTCAAGGATGATATGGAAAAGAGACTGCCGTCTATTCTGAGACAGTTGATTGACCGGGTGAAGAAGGAGAAGAAGCAGTTCAGGATGATCGGTACGCCTACAAGCAAGGTACGGGTATATTATAAGGATATCATATATATAGAAAAGGAAAAGGGAGCAAAATATATTTGCTATATAACCGCACACGGCGCTTATAAAGAAAGGATTTCCTTAAAAAAACTGAGCGAAGAACTCGTAAGCGAAGAATTTATTTTAATTGAACGAGGACATATTATAAATGTTTCGCACATTGCCAGTATGAAGGATGGTATGGTCCAGATGGATAATGGGGCAAGGATCTTCGTCAATAGAATCAGCTTCAAAAAAATAAAAGAGCAGATCAGTCTGTACAGGGGGAATCTGTAATGGGTATTAAGGCTCTTCTTATAGGGATTGCTGTTTTTGAAAGCGGAATGTTGTATTGGCTGTTGTGTGGAACAGTATTAGAGAAAGAATATTTTCGAAAAAAAGATTGGGTAATTCTATATGTAAGTATTGTCGGAAATGGTATAAATATAGGAGGAAATCGCAGTCTGATCTTTTTTTCGAGTACTGCATTTATTATAGGTGTTGTTACCACATGTATATGTGTGATATTGATAAATGGGCGGTATAGATTTTTAAGAATTATCATAACTATTTTGTATCATACCATTGTAGCGCTGGCGGATTTTTTCGCAGCTTTTATGAGTATGATAGTAATAAGACATGATTTTAAAAATGCGGTCTATTTATTTGCGAATTCAACAATGGAATGTATACTCTTTTTATGTGTTAGGCTTATCGTTGCGTGCTGTGTATATCAGATCGTCAGACAGAAATTTGATAAAGCATATATACGTGAATTTCAGAGTATATTGCTGATCATTATGATAATGCTGTGCCTGATATTAAGGTTCTATCAATTTGTAATTGTAAGAATGATGTGTGAAGGAAAGGAGCAGGAAGGCGGGATAGCGGGGCTTTCTCTTTTGGTAGTTGTATTTGTCATTCTTTTTTCAGGAATGGTGTACTTGAAGAATAAGACGCTTGAAAAGGAGAAGGAACTGCTGATTATGCGTGATGCCATGGTGACGCAAAGATATGAAGAATTAGAAACAGTTATGGAAAAGAACCGGCAGTTATCCCATGATCTGAAGCATCATATGTTAGTCTTAAAGAATTATAAGATAGAAGGAAATTATGAAGGGATAGATGATTATATAGAAGAAATAGAACAGGAGTTTTTTAATGTAGAGAGAAAGGTCTGGACAGGAAACCAGATTGCGGACATGCTGCTGGAGCAGAAGAGAATCCTGGCAGAACAGGAGGAAATAGCATTTACGATCCAGGCAGTACCTATTGTAAAATGGTTATTTAATGATTGTGAAACGTGTTCCCTGTTAGGCAATGTGTTGGATAATGCCATTGAAGCGTGTAAAAGAATGGAGATGAGTGCGGATAGGTGGATATCCATAAAAATAGAGAATCAAAAACAGCTATTATTTATAAAAATAGAAAATTCTGTTTGTGAAGCGCCGGTTATGAAGGATGGAAGACCTGTGTCTGTGAAACAGAATAAAATGAGGCACGGGTATGGGCTGAAAAGTGTGGAACGAATTGTAAATAAATATGAGGGAATGATCATGTACCAAAGTAAGGATCAGGTTTTTCAAGTTAAGCTTTTGTTTTAGGTTTTGACAGTCAAAAATGCATTTTTACGGACAATGGGTTGACGTGTAAAAAAAGAGAAAATATTATATAGATACAATTTTTAATTTTAAGGAGGAAGATTTGGAATGATAGATACTTTGTATAGAAATCATTCTCCGTCAACAGATCGGTCAAGATACCAGACGCCGAGTAGAAACTGGAAAGACAGTTCGGGTGATGTATTCAAAACCAGAATATCTGGTAATGCGGTTTACATTGAACAAACCTCTGTTGGAAAAGGAATCAGTTGGGACGATTTGGAGAAAATACCAGGTAAATATGCTTTAAAAGATGGTAACTCAATTACTGTTTATTATAGTACGGGCAATTGTGGGTATAAGTTTTTCCATGCCGCGGAGTCTACGGACGACTATCCTGTTCTGGTTGCAAAAGGTGTAGATGAGCATGGAAAGTATTTTGAAGAAAAGATCAACGTGAAGCAAATTAATCCATATAATACAAGCACCCTTGAATTACAGGCATTGGCACACTTCAAGCCGGGAGATAGAACGATAGGAAATCCATACGATTGTATGCAAGGACAGGAAAAGGGACTTCAGGAAAGATTTAATTTTGTTTCCGGAGCTCAGACATTGATCAATGCATGGAGGAGAATCGGTCATGCAGGGCAGGCTGCCCAATGGAGTGATGAGCTTAATTTCCTGCTCAATTATACGGAGAATACTGCCGGCCCAGACAGTAATGACAACAAATATCTGTTAAATGTATCTTTTTTTGAGGGTATTTCTGAGGAATCCAGGAAAAATATGGAATTATACTGCAATGCTGCAAGAGAGAGACTGGCTGCAAATATAGCAAAGAAATGTGAGGGTGATTTTATGGAAGTAGGTTTTTATACAAATAATCGTGTAAATACATATAATAATAAGACTGCAAAAAGCAAAAACACATATAATGGATTGGACATTTTGGGGCCATCGGCGCCGAATGATGTGAAAGATGCCTGGAATAAAGCGGAGAAAGCAAGCGGTATAAATGGGTATGGAATGGATTCAGGAGGGAAGCTTACTTGTTTAACGAAGTTGTTTGCCATGTCAATGGAGAGCGCTTATAATGGCGGAGGACGCGATATCTTAGGCAATACTGCGTATTCGGCAAAAACAGCGGTTCAAAAGGCGCTTAGCAGGATGGGGATACCTCAGAATAATGAGGAAAAAAAGGAAAAGTTTTTTTATGAATCATTTTTGCGTTTCTTAAACTAACATAAATATGTCAAATTCATGCTGGAGAGGAAGTAAAATGGCAATTGAAAGCATTAACGGAATCAATGTATACACGGTCACTGCAAATGATGTGAAGTGCAAACCATCATATTTTGCAGAGAAGAGCCAGTCCTGGGTGGAAGGTGAGAAGCAGAATACAGTTTCAGAGACGGAGCTTAAGCAATTAAAAGAAAAATACAATTCATCAGATATGTCAAATGAGAAGAATGTTGATTTCTTAGGTGAGCTGGTGAAGCTGGGCGTACTCTCTAAAACTACAGCACGATATATATACTGTGGGTTTGCACCGATAGATATCAGATCTGAGAATGTGGGAAGTCCGCAGGGAACCCTGCAGAAGGATTCGGGTGATGTGAGCATGACGCCAGGTACAGGATGGACTACTTCATCACGCGGATATGATTATTATGAAGCGTTATTTGAACAGGTTAAGAGTGTGACCACAGCAGATCAAAAGGAGTCGCTGTATCTTAAGGATTATTCGAATTATTTGAGGATTTTAGGGCAGCTAAGAGACTGAACTTAGCCCCTGATTTATATTAATACAATGATGTACTAGACTAGAGAGAATTCCATGGAACCCCAGGTCTTTAAGAGTTGGAGGTTCTGTGGGATTCTTTTTTCACGTCTCTGTGATTTCGTTTTTGTTTTCCGGGAGGCAAGGGCGATATTGCCCCGCAACGGTCAGGCTTATGGGGAGATTACAGGTGAAATTCAAGAACAGTGATGGTATAATAAGGATATCTGTCAGAGAGTGATATTTGCACGATAAATGCGCCAAAGAAGAGGGAGAAGGTGACAGCAAAATGGGAAGATGGGAGCAGTGTGATGCAGTGATGGAATATCTTCGGGACTTAAATCTTTTATCAATTACTCTTCGGATTATTTTGTCCGTTCTTATCGGCGGTATACTTGGGATAGAGCGGGGGACCAAGAACCGTCCGGCGGGGCTTCGGACGTATATTCTGGTATGTCTGGGGTCGGCTCTGGTGATGATGACCAATCAATATGTATGTACCGCATATCAGACCGGAGATCCGGTACGGCTGGGAGCGCAGGTGATCAGCGGGATCGGTTTCCTGGGGGCAGGAACGATCGTGTTGACCGGAAGGAATAAGATTATGGGAATTACGACGGCGGCAGGTCTGTGGGCTGCCGCATGCTGCGGACTGGCGATCGGGATCGGTTTTTACGAGGGCGCCGTTTTGGGCGGACTGGCAATCGTATTTACGGTGTCAGGGCTTCTTAAGGTTGATATCTGGATCAGGAGGAAGTCAAGATATCTGGATCTGTATATTGAGTATAATGTTGAAAACGGCGCTTTCAGCGGGCTGCTGCGGTATGCCAGGGAGCATCAGCTGGAGGTGAGCAATATCCGGGTGAATAAAGGCTTCTTCGGATATGAAAGGGATGGGAAGCCGGGAACGCTCAGTTATACGGTGACGGTTTCCAGCCAGATTCATCGCACACATGCGGAGATCATAGAGGTTCTGGCACATGAAAAAGGAGTGCAGTTTATAGAAGAGCTGTAATAGAATAGAATGTCCTTTGGCAGGCAAAGAAGGAAAAAGAAATGTATAGGATAGCTGTATGTGAAGATGAAAAATATATATTAGAAGAATTACATCAAAAAGTAGAAACATATATAAAACAGAAGCAATTGATCGCAGATGTGAAAACATATATGTCCGGCGAAGATTTGCTAAAAGAAAAGGATACCTATGATATTGTTCTTTTGGATATGATGCTCCCGGGAATCAGCGGGATTGAGGTTGCAAAACAGCTCTATCGAAAAAGCCGTATCATTTTTATTACTTTTTATGAGAAGTATGCTTTGGATGCATTTGAGGTGGATGCTGTACATTATTTGATAAAACCTGTCTCAGATGAACGTCTTTATTTGGCGCTGGATAGGGCAATAGGCCGCTTGGAACAAATAGATCATAAGATGCTGACGCTTGTGAAGGCAGGAAAAACGAGGATAATTGATATACATGATATCTTATATTGTGAGGTATTTAACCATCAAGTGATCATCCATACGATGCAAGACGCTTACGATTACCCGGGATCATTGGATATGTTGGAGAATGAATTGGACGGGGGTTTCTTCCGCTGTCATAGAAGCTATATTATAAATATGAAGTATGTTATAGGGCGGGAAGAAGGGACGGCAATCATCTCGAGAGGAGATAGAATATTAGTTTCAAGGCGTAAACAAACAGAGTTTATGCAAAGACTCTTGAAATTATTAAAAAAGGAAATCATATAATGGATTATTTGCAAATTGTTTCCGTTGGATTTTATATTTGGTGGTTATTTATTAATGGTTGGCTTTATACCGCGGAATTTAGTTTTATACAAAGTTTTACCGGGATACAGGGTAAAAAGTATATGATACCATATGTTTTGTTAAGTGATACGATTACATTTTTAATGATGTACTGCAATAGTGCAGGAGTATCCAGATTGATTCTGCATACGGGACTTATCGTCTGCTTTTGCAGGTTTTTGTTAAATCTGAAGTGGATAGCTGCAATTGCTCCAACAATGATTGTTTTGACACTTTCAACTTTTATGGAGGGATTCCAGACAATTTCTATGCGCTGGCTGGTAAAGCAGAATGTTGGAGAGTGCATAGGAATCGTAATACAGATGCTTGTGTCAGGAACGCTGGCCATATTATTAGTTATAACATTGCAATTTGTTGCTAAAAAGTATGCCTATACAGGACAGCAAAAAATATCATCTTATCTATACGCACTGCTCCTGCCGTGTGTATTTATTGTGTGGGTAGTCCGCAGCGGGCTTGGACTGGATATGCGGATGAATCAGTCTTTTAAGGATCAGTCTGATCTTTGGGCTTTGATATGGATTTTGGGAGCATGTGCTATTTTTTTCATTATTTTGAAATTAGTTAGTAAGATTATCACGTTATCCAAAGAAGAGACAGAACAAAAAAGGCTGCAGGATCAAATAAAGAGGCAGTATATATATCTGGAAGAAGCAAAAAAAAGAAATGAACAGTATCGTATGTTTCAGCATGACATTAATAATCATTTCTTGGTTTTGTCTGGATTGATTCGTGAAAAAAATTATAATAAAGCTAAAGAGTATTTTGATAAATTGCATAAGACATCTGATAAATTGCTTATTGGTATTGAGTCAGGAAATCCAGTTATAGATATTCTTTTGAATGAAAAAGTCAATTTCGCAAAATTAAATGGTATAGAGGTGAAACATGATATTAAGAATTTAGCAGACTGCTCTGTGGAAGATATGGATTTGTGTATTATTTTGGCAAATGCAATTGACAATGCGATACAAGCCTGTATAAAAGAAAAGAATGTTCATCCTGAAATAGTAATCGCTGTGCGTAGACGGCATCATTTTTTAATTGCAGAAGTAACGAATACAATGCTTCCAGAGAATTATACATTCGAGTATGGAACTGGTTTGGAAAACATTAAACACATTGTTGAAAAATATGAAGGAACAATGGAAATAGAAACAAGTGAAAATTGCTTCAGACTGTCAATATTATTGTGTTTGCTGCCGTTTGCGAACATGGAATGACCGTTTACGAAATGGGTCTTGTAAAAATAAGATTAAATCCGATATGCTAAGTAAGAGCTAAAATAAACGAATATGGAGGCAGACAACAATGATCAATAATATAAGACCCAATTATATCAATCCATTGACGATGGTGAAAAATAACAAGCAAGCGAAACCTTTAGGTTTAGAAAGTATGAATAAAGCAAGGGAGAAGAGGCAAAAAGCTTTGGAGGCTGAAAAACAGTCAATACAAAATTCATTATTGTTAATGAAAGGAACCTCTGGTAATGGAGAGACGCCGGAAGAGAATATAAAACTATTGGAAAAGAAATTAGATGAAATCACCGCTGAGATTAAGACTACCAGACAGGAAGCAATAAAGAATGTGCCGATAAATGAAAAACAGGCGGAAGAAAAAGCTATCATTCATGGAGATTTTGACACATTTAGACAAAAACAATGTGAGGAACCTCTGGGATGTTACAGAGTTGTAAATGATAATGATAAAGGATATAAAATAGAATATGATGAACTTGATGGAAGAAGTCAGGAAGGATACTAAATGAAGGTTTATGGGAATTATAATAATATCTTTGCAAAGTTGAACCAAGGATGTAATGGCCATCAGAATGGAAATAATAAAAACTCAAATATCATGGGGAAATTACATGAGTTAACGCTGTTTATGAATCCGGTTTCAAAAGATAAGGTTCATATTTCGCAAGAGGGTCTTGAGTATATAAAAGGAAATTTACATTATATACCAATGCCGCAAGAAGAGCAGGAAGTGTACGATTACATTCAGTCTCATCTTAATGTCAATACACTAACGACATGCGACAGTACAGAGATTATATCTAAAGATTTGCGGAAGATGTATAATGATTTACAATCAAAAGAAGCGGATTTTTTAGATATTAACGGTCATGTCGGGAATTTGATGAAAGCATATACACATATGTATAATAAGATTGTAGATGGATATAATGACGGCACCAGGGAAGTATGGATAAAAGATAACAGCACAGGTGATGACTTTAACGGGATTGAATTTATGAGTAATGGAAGAATAGAACGCTATAGAAAACTCACGATGGAAGAAGAACTTGCTGCATTAGACCAGGCTTTTGAAAAGTATGCGAAGGATATTGAAGATGGTGTGAATTATGCGATTATGATTGACAGAGTATCTCCAAGCGTACTAAAAACGATGGAAGAGTTGAAGAAGATAGCCGAGGAAAGGCATGATCGGAATATAATGCAGGAATTGGAGGCAAAAGAAAATATAACGCAGGAACGTGAACTGAAAGAAATAAAAGAGAAGTATGAACGCCCTAAGAAGGTGCCGATATATCAGATGTTAATGGATGCGAGATTAGACTTCTATAGAGTGGAGCATGCCACCTTTAACATTTGCGGAGGTGGAAAAATTCATCAGTGTATGGTAAAATTAGGAGACGAATACGCAAGCTCTGGATAGGATATACTGAAGGAGGAATATAAGTGGCAAATAGAGAGGTCGGCTTTGTGGTGGATGATGAATATAAGGCATGGATAGCGAATATAAAAGACAGAATAAAACATAGCCAAATAAAAGCTTCTGTTAAGGTAAATTATGAGCTGCTTGATTTGTATTGGGATATAGGCAGAGATATCGTTGCAAAGCAGAAAAATGCAAAGTGGGGCGATGCTTTTCTTACAACAATGAGCAAAGATTTGCAGAAAACTTTTCCTGATATGTCAGGATTTTCGGTACAAAATTTGAAAAGTATACGCTATTGGTACAAATTTTACAACTCCGATGAAAATGGCTTACAGGCTGTAAGCCAAATGGAACTAATTGAAAAAATGGTTAAAGGTATCCCGTGGGGACATAACCAGAGAATTATGTATAAGTGTAAAGATATTCAAGAAGCCTTATTCTATATACAGAAAACGATGGATAACGGTTGGAGCAGGACTGTCTTGGAGCATCAAATAGACGGAGGTCTATATAGTAGACAGGGTAAAGCTGTTACTAATTTTCAGTTAAAGCTGCCAGAACCTCAGTCTGATTTAGCAGAACAGACATTGAAAAATCCGTACAATTTTGATTTTTTGACACTGAGGGAAGAATATGATGAAAAGGAATTAGAAGATGCTCTTATCAACCAGATTACTCAGTTTCTATTGGAATTAGGTACTGGATTTTCTTATCTAGGCAGACAGGTACATTTGCGTGTCGGTAAAAGCGATTTCTATATGGACTTGCTTTTTTATCATGTCCGTCTGCATTGCTATGTTGTCGTAGAGTTAAAAACAGAGAAATTTAAGCCAGAATTTGCAGGAAAATTAAATTTTTATGTGACTGCTGTCAATAAGCAAATGAAAACAAAACAGGACAATCCAACGATTGGAATTCTTATCTGCAAGGATAAGGATGATGTTGTCGCCGAGTATGCACTTGATGATATTTCACAGCCAATCGGGATTGCGGAATATGAATTGACGAAAGTACTTCGTGAAGAATTTAAGAGCAGCCTGCCGACGGTTGAAGAAATAGAGAACGAGTTGTCTGAATAAATTGGCTTACGAGCTGTAAGCCAATTTTAGGCACAAGTCAAAATTATACAGAGTCACATCATTTAATTGTTTGGGAAGATAATTTGTAAGTTAGCGGAGGTAAGCCTACCTGTTTTTCAAATTGCTTTATGAGGTGGCTTTGGTCGTAGAAACCTGTGATCAAAGCCACTTCTGTTATTGATTCAGCAGTGTGCATCAATTGTTGTGCCTTGCGGATGCGGTTTTGAAGTTGAAACTGATGCGGTGTAAGCCCTACTTCTGGCTTAAAACTTCGGATGAAATGGTATTTACTGATGAATGCGTTTTGAGCCATTTCTTCAATACTAACTTTAGGTTCGGGGTATAATTCCAACTGCTTTTTTAGGTTATTGATAAATGGAGCAAGTTTTGTACCTTATATAATGACTTGCCGTTCAAATTTAGAATGTCCCCTCTGAAGGATATTGAGAGTAATCTGCAGGAGGCTAAAAGAGCAATGAAAGGTTGGAACAGCGGGTATACCCGTCGAGTGTTTTTGACGGGAGCTAACCCCTTTGTTTTGTCTTATGACAAATTAACTGCCATTGCAGAGCTAATCCACGAGCATCTCCCGTCCGTAAAGTCTTTCGGTTCGTTTGCAAGGATTACTGATGTTACCCCGAAAACCAATGAAGAACTTACCAAACTGTGGACTATGGGATTTGACGGTCTGACAATAGGAATAGAAACAGGCTGGGGCAGGTCGTGGAGAAATCGGAGCAAAATTGACGGCCGATATATGCAATCAGATACACCCTACGCTTATCGGGGCAAATATGCTTACGATTTATCTCGATTCAGAGCTCTATACGGAAATACAGCGTGGAAACTAGTAAGAGGAGGGCGAACTAGAAAATATAAATTACAAAACCAAAAGATTTAGATTTTGTAAAGGAGATGGATTGTATTTATTATGTTGTCTGTACCCACTTCAACAGAGAACAAAAGGAAGATATAATAACCAAAATAACATCACTACAAATATCATATTCGACTGTCGGAGTTTATTTTGAACAGACAGTCGGAAAAAATTACTGCCCTCTATTGCAGACTTAGCCGTGACAATATGCTTCAGGGAGAGAGCAACAGCATTACCAACCAAGACGGGATTTACCAAGGATATTTTTGCCCAAAAGTTAGAGGGTTGATTTATCTCTGAACAAGCAGAGGACAGTAACCACAAGGCGCTGTCATTTTGTATTGCTTGAATGCCACTCATGCCATCAAATCTCTCTCGAAATGAAGGATTGTGTTTCTGATTGTTTCTTATCCTGCCAGCTATGGCAGAAATTCGCAGAACTTTAGGAAGATTAATTGTTTTCCGGGAACAACTGGTGTATAATTTAGTCTGTATTGGTGTGCTTTTGGACACGGCTTTTGAAGCAGAGTATAAACGGCGCCCTAAAAAATCCTCAAGTCATGGCTTACCACAATGAGGCGGCACTAGAAGCCCAGCTTGATGAGCAGTTAAATAGTCAAGACTATTTCTCCGTATCCACCCCCTACTATGATGCTCTGCTGGTTAATTTCAAAATCACATTTGAAGTTTGTGAATAGGAGTCGGGAATATGGTTTGCACCTTACTGAGGCAAACTTGACTGCTATACAGGAGTTCTTCCCAAGTGTCAGTTTAAGAAGACTATCTGAAGTCTAACGCTACCATCAGAAATTTGCCAAGGTAAAGAGGCAGGCAAAGGAGACACTCCGTCTGAAAACGAGGAATGACGAGGGAACTATATGTCAAAGAGAGATGCGCAATACAGCTACAATTTCATTGATCTCTTTGCGGGAGCCGGTGGGCTTTCGGAAGGGTTTCTTCAGGCTAGGTTTAATCCTGTAGCCCATGTCGAAATGAATGAATTTGCGGCTAAAACGCTCGAGACGAGAAGTGCTTACTACTATTTGAAAGGCACGAACAATCTCGGCTTATATAAAAAATATGTGTCAGGGAAAATCTCTCGCGATGATTTTATGAAGCAGATTCCGGCTTCGATAACAAAAACCATCATCAATGAGACGATGTCTGACGAGACACTCCCGGCAATTTTCAAAACCATTGATGGGATAATGAAAATTCGAGGCATCACTAAAATCGATGTTATTGTAGGTGGCCCACCCTGCCAAGCTTATTCGCTTGTTGGGAGGGCGCAAAGCAGTCATATGGAAGTGCCGATGGCGGAAGACCCGCGTAATTACTTGTATAAGCTGTATGCGCGGTTCTTAAAACGTTATCAGCCTCGAATGTTCGTTTTTGAGAATGTTACGGGAATTGAATCTGCCAATGGCGGAGCAATTTGGAAGAACATGAAGAAATACCTGAAGCGTGTTGGATATGAAATTGAGTGCCGTGAACAGAATGCTTATACATTTGGCGTTCTCCAAAACAGACGCCGGATGATTATTGTGGGCTGGTTAAAGAAAAGCGGGCTGAAATATCCCGATTTTCTTGAAATCAAAACGGATGCCATTGTAAATAATCTCTTCGCTGATTTGCCCAAACTGCATCCCGGCGAGAGTTCCGATAAATATGCAGATTCAAAAGCCAGTAGCTATGTCACGGAATCAGGAATACGGACGACAAATGATGTGCTGACCCACCATAACTGCCGACCGAATATAGATCGGGATATCAAGATTTACAGACGAGCGGTTGAGCTGTGGAATGACGGTCATAAACGTCTTAATTACAACGATCTTCCGGATGAATTGAAAACACACAAAAACAGGCATTCATTTACTGACAGGTTTAAGGTAGTTGAAGGAGATGAATCGTGCTGCCACACTATTTTGGCGCACCTTTCAAAGGACGGCCACTATTTCATTCATCCCGATATAGAACAGAATCGTTCCATTACCGTTCGTGAAGCGGCTAGAATACAATCGTTTCCTGACAGCTATTTCTTTGAGGGGCCACGGACATCGCAGTTTGTACAGATAGGTAATGCTGTCCCTCCGATGATGGCCAAGGGAATCGCTATGGGAATTTTAGGACAGCTATACAAAGGAGATTCAGATGGAAGGTAACCTGCTGCTTGAACAATTCAGCAAATATAAGAAGTTGGAACTTGAGGCTTCTCCGTTCCACTTCCTTTTGGATGCCAATATAGAATTAAATCCGCATCAGATTAATGCATTCTGCGCTGCTATTCAAGCGTTAAAAACTGGTGGCATCGTATTGGCTGATGAGGTTGGTCTTGGAAAAACCATAGAAGCAGGACTTGTGCTGAAGTATGTGCTTGAGTCGGGAGCAAAACGAGTATTGATTGCTCTTCCCGCGTCTCTGAGAAAACAGTGGGAATTGGAACTCGAAGATAAATTCGGCTTGGATTCGGTAATCCTCGATAGAATTACTGTCGAAAAGGAATGTTCTGACTGGCAAAAGAGGTTCATGGATAATAAGTCCGTCAGGATAGTGCTTACCTCTTACGATTATTCATCGAAACTTATGAAACGATTCCCGGAGGTGAAGTGGGATTTCATCATCATCGATGAAGCGCATAATCTTAGGAATGTATTTCATGGAACCAAGCGTGCTAAGAACCTTTATGAACTTTCAAAAGGCATACCGAAGATTCTACTGACCGCTACGCCTCTTCAAAATTCGCTGACAGACCTTCATGGGCTGGTCTCATTTATTGACCAGAGGATATTCGGCAGTGAGAAGGTCTTTAACAGACGTTACACCGAAGGACAGGATTACTCTGACCTTAAACGTGAACTTTCGCCGGTCCTGTACCGGACGCTCCGTAAAGATGTGGCAAAGTACATGAATTTCAAAAAAAGAACCTGCAAGACGGTGGATTTTACTCTGTCGCAGGATGAGATTGAATTATATCAGCGGGTAAACGACTTTTTGAAGCGTGAGTTGCTGTATTCCATATCAACCTCAAACCGAGGGTTGATTATCCTTGTTATCAGAAAGCTGCTTGCTTCTTCGAGTTTCGCATTGATAGAAACCTTTGAAATTCTCAAGAACAGACTCGAAAATCTATACGAAGGCAGCAAGTCTGCAAATGCGCAGGAAGGCTTCGACCTTTTCTGGAGCTATGTTGAGGATGAAATCGATGAGTCGGGCTTTGAGGAGACCGAGGATGAAGATACCATTGTTCAGAAACAATTCATCCAGGCTGAACTCGACGAGGTGAATATCATCATCGATGTGGCAAAGCGTATTAAGACAAACGCAAAAGTCAATGCGCTGAAGACTGCCATACAGATTGCTTTCGACTACCAGCAGGAACAAGGAGTCCCTCAGAAGATCGTAATCTTCACGGAATCAAAGCGCACCCAGAAATACATAGCCGCAGAGCTTCGCAAGACTGGATTCGAGGATGAAAATATTCTTCTCTTCAATGGTGACTTTGACGATACCATGACCAAAGAAATATATAAGGCGTGGCAGGTTAAGAACTTCGGCAAGGCAAACTACGGACGCAGCGTGGAATATAAACACGCCATCGTAGATTACTTTCGTCATAACGCAAAGATACTGATCTGTACGGATGCAGGCTCCGAAGGTTTGAACCTTCAGTTCTGCAACACGGTAATTAACTATGACCTGCCGTGGAACCCGATGAAGATTGAGCAGCGTATCGGCCGTTGCCACCGTTACGGTCAAGAGCATGATGTTGTCGCCATTAATCTGCTGAATACGCAGAATGCCGCCGATCAGCGCGTTTACGATATCCTTTCAAAGAAGTTTGAACTGTTCGAGGGTGTTTTTGGCGCATCGGATATTGCTCTTGGCACATTGGAGTCAGGTACAAGTTTTGAAAAAATGATATTGCAGATTTATCAGACCTGCGATACCACAGCGGAGTTTAAAAAAGCCTTTGACAAACTGGATCGCAAGCTGAACGCAAAGCGGGATAAAAAAGCAAGAGAACTCCGCTCCCTTTTGCTCACCGAAAGCAGCGGCGCAAAGGAACAGGCACTTGATGCTACAAAGTCTGATATCACAAAGTATCTGCATGATGTGGAATACTGGAGTGCTTTTGATGAGCCGGAGGTTGACGGCAATCTTCATTACTGGAAGGTCAATAATTGGGGAGAAAAAGCCTTCGGATCACACGGAATTCTGTTTATAGGAGCTTTCTGTGATTCCTCGAAACTTCTCTTCCCGGTATTGTTGCTTTGCGATGAAAAAGGAGCCTACATAGATTTTGACGAGAAAGACCTCGTTCCCGAACTTGAACGGATTGACGATATGGATGTGCGGTATTTCACGCCGACGGAATCCGAGATGAAGCTTTATCAGCGTATCTACGACAATCTGACCGCTGAGATGGTAAACCGCTATCAGGAACAATCGGAATCAATCAAGGCTTATAATCGCAGAAAGATTGAAAACTGGGAGCGCATTCAGATGGAACAGCTAATAGCGTCATACCAAGAAATGGATGCTGAAATCGGTGTTATGAAGGAACAGGAACGCGCTTCTGATAACTTTTATGAGAAGATAGACATACGAAAAAAGATAACTGAGAAATCCAAGGTACTTGAAAAACTGCAGGAGTCTTTTCATGAGAAAGGAACCAGCTTCAAGACCGAGGGCGAGCGGGAAATCGCAGAATTTGAAAAACAGTTTGATATTAACCCGATTCTGTTGGTTAACATTGTGCTAAAGTTTTAGGAGAATTATTATGCAGAAGGCAGGAAGATTGGAATTAACATGGGTCGGCAAATACGATATAAAAGCTGTCGAGCCAAGGATTCTTCTCGAGGATGTGGATAAGTCCTATGGTGATTCGTCAAGCGAAAATATGCTGATACATGGTGATAACCTTATCGCATTACAGGCACTACAACAAGAATATGAAGGGCGAATTAAATGTATTTACATTGATCCTCCTTATAATACCGGGAGTGCATTTCAACAATATGATGACTCAGTAGAACATAGCATATGGCTAAGTTTAATGAGAGACCGTATTCTTTTACTGCATTCTCTCTTAAGTGAGGATGGAAGCATATGGATTTCACTTGATGATAATGAAGTTCATTATTTAAAAATTGTCTGTGATGAAATATTTGGCAGGAAAAATTTTGTGGCTGATGTTGCATGGGAGAAAGCAGATAGTCCACGGATGGATGCTAAACTTTTTTCAACAAGATATGACCATACTTTAGTATTTGCAAAGAACATAGAAATGTTGCAAATAAAGAAAATTGTAAGCACTGAAGTACCAGAGCACTATAATAAGATTGCCAGCGATGGCAGGAGATATTACTTAAAGCCTTTAAGGTATATGGGGGCAGCTGATTCACGCGAAGATCGACCAAATTTGTACTATTCTTTGACTGCTCCAGACGGAAAAGAAGTTTTTCCGGTAAAAACAGATGGTACTGATGGCCGGTGGCGCTGGTCAAAAGATAAGGTTGATAGCAACCCGGATTTATTGGAATGGGTTAAAGGACGTAATGGGTGGACAGCGTATTATCGTATCTTTGCAGAGGCTGAGTCGGAACGTCCACCTGAAACTCTTTGGAATTTTAAGGATGCTGGAAGCAATAGAGTTGCAAAAGCAGAGATAAAAGCATTATTTGATAACGCCAACGCATTTGATACTCCTAAACCAGAAAAACTGATCAAATACATATTGAGCATCTGCACAAATGAGGGCGATTATGTGTTGGATTCTTTTCTAGGATCTGCAACGAGTATTGCTGTAGCACATAAAATGAATAGAAAATATATAGGGGTTGAATTGGGCGACCATGCTTATACTTTGTGTAAAGTAAGACTTGATAAGGTTATTGATGGAGAACAAGGCGGTATCAGTGTAGATATGAATTGGCAAGGTGGCGGCGGGTATCACTTCTATGAGTTGGCTCCGAGCCTTCTCGTTAAGAATGACAAGTTGCCGATTTACCAGATTAATTCCTCCTACACTTTCGAGATGCTCTGCGAGGCAATCTGTAAAATTGAGGGATTCCGTTATAAGCCGCAGGATGTGTTCCACGGTCACTCTTCGGAGAAACGGTTTATTCATATCACTACGGAGTTTATAAATGCCGAATATATAAAATCGTTGTCCGCGCGGCTTGCTGAAGGTCAGTCTCTCCTGATTTACGGCACAAAGATACAGTCGGATATGGTCTTGCCTGACAACATCGAGGTCAAGAAAATACCGAAAGATCTTCTGGAAAAATGCGATTTTGAAAGCGAGGTGCCGTAAATGTCTGAGATAGTAAACAAGATCAAATATGCAATGAGCCTGAGGGCTCCGCAGGAGGAGGCGCTCGCTTGCCTCGATGCCATCAGTTCGCATTGTGATTATAAGAAGGACAGCAAGGATGTTGTTGAGACGGCCGCATCGGAATATTGCAAGAAACAGCGCAAGGTCAAAACAGAGTTGGAGTTTCCTTCATTTTGCTATGCTATGGCTACGGGTATCGGAAAGACCCGTCTGATGGGTGCGAGCATCTATTATCTGTACAAAACGAAGGGCTATAAACACTTCTTCATTCTTGCGCCCGGGAACACTATTTATGACAAGCTGCGCAAGGAATCCAATCCGAATCATCCGAAGTATATATTCAAAGGACTTGAGGCGGAAATGGGCAGACCGAAGGTCTACGATGGCGAGAATTATGATACCTATCCCATAAAGTATGATCAGATGACTATGATTATTGAGAAGACTTCGGATATTCAGCTTTTCATTTTCAACATTGGGAAAATCTTTAACAGCAAGACAGACACGCAGTTCAATTTCCATAAGTTTAAGGAAACGCTGGGTGCTTCCTTTGCCGATGTATTGGCGCAGTTTGATGATCTCGTGATCTGTATGGATGAAGCGCATCGTTACTATGCTCCGGCGTCAATGAAGGCGATTAATTATCTGAAGCCTGTCCTCGGATTGGAGTTTACCGCCACACCGAAAACTACCTCGAATGTTATCTATGCTTACGACTTAGCGCGTGGCGCGGTCGAGGGATATTTGAAAATCCCGGTTGTAATGGGGCGTTCCAATATGGCGGGTTATAGCCAGGACGATATCGAGGAGATGAAAATCAGAGACGGACTTACGCTCCATGAGCATCGCAAGGCTGTGCTGCGTGAGTATTGCAGCGATAATGATCTGGACTATGTAAAGCCGATTGTTCTTATTGCCTGCAAAGATACAGATCACGCAAAGAAAATCCGTGCGTTGCTTGATAGCAATGATTTCCAAGGTGGAAAGTATAAGGGCAAAATTATAGAAATACATTCAAAGCAGACCGGCGAGGAATCGGAAGAAAATATCCGTCTTTTGCTCTCTATTGAGAGTGCGTCAAACCCGGTTGAAATCGTGCTACATGTATATAAGCTGAAGGAAGGCTGGGATGTAAACAACCTGTTTACCATCATCCCGCTTAATGCGGCAAAGAGCGACATTCTCGCTATGCAGACTATTGGTCGTGGACTGAGACTTCCATTCGGAGAACAGACCGGCAACGAAGACCTAGACTCTCTTGATATCGTTGCTCATGACCATTACAGACAACTGGTGGATGAAATTAAGAGCAGTGATATCTTCCGCTATCGTGACCTTGATAAGGCTACTGTTGAACCTTCAGAGTCCGTAGGCGTATCTGCTACCGTAGACGATGGTCAGCTTTCGCTACTTGACTTTGCGATTACTGCATCTGGTGTGCAGTCCTTTGCCGAGGTCAACAATCCGAAAACGCAGCTTGAGATTTATCAGGAATATGTGAAGAATTTCATGGCTGCACAGAAGAAGAACAAGAATGAAGCCCCAAGTCAGATGACTCTCTTTGACCTTCATCCTGAAATGCTTTCCGGGGATTCAACTGAAACCACTACACCTGTGCAGGAACAACCGCAGATACAGGCACCGACCGGCGGTAAATCCGGCAAACAGCCTCTTATCAAGGATGAATTTGTAAAAGTGGTATCAGAGTACTCAGCGAGGGCTATCTCTATTCCGAAAATCCTCGTACAGACCACCTCGGAGGTAAAGTTTAATCGTTTTGATGTGAAGTGCACAATAGCTGACTTCGAGGTGGCTATGGCGAAGATTGAGCGTTTTGACGCTATCAATCAGCAACTTCTTTCTGTCGTGGATGCGCAGATTCTTGAAGTCAATGACGCCATGAACACTCTTGCTTGTATGCTCCTTGATTCTATCAGCGAGTTGTCTTATGACGATGCGGATTTTGTTATTGACGTGGTTGAGCAGTATTTAAGCCAGATACTAGGAGATGAAGAAAACAAGCGAAGAATCGTTCGCCGCTATGCGTCTTTGATTGTGGCTGATATTCGTAAGCAGATTTATGAGCATATGGACAGGAAAACGCAGGATGTTCACATCATTCAGAAAGACCTTATTCTGTTCCGTAAGTTCGTGAAGAACGTCAAAGAGGACGGAAAGGTTAAGTACGATAAGCCGTTTTCTGACAAGAGCAATATCAAAAAGTATCTCTTTACCGGCTACAAGAAGTCATATTACCCGGCGAATGCTTTCGACAGCGATACGGAGCGTCTGTTTTCCATCATTTTGGAGGAGGACCCGGATGTTATACGTTGGATCAAGCCTCCGCTTAATCAGCTTGGCTTGTTCTGGAAAGCTGGTCAGCAGTACAATCCTGATTTCCTTGTGGAGACAACCGCCGGGAAATTCATGGTTGAAGTTAAGGCTCTGAATGAAGTGACATCGGAAGAGGTCGTATCAAAGGCAAGAGAAGGCATAAAGTGGTGCCGCTTTGCATCAACGGCAGACCCGGATCATAAGCCTTGGGAGTACAAGCTGATTTCTGATGACAACATTCATCTTGGTAACACCTGTAAATATACACTCGGTACGGCTCATGCTGTGAAGGAGGAGGCATAATGGCTGACAGATTTAAATATTCAGAGGTCAGGCAGAAAATCATTGATGCCATGAGAATCGACCTTATCGGTCCCAGAGAAAAGGAAGAGGTTCTTGAAGAGAATCCTCGCTATGCCTATCTCGTGGGTATGCTCGATATCCAAAGCAACGACGAAGATTACTCTGGTGCTGGAGAGCAGGAAGTTGATGCAGATATGGCACTTGAAGATGGTGAGGATTTTACGGCTGGTGAAGATGATGACAACGAGCCTATTTCCACCACGCACTTTCAGCTACCTTCATCTATCGGTATCAGTTTCTATATCCAAAGTGATACCGAGAGCATCAACCTAGATGTGACATGGGGAGACTATGCGAAGTCCTCTGAAAAATATACCGGCAAGGATGAAAAAGAACATAATCGTGCCATATATACGCGCCAGCCGATGGAAGAAACAGTTCATATCCAGTTTAAGGATTTTAAACGAACGAAGGATTATCGGCTTGTCTGCGACTCTAATGTCCATGTTCATGTGTCCCGGATTCCTTTGAAGGGAGGCTATTCTCTTGTAACGGCATATGTTATTAACAAAAGAAAAAAGCCTACCAACAGCGCAGAAGCCATTATGTTCCAGGTGGAAATCAAGGCTTATGTGGAGGACGGTTCTGCTGCGTTTATCGCAGAGAATATTTGCAGAGAGATACTTGCCTCCGATGAGTTTTATTTTGAACAGCGCCCGATTATGGGACGTGGACGTGGCTGCGCAGCGGTTTGGGATGCCCCTGTTGACGGCAGAACAACATATGTGAAATCAGCGTTTATACCCGAGTATGAGTTTCCGGGTGTCAGCGCCGCTTTGGATGGATTTGACAGATACTTCTTCTCGACATTTACCATGTCTGTAAAATCGAAGAAGGAAGAAACCATCGGTAAACTTTATACTCTGACTGAATCCTACGAAAAGTGGATCAACTCTACACTTCTTGGAAACGCAAGGATGAGCAATCTTGATTTTAAGGATAAGATTGGCAACAAGGTCATTGACCGCTGTCAGGACGCGCTGAAGCGAATCCGCGAAGGTATCAGCATTATTGAAAATGATGACACCTCATTCGAGGCTTTCTGCTTTATGAACCGTGTAATCTTCTTGCAGAACAGCATCAAGGGCTATGCAAAGAAGCACGGTACCGGGACAGAGTGCAATTTCCAGGATTTCATTAATCCGAAGAATCCTGATAACAACTTCGGATGGCGTCCATTCCAGATTGCTTTTATTCTGATGAATCTTGCAGGAATTGTTGATCCGAAGCATAAAGATCGAGAGGTCGTTGACTTGCTTTACTTTCCTACCGGCGGTGGTAAAACAGAGGCTTACCTTGGCCTTATGGCATTTGTTATCGCCAACAGAAGGCTCAGAGCGTCTGATGGAGAGGAATATAATCGAGATGGCGGTGTAACCGTTATGCTCCGCTACACGCTCCGCTTACTCACCACGCAGCAGAGAGACCGTATTACAAAAATGGTGCTTGCAGCCGAAATGATCAGGCGGCAAGCATATCCGCAGTTTGGTAAAGAACCTATCAGCATTGGCTTCTGGGTAGGAGGCGGAGTAACGCCGAACAAGTTTGATGAGTTTATTGAAAAGGCTGATAATCCGCAGGCGGCAAGAAGCGCAAGGAACCATGTCTATAAGCAGCTTCTAACCTGCCCGTTCTGTGGAAAGCCTCTCAAGGAAGAGAACTTTAACATTGACATTGACAAGAAGTCCATCGAGATTTTCTGCTCCGATCGGGATTGCCAGTTTTATAGATATAAAAACGACAGGGTACCAATCCCAGTTTATCTTGTCGATGAAGAAATATACGCCAAGTGCCCGACCATTATTCTGTCGACCGTCGATAAGTTTGCGCGCCTGCCTTGGGATGTGAATACAAATGCACTCTTTGGCAGAGTGGACAGGAAATGCAGCCGTGATGGTTATGTTGCGATTGGAGCGGAACACGCCCGCCACAATAAAACTGCTTCTTTGCCGACATCAACGATGGTAAAGATCAGACTGTTCCTGCCTCCGGAATTGATTATTCAGGATGAGTTGCATCTTATTACGGGACCGCTTGGTACGATTTATGGCGCCTATGAAACGATTATCGAGGATATGTGCATACACGATGGTATTAAGCCGAAGTATGTCGTTTCAACGGCAACAATCAAAAATGCGGAGGCACAGACCAGATGCCTTTACGCGAGAAAGAATACGACACAGTTCCCGCCGAATGGCTTTGAAATTGGGGACAGTTTCTTCATCAGAGAGATTTCCGTAGATGATGACCCGTTCCGAAAATATGTGGGTGTCTGCGCACCCGGTCAGTCTGTTAAGACGGCTTTACTTCGTGTTTACGCCATTATTCTGCAGGCTGCTTATACGTACTCTCTGCAGGAGGAGTACAAGGATGTGATTGACCCGTACTATTCTCTTGTCGGTTACTTCAACAGTATCCGAGAACTTGGCGGTGCCGTCAGACTTCTGCAAGACGACATTCCGAAGAGAATTTATCGCATCAAGAATAAGTATGGCTTGGATAAGCAGCGGTATTTAAATCACAATGTGGAGATTACCTCCCGCATGTCATCGTACAAAATACCCGAAAAACTGAACCAGCTTGAAACGACTTGTGCGTCAAAAGGCTGTCTGGATACAGCTATCGCTACAAATATGATAGCGGTTGGTATGGATGTTGATCGCCTTGGTTTGATGGTGGTGACCGGTCAACCGAAACAAAACTCGGAGTATATTCAAGCAACAAGCCGTATTGGCCGTGCATTTCCGGGACTTGTTGTTACGCTTTATAATGCGTATCGTCCTCGCGACTTATCGCATTACGAGAATTTTACCGGCTATCATTCGCAGCTTTACCGTTTTGTTGAAGGAACAACAGCAACACCGTTTTCTGCAAGAGCAAGAGATCGTGTTATTCACGCGCTGATAATATCTGCGATAAGACTGAATTTCCCGAACATGGCAAACAATCCAGATGCAGCGGCTATCGGCTCATTAACTAATGAACAGCTTGATTCTGTGAAGAAACTGATAATCGACCGGCTCAATATTATCAAGCCGTCAACAAGAACAGATGCAGAGGAAGAAATAGACCGCTTTATTGACTGGTGGAAACTGCAGGCGGCTCAGTTAAAACCGCTACGTTATTATGTTGTCGGAACAGACCGCTATAACAGATTGATGAATCCGTATGACCAGCCGCACGATGAGAACGAAAAAGCTACACTTCGTTCAATGCGTGAGGTCGAGAGTTCTGCGAATATGTTCTATTACACGGAGGATTGACATGGCTTTTGATAATAATAAACTTGGAGAATTACGTCCAAACCAGATCATAACCACCTTCGGCCCCGGCTCTGTAGTCGATGCTGTAAAGGACTCGGTTACGATTCTGGACATCTCCTATTGGAAACAGAAGGGACAAAAAATAATCGACGGCAGGCTTGCTTCATATTTGGGCGTTGATTGCTTCTATATGCCTCGGACAAGTTTTTCGGGTGATGTTCCGGTTGTGACCTTCCCGTACTGGCACATATGCTCGAATCTGAAATGTGGAAAGCTGTTTGATGCCAGAAAATATTTTGACTTGGATAAGTATCTCAAATATGGCGTCACTTGCCCTGAGTGCCATCGCCCAGCCTATCCGTCCCGTTTTATCACGATCTGCGAGGATGGTCATATGTCGGACTTTCCTTGGAAGTGGTGGGTACACAGAGGTGAGTCCGATTGTAACGGCACCTTAAAGATGTATTCGACAGGCAATACGTCCACGCTTGCGGATATGTGGGTAGAATGCTCCTGTGGCGCTAAACGGAGCATGAGCGGTGCAACTCAGAGAGATAATTTCGACGGCGTCGCCTGCCCCGGACATCATCCATTCAGGCCGAATGTGAAAAACCATAAATGTAGCAAGCCCATCATTCCATCACAGCGTGGTGCATCTAATGTTTACTTCGCCATGAGTAGGAGCGCGATTTCTATTCCACCGTGGATTAATCCGTTGTATAACCTGATTGACGAACATCTGCGCGATATAGAACTTGCAAAGCAGCTTATGGGAGATGATGGAATAACCAAAATATATGAGATGTATTTTTCTGCGTATACAAGGGGCGAGTTTGATGAGGCACTTGAACGCCGCATGAGCAATATCAAGGAGTTCACAGAAATCAAACAGATGGAATACAATGCCATTAGTCACCATAATGACCCTACATACGCGTCAAACAAAAAACATTTCAAGGCTGAAGAAGATGGCTTGTCAGGATATCTACAGAAATATTTCAGCCGTATTATTCGTGTGACTAGGCTTAGAGAGGTTCGTGTTCTTCTTGGATTTACAAGAGTGGACGCTCCCGATCCAGATACTGATGAGCAACCGAATGTTGTTGCCTTAAGCAAGGGTAAGCAGGAGCGATGGCTTCCTGCGGCAGAAGTAAATGGCGAAGGTATTTTTATAGAGTTTAATAAAGACACGCTTGCATCATGGCTTAATTCCACTGCTATAAAGGGATTGTCGGAGAAGTATACTGATTCGTATAGAGAATTTTGCGAGTCAAAAGGCTGGACAATCACGGTCGTGAGAGATGCCGCATATGTTTTAATGCATACTTTTGCTCACTTGATGATAAAACAGATGTCTATGTCATCTGGGTATTCTTCTTCGGCCATCAGAGAAAGAATTTACTTTGGTGATAAAATGGCAGGTATTCTGCTATACACAGGTAGCTCCGATAAGGAAGGATCACTCGGAGGTTTGGTTGAACTCGGCAATATCGATCAAATGACAAATCTCATGAGGGAGGCTTTCCAAGAAGCTCTCGTTTGCACGAATGATCCGGAATGTATGAGTAACTTGCCGGCTGGCAAAAATTCAAATGGTGCTGCCTGCCACTCATGTTGCATGATATCTGAAACGGCGTGTGAGAACGGAAACAGGATGCTTGACAGAGGCCTTGTTGTTCCTATTCCGGGACGCGAGGATTGCTCATATTTTAAGGAGTTGGTAAGTGACCTATGCCAGGTGGAAATCTAAACAAAGAGATATTTTTGAATACGGTAAAAAACGATATGGCAAATGGAACGGCTAACGCTTTGCCCATGCTGAAAAGAAGTTGCTTGGAATTATCCGATGCACATTGCGAAGATATCATCGAATTGATTGTTGGTGCTATGAATATGTCGGAAGCGGATAAGTTATCACTCGTGGTCACAGCGCCGCCGTCCTTTTCCATCAAAGCGAGAACTACAATGAATGTGGTTCAGTCCATGATAAACGGATCAGAAAGAAATATCCTAATCACGGGATACTCTTTATCCTCATACTTTTCAGAACTGGTCGATACAATCGTTCTTAAAAGCCAGCGTGGGGTGTTCGTGAAGTTCTTTGTGAACGACATTGATAAGCAGCTCGGATTTGATAAGATACTTCGATACAAAGGACGGTTCTTGAAAATCTATAACTACCATCAGGAAGATGATAAGATGGCTGCGCTTCATGCAAAGGTTATTTCAGTTGACCAGCAGCAGACCTTAATAACTTCCGCGAACCTTTCATATCATGGGCAGCAGGGCAATATAGAACTCGGTACTCTGATAGAATCAAAGCAGATTGCAAGGCAGATAGATGATGTGTTTACCAAGCTGATATTCTCTAAAGTGTTTAGCGAAGTATAAATTTTCGCTACTTGGCACCTCATTTCGGATCATCCGTAAAATTTTTTCTTCCATCGTTTCGCCGCCGTTATCGGAAAAGGCTACTTTCACCTTGTAGGTGGTGGAGCCAATACGCCGGGTCATATACTGGCAGTTTTGATTTTCGTTGTTTTTTGTCATGGTGTCCTTTCTCATATCATTGAAATACAAAAACAGAAATTTCTGATATGGGAAGCCGTTCCCCCGAAGTAGTTCCTAGCAGACATATCCCTTTGTTGGTGCTGTGCCGTTGTGTCTCACCCTCGGTACGCTCGCTTTCGGTTATGGCATACTTTTCCGGTGTGATAGCTGCTCGGACGGTCATTCAGTTGTCGTTTGCACCACCTTTCTGCTTTTGAATTTTTGGCTATGTATGAGAAAGGAGACAGCAGATACAAAAAACCGCCCACGGATCATTTCCGCAGTCGGTTAGTATCTGCCAATAGGTTCAAATATGTTTATATAATATATTAATTTAGTTGTGAACCCTATTATAACCGAAACATATGTTCTGGTTAAGCCCTGCCGGAAAAATTTTTGAGGGGACTGCAAATCAGACGGACAGCGGTAGCGTAAATGATGGAGTACCGGTCATGTATAGATTAGTTCACGCTTGATATTTTCCTCGGCGCGGTTCACGATGCTGTTCATGACCTTGACCCATTCCCACTGTGACCGGCGCTTCAAATTTTCAGTCACGCCCTCGGCGGCGGCCATCTGTTGAATGAGTACCTGGCAGCGTCCCTTTGCCTGCTCGTCCAAATCAGAAAGGTAGGTGTGCAGTCTGCCCGTCCAAATCAGGTGGTTGAGCAGAAGTGGATTCGTTTCTTCCAGATACGCCCGGTGCATCCGTCCCCATTTTTCAATGGGACGGTCATCGTCTTTTGGCAGTTCGACAGCCGGGATGTAGTAGTCCCCGGCAAGGACATAATCAAGGTCAGTGGCTTCATCATGTATCCTTGATTTCAATTCATTCATAGTGTTTTCCTCCGTCATTTCAGATGTTTTCGGTAGCGGCTACCGATAATGCGATACAGGTCTTTATCTCCCTTCCTACAACCGCAAGTCCTATTCACCACAAATGAGCCGCAGCCATATGTATTTGATGGCAGAAACCACCCTCTACATGGTAACTCTCAAAAATCCATCGTCAGTAAATATGTAACGGAAAACGGATTTCCAAATACCCAATTTTTCGTGGATGACGGATATACTGTTCACATCCTTATGTAAAGGGTACGAAGGTGATATTTTTTTATTCATATATTAAATAAAGTTAATTAAATCGAAAGCTATATTAATTGTAAAACCAGAGAAATGTGTCAAAAAATCTGGTAATTTTTAGTAAATACAAAATTTAGCTTGACTTTTTGGATGCAATAAGATATTATTAATTAAACTTAGTTAAGTAAATAGAAAAGAAGGGATGCTAATGAAAACGGTTTTTAAGAATGCGAAGGTGATATTACAAAACCGAGTCCTGTATGGAGGGATTAGGGTAGAAGGCAGCCGGATTACAGAAGTATTTGAGTCGGGGGCTGAGCCGGAAGGGGAGCGTGTGATCGATTGTAATAACCTGTATTTGTCTCCGGGATTTATTGATCTGCATGTTCACGGAGGCGGAGGGGCTGACTTTATGGATGGGACGAAGGAGTCGGTGGAGACTGTTTTGCATACTCACGCGAGGCACGGTACAACTTCTATGCTGCCGACCACATTGAGCAGCAGTAAGGAGAAGGTGGCCCAGGCGCTTCTGACCATCGAACAGGTACAGAGATCATGGACGTCAGGGCCAAGGATATTAGGCGCGCATGTAGAGGGGAATTTCTTTTCGCCGGTTCAGGCAGGTGCGCAAGACCCGGAATATATCTTCCCTCCGACGAAGGAGAATACTGAGCGGATACTGACTGGCGTATCTAATATCAGAAGGATTTCCTGTGCCCCGGAGGTGGAACATGCTCTGGCATTTGCAAGGGAGATGTCAGGGAAGGGAATCTTGATGTCGGCCGCCCATACGGATGCGTCTTATGATGAGATGGAGCAGGGGGCAGAGAATGGGTTTTCCCATATGACGCATTTGTTCAATGGGTGTTCTATCGTACATAGTCCAAACTATTATTGCCGGGCAGGCGCAGCGGAATCCGCTCTTGTTCTGGAGAATATGGCGGTGGAGCTGATTGCGGACGGAAGGCATGTTCCTAAGGAACTCTTGAAGCTCGTTTACCGCATGAAAGGGGCGGAAAGAATCAATCTCTGTACGGACGCCATGTGTGCGGCGGATATGCCGGAGGGGGAATATAAGTTAGGAGCGTTGGACGTTGTGATACAGGATAAGGTGGCCGTCTTAAAAGACGGGACATCCTTCGCAGGAAGTATCTGTACAGGCGACCGTGCAGTGCGCACCATGTATCAGAATGCAGAGGTTCCGATTTATGAGGCAGTCAAGATGATGACCGCTACACCGGCAAAGCTGATCCGTGTGTATGAAGAGCTTGGTTCTATCACCGTGGGGAAATATTCGGATCTGAATTTGTTTGATGAAGAGGTGAGAATACGGTACACCATGATCAATGGAGAGGAATACCAGAATAATCTATAGATGTTACGGAGGAGGATATGAGACAGACTTATATGCTTGAAGATGCGAAGACGGGGATTCAGGTTTCTGTATTGCCGGAATATGGCGGTATGATATCCGGGATTTCCTGCAAAGGAAAGGAGATACTGTATCTGAACGAATCAGAGGTGGAGGCGTCTCCGGTCACGGCAGGGGGGATTCCTGTTCTGTTTCCGTTCCCCGGTAAGACAAAGGATGATAGTTACAGACTCGACGGTCATACATACTATATGCCGATGCATGGGCTTGTGAAGAATTCATGTTTTGCCGTAGAGGAATACAAAGATAAGGAAATTGTGCTGTATATGGATAGTAATGCGGCAATAATTCAGAGAAATTATCCGTTTGATTACAGAATAAGAGTCAGATACAAGGTAGAAGGGAATTCGGTTACGATAGGGGCGGATATTACCAATCATTCAGATCAGAGAATGCCGCATTGTATCGGCTGGCATCCGTATTTTAAGACCACGGACAGAGAGAAAGTGTCATTCAGGCATTTTATGGATATTCGCTACAACTATACAGACGAGAAGGATGAAGAGACGATTCGGGACATCGATCTGTCAAAGAGCTGGGATGATGTATTTACATCACCGTGCAAGGCAGAGTTTACGCTGAAGAATGAGGGGGACGGATATGAAGTCCGATGTGTGACAGCGAAGGAATACAGATCGCTTGTGGTATACACAGGGAAGGAAGGCAGTATATGTGCAGAACCCTGGTGCGGCATTCCGAATTCGATCAATCTGCAGAGGATGCTGGAATGGATAGAACCCAGAGAAACCAGATCCTATCAGTGGGAGATGCAGATCACACTGCTTTAATACACGAAAGAAGGAGGAGAGAATCATGCCGGATAAGAAACAGCTATATGAGTGGTGCAGTATCCCCGTGGAAGAATTGGAACAGAAAAAGGTAAAGATTCCATTCCGAATCGTAGAAGATTCCGAAGAAATGGGGAAACTGATGGCAGAGGAACTTTTGGCGGAGATTGAGCAGGCAGGAAGAGAAGGGAGGAGATACAGGGCAATCCTGCCGTGCGGTCCCAATTGCTGGTATCGGCCATTTACAGAGATGGTGAATGAACGCCGTATTTCACTGAAACACCTTGAGGTGTTTCATATGGACGAATGTCTGGACTGGGAAGGTGAAGAACTGGATGAGAACGACCCGTACAATTTCAGGGGATGTATGCAGAGATGGTTCTACGATCCGGTGGATGAGGAATTGGCTGTTAAGGAGGAAAAACGCCATTTTCTGAATCAAAAAAATGCAGACAGGATCAGGGAGATGCTTTACAGTAGCCCTATTGATATTACATACGGCGGCTGGGGTCAGGATGGGCATATTGCATATAATCAGGCAAGGCGTCATCCGTTTTCCCACATTTCTTTGCAGGAGCTTAGAGATTCTACGATCCGCGTCCAGGAAAATAATCTGGACACCATCATTACTTTGGGACAGCGGAGTTTTGGCGCGGCATATCAGTTCGTACCGCCTATGTCTATTACCCTGGGACTTAGGGAATGCTTCCGGGCGAAAAAGATCAGGCTGTTCAGCGATACCGGTTCCTGGAAGCAGACTGCATTTCGAGTAGCATTATTTGGAGAGCCGGACGCGGAATATCCGATCACTCTCCTGCAGGAGCATACGGATGCAATGATAACGGCTACCAGGGAGACAGCATCGCATCCGATTGCAGAACATCCGGAATGGAAATTCAAAGAAATAACAAAATAGGGAGGAAATCACATGGCAAACATAGGATTTGTAGGGCTTGGCAATATTGGGAAAGGTATCTGTAAGAATCTGATCGAAGCGGGGAATGCGCTTACGGTGTTTGACGTTAATAAGAGCGCAATGGAACGATTTGCCGGACGGGCGGTCCTGGCAAAGGATCTCAAAGAAATATGCAGTAACAGTGAATATATATTTCTTTCGCTGCCCAATTCTCAGGTTGTAGAAGATGCGGTAGACACTTTTATCAAAGAAGGAGTAGAGAATAAGGTTATCATAGATACTTCCACCAGTTACCCTGTTTCTACCAGACAGTTATATGAGAAGGTGAAGGCTAACGGCGGCAGCCTGATAGATGCCCCTCTGATGACGGGACCGCAGGAGGCGGAGGAAGGAACGCTTGATATCGTGATCGGCGGGGATAAGGAAGTTGTGGATTCGCTTTCATTTCTTTTTGAGAGCTATTGCAAAAGTTACCGCTATGTGGGCGGTATCGGCAACGGTCATCTGGCAAAACTGGCGATTAATTTCTGCGGGCTTTCCGAGGCGCTCTTGTTTGCGCAGTTATATCCGGTCATGGCAAAGTTCGGCTTTAAGCAGGAAGAACTATATGACATATTGAACTGTGAGACTCTTGATAACTGGGTATTCCAATTCTACAGCGACAAGTATGTGAAGAAGGATTATCGTCTGGACTTTGCCTTAGCGCTGGGGCTTAAGGATCTAAGTTATGTGAAGAAGCTTTTCGAGGAACTGAACATACCGGGATTTATGCTGGACGGGGCGTTAGATATGTGCCGCGTGGCCTTGAAAGCACAAAAACCAGGGGAGACATTAGACTTCAGTTATCCGTGCCAGACCATGTATGAATTTGCAGGCGTAGATTAAGAGGATAGCGAAGATACGGAAAGGAAGCGTCGTGGGAGATAACATTTTAGAATTAAGAGATATTACAAAATTGTACCCGGGTGTCAAAGCATTAGACCACGTAAGTATTTCATTCCGGCGCGGAGAGGTCCATGCCCTGGTCGGAGAAAACGGCGCAGGAAAATCAACATTGATAAAAACGGTCTCTGGAGCCATTGAGCCGACCGAAGGGCGTATCTGCGTTGAAGGCAGAGAATTTGAGGCTTTAACGCCCGCGCTGTCCAGAGAGAACGGAATCGCGATCGTATATCAGGAATTTACCTTAGTCCCGGTGCTTACAGCCGCTGAGAATATTTTCCTTGGAGAATTCTTGCGAAAAGGGATTTTCAGTTGTCAGAGGGAGATGTCGGAGCTTGCGAAGAAGCTGTTCCAGAGATTGAATATTCAGATGGATCCGGATGTGAAGGTCGGGGAACTGACAACGGGATACCAGCAGATCGTAGAGATTGCGAAAGCAGTGTCGAAGAATGCTAAGATCCTGATCATGGACGAACCATCCGCGCCTTTGACGAACCGCGAAGTGGAGGCAATGTTTCAGGTCGTTGAGACGTTAAAAGCAGAGGGAGTAACGATAATCTATATTTCACACAGGCTGGAGGAGATCTTTCGTCTGGCGGACCGGGTGAGCGTACTGCGGGACGGACAGTATATTGCAACGAAGGCGATTCAGGATACAGACAAAGACGATCTGGTTCGCCTGATGGTGGGGCGGACATTGAAGGAGACTTATCCCGAACGTAATTTTACACAGAAGGAGACGGTTCTGGAAGTGAATCATCTGACCGGCAACGGTGTTAAGAATATTTCTTTTACGTTGAAAAAAGGAGAAATATTAGGATTCGGCGGGTTAGTCGGTGCAGGGAGGACAGAATTGGCGGCGCTTTTGTTTGGAAGCGCGAAGATAAAGAGCGGAGAGATCATCTTAAGAGGTAAGAAATTCGATCCGAACAGTCCGAACGCGGCGATCCGAAACGGGATATGCCTTGTACCGGAGGATAGGAAGCAGCAAGGACTGATCTTGGAAATGACGGTGCAGGAAAACCTGACTATGGCGGTGAGAAAGAAATTGTCCAAAAGAGGCATAATGCGCGAAAGTGACAGCAGAGAATTTTCCGAGAAATACGTGAAAGATCTTACGATCAGAACTCCGGGCATTTTTCAGCGGGTTAAAAATCTAAGCGGAGGAAACCAGCAAAAGGTAGTTCTGGGGAAATGGCTGGGTGTAGATCCTGAGATCTTGATTTTTGATGAACCGACAAGAGGGATTGACGTCGGAGCCAAGCAGGAGATCTATAAGATTATGACAGAGATCGTCCGGCAGGGCAAATCAATTATTATGATATCCTCGGATATGGAGGAGCTTCTGGGAATGTCGGACCGGATGGTCATGCTCAGCAAAGGAAGGCAGACAGGTATGCTGGAAAAGGAAGAATTTACGCAGGAACGTGTGCTGAATTATATTTCGGAGGTGGTGGAAGATGAATAGAAAATTGAATATGGAGAAAATCAGCGGTTACGGCGTATTTTTTGTCCTGATTGGGATGCTGGTGCTGTTTAGCTTTATTGCACCCCATTTCCTGGAGGTTAATAATTTCTTCAATGTATCAAGGCAGATCTGTACTCTTGGGATCGTGTCGGTAGGGATGACCATTGTTATGATCACGGGGGGAATTGATCTGTCGGTGGGATATCAGATCTCACTGATCAATGTGACTTGTGCATGGCTTATGGTAAATGCGGGTGTGGGCACAGTCCCGGCGATTCTGACCGGTCTTTTGATGGGCACGGGGATCGGACTGCTCAACGGGATCATTATTGTCAAGTCAGGAGTGGCGCCTTTGATCGTGACACTTGCTATTATGAATACCTTGAATGGGATCAGCTATATCATTTCAAAAGGAATTCCTATCTTTGGATTCCCGAAGAATTTTTCCGTATTCGGACAGGGGAATTTCTTAGGGATGCCGATCTCACTGATCATAATGGTGATCGTATTTATTTTAGGCGCTGTCCTGTTAAGGAAGGTTTATATCGGGAAATATTTCTATGCCATCGGGAGCAATGAGGAGGCGGCGAAGCTTTCCGGTATATCGGTGGGACGCCTGAAGATACTGGCTTATACCATCTGCGGTCTTCTGTCGGGAGTGGGGGCGATCCTGTTATTATCCAGGACGAATTCGGGACTTTCTTCCAATGGGGCAGGATTTGAATTCAATGTGATCACCGCGTGCGTATTGGGCGGGGTCAGTTCAAACGGAGGGAAGGGAACGGTATTCGGAGCCCTGGTCGGTGTGCTGATCGTGGGATTCTTGGATAACGGGCTTCTTCTGATGGATGTAAACCAGTATACGCAGCTTGTGGTAAAAGGGCTTCTGATGCTGATTGCAGTTATCTATGATACACAGATGAGAAAAAAGAGCGAAGTAGTGAAAAAAGTAAAATCAATCAATGCAAACAATGAAGTTTAGTATATGAGGAGGAAAGCGAATGAAAAAAAGATTGACAGCAGTTTTGTTGGTTATGGCCATGGTGTTGGGGATTGCAGCGTGCAGCAGCGGCGGCGGTGATGCGCAGCCCACAGGTGAGAGCAAAGAGGAAGCGGAAGGAAGCGGTACAGATACACAGAGTGATTCCGGCGATGCATACAGGGTCGGAATGGCGGTCTATAATCTGTCGAATCCTGTGTGGTCGGAGCTGGTAGAGGAGGCCCAGAGATATGGGAAGGAGAAGAATCTGGAGGTGACCTACGCGGATGCGGGGCAGGATTCTACGAAACAGATTTCCCAGATCGAGAACTTTATCCAGAGCGGAATGGATGCGATCATTATTCTTGCGATAGATGTAGAGGCGGTAGAACCGCTTGCAAAGAAGGCGATGGATGAGGGGATCTATGTGGTCGACTACTGCAGAGGGCTTAAGAACGCGCATACTTCTCTGGAATTAGACCCGGTAAAGACAGGACGTGCATTAGCGGAGATGGCAAAAGAATGGTTGGATGCTAATATGAAGTTATCCGGTGAATTCAAATGGGGGCTGTTGGATATCCAAACTGTGGAATTAGGCGTGCAGGAAGGAGCAGCCTGTGAGGAAGCAATGGAAGAGCTTATGCCGGATGCAAAGTTGGTGGCGAATGCGAGCACGCTGACTGTGGATGAGGGAATGAAAAATACGGAGAGTATTCTGCAGGCAAATCCAGATCTGAGAGTAATGTTAGGCTTAAGCGCCGGTTCAGGCGTGGGCGGAAACGAGGCTATGAAGGCGGCAGCAGGGAGCGAGGATGCATATAAGGATTATGCGCTGTTCTCTATTGACGCGACGGAGCAGGAGGTTCTTGCGATCATGAACAACGAGGTTCTCAAAGGCTCCATAAGTCTTGGAAGCGGGAAGGTGCATGCGCAGATGGTTATCGATTATGCGGATTCTCTGCTTAACGGGCGTGAGGTGGAAAGGAAAAATTATATGCCGATCGAAGCGATCACGAGTGAGAACGTTCAGGAATTCTACGATAACACCTATAAGAAATAACGCATTAATTAACAACACAGGCAAAGGGGAACGGGGAAATGATGGATTTGAATTTGCTATATCAATGGTGCAGCATTCCAATGGAAGAACTCGTTTCACATCCTGCCCTGAAGATACGCCTGCGCATCGTGGAGGATGCGCAGGAGATGGGCAGAGTGATGGCGAAGGATCTGGCGGATGAGATCTGGAAGGCCGCCAGGGAACAACGCGTCTTCCGGCTGATCGTGCCGTGCGGCCCGAAGGAATGGTATGAGCCGTTCGCACAGATGATAAATGAAGAGCAGATCGCCATGAAACATGTGGTCTGCTATCATATGGACGAAAATCTTGACTGGGAAGCCAGATTGCTGCCGGAAAACGATCCGAACAATTTTCATACTTTTATGGAAGAGTATTTTTACGGAGCGGTAAGAGAGGAGCTTCGTGTACCTGCAGAGAACAGGCACTATCTGACGCCGGATAATGTGAATTGGATGAGCAGGGAAATTATGAGTCATAGTATAGATTATACCTTGGGCGGATGGGGGCAGGACGGACATGTTGCCTTCAATCAGGCGCGGAGGAATCCTTATGCAGTCGTGACGGCGGACGATATCCGTAATTCCAGGGCGAGGGTACAGGAAAACAACTGGGATACCATACTGGCGCTTGCGCACAGGAGTATGGGGGCTGCATGGCAGTTTATGCCGCCGATGTCGGTCACTCTGGGGGTGAAGGAATGTTTTTCGGCAAAGAAGATCAGAGTCTATTCCGCGACCGGGGCGTGGAAGCAGACGGCTCTTAGGATCGCCTTGTTTTCTGATGTGACAGAAGAATTTCCGATGACATTGCTGCAAGAGCATCCAGATGCACTGATCACTGCGACCAGAGAAACAGCGTGTCATCCGATCGCAGAGCATCCGGAGTGGGAATTCAGGGGAGTAGACAGGAAGATTGGACTGGAGAGTGATGGATGATAGTATGGGTAATGCAAAATACAATAAGATCGTAGGAACGGGAGGCATTGGAAAAGGCATGCTGTTCCATAGTGATGAGATGACTACTCTTGGAAGAAGTGAATCCCGTCTTGTAAGGTTAAGCGGGGCAAAAGATTATTGTAAACAGCATATCGTGCTGCATTATGCAGCGGCTTTGCTGAGAGGGCAGACAGCCATCTACCCCATCGGCTATGTGGGATGCGACGAAATCGGACATAAATTGATCGATAAGATGGAAAGAAGCGGCATGAATGTAAGGTTCGTGGGGAAGAGCGAGACAGAATCTACGATGCTCAGTATTTGTCTGCAGTATCCAGACAAGGAGGGGTGCAATTTTACGGCTAAGAACAATGCGGCTCTGCATGTAACGCCGGAATACATAAAGAATTGTATGGAATGCCTGGATATTGATGAGAATACGATCGTGGCGGTGATCCCGGAGGTGCCTGTTGAGAGCCGGTTAGCGATGCTTGCCTATGGCAAAGAAAAGGGCGCTTATTGCGTATTGTCGGTCCCGGCAGCAGAGGCGGGAGAATTCATCCGGCAGAAGGCATTTTCCAGTTGTGATTTGCTTGCGGTAAATGAAGAGGAGGCAGCGGCCATATTAGGCGAAGAACTGGAACAGAAGGAATTGGCCGAACGTCTGTATCTTAAATTAGTGAAAGAAAATCCGAATATAGAATTACTATTAACTTGCGGGAAGAAAGGGGCTTATTCGGTCACGAGATCCCTGATCGAGCATATTCCTCCGCTGTCTTCGAGAACCGTGAACACCACAGGAGCAGGAGACGCGTTCCTTGGCGGAACTCTTGCAGGGATAGCAATGGGGCTTACGCTGCAGAAGGGAAGAGAAGACGCTGTATTTGGTGAAACGAAGCTTTCAAGTGCGGCAGAATTGGGAACTCTCTGTGCAGGGATGGCAGTGGAGAGCGAGGACAGCATTGCATCTCATGTGGGTTATGAGACCGTATGTCAGAAGATATCAGACGAGGGGATGGAGAGTGAAGCATGGTTTATAAGATGAGGTTTGTCCAGAACTATGATAAGAAAGATGAGGCCGCATTCCTGGCCTTGGAAAAGAGATTTATAGAATTAGAAGAAAAATCGGCGGATCTGAAAAGAGGCCGCAGATATGTGTCCGTCATGGGGCGGGAAGCGGTCAATACCATGATATGGGAAGCAGAGTATGATTCTATGGAGGAAGCGGTTAATGCTTTGAAGATAATACAGGAGAATCCAGAACATGATGCGCTGCTGGAAAAGCAGATTTGTTTTATGCGGGATTCTTATGTGGAGTTGTACCAGCAGATAGGGTAGATCACATAATAATTGCGGCGGTGAAATGAAAGTGATATAATAATTACAATAAATGCGGACTGTATATTCGTTGGGGAGGTCTTATGAGTAAGGACAGTATACCCGAAGCAAAAGGCGGCACGCCTGAAGCATTGGGAGAATCAAATAAAATATTGATATTAAACTGCCTTAGGACAAGGGGAACGATGTCAAGGGCGGACTTATGCCGGCACTTGGGCATGAGTTTTCCGGCGGTCTCGTCCAATGTAAAGAGCCTGATCGATATCGGATATGTGGTGGAGGTCGGTGAGGGGGACAATTCCCTGGGACGCAAATCCACGCTGCTGTCTTATCATGCGGAACGGGGATTTGTATTAGGAGTCGATCTTGGGAGGTTCCGCATCCGGGTGATGTTCGCGGACCTTCTCGGCCGGGAATTGTCAAGCCTTGAGAGGCCGACGAACACTGAAGACGGCGGGATAGGGATTGCCGACGAACTCAGAGAGATGCTGTTAGATGTCGCAGCGGCCAGCGGAAAGGATAAATCCGCTATCTTAAGCATCTGTATCGGCGTTCCGGGAGTCCTTTCAGAAGACAGTGTTACTTTGGCCCCTTTTTTGCCGCCGATCGATCTGGCTCAGATCAGAACGAAGATCGGGGAAGAATTTACGGCGCCTGTCGTCATTGAGAACAGTATCAATCTGGGTGCGCTTGGGGAGATGTGGCATGGGGCAGGCAGAGAGCTTAAGAATTTTGCGCTGATCAACTACGGAGTCGGCGTCGGGGCTGCATTTATCATCAATGGTGAATTATATCCGGGGGCACACCGGGCTTCGGGAGAGATTGGATTCATGGTAGGGGATCCGTCGAAGCTTCGGACAGAATTTGACGAGGTCGGAGTGTTGGAGAATACGATATCCAGAGATAAGATCCAGAACTATATCATGCGGCCTGATTTCCAGGATGAGATCAATAAGCTGATTGAGAAATATAAGAAAAACGACGTCTATGCGAAGCTTATTCTGGATGAGATATTTTTGTATGTAGGAATTTCGCTGATCAATATTTCAGCAGTATTGGATTTGGAAGCGGTTATCATATCCGGCGGACTTGGGAACAGCATCGGCAGATTGTTTTCCGAGAAGTGGAGTGAGATGCTTGCAGTACACGTACCATATCCTCCCAGGCTGGTGTTTTCTGAGCTGGAGAATCAGGAGGGGGTTTTAGGCGCGATACATGTGGCGCTTGAAGCGGTTTACAGGGAACCGCTTAAGATATAATGCAAATAACAGGTTTTCGAAAGCGGAAGGTGAGACTTTGAAGATAGCGATTGTCGACGATGAGAGGATCATCAGAGAACAGGTCAAGAACTTCATACACAGATATTTCACGGATTGCACGGTTTGGTCTTACGCCGCAGGAGAAGACCTGCTTGCCGCTCATACGAAGTTCGATATCATTTTCCTGGATATCAAGATGGAGGGCGTAAGCGGGATCGATACGGCGAGGGAGCTTCGAAGGCAGCAGGAGGATACGATACTGATCTTTGTCACAGGGATGAAGGAGTACGTGTTTGAAGCCTTCGATGTGTCGGCGTTTCACTATCTGCTGAAGCCGATAGATGAGGGGAAGCTTCGCGAAGTTCTCGGCCGGGCGGTCGGGGAAGCGAAGAAGAAGAAGGATGGGCGGCGCAGGCAGCTCTTCGTCCGAACGAAGGGGAGAAGCCTTACCATAGATCAGGGCGATATCTTATATATAGAGAGCAAGGCGAAGAAGGCGGAGATCCACACGGTAAAAGAGACGATAGAGATCTATGCCGCCATGAGCGGGCTGGAGGAACAATTGGATGAGCGCTTCTACAGGTGTCATCGGGGATATCTGGTCAACATGGCGTATATCGTGGAGTACAGTGCGGACAGCATCAGTCTTGCCGGCGGCGGGACGGTCTATCTGACTAAGAAGAAGCATGGTGAATTCGTGAAGGCCTATATGTGGTTTTTACAGAACGGAGGAGTATCCTGTGTCTAAAGGATACTCTCATTCCATATTTTCTTCCCACCACATTTCATTTTTCAGATATCGCTCCATGATATCAAATCGCCTAAATGCTGCCGCCATCGTTCGTCCATCTATCTCCGACAGATTTTCATTGTTAAAATAGTCTTTTAGGATATTCACCATTGCCTGTTCTGCCTTACTGTACATCAATTCCTTGTTTTGTTCAAAGTAATTTTTTATTTCATTAAAATTAATATGAGTGATTTTTTGCAATGTAATACCTGACTTTTTTAATATTTGCTTACCGATCATATATGACAAAAAATATTGACTATACAATCGGTGCTCCTTAATTCCATCCAGTTCACTCTCTTTCTTTCTATTATTATCACAATAACGAAATATCAGTACAGCAACCACCATCTGAGCAGCATTCAGGTTATCAAAAATCAATGAATAATATTTATCAAAAAATTCATTACGTCTATATTTTGCCAAATGCGGACATTCCCGCCATACTGCGAAGACAGCCTCAGCCGCGACTGTCGATGGTATTACATTTATATTTAATGTATTATCTCTCTTTCGTTTATAGACGTATCCCAAATCATGTGCGCCGATTTCCAAAATCCGTTGACATTCATCGTTTGATTTTAAATCTCTAAAGTCCACCGGATTCTGGCTATTTGTCGCATATATAATATCCTGAATGATACCCGGATTTTCAGTGTCTTCCACTTCATAAAGACATACTAACAGATATGTCTGTGAAAAATCCAGATTGGGATTTTCTTTTACAGTTTGATGTATCGTTTTACATGTTTGTCCACCGTTTATGATTTGTAAGTCATCCGTTTTAACCATCCAATTCTGTTCTTGCAACGCATTAAAACTAAATTTTTTGCAAATCATTGTCGCCCCATTATTGAAAAAGAAAAAATTCTGACGTTTATCTGTATCCAATAGAGTTTCTGTGATTCCATCATTCACTACATTTTTTCCTAAATAGCGACGGATATTTTTTTCCAGCAGACTATCCCCAAATTCTTCCATCAATTTGTATACTTCCATTACGGAAACACGTCCGAGAATTACTCTTTTATAATTAAAATTTTCCTGAATAGCCTTTCCGCTCAAAGAAATTTGTGTATTAATAACTTGTTCCCTATTAATATAGCGCATAATATCAATATGGGAAAAATGCTCAAATCGAACTTGGCTCTGACCTGCAAAAGCATTATTAATATGATTCCGACCCTCTTGATTCCAGGCCAGACCATTATTAAGCATCACGAATGTCACATATGGAATTGCACCGTCTAATATAAAAGATCGAATCTCTTCTACTTTTTTTCTACTCTGTACATTTAATTCAATATGCGTAGAAGGATCAAACACACATTTTATGGTATTCACAGCTTTTTCAACTGCATTAGCCGGAAAATTACTGTCTTTATCCAGTTTTCTTGAATACTTTGATTGGAACAATACTACATTTAATTGTGAATCCTGTGCTTCCACAATATAAGCTGCGTCAAATCCCCCATCGTTTCCCCCATCAGTCAAAAACTGTACTGCCTCCATCAGATCAATGTCTAAATAGGCAGCAACTCCTAGCAGCAAAAATGCTTTGGAACGATTTCTCTCATTATCGTTATCCGTAAAAATTTCCTGATTATCTGCTAATATCTTATTTATTCTTTGGTCAATGATTTGTTTTGCTATATCCATTATAGACACCTACCTTTAAGATTCATTACATGATCAAACATTTATATATAATACAACAAGAATATAATAGTGTATTTTCTTCAGTATTACAAGAGTTTTTGTGTAGTCATTACTTCTTATCCCCGGCATTGATGTGAATTGTACTTTTTTGGTGTGAAAAGGCAGCGGCAGTATTTTATTCCCCAAAACGGTCGTTTTATTCCATTTTATCAATACAAACGGATCACTCTGCCGATATTAACATAAGAAACTCTTTTGAAAGTGAGGAGTATCCTGTGTCTAAACCGATGGAATTCTATTTTTCTTTTATGCAGTTTGTATTATTTCTGGCTCAGGGATATTATCTGCAGTATTTTTACGGAAGCTTCCTGGAGTGCAGAGTGAAGGGCCGGTGCGGCGGTCTCATTGCGGCGGTATCCTATACGCTGCTTCGGACTTTGCTTTATGTGATCTGGCCGGCAGAGTATGAGAGCCGTGCCGTGATCGGGAAGCAGGCGGTGTCGCTCTGTATTCTTGCGGTTCTGGCGCTCTTCTTATATCAGGCGCGCCATGCGGTCACATGCTTCCTTGCGGTCGCATTCCAGGCTGTGATCGGCGTCAGCGTCTATCTGGCAGTCATATTGATGGACTGGCCGTCAGGCCTGTTACTCTCCCTGTGGAACTGGTGTCTGAAGACGGGAACGTTCACGAAGCTTGAGACCTTCCGGCTTCTGTCAGAAATCAGCGTGGCAGGGATGCATTTCCTTCAGATCATGATAGCGGTTCTGTTGATCCGGGGTTCTCTTAGGCGCATTGTGAGGGATTACCGGGAGAAGGATATTGATATGCCGAGAACGCAGCTTTTGTTCATCCTGATTCCGGCGTTGTCGGCATTGCTTCTGTGTACCTTGCTGCGGGTGACATTCGTAATAGTAGAAGAGAATTCCCAGGAATTCCTATACCACAGATATCCGGTACTGATGGCTGTGCTTCCGGCGATTCTTCTGCTGTCTCTGGCATCGGTCCTGTACGGGGTCAAGTCCATCCAGGATATCCTGAAGCTGAACAGAGAGAAGAACAGCCGGATCGTTCTGGAGAAACAGGTGGAAGGTCTTAAGGAGCATATCGGAGAGATTGAACGGCTCCATTCCGGGATTCAGAGTATGAAGCATGATATGAGGAATACTCTGGCTGTCGTTCAGCAATTAGCTTCGGTGAGCGAGGGACAGGGGACAAAGGAGCTTAAAAGATATCTGTCCGAGATCGATCAGACTATGGATCAGATGGAGCCTGCATTCCGGACGGGGAATGCGGTTGTGGACGCCCTCCTTAATATGAAATATCACGAGATCGTCCGCAGCATACCGGAGATTGAACTGAATGCTGAGGGGCTGCTCTTTCCGGAGGCGCTGCATATCCGAAGCTATGATATCGGTATGATTCTCGGAAATGCGCTGGACAATGCCATGGAAGCCTGCGTGAAGCTTAAGAAGAGAGATGCGTCGGCGAAAACATATATCCGGCTGGCAGCTTTGGTCAGAGGGCAGTTATTGCTTTTGAAGATTGAGAATAGCTTCGGCGGCAGCGTGAGGCGAAAGCCGCAGGCGGAGTTCCCGGAAAGTGATAAGGAAGGCAAGGGAATGCATGGGATCGGGATGATGAATATCAAGAGCGCGGCGGAGAAATACCAGGGGACGGTTGACTGGAAGGTGAAGGGCAGGACATTTATCCTGGCGGTAATGTTAAGGAATGATATGATAATGAAGGGAGAAGAGCAAGATGAAGGCAGTATTGAACACGATTGAGGATCTAAGATCCGGGCATTTTAAGAATTCATACGGGGTGGAGGGGATGCTGGTTACCGGCAGATCGGACTATAAGAAGATCATCGATGTGTCCGATGAGATGAAGGAGCATGTTCTTAAGAATGTGAAGCAGGCATATTATAAGTATAACGGGATGTCGGGGGACAATGCGGCGGAGGAGAGAGCCTATCAGGGAACCTTGAATGAATATTACAAGACGCTCGACAGGGAAGACCGTCTGTCTGCGTGCTGGACACTTGGGCAGTTGGGACTTAAGCTTTCGCAGGAGGTTTCCGATTCGATCAAGGAGAAGGTGCCGGGATGGACTGCCGGGAAGCCGATACCGGAAGGACTGCTTGACGAGATCTTCGCAGGAGACCGTATTGCAGAGATCATGGCAGAGAAGCCGGGGAATGCGAAGGATTCGGATCTCCTGAAGGAGAATCAGTTTGACGAATTGCAGATCGGCGCCGATCAGGCGCAGGGTGCGGAGGAAGAGAAGAAGCCCTCAGGCAAGGTTGGATTTAACCAGGGGAAGCGTGCAAGACAGCTTGCCTCCGCGAAGACGCCGGAGCAGGTGCAGATGGTCATAAGCCTTCTGAAAAAGGATTTATCAGACTGTGAGAATGGTCTTGCCAACGATATGTGCGACGAGAATGAGGTCAAGAAGGTCAAGGCGATGCTCGCGAAGGCGCAGGAGCGCATGGGCCAGGTCGCCCAGAATGCGGATGATGAGAAGCAGGAGGGGGACAATAGCTTTCTGATCAATATGCTGATGTAAAGAGACGATATAGATGCTTGGTATAGATATTTTTAATAAAATATTGACATAATAGAAAAAAATTGTTACAATAAAAATATAACAAAATCGTATTCAGAATCAAGGAGTTTGTCGACCTTTCACAAAGGTCGCAGGCTCCTTTTTTGTTACATGGAAGATGCATGCTTAATCCTTGCAATCTTGAGCCGGTACTGTTTGGAAAATATAAGAAGAGGAGGGAGGAGACAACTGAACGATGAAAAAAGACAGGCGGTACGGCATGCAAGTAAAAAGGAGTAGAAATGAAAAGGAGATAAAAAATGGATACGAAAGACAGAAAGAAAGAGCATGATCTGGTGTTTGACTTGAACGGAGGGATGCCGCGGATGGCGCAGGCGCTTCCGTTGGCGTTTCAGCACATTGTTGCAATGGTCGTAGGATGTGTAACTCCGGCAATTATTATCGCGGGTGTGGCAGGGCTGAATCCTGCGGACAAGGTTATCATTGTTCAGGCCGCGCTGGTGATCTCTGCGTTGGCTACACTTTTACAGGTATTCCCGATCCGGGTGAAGGGGATCGGCCTGCAGATCGGAGCCGGACTTCCGCTCATCGTCGGCGTTGGATTCGCCTATGTCACCAGTATGTCGACGATCGTGGAAGGATATGGGATTGCGACGATCTTTGGGGCGGAGATCGTAGGCGGCCTGGTGGCTGTTCTGGTAGGTTTGTCGTACAATAAGATTAAAGTGCTGTTTCCTCCGCTTGTGATAGGAATCGTTATTTTATGCATCGGATTATCATTATACCCGATTGCGATCCGCTATATGGCCGGAGGGCAGTCAAGTCCAAGTTATGGATCGTGGCAGAATTGGTTTGTGGCAATCGTAACATTGATTATTGTAGTGATCTGTAATAACTTTGGAAAAGGAATCGTGAAGCTTGCTTCTATTTTAATCGGTATTATTGCAGGATACATCATTGCATTTCCGTTTCACATGGTTGATTTCAGTTCGATCGGACAGGCGGGAATCGTCCAACTGCCAAAGCTGATGCATTTTGGGATTGAATTTGAATTCTCATCCTGCGTGGCGATCGGCATCTTGTTTGCGATCAATTCTCTGCAGGCAGTAGGGGATGTGTCGGCCACGACAATAGGCGGTATGGACAGAGACGCAACGAGCCAGGAGATCACGGGCAGTATTATAGGGTTCGGTATCAGCAATATAGCCGGAGCATTTCTGGGAGGACTTCCGAATGTAACATTCAGCCAGAATGTGGGAATTGTCAGCACGACGAAGGTTGTGAACAGATGGATCGCGGCTCTGGCAGCTATTATCTTAGGTGTTGCCGGTATAGTGCCGAAATTCGCGGCATTTTTGACCAGTATTCCGCAGTGTGTGCTGGGCGGAGCTACCCTTTCTGTATTTGCGGCGATCACAGTGACAGGGATCCGTATGATCAGCAATGCGGGGCTTACGGCAAGAAATGCAGGAATCGTAGGTATAGCCGTGGCGCTTGGCTCCGGGCTGGTGCAGGCGTCAGATGCGTTAGGCGGCTCTCCGGCATGGGTTGCGACTATTTTTGCGAAGACACCGGTGGTGGTTGCGGCGCTTGTTGCGATCGTGCTGAATCTGGTCCTGCCAAAGGACAAAAAGTAAGAGTATTGGAATATAATAAAAAGTGGGCGAGGAGCCGTAGAAGGATGTAAGACATTTTTGAAGATGTACATCCTGTTTTTTTATTTTTGGGAACTTTTTTGCGAGAAAGGAAAGTGCAATGAATAAACGTAAAGATGTTTTAGCAAAAGTAACTGGCAGGGCGGTCTATGCCAATGATATTGAATTGCCGCAGATGGTATACGCTAAGGTTGTCCGCAGCACGGTGCCGAATGGAATCATCCGTTCGATCGACTGCAAGGAGGCGTCCCGGATGCCGGGAGTTATACGGATCATTACGGCTGAGGATATCCCCGGCATCCCGTCGCTGCCAAGAGAGCGGCCTGTTCTGTGTCCCGAGAGGGTGCGTTATATCGGTGACGGCGTTGCGCTGGTAGCGGCGGAAAGCCTCTCTGCTGCGGAAGATGCGGCAGAGAGGGTCAGGGTCGAATATGAAGAGCTCCTGGCTCTTCTGGATGCAACGAAGGCATTGGAACCGGATGCTCCACAGGTTCATGAGACGGGAAATCGTATCGCGAGGTATATTACCCGGCGGGGAGATGCCGAGAAAGCATTGGCCGAGGCTCCGCACGTGATCAGCCGCAGTTATACGACTCCGCGGGTGCAGCACGTGTGTATCGAGACGGAGGCGGCGGTGGCTTCCTATGATCCTGCCACAGGGGAAACGCTGGTGCGCTGTCCGGTGAACAGTCCGTTTCCCATCAGAAAGGTAGTTGCGGAGACGCTGGGATGTCCGCTCACGGATGTGCGTGTTGTGCTGACGACTATAGGCGCATCTTTCGGAGGGAAGAATTATGATATTGCAATGGCATCCGCCCGGGCGGCGTTAGTGAGCCGCCTGCTTGGACGTCCGTGCAAAATGGTTTTGAATCGGGAGGAATCTATTATAGAAGGCACGAAGCGTCACCCGCTTTTTGCGGATTATAAGGTTGGGTTCGATGAAGAGGGCCGATTGCTTGCGATGAAGATCCGGCTGACATTGGACGGGGGCGCTTATACCAGTAAGACATTCCCGGTCACCAGCCGTATGGCGATCGAGGCTTCCGGCCCTTACCGTGTCCCTGCTATCGATACGGAAGCGGTAAGCGTATATACGAATCAGGTCTATTCGGATGCGCTGAGGGGCTTTGGTTCTCCGCAGGTGGACTTCTGCTCAGAGATGTTGATCGATGAGATAGCAGGATATCTGGGGAAAGACCCGATTGAGGTCAGGAAGCTGAATATGCTGGAAAATGGAAAACCCTCCGCATTCGGTCAGATCATGGAGGATGTTACCCTCCCCGAGTGTCTGGAAGCATTGGAAGATGCGGTGGATTTTCCGGCGCGGCGCGAAAGGATCCGGCAATATAATGATACACACCAACGCAGCAAGAAGGGGTTAGGGATATCGCTGCTTCACAGAGGAGAATCCTTCGGGGCGGCAGGCCAGGGGATCGATATCGCCAGCGGAATGGTTTCTATTCAGGCGGACGGGAGCGTATCGGTCTGTTCCAGTATCGCGGAGGTAGGCCAGGGAGGCAGTACGATGGTGGTGCAGATCGTCCACGAGGCTTTGGGAATCCCCCATGAAAAGATTCGTTACAGCGGAGTGGACACGACCTTCCTTACGGATGCGGGACCGACGGTGGCGACCCGGGGAACGGTGTTCTCCGGCGGCGCGATCTACCGGGCGGCAGATGAATTGCGCGGGAAACTGATCGCTTATGCGGAGAAGTATCTGCATACCCGGGAAGTCGATTTTAAGGATAATAAGATCATTGCGGCCGGTCAGCCGGACAATGAAGTTTCGCTTCAGCAGGTGATCGGCGATGTATTCGCGGCGAGCGATCATCTGAATGCCCTTGGATATTATGCGGCCCCGCCCCTGGAATATGATAAGAGCTGCGGTGTCGGCGACGCATATCTCTCCTATGTATACGGGGCTGCGGCTGCGGAGGTAACGGTGGATACGCGGACAGGATTCGTAAGCGTTGATGAATTCTTTGCTGTGCACGACGTAGGGCACGCATTTGACAAGGCGGAAGCCGAAGGGCAGATCTGGGGCGGTGTGAGCATGGGGGTAGGTTATGCCGTTATGGAAGAGGTAGAGCTTCATAAAGGACAGATCATGAATCGTAATCTGGACGGTTATCTGATCCCTACATCACTGGACATGCCGAAGACGACGCCGATCGTATTGGAGATTCCGGGCAGACATGGACCTCTTGGCGCAAAGGGGTTAGGAGAACCGGCGACCTGTGCGGTTGCGCCTGCGATCGTGAACGCGATCGCGGACGCAACGGGTCGCAGAATCAGGAACCTGCCTGCGAATCTGGAACAGGTGGCGTTAGGACACAGTATCAAAAAACGGTAATTTGCGGGATAGAAATGCCCTGTGCAGTTTGGAACAAGGAACTGCACAGGGCATATTTTGATGATTGTTTTTGGAAAATATGTATAGTACAATAAAATAATACTATGAAATGAGGAGGAAAGCATATGTCCCTGCAATTCATATTCGGGCCGTCAGGCTCCGGCAAATCATATCACCTGTATCATCATATCATCGAGGAATCTATGCGCTGCCCGAAGCAGAATTACATCGTCCTTGTGCCGGAGCAGTTCACCATGCAGACCCAGAAGGACCTGGTTACCATGCATCCAAGAAAAGGGATCATGAATATCGACGTATTAAGCTTTGCAAGGCTTGCATACCGCGTGTTTGAAGAGATCGGGGGAGAGATGCTTCCCGTGCTGGATGACGAGGGGAAGAACCTGATCCTTCGCAAGCTTGCGGGAGATTACGAGGAAGAGCTGTACGTCCTTAAGGGGAATATGAAGAAGCTTGGTTATATCAGTGAGGTCAAGTCGGTCATCTCTGAATTCACCCAATATGATATCGGGGAAGAGGAATTGGAGCAGGTGATGGAGACTGTCGGCAGGGAATCCAGGCTGTACTACAAATTAAAGGACATCAAGATCCTGTACCGGGGATTTACGGAGTATCTCGAGAAGAAATACATCACGAAGGAGGAACTCTTAGATGTGTTGAGCCGGATGGTTGGGCAATCGGAGATATTGGGGAACAGTACCGTTGTTCTGGACGGGTTCACAGGCTTTACGCCGGTACAGAACCGATTGGTTCTTAAGCTCATGCAAAGATGCCGCAAGGTTATGGTCACGGTGACCATGGATGCGCGGGAGAATCCATACGTGTACCGTCATCCGTATCAATTATTCGCGCTCAGCAAGCACATGGTGACTACGTTGATATCCCTGGCAAGAGAGAGCCGTATTGAGATAGAAGAATCGATCTGCAAATACGAAGAACCGGTATACCGATTCCGCGGCAATGAGGCGCTTGCATTTCTGGAGAAGAATCTGTTCCGTTACGGAGCGGGGACATTTGACAAGGAGACGGATGCGTTAAGTATTCACGCGGCAAGGAATCCAAGAGAGGAAGCGATAGCGGCGGCGGGAGAGATCCGCCGTCTGGTGCGCGAGGAAGGGATGCGCTACCGGGAGATCGGTGTGATCGTGAGCAATATGGAGGTGTACGGAGACTATCTGAAACAGGCGTTTGAGCTGTATGAGATCCCTGCATTCATGGATCACAAGAGAAGTGTATTGCAGAATTCCTTCGTAGAATATATCCGAAGCCTTCTCAATATGGCGGAGCAGAACTTCACCTATGAGAGTGTATTCCGGTTTCTCCGCACTGATCTGGCGGGCTTTACCTTTGAAGAAGTGGATGAACTGGAGAACTATGTCCTGGGGCTTGGCATCAAGGGCTACAAGCGGTGGCAGGAGAAGTGGGTGCGCCTCATGAAGGGGATGGGTGCCGAAGACCTGGAGCGCATGAACCATTTCCGGGTATTGCTTGTGGAGAAGGTGGATTCGCTGATGTTCGTGCTAAAGCAGCGCAGGAAAACGGTCAGGGACATCACTCTTGCCGTGTATGAATTCATGGTCGGGGAGGAACTCCAGGTGAGGCTTAAGAGGCAGGAGGAAGAATTCCAGGCGATGGGAGAGCTGGCTCTTGCCAAAGAATATGCCCAGGTGTACCGGATCGTTATAGAGTTATTCGATAAGTTTGCAGAGCTTCTGGGAGATGAGAAGGTGGGCCTTGAGGAATATTGCCGCCTTCTGGACGCGGGGCTTGAAGAGGCGCGGGTGGGTGTGATCCCGCCGGGGACAGACCAGGTGGTTGCCGGAGATGTAGAGCGGACCAGGCTTAAGGATATCTGCGCGCTGTTCTTCCTCGGAGCTAATGATTCGCATCTTCCGGGGTCTCTGCTTCGCACCGGATTGCTGTCCGAGCGGGACCGGGAGCATTTTCAGAAGGAGAAGCTGGCGCTTGCGCCGGGAGGGAAGGAGCGTGCGTATATCCAGAAATTCTATCTGTATTCGAATCTTACCAAGCCCTCTAAGAAGCTTAAGATCTATTACAGTAAGGTATCCTCAGAGGGCAAGAGCGTGCGCCCGGCGTATCTGATACAGGATTTGAGGCGGATGTATCCGCTGCTTGCGGTCGTAGATGAAGAGGAACGAAAGCTTAAGGAACGGGAGCTGACCGAGGGAATGGGGATCGAATACCTGATCCAGGGGCTAAGAAGCCTTGATAACGGCATGGACGATGTCTGGAAGGAGCTGTACAGTTGGTATAAGAACAGCGGGAAATGGCAGAAGAAGGTGGAAGGCCTGCTTGCGGCCGGGTATTACCGGCGTTCGATGGATGGCCTGACCCAAGCCGTGGCGAAAAAGCTCTACGGGGAGGATTTTGAGGACAGTATCACTAGGATGGAACGGTATGCGGCCTGTGCGTTTGCGCATTTCCTGACCTACGGGCTTGGCCTTAGGGAACGGCAGCAGTATGAGTTCCAGGCGGTGGATCTGGGCAATGTATGCCACAGCGCTCTGGAGAAGTATTCCAGGAAGCTTCAGAAGGAAGGTCTTGACTGGACGCTTGTTTCGGAGGATATAAGGAAGCGGTACATAGAAGAGAGCGTGGAGGAAGCCATCACGGATTATGGCAATGCAGTCCTCCACAGCTCCGCCCGGGATGAATATCTGATCGTCCGTATGAAACGGATGCTGGAGCGGACGGTATGGGCGCTTACGAACCAGCTCAAGGCGGGGGACTTCCGTCCGTCTGCCAGTGAATTCCGATTCTCCAACGGCAAGATCGACCGTATCGATACCTGCGAGGAGGAAGAGAAGGTCTATGTGAAGGTGGTGGATTATAAGACGGGGAGCCAGGCCTTCGACGTGGTATCCCTGTACCATGGGCTGCAGCTTCAGCTAATGGTCTACATAGATGCGGCAGTGAGGATGGAAGAACAGCGGCATCCCGGATGGGAGGTCGTGCCTGCGGGAGTGTTCTACTACCGGATCCATGACCCGTTGGTGGATAAGGAGAAGGACGGCGGGGAAGAGGAGACGATCCTAAAAGAGCTGAGGCCGGACGGCCTTATTAATCTGAAGGACGAGGTCCTTAGGCATCTGGATCACATCCAGAGCGGCGAGTCCCTTGCGGTTCCGGTCAAATACAATAAGAACGGAAGCCTTGCCAGGGGTTCAAAGGCGGTGCCGGAGGAAGAGTTTCAGTTGATGATGCGCCATGCGGCAAGGAAGGTCGAAGAAGCCCATCGCGGGATCCTTGCGGGGAGGACAGAGGCGGTTCCTTACCGTAAGGGCCAGGAAACGGGCTGTGATTATTGCCGGTACCGGCATATCTGCGGATTTGATGTGAAGATTCCGGGATACGGTTACCGGGATATCGGGAGCATGAGCAGAGAAGAAGCAATAGCGGCGATGGCGGCGGAAAATAGCGGGCATACGCGGCAGAGCGGGAAGGGGGACGCATAGGAGATGGGTGTAGCATGGACAAAGGAACAGCGGCAGGTCATTGACTTAAGAGACAGGAATATCCTGGTGTCGGCGGCGGCAGGTTCAGGGAAGACGGCGGTCTTGGTGGAACGCATCATCACGATGCTGACGTCAGAGGTTCATCCTGTGGATGTGGACCATCTTCTGATCGTGACATTTACAGAGGCGGCAGCGGCGGAGATGAAGGAGCGTATCCGCAATGCCATAGAGCATAAGCTGGAGGAAGAGCCTGATAACGAACACTTAAAGCAGCAGGCAACTCTGATCCACAATGCCCAGATCACGACGATCCATAGCTTCTGCCTGTCTGTAGTCAGGGATCACTTCCATGCGATCGATATCGATCCGGGCTTTCGGGTAGGTGAAGAAGGGGAGCTTAAGCTGCTTCGCCAGGATGTGCTCGGCGAAGTGTTAGAGGAGAAGTATCGGCAGGGAGAGAAGCGGTTTCTTGATTTTACCCTGGCATACGGAAGCGGGAGGAACGATAAGAAGATCGAAGAGCTGATCCTTAAGATCTATGAATTCTCCCGGAGCTATCCCGACGCCGAAAGCTGGATTCGGGATTGTGTGAAGGCTTACCGGATCGATACGCTTGAAGAGCTTAAGGCAAGCGATTCTATACGGCTGATCATGGAGAATGCGGCGGTTTATCTTAAGGAGGCGGCAGAGCTTATAGAGAGCGGGATCGCCGTCTGTCAGGAGGCGGACGGGCCTGCGGCTTATGAGAGCACGCTTATTAAGGACCAGCAGGTCATCGAGAGATTGCTGTCTGTGAGTGATTACGAGGAGATGTGCAGGGCGGCGGAGGAGATTTCCTGGGTGCGGCTTGCGGCGAACAGGGATAAGACGGTATCGGAGGAGAAGACGTCTTGGGTCAAGGCGATTCGGGATGAAGTGAAGGGGATCGTAAAAGACCTGTCAGAGCAGTATTTTTATCAGAACGCAGAAGAGATGCTTGCGGATATTAAGGCATGCCGTCCTGCGATGGAGGAGCTTGCAGGGCTGGTGCAGGCATTTTCCGGGAGGTTCGAGGAGAAGAAGAGACAGCGGAATATGATAGACTTCTCTGATATGGAGCAGTATGCGCTGAATATCCTGACGGAGAGATCAGAAGAAGGAGAAGGCTTCGTTCCGTCTGCGGCGGCAAGGGAATATCAGAAGCAGTTCCAGGAGATCATGATCGATGAATACCAGGACAGCAATCTGATCCAGGAGACGATTCTTACCAGTGTCTCGACGGTATCAGCGGGGCGTTATAATATTTTCATGGTAGGGGATGTGAAGCAGAGCATCTATCGGTTCCGCCTGTCAAGGCCTGAGCTGTTCATGGAGAAGTTTCATTCGTATGCGCCTGCCGATGACGAAAGCGGCGAAGGAGAAGAAGGTTCGCAGACGAAACAGCGCATCGACCTGCATAAAAACTTCCGCAGCAGGCGGGAGGTGCTTGACAGTGTGAATTATATCTTCCGGCAGATCATGACCGGCAAGCTCGGAGGAATCGTCTATGACGATCAGGCGGCGCTGTATGCGGGGGCGGATTACAGAGACGGCGGGGATCCTTTGACGGAGGTTTTGATCATTGACAGTGATGTGAAGGAGCGGGAGCCGGAGGACCAAAAAGCATCCGAAGGAATCAGTGAGCGGGAGCTGGAGGCAAGGGCGATCGCTGCCAGAATCCGGGATTTGAGGGCGCATCATCAGGTGGTCGATAAGAAGACGGGAGAATTCCGGCCGGTGAGATATTCGGATATCGTAATCCTGACAAGAAGCGTGAAAGGATATGCCGATATATTTACCGAGGTATTGAACCGGGAAGGGATTCCGGCTTATGCGGGGACCCGGGAGGGGTATTTCGCAACACAGGAGATCGGGGTGCTGCTTGACTATCTGCGGACTCTCGACAACCAGAGACAGGATATTCCGCTGGCGGCGGTCCTTGCCTCGGCCTTTGGCGGATTGACGGAAGAGGAGCTGGCGGCGGTCAAGGGAGAGTATGGAAGCCTGCCGTTCTGCCAGGCTGTTTTTTGCTACCGTGCAGAGGGGAAGAATCCGGCGATCCGGGAGAAATTAGAAGTCTGTCTGGGGCAGATGGAAACATTTCGGAAAATCGTTCCCTATACGCCCATGCACGAGCTGCTGTGGAAGATCCTGGAAGAGACAGGATACGGCGACCTGGCGGCCGCCATGCCGGGCGGGCAGCAGAGACGGGCGAATCTGGATATGCTGGTGGAGAAAGCGAGGAACTTCGAGGCGACCAGCTATAAGGGACTGTTTCATTTCGTCCGCTATATCGAGCAGCTTCAGAAGTATGATGTGGACTACGGCGAGGCGAGTATAGAGGATGAACAGTCGGATACCGTGCGCGTTATGACCATCCATAAGAGCAAGGGGCTGGAATTTCCGGTCGTATTCGCCGCGGGGATGGGGAAACGCTTCAACATGCAGGATGCAAGGAGCAGCGTCATCCTGCACTCCAGGATGGGGGTGGGGCTTGACGCCGTCGATATCGAGAAGCGGACCAAGAGTCCAAGCATCATCAAGAAGGCGATGCAAAGAGAGGAGATACTGGATAGCCTTGGTGAAGAGCTTAGAGTGCTGTATGTCGCATTCACCCGCGCGAAGGAGAAATTGATCATCACAGGAACCATATCGAATCTTAAGAAGAAACGGACCGGCTATGAGATGCTAAGGAACCGGCAGGAGGAATCGCTGCCCTTCGGCCGGTTAAGCAAGGCGGTCACATACTGGGACTGGATTCTTCCGGCGCTTGTAAGGGCAGACGAAGAGGTGCCGATCGTAGAGAAGGTGCTGACCTTCGAAGATCTCGTCAGGGAAGAGGTGGCGGAAGAGACGGCGGGCAGGATCAAGAGGGCGGTGCTGGAGAAATGGGATACAGATCAGATCTATGATACAGAGATGAACCAGAGTATCGGTAAGCAGTTCGCCTATCGGTATCCATATGAGGGCAGCAGGCATCAGAGGCTTAAGTTTACGGTATCGGAGCTTAAGAAACGGATCTATCTTACGGAGACGCTTGGAGACGAGTCCGGGGAGAACGGGGAGACGCCTTACGAGGAGCCGGATGTGGTGCCTCTGATCCCAAGATTTTTGCAGGAAGAAGAGGAACTTACCGGCGCCTCGAGAGGTACGGCGTACCACAGGCTGATGGAGCTTCTGGATTTTTCCATGGAATACGACGCGGATGGCCTGAGAGATGTGTTAAATGCATTTACAGAGGCGGGGAAGATGAGCCGGGAGATGGCGGAGTGTATCCGAACGGAGGATATCCTTGGCTTCCTTAAGAGCCCTGCGGGGCAGAGGATGAAGGAAGCGGCCGGAAAACGGAAGCTCTGGAAGGAGCAGCCCTTTGTCCTCGGCGTGGATGCAAGGGAGATCTATCCGCAGGAACAGGAAGGAGAGCAGATCTTGGTACAGGGGATCATCGACGTGTATTTTGAAGAAGAAGACGGCCTTGTGGTGCTGGATTATAAGACGGATAAAATCTTCCGGGCAGAAGAACTGGCAGAGAAATATCATGCCCAGCTTGATTATTATGGAAAGGCGTTGGAACAGATGACGGAGAAGAAGGTAAAGGAGAAGATCATCTACTCTTTTACGATCAGACAGGAGATAGAGGTGTAAGGATGGGTATTGGAGGAATGATTCCCGCAGGTTTGGGCCTGCCGTCTGCTAAGATATGGTGCGCCGCGTATATAGCCGTGATGAGTGCCGCAGGGTTCGCGGCGTTCGGCTATGACAAATGGTGCGCGGTACGCCGCCGGTGGAGGGTGCCGGAGAAGACCCTGCTATTGATCGCGCTGCTCGGGGGAAGCCCCGGCGCATATGCCGGAATGAAGATATTCCGGCATAAGACGCGGCACCGGAAGTTCAGCGCGGGGATCCCGGTGATCTTAGCGGTGCAGTGCGCGGTGCTTCTGGCAGTGTACCTGCGTGTCATATAGGGGATACCCGCCTGCGGGATCAGGAACTCTTAGCCGAAGCCAGAGTGGAGTAGAAGACCACTCCCATGATGATGATTCCGCCGATAAGCTCTCTTAGGCCGGGGACTTCCTTAAGGATTACAAGCGCCGCCAGGATCCCGTATACGGATTCCAGACTGGATATGATTCCTGCCGTCTGTACCTTCACGTGCTTAAGGCCGCTGATGAATAAGGAGTGAGATCCCGCGGTGAATGCGATACCAAGGATCAGAAGTCCTGCGATGTCTCTTGCGGTGAACGCGGGAAGGAGGATAAAAAGCGCAGGGAACAGCACGAGGGCGGCGGTTCCCTGCTCGTACAGCGATACCAGCGTCCCGGGATATTTGCCTGAGAATCTCCGGTTCATCAGGGACAGCAGCGCATATGACAGGCTTCCGATCATTCCCCAGATCACGCCCTGCGTCATGGAGTTGTCAAGATGGAACTCCGGCACGATCAGCATTACTCCTGCCAGCATGATAAGTGCGCAGACCACATCTGATTTCTGTAATTTCTCATGATAAAAATAAGGCTCCAAAAAGGTTACAAACAGCGGATAGGTCGAGAAGGTCAGGGTTCCCACGGCCACGGTCGCAACCTGTATGGACTGCATGAAGGTTGTCCAGTGAATCGCTAAGAGGATCCCTGCCGATGCAAGGAGAAGATAATCTCTCCGGCTGTTTAATGTGATGGACTGTCTCCGCGCCTTTAATAATATGAATAAAAATATGGAAGAGAAGACAACTCTTCCCCAGGCGATCACGATCGCCGGCTGTCCGACCAGCTTTGCGAACAAACCTGATAAGCCGAATCCGAGTACGGCGATATGTACGGACAGCAGACTTTTCTTTTGTTGGTTCATATCTTGTATTCCTCCCGAAGTATAAATATTTGAATACCTGAACGGTTATCCTGAAACAGCGTTTTTATTATAGCAGTACAGACCTTGCTTGGCAAGGGATCGATATTGCCGCGCTGCGTCTCGTTCCTTTGTCTGCCCTGTGCCCGTACAGTTGAAAAAAGTTTATAATATAGGTTGACAAATCATATTATATAACATATAATATAGACATGAAAATAATATTGCATGAATAGATATTATTATATTCTAAGTAAAGGAGTGAGTATATGGTATTTAACACCGGAGCGGCTCTCCTTGATGCTATCGTCTTAGCGGTCGTGTCCCGGGAGAAAGAAGGAACCTATGGATATAAGATCACTCAGGATGTCAGGACGACCATAGAAGTATCTGAATCCACCCTGTATCCAGTGCTGAGAAGGCTTCAGAAGGATGAATGCCTGGAGGTGTACGACAGGCAGATCGACGGACGGAACCGGCGTTATTATAAGGTAACTGCAAGAGGCATGGCGCAGTTGGATCTATACCGGAGGGAATGGAAGAGCTATTCGATTAAGATCAATGAATTGTTTAAGGGAGGGGTGGCTGTATGAACCGCATAGAATTTATGACAGAATTAGCCGCATTGTTACAGGATGTTCCGGCAGAGGAACGAAGAGATGCAATGAAGTTTTATAATGATTATTTTGATGATGCCGGAGAAGAGAACGAGCAGCAGGTGATCGCTGAGCTTGGCGATCCTGCGCAGGTGGCGGCAACGATTAAGGCGGATCTTGAAGGTGCGTCTAAGGAACATGGAGAATTCACCGAGAAGGGATATACGGACTCAAGATTCGAGAATAAGAATGTGCCTGTCGGAAGAGAATACAAGGAGAGCGGACAGAAGTCGGAAGAGTACGGATACCGGAACACAGAGCAGAGCCGGAGAGAATATGACTATGAGAGAAGCGGCGAACAGACGCCGCCAAGGACGAACGGCGCGCTTAAGATCTTTCTGATCGTCATACTTGTTCTTGTGGCGATTCCGGTCGGTATTCCGGTTGCGGCAGCAATCCTGATTACGATAGCGGCTGTAGGATTCACGATCTTGATATTGTTCTTCACACTGGTGATTGCGTCGGTTGCGATCGCGTTCGCCGGGGTGTGCGTATTCATAGCCGGGCTGGTGAGTCTGGTGCCGGAGATCGCGGTCGGTCTGGCGCTGATCGGAACGGGGCTGATCCTTACCGTTGTGGGCATAGTGCTTACCGTGGCAAGCGTAAGGGTATGTATAATCGTCCTTCCGGGGATATGCAGAGGATTCATGTGGATCGTAAGCCGGCCGTTTCAGAGAAGGGCGGTGGTGTAGATGAGAAGAGGATGGAAGATATTCTGGATCGTATGCGGCGCAGCTCTGGCGCTTGGTCTGGTATGCTGCGCGATTGCATTTGGAATGGGGGTTACAACAGGTATGATACATGACCGTTTCCCGTACGGGATCGGATGGCATAACGACGAATGGGAGAGCAGCAAGGAGGATTCCGGGCGGACCGCAGAGAATATCCATAAGACTTTTGACAAAGTGACAGAGATCGATATGGAGATCTTTGCCGGGCAAGTAAGGTTCCAGGAAGGAGAAGGCAGCGAGATCCGGGTGGATACGGATAACTTAAGCCAGAAGTTAGGATTTCGGTGTTATCAGGAAGGCAGTGAGCTTAAGCTTACCAGCAAGAAGAAAATATACGGCGTGAATAATGTAGGCAGAGGGAGGATCACGGTTACGCTCCCCAGGGAGATGACATTCAAGGAAGTATCCTTAAATCTGGGTGCAGGAACGCTGTATATCGACAACATCTACACGAAGGACCTGGAGGTAGGAGTGGGAGCCGGAGAAGCGATCGTAGAAGGTTTCCAGGCAGACGAAGCAGAGTTTAACTGCGGCGCAGGGTCGATCGCGGCCAGAGGAGACATAAGAAGCCAGGCGGATCTGAAGTGCGGAGTGGGAAGTATCACGTATACCGCGTCTGGTCAGGAGGAAGAATACAACTATGATATCGAGTGCGGTATCGGGGAGATCATCTGCGGAGACAACAGTTATTCAGGACTTGGAAGAGAACAGAGCATTGACAACGGCGCAGCTAAGGAGATCAAGATTGAAGGCGGCGTAGGTTCTGTGATCATAGGATTTGAGTAGAAGACAGATGCAAGGCATCTTTTGGAAAGGAGACATTATGGAACCAAGGAAATTATATCGTTCAAGAGAAAACCGTATGATCTGCGGAGTATGCGGAGGCATAGCAGAATATTTTAACGTAGACGCGACATTGATCAGGCTGGTGCTGGCGATCTTCGGCTTCACAGGAACAGGGATCTTCGCTTATATCGTTGCGGCCATTATCATCCCGGACGCGCCGGACAGATATTAGATTAAGATGTATATTCCCCTTCACTCCTGTTAATACTTAGTGAAAGAACCGTATATGGGATATCGCCCTGCGGTTCTAAAAGAGTGAAAGGGGAATATCCATGGCAGGTAAAAAGAATAAGCCGATCCGGCTTGACGAGCTGACACAGGAAGAGAAATTAAAATACGAGATTGCTGAAGAATTAGGCCTTCTTGACAAGGTGATGGAGGAAGGATGGAGATCCCTCTCTTCAAAGGAAACCGGGAGGATCGGAGGGCTGATGACGAAGAAGAAGAAAGCACTGAGTCAATGTCCGGATGCACATTAAAAGTAACGAAATTATTACGAATATTAATTAGTATGAACATTTAACGATAAAGGTTGAAAAGAAAAGGTCCATTTGCTATAATCGAAAAACTGGTAATAATCATTATACAGGTGAGGATATGAACAGTAAGATTAGCGTTTTGGATATTGATATAGATAATTGTTCAGCAAAAGAAGCTATGAAGAAGACCATGGAATACATGGGAACGGAACCGGTGAATATCGTAGAGATGGCAACGGTGGGAGGGCTGATGCAGATGGACAGTATGCAGCAGCTCAAGGAAGATATATGCAGATTTGATCTGATCCTGGCGGGAGATAAGACGATCCTGGAAGCAGCGGATATTACGGACAGGAAGCATCTTCAGGAGACGGAGGGCCGTGTATTTCTGAAGATGTTTATGAGATATCTGCACAAGAACCACAAGAGGATCTACCTTCTGGTGGAATCCGAGGCGGAGGGTCAGGCGATTTATGATTATCTGCAGAGGAATTATTACGGCCTGCAGGTCGTGGGGCTTGCGAAGGTGTCTGCCTGCAACAGGTCGGACGATATGCTGGTGAATGATATCAACGGCGGAGAAGTAGATTGTATCCTTGCGGCGCTTGCATCCCCGCTGCAGGAGGAATTTATTGTAAAGAATAAGAGCTTGCTGGATGCAAGGCTGTGGCTCGGCGTTGGCAAGGAGAACATACCGGTGGGGAAGAACGGCGCGGGTCAGGGCAGGATCGCTCAGTTTTTTGTCAGGCATATCTTTAAAAAGGAGATGGAGAAAAGCAAGCGCAGATGATTTTTCGTCACTATGTACATGGCTGCAAATCAAAAGAATTTCTTAAAAATTGAGGAAATCAACAAAAAAGTGTGATTTCCTCTTTATTTTTTTGTCTATATATATTAATATAGTGTCTAGCGGTATGCATTTTGACCAGACAGTCCCTTTTTTTGTTGTGAATTATGCATATTGAAATGAGGGGAGGATATAGAATATGATATCTAATCAAATACTTCAGAATACGATTGAAGGCTTGAAAGGAATTACACGGATCGATTTCTGTGTTATGGATACAGATGGAAAGTCTCTTGCGAGTACATTTTCAGAGCAAGAGAATTATGAAGAAGAGGTGGTCTCATTCGTTGAATCCCCGGCTGACAGCCAGGTGGTGCAGGGATATCAGTTCTTTAAGATATTTGACGAGCACCAGTTGGAATATGTCCTTCTTGCCAATGGGGGCAGCGATGACGTATATATGGTAGGGAAGATCGCGGCGTTTCAGATTCAGAATCTTCTGATCGCTTATAAAGAGAGATTTGACAAGGATAATTTTATTAAGAATCTGCTGCTTGACAACCTTCTTTTGGTAGATATCTATAACCGTGCCAAGAAATTACATATTGACACAGAAGTGAGACGTATTATATTTATTATTGAGACAAAGCACGAGAAGGACAGCAATGCTCTGGATAACGTGCGCAATCTTCTGGGCAACCGCGCTAAGGATTTTGTGACGGCAGTCGATGAGAAGAATATTATCATAGTGAAGGAATTAGAGCCAAGCGACGGTCATGCGGAACTGGAGCGGACGGCCCAGAGCATCTATACTTTGCTTGTGGAGGACGGAGAGGAGGATGTCCTGATCGCATACGGAACGATCGTCAACGATATCAAGGAAGTATCTAAGTCCTACAAGGAAGCGAAGCTTGCATTGGATGTGGGTAAGATCTTCTTTGGAGACCGGAATGTGATCGCATACAGCGCGCTTGGCATCGGACGTCTGATCTACCAGCTTCCGATCCCGCTGTGCAAGATGTTTATCCGTGAGATCTTCGAGGGCAAATCGCCGGATGATTTCGATGAAGAGACCCTGACTACGATCAACAAGTTCTTCGAGAATAATCTGAATGTATCAGAGACATCAAGACAGTTATATATTCATCGCAACACGCTGGTATATCGGCTGGATAAGCTGCAGAAGAGTACCGGTCTGGATCTTCGGGTGTTTGAGGATGCCATTACTTTTAAGATCGCGCTTATGGTCGTGAAGTACATGAAGTATATGGAATCAATGGAGTATTAATGTATTCTCAGAGTCTTTCGGGAGTACAGAGTAATAAGCAGGAGGAAAGTATGATCGAATTAAAAGAAGTGACAAAAGAATACTCAAAAGGGATCGCCGCGTTAAACGGCGTGAATCTCAAGGTCGAGCAGGGTGAATTTGTATTCATCGTGGGCGACAGCGGATCGGGTAAGTCTACATTGATCCATCTTATTATGAAAGAGCTTGCGCCTACATCGGGGACCATTATTGTGAACGGTCAGAATTTGAACCGGATGAAGCGGCGTAAGATTCCTATGTACAGGAGAGGGATCGGAGTCGTGTTCCAGGATTTCCGTCTGCTTAAGGACCGGAATATCTATGATAATATAGCGTTTGCGCAGCGTGTTACAGAGACGCCTACCAGGATCATCAAGAAGAAGGTTCCTGCGGCGCTGTCGCTTGTGGGACTGGCTCAGAAGTATAAATCATTTCCGAAGGAATTATCAGGCGGTGAGCAGCAGAGAGTCGCTATTGCCAGGGCTATTGTGAATGAGCCTGCGATCCTGCTTGCGGATGAGCCGACAGGTAATCTGGACCCGACGAATTCATGGGAGATTATGAAGCTATTGGAGGAGGCGAACGACAGAGGAACGACCGTACTGGTTGTTACGCATAACCAGGAGATTGTAAATGCGATGAAGAAGCGGGTCGTTACGATGAAGAAGGGTGTAATCGTAAGCGACGAGAAAAAAGGTGGGTATAAAAATGAGAATTAGTACATTCGGATATTCGATGAAACAAGGGGTTAAGAACATAGGAAGAAATAAAATGTTCTCCATTGCGTCTATTGCGACGATGGCGGCGTGTATCTTCCTGTTTGGCTTGTTCTACTCCATTGTAGTGAACTTTAATTACATTGTTGAAAAAGCAGAAGAAGGCGTGGCGGTAACCGTGCTTTTTGATGAAGGAACGACACAGGCCGCGAAGGATAAGATCGGCGAACAGTTAGAGAATGCGGAAGGCGTTCTTGAAGTGAAGTATGTCAGCGCAGAGGTGGCATGGGAGCGGTTCAAGGACGATTATTTCGGAGAGGCCGGGGATCTTGCGGATGGATTCAAGACAGATAATCCGCTGGGCAACTCAGACAACTATGAAGTGTATCTGTCGGATGTCTCCAAGCAGAAGGACATTGTGGAATTCGCAAAAGGCCTTCCCGGAGTGCGGAAGGTTAACCGTTCAGACGTCGTCGCCAAGACGCTGACCAGTGTGAATAAGCTGGTAGGGTATGTGTCGGTCACGATCATTGCGATCCTGCTTGCCGTATCCGTATTCCTTATAAGCAATACGGTAACTATGGGTATCACGGTCAGGCGCGAAGAGATTGCGATCATGAAGTACATAGGAGCGAAGGACGGCTTCGTTCGTGCGCCTTTCGTGATAGAAGGTCTGATGATCGGTGTGATCGGGGCGCTGATACCGCTTGCGATGCTGTATTTTATGTATGATAAGGCAGTTTCTTATATAATGACCAAGTTCAGCCTTTTGAACAATATCATAGATTTCCTTCCGGTGTTTGACGTTTATAAGACGCTTCTTCCGGTGGGGATAGCGCTTGGAGTAGGAATTGGTTTTATAGGAAGTTTCTTCACGATTCGTAAGCATCTGAAGGTATAGGACGCGGTTATTTGCGGGCAGATTGGTTATAAATAATATGGAGGGGACATATGATATTAAGAAGGAAAGCAGTAAGTCTGCTTCTGATACTGGTGCTGTGCCTTGGCACGGCTATGCGGGCGGATGCTTCGGAGATCAGTGAAACCGAGAAAGAGGCGGAAGAGTTAGAGCAAAAGAAGCAGGCCGCGGAAGAAGAAAAGAATGCTCTGGAGGAGCAGCTGAATGCCATCGTAAGCGAGATGGAAGAGACGAAGGCTAAGATCGAAGAGAAGGAAAACCAGATCAGCGCGAAGGAAGATGAGCTGATCCAGGCGCGGGTCGATGAGAACGATCAGTACGAAAGCATGAAAAAGAGGATCAAATACATGTATGAGAACGGGAACACACAGTTTATAGAGATACTGTGCGAGTCCAAGAGCATCGGTGAATTCCTCAACAATGCCGAGTACATTACAACGATCTCTGAATATGACAGGGATATGCTGGTTGAGTTTCAGCGGATCGTCAAAGATGTGGAAGAGCAGGAAGCGGCTCTGAAGCGGGAATACGAAGAGTTAGAAGTCATGCAGAACGATCTGATCGCGAAACAGAGCGAGCTGAATGATCTTATGGAAGACAAGGAAGAGGAGATTCATCAGATCAGTGATGATATCGGTGCGACTCAGGAGAAGCTTAAGAAGTTAAAAGAAGCAGCGGCGGAAGCCAAGCGTAAGCAGGAGGAAGCAGCGGCGGCAGCGGCAGCGGCGCGCAAGGCCGCTTCAAGCGGCGGCGGCTCGGCGGGAGCGCCTGTAGTGTCAGGCAACGGAACATTTACACATCCTTGTCCGGGATACACGTATATCTCCAGTGAGTTTGGATGGCGCGCACAGCCGATTCCGGGAGCAAGCACCAACCATAAGGGGATGGACTTTGCGGCCGGAACAGGGACTCCGATCTATGCGGCGGCATCCGGGACGGTCACTTCCGCAAGTTATAGCGGCAACGCGGGTAACCTGATCGTAATCAACCACGGTAATGGCCTGCAGACATATTACATGCACTGTAATTCGATGTATGTCAGCGCGGGACAGACAGTAAGCAAGGGGCAGAATATCGGCTCGGTAGGTTCAACAGGTAATTCATCCGGTCCGCATCTGCATTTCCAGGTTATGCTTAACGGGACGCCGACGAATCCGCGTAATTATCTGTAGATCAGATTCCCGCAGGTATTGCGCTGCATATTACAGCGTGCGAAGAAAAGATGTGTGAAGGTAGAGGTCGAATGAAGGATAAGAAAAGTTTTTTACAGGGGGCGCTTTGCGGCGCCCTCGCTATATTGCTGATAGCAGGATTGGTATCCTGCGGATTGCGTGCGGGCAGCCTTGGCGTAAGTTCAGGGAATCGCTCCCAAGATACGGATAAGAAGATGTCGGTATTGAAGGGGCTGATCGATGAGAATTATCTTGGCGAAGTAGATACAGAGAAGCTTGAGGAAGGAATCTACAAGGGATTCATAAGCGGGCTTTCAGATCCGTATTCTGTCTATTATGACGAGGAAGAGACAAGGATGCTGCTGGAAACCACAGAAGGGGAATATGACGGGATCGGCGCTGTGCTGAGCCAGGATATCAAGACGGGTATCGTGACGCTGGTGCAGATCTACGACGGTTCGCCTGCCATGGAAGCCGGGCTTAAGGACAATGATATATTGTATAAGGTTGAGGACCTGGAGGTAACAGGGAAGGATCTGACTGAGGTCGTATCCCATATCAAGGGAAAGAAGGGAACACAGGTTCATCTGACGGTATACCGCGGGGACGACCGGGAAGAGATCACGGTGACGGCTGTCAGGAATACGATCGAGGCGCAGACGATCAAGTACGAGATGCTGGAAGATCAGATCGGCTATGTGTCTGTCACTGAGTTTGACCTGGTGACGTATAATCAATACGAGCAGGCTTTGGAGGATCTTAAGAGCAAGGGCATGAAAGGACTGGTCGTTGATCTGAGAAATAATCCGGGAGGAAACTTAAGCACGGTCTGCGAGATGCTGGACCTTATGCTGCCGGAGGGACTGATCGTCTATACGGAGGATAAGAATGGGAACAGACAGGAGACAAAATCCGACGCCGAGCGGCAGTTTGAACTTCCGCTGACGGTGCTGATGAACGGCAACAGCGCCAGCGCATCGGAGATCTATGCGGGAGCGATCCAGGATTACGGAGTTGGTACGATCGTGGGAACACAGTCCTATGGAAAGGGAGTCGTGCAGCAGATCTTCGATCTGAAGGACGGGACCTGTGTGAAGCTTACGATTGCCGAATATTTCACACCGGAGGGAAGGAATATCAACGGGAAGGGCATCACACCGGATGTTGAGGTTGAGTACGAAGAGAACGAGGAAGACCCGGAGGCAGATAATCAGCTTGACAGGGCTGTGGAAGTGCTGAAGGAGAAGATCGGTTAAGGTAACAGGGCAGCCTGCCTGAACTGTTAACGGTTAATATGAATTGATTCAGAAGGGAATGCATTAGGCATTCCCTTTTTGCATTCTGTATGATAAAATATAGTGACACGGGCATTATAAGGCTATGCGTTGCACGGAGCGATCCGTGTATCATAAACTGGAAGCAGAAAGGATGGGGTATATATGACAATTCTGATTCAGAACGGACATGTAGTGGATCCGCTTACCAGAAGAGACGGGATATATGATGTGTACATTGAGGGAGATACGGTCTGCGAGGTGGCGGAGCATATTGACAGGCAGGCAGAGAGGGTGATCGATGCGAAGCATTGTTATGTGCTTCCGGGATTGATCGACCTTCACGTACACTTGCGTGATCCGGGCCTTGAATACAAGGAGACTCTTGAGACTGGGGGAAGAGCGGCGGTGAAGGGCGGAGTGACGACGGTGTGCGCCATGCCGAACACGAAGCCGGTCACGGATGACAAGGAGAAGGTTCGGAGGGTTCACGAGCGTGCGAAGGAGGAATCCCTGACCCATGTGATTCAGCTTGGGGCTGTCACGAAGGGGCAGGAAGGAAAGGAACTGGCAGACATCCGGGGAATGGCTGAGGCGGGCTGTCATGCGGTCAGTGAGGACGGCAAGTCTGTCATGAACGCTTCGCTGTACAGGCAGGGGATGAAGCTTGCGAAGGAATGTCAGATAGCGGTGTTTGCCCATTGCGAGGATCAGACGATGGTGGAGCGCGGGGTCATGAATGCAGACGGGAACGCCGAACGTCTGGGACTGAGGGGAATCACGAATTCCGTGGAGGACGTGATCGTGGCAAGGGATATCCTGCTTGCCAAGGAGACAGGGGTCAGGCTGCATCTGTGCCACTGTTCAACTGCGGACAGTGTGAAGATGGTGAAGCTGGCCAAGGAAGAAGGGCTGCCGGTGACAGGGGAAGTGTGCCCGCATCATTTTATCTTAAGCTCTGATGACATCAAAGAGGACGACGGCAATTATAAGATGAATCCGCCGCTTCGGAGCAGAGCGGATGTGGAGGCGCTGCGCCGGGGATTGAAGGACGGAGTGATGGATGTGATCTCAACGGATCACGCGCCGCATTCCAGCGAAGAGAAGAACCGGTCTATGAAGGATGCCGCGTTTGGGATCGTAGGACTTGAGACTTCTGCCGCGCTGACGTATACTTCTCTTGTGAAGACAGGAGTCCTGACCATGATGGATATGGCGGAGAAGATGAGTTATAATCCCGCGGGGATCCTTGGGCTTAAGGACAGAGGAAGCATATCAGAGGGGAAGATCGCAGACATTATGATCTTCGATCCTGAAAAAACCTATAAGATCGATAAGAATACGTTTGTATCGAAGGGGAAGAATACGCCGTTCGACGGATACGAGGTTACCGGGGAGACGGCATTTACCCTGGTGGACGGCAAGGTTGTATATGAGAGATAAACGACAGCACAGCAGCTTGTCTGAACTGTTACACGACAGCAGAAAGGGAGGAAGAAGCAGATGATCAATCAGTTGACAGCGAATATTAAGAAGACAGGGGCGCCCATCGTCGTAGGGCTTGATCCGATGTTGGATTATGTCCCGGAGCATATACGCGGGAAAGCGTTTGAAGAGTATGGAGAGACCTTAGAAGGGGCAGCGGAGGCGATCTGGCAGTTTAATAAGGAGATCGTGGATCATACCTTCGACCTGATCCCTGCAGTCAAGCCGCAGATCGCCATGTATGAGCAGTTCGGCATACCGGGGCTTGCGGTGTTCAAGAAGACGGTGGATTACTGTAAGGAGAAGGGACTGGTCGTGATCGGAGACGTGAAGAGAGGAGACATCGGTTCTACCTCGGCGGCATATGCGTCAGGGCACCTGGGACATGTTCAGGTGGGAAGCAAGTCTTATGCGCCCTTTGACGAGGATTTTGTGACGGTGAACCCATACCTTGGCTCTGACGGAGTGAACCCGTTCCTTAAGGTATGTAAGGAGGAGAAGAAGGGGATATTTGTCTTGGTCAAGACCTCGAATCCTTCCAGCGGAGAATTCCAGGATCAGCTGGTGGATGGAAGGCCTCTGTACGAACTGGTCGGAGAGAAGGTGGCTGCCTGGGGAGAAGAACTTATGGGCGAGGACTACAGCTACGTGGGAGCGGTTGTGGGAGCTACCTACCCCGAGATGGGGAAGATCTTAAGGAGGATCATGCCCAAGGCATATATCCTGGTGCCGGGATACGGCGCGCAGGGCGGGAAGGGCAAGGATCTGGTGCATTTCTTCAATGAAGACGGGCTTGGTGCCATCGTGAATTCTTCCCGGGGAATCATTGCCGCATACAAACAGGAGAAGTATGCAAAATACGGTGAGAAAGCGTTCGCGGAGGCATCACGGGCAGCAGTGGAAGATATGGCCGGGGATATACGCGGTGCATTGGGATAACAGAGAAGCTAGGAGCAAAAATGATATGGCAGAGAGAAAGAAAGAAACAGCGGTTGTGATATCGCAGGAGCAGCTTGCGGACGGAATCTTCAGTATGTGGATCAAAACGCAGGCATCCGGGACGGCCAGGCCGGGGCAGTTTATGTCTGTGTACACAAATGATGCGGGCAAATTGCTTCCAAGGCCGATTAGTATCTGTGAGATCGACAGTAAGAAGGAGGCTCTTCGGCTGGTATATCGTGTGACAGGTAAGGGGACGGGCACGGAGCAGTTCGCGGGGCTTGGCGCGGGCGATCCGGTCCCGGTGATCGGGCCGCTTGGCAATGGTTTCCCCACAGAGAAGGCAGAGGGGAAGAAGGTTTTTTTGATCGGCGGCGGAATCGGCGTGCCTCCGATCCTGGAGCTTGCGAAGGGGCTTGCGTGCAAGAAGAAGCAGATCGTGGCCGGCTATCGCGATGCGCATACATTTTTAAAAGAAGAATTTGAAAGGAACGGTGAACTGTATATTTCTACGGAAGACGGCAGCGTTGGGACGAAGGGGAATGTACTGGACGCCATCCGTGAGCATTCGCTTGATGCGGACATCATCTATGCCTGCGGGCCTACGCCTATGCTGCGGGCAATCAAGGAATATGCCGAAGAAAATAACATTGTATGCTATATATCTCTGGAGGAGAGGATGGCATGCGGGATCGGGGCTTGCCTTGGATGCGTCTGTCAGACTAAGGAGCGGGACAGCCACAGCAATGTGCATAACAGGCGGATCTGTAAGGACGGACCGGTATTTCTGGCAACGGAGGTGGAGATCTGATGAATATGAAGGTAACTATTGCGGGAGTGGAATGGAAGAACCCGGTGACCGTGGCGTCCGGGACATTTGGTTCCGGCGCGGAATTTGCGGAGTTCGCAGATCTGAATAAGCTTGGAGCGGTCACAACGAAGGGGGTTGCCAACGTTCCGTGGCCGGGCAATCCGACTCCAAGGGTCGCGGAAGTCTACGGAGGTATGATGAACGCGATCGGACTGCAGAATCCGGGGATCGATCTGTTCTGCGAGAGGGATATTCCTTTTTTAAGGCAGTATGATACGAAGATCATTGTAAATGTATGCGGGAGATCTACGGAGGATTACTGCGAGGTGGCGGAGCGGCTTGCAGGCGAGGATGTGGATATGCTGGAGATCAATATCTCCTGTCCCAATGTCAAGGAGGGGGGCATTGCCTTCGGGCAGAACCCCAGGGCGGCGGAGGATATTACAAGAGCGGTAAAAAGGTATGCGAAACAGCCTGTGATCATGAAGCTCAGCCCCAATGTGACGGATATTGCCGAGATGGCGAAGGCAGTAGAGGCAGGAGGTGCGGACGCGGTATCTCTGATCAACACGCTGACGGGAATGAAGATCGACATCCATCGGAGGACTTTTGCACTGGCGAACCAGACGGGAGGAGTTTCAGGTCCGGCTATTCATCCGATCGCCGTGCGCATGGTGTATCAGGCGGCTTTGGCTGTGAAGGTTCCGATCATTGGCATGGGAGGCATTGCAAGCGCAGAGGATGCGATCGAGATGATGCTTGCCGGAGCCAGCGCGGTGTCGGTGGGAACGGCGAATTTCCATAATCCGGCGGTGACGATGGAGATCGTGTCGGGAATAGAAGAATATCTAAGGCAGAATCGAATAGAAGACGTCCGGGAATTGATCGGCGCGGTGCGCCCGTAGTTCTTCCGGCGGGTGAATTGAAAATAACCAGGAGTTATGTTAGAATTGAGAAGAATGCAGATTAGGGAGGGTTATAGAATATGGAGCGGTATAAGCAGGAATTTATCGAATTTATGGTAGAATCCGACGTCTTGAAATTCGGAGAATTTACATTGAAGAGCGGAAGAAAATCGCCGTTCTTCATGAATGCCGGGGCCTATGTGACGGGTACCCAGCTTCGGAGGCTCGGAGAGTATTATGCAAAAGCGATCCATGATAATTACGGGCTTGATTTTGACGTGTTATTTGGACCGGCCTATAAGGGAATCCCCCTTAGCGTTGCGGCTGCGATGGCGATCAGCGAATTATACGGGAAGGACGTCAGGTATTGCTCTAACCGTAAGGAAGCGAAGGATCACGGGGATACGGGAATCCTTCTGGGAAGTAAGCTGAAGGACGGCGATAAAGTAGTGATCATAGAGGATGTGACCACTTCGGGCAAATCCATCGAAGAGACATTTCCGATCATCAAGGCCCAGGCAGACGTGGAAGTGAAGGGGCTCATGGTATCGCTGAACCGGATGGAGGTCGGCAAAGGCGGCAGGAAGAGCGCGTTAGACGAGATCCGGGATCTGTATGGATTTGAGGCGAGCGCGATCGTAACTATGGACGAGGTGGTAGAATATCTCTATAACAGAGAGTGTCAGGGAAGAATTATTATTGATGATACATTAAAAGCTGCAATTGACGCATATTATAAACAGTACGGAGTACAGGGGGAAGATTAATTATGAATGAAAAGATCTACAAGGCGATGAACTTCGCCGGTATTGCGAGTATTGCGGTAGGTATTGTAGTAACGATAGTGGGAATTGCGGCCGGCATCATTACCATTGTAAGCGGAGCGCGTCTGCTCAAATGGAAAAAAGGACTTACGTTTTAGAAAGGATGCCTGTTGTTTGAATTTGAAGGGATATAAGAGAATCCGGTTTTTAGGAAAGATATTATTTGTATTATATATTGCGTTTATCATATATTTTCTATTATTTTCTGACTGGTATGGGCGGACTGGGGAGATGGAGGAATACCATTATAACCTTGTGCTTTTCAGGGAGATCAAGCGGTTTTGGAACTATCGGGATCAGGTCGGCATGTTTGCCATGTTTACGAATCTGTTTGGAAATGTGATCATCTTCATGCCGTTTGGTTTCTTTATGCCGATGGCGAGCCGCCGCAGAAGCTTTTTTTCGACTGTATTCTACAGCTTCGGTCTCAGTCTTTGTGTGGAGACATTTCAGTTGATCACGAAGGTGGGCAGCTTCGATGTTGATGATCTGCTGCTGAACACCATAGGAGGGCTTGCGGGTTATGTTATATTTGTGATCTGCGCCGCAATAAGGAGAAGATATGTTAATAGGGAGAAAGATCGTAACAGAAGAGGATAGGGCAAAAGCGCTGGCGAAGGCCAGGGAGAAGCAGAGGAAGAGAATCACGAAGTATGGTCAGGCGAAGCCCCGCCATGCGAGGAAGGGGATCTATTCCTGCGGTTACGCTTTTGTGGTTCTTCTTCTGTTGTTTTTAATGGTGTCTATTTCTTTCCGTGAAAAGGGAGAGGTCGGCATGGTCATAGGCTTTGTAGGACTGGGTACCATAGCGCTGACCGGGATCGGGATGTGGCTTGGCTTCCGCGGCCTTAAGGAGAGAGAGAGAAACTACATAACATGCAAGATGGGAATCGGTATCAATATGGCCGTATTCCTTGGACTTGCAGTAATATTTATCAGGGGGCTTGTGAGATGATAGAAGAGAGATATGAATTGGCGGCAGGACGTATCAGGGAGATGAGGACAGAAGAGACCGTGAGGTCCCCTTTTCGGGAGTATTTCCGTGAGATGGCCGGGTTCGTCGGTATGCTTGATGAAGTCAGGACGAAGTTCGCGGACGGGACGTATCAGGAGCAGGGGATTCAGAAGCTTGCAGAATGGAATAGGAGACTGTATCAGGATATTCTGCCGGACGCATATGAGACCAGCTATGCCAATCCGTCTTATGCGGTACAGGAGTTGGGAGAAGGATACGGACAGATCCTAAGCTTCCTGTACACGGAGCTTCGCGGGGCTGTCGCGTATGTATTTGAACAGAAGACGGAATATCTGGATATTCTGTATGAACTGTTGATCGAGATCTATAATCTGTTCGAGGAGGAGACGCCGAAGGACGAGAAGCTCGAACAGATCAGGGATCATATCTACTGGTATGCCAGCGATTACTGCGATGTATTTGCGGCGGACAGGATCCGTGAACAGATCGATCCAGAGAAATCGTTTGCCGCGGATATCATTATGAACAGTGATCTTAAGGATCTTAGATATCTGTACCGGTTCGGCGAGTATATCAGTGAGAATGAGCTTCGGACGGCGCGTCATCTTGACGGGCTTCCGGAAGATGTGATCCAGAAGATGGCAGACGTCTACACGGAAGGATATCGCGAGGGATTCGTCAAGGCGGGGAAGGACTTGTCGAAGAAGGAAGTCGTTGAGATCCGCTACGTGCTTGGATTCGAACGGGTGATCCGCAGGGCAATAGAGAATTTCGCGAAGATGGGGCTTAAGCCTGTTGTGAACCGTTCTGCGGTCAGTGTACTGACCAAGCGTGAGCATCTGAAGAACGGTTATTACGGGGCGATCGCCAACAAGCAGTTTGATTATGACCACCGCAGCGATCAGGCGCTTTTCCTGGACAAGAAGTTTGTGGAGCGCAAGCTTGAAGTGATCCAGACCACATACGAGCATAACAGGGAGCAGGCAGGAAAGGTGGCGGGGCCGGCATGTATTGATATGTTCGGCGAGGAGCCGTTTACCCCTGTGCAGAAGGAGGAAGTGATCCGGCTGACGAAGAAGCAGGAAGAGCTGCAGCTTCAGTTCTACAGCCGGCAGAGCCAGATCATCAACCAGTATATCAGAGGGGATGAGAGGAGCTTTACGATCGTTGCCTATCCGGTGCCGGAGATCGGGGAGCGGTATGAGGAGATCTTCGATGATATCATCCGTATCAATACTCTGGACGCGAAGACTTATGAGCGGGTGCAGCAGGCGTTGATCGATGCGCTGGATCAGGGAGAATATGTCCATATTCTGGGCGGATGCGGCAACCGAACAGATCTTAAGGTTCATCTGCATGAGCTTAAGGATCCAAAGAAAGAGACGGTATTCGAGAATTGTACGGCGGACGTGAATATCCCTGTCGGGGAAGTATTCACCTCACCGGTGCTGGAAAGAACGGAAGGTACGCTGCATGTAAGCAAGGTCTACCTGAACGAACTGCAGTACAGGGATCTTGAGATCACCTTTGCCGATGGGATGATCACGGATTATAACTGCGGGAACTTCGAGAAAGAGACGGAGAATAAGGAGTACATCTTCGACAATATCCTTCATAAGCATCCGTCGCTTCCTTTGGGAGAATTTGCCATTGGGACGAATACTGCCGCTTACGTCGCGGCGAAGAAGTACGGGATCGAGGAGAAGATGCCGATACTGATCGCTGAGAAGATGGGGCCGCACTTTGCAGTAGGAGATACCTGTTATAGCTGGAGTGAGGACGTCAGGGTGTATAATCCTGACGGCAAGGAGATCATTGCCAAGGATAACGCGGTGTCCGTCCTGCGGAAGGAAGACGTGTCGAAGGCGTATTATCAGTGCCATACAGATATCACGATCCCGTATGAAGAATTGAAGCGTATTGCGGTGATCACGAAGGAAGGCCGGGAGATCGTTCTTCTGTCAGACGGCAGATTCGTGCTGCCCGGGACGGAGATTCTCAATGAACCATTGAAAAATGAAGGCAAATAGAGTAGGATAAGACTATACACAGAAGAAAGGATGAGTAAGGTATGCCAAGAGTAGGAATTGTGATGGGCAGCGACTCTGATCTGAAGGTTATGAGCAAAGCTGCGGCGATGTTGGAGAAGTTAGGAATTGATTATGAGATGACGATCATCTCAGCTCACCGTGAGCCGGATGTTTTCTTTGAATGGGCGAAAGCCGCAGAGGGGAAGGGTATCAAGGTGATCATTGCAGGCGCCGGAATGGCGGCGCATCTGCCGGGTATGTGTGCGGCGCTGTTTCCGATGCCGGTCATCGGAGTGCCGATGTCGGGCAAGAATCTGGCAGGCGAGGACGCTCTGTTCTCCATCGTTCAGATGCCGCCGGGGATCCCGGTTGCTACGGTCGCCATTGACGGCGGCATGAATGCGGCGATTCTGGCAGGGAAGATTCTTGCGGTGTCAGATGATGTTCTGCTGAGTAAGCTGAAGGATTATTCCAGAGAGATGAAGGAGACTGTGCAGGGTAAGGCGGCGAAGCTTGATGAGATCGGATACGAGGCGTATCTGGCGCAGTAATTCTGAACAATGAATACATTTTAATGAGGAGAGGTAGAGCATATGGATTATAAGAAAGCCGGAGTTGATATCGAAGCCGGATACAAATCAGTAGAATTGATGAAGAAGCATGTGAAGGAAACGATGCGTCCGGAAGTGCTGGGCGGGCTTGGCGGATTCGCGGGTGCGTTTGATCTAAGCGGGATCAAGAAGATGGACGAGCCGGTTCTTCTGTCCGGGACAGACGGATGCGGAACCAAGGTGAAGCTTGCTTTCCTTATGGATAAGCATGATACGATCGGTATTGATGCGGTTGCCATGTGTGTCAACGATATCGCCTGCTCAGGGGGCGAGCCGTTATTTTTCCTGGATTATATCGCATGCGGCAAGAACTATCCCGAGAAGATCGCGTCTATCGTAAGCGGTGTGGCAGAGGGCTGCAAGCAGTCAGGCTGCGCGTTGGTAGGCGGAGAGACCGCGGAGCATCCGGGGCTTATGCCGGAGGATGAGTATGACCTTGCGGGATTCGCTGTCGGAGCGGCGGATAAGAAGGATATCATCAGCGGTGAGAATATTAAGCCGGGCGACGTGCTGATCGGTATGGCGTCAAGCGGCGTCCACAGCAATGGTTTCTCACTTGTGCGCAAGGTATTCGAGATGACAAAGGAGTCGTTGGATACATATTATGACGAACTGGGCAAGACCTTGGGAGAGGCGCTGATCATGCCGACGAAGATCTATGTGAAGGCCCTCAAAAGCGTGAAAGACAGCGGTGTGACGGTTAAGGGCTGCAGCCACATTACCGGCGGAGGCTTCTATGAGAATATTCCGAGAATGCTGCCAGACGGAGTGAAGGCGGTTATTGAGAAGGATAGCTATAAGGTTCCTGCAATCTTCGGACTTCTTGCTGAGAAGGGAGATATTGCGGAAGAGATGATGTATAATACATTCAATATGGGGCTTGGAATGGTTATTGCGGTTGATCCGGCCGACGCGGATAAGACGCTTAAGGCCATCGAAGCGGCAGGCGAGCAGCCTTATGTGATAGGACGTGTGGAAGCAGGGGAAAAAGGAGTTGCATTATGCTGAATGTAGTGGTGCTTGTATCCGGCGGCGGAACGAATCTGCAGGCGATCATTGACGGAGTAGAGTCAGGCAGTATCACCAATACCAGGATCATTGGCGTAATCAGCAACAACCGGAATGCCTATGCCCTGAAAAGAGCCGGGGATCATGGAATCGCCGGCCGGTGTATCTCGCCGAAGGATTATGTGTCCAGAGAAGAGTTTAATGAGAAGTTTCTTGAGGCAATTGATGAATGGAAGCCGGATCTGATCGTGCTTGCCGGATTCCTTGTTGTGATTCCTCCGGCTATGATCGGGAAGTACAGGAACCGGATCATTAATATCCATCCGTCTCTGATCCCGTCATTCTGCGGGACAGGCTTCTATGGACTTAAGGTCCATGAGGCTGCTCTTTCGCGCGGAGTCAAGGTTGTGGGCGCGACCGTACATTTTGTAGACGAGGGGACAGATACGGGCCCGATCATCCTGCAGAAATCCGTAGAAGTAGAGACGGAAGATACACCGGAGATTCTGCAGAGGCGCGTGATGGAGCAGGCGGAGTGGAAGATACTGCCCCAGGCTATTGATCTGATCGCGAATGGAAGAGTGACGGTCCGGGACGGTAAGGCTATAGTGAGTCAGTAAGGAGAGCAGAGATGAAGCATTGGAATAAGGTATTGGTGGCGGCGGCTGTCATCTGCGGAGTAACGGGGATTGCCTGGTCTGCCAGGCTGGCTGTTTCGACGGCATACAGGTACAGTGAGGGCAGAAAATTAGTTTATGGCACTCAGGAGGACTATTGGTCAGAAGATGAACCGGACGAAGAAGATGTGTTTGACGGGGAGGAAGATGCATTTGACGAAGAGGACGGTGCAGATGAGAGCGATATTGCCGACGGTGCGGATGATGTGTCAGAAGAAGATCAGAAGGTGTTCGGCACGGCAGAGGGTAATTGCTATGCGAATGAGTGGTTCAACTTAAGGCTTGAACTTCCTGAGAGTTATATCATGCTGACCGGCGATGAATTGGGGTATGTACAGGAGTTCGGCGCTGACCAGTTTATGACGGAAGAAGGGCAGGAGAGGCTCGAAGACGCCAAGAACTACGGAACTGTGCGGTATGTGATGGGAGCTGTAGATAACAGCGGCAGCGTGACGGTGAATATAGGGATCGAGAAGGTCTTCAAGAGTATGACGATCGAACAATACCTGGATCTGATGCAGAAGGTCGTGGAGAGAGATATCACAGATAATCTGGGATTGACTTTTGAAGGGATCACGGAGGAGAAGCTGGGCGGCGAGACGTATCACTGTATCCATGAGAAGATGATGTATGATGCTTCCGTCGGGGAGATGCATATGGAACAGTATTTGCGTCTGGAAGACGGGTATGTACTTGTGATGTCTGTCGGTTATTCCGCTGACGCGGCGCCGCTTAAGGATGCGCTGGTGGCGGCGATACAGAGTTATTAAGAGGAGAATCGGTACGCAAAGATCTGCTTGCAGACCGGATAGAGAACAGGAGGTAGAATATGAAGGTATTAATTGTCGGAAGCGGCGGAAGAGAGCATGCGATCGCATATTGCGTCTCAAAGAGCGAGAAAGCAGATAAGATCTACTGTACACCCGGGAATGCGGGTATCGCCGAGTATGCCGAGTGTGCGCCGATCGGTGCGATGGAATTTGACAAGATCGTTGCGTTTGCAAAGGAAAAGGAGATAGATCTTGTGATCGTCGGCATGGATGATCCGTTGGTAGGAGGATTGGTGGACGAGCTGGAAGCGGCGGGGATCAGAACCTTCGGCCCAAGGAAGAATGCGGCGATCCTGGAAGGCTCCAAGGCATTTTCCAAGGATCTGATGAAGAAGTATCACATTCCGACGGCGGCATACGAGAACTTTACCGATCCTGACAAGGCGCTTGCGTATCTTGAGACGGCGAAATTTCCGATCGTTCTTAAGGCTGACGGCCTAGCGCTTGGGAAGGGCGTGCTGATCTGCAATACTCGTGAGGAAGCGCAGGAAGGCGTTAAGACTATAATGCTGGATAAGAAGTTCGGAGATGCGGGCAATGAGATGGTGATCGAGGAATTCATGACAGGCCGGGAAGTGTCCGTGCTCTCTTTTGTAGACGGGAATACCATCAAGACGATGACCTCCGCCCAGGACCATAAGCGTGCCGGAGACGGAGATACCGGGCTTAACACAGGCGGTATGGGAACGTTCTCGCCGAGCCCGTTCTATACGAAAGAGGTGGAAGACTTCTGCAGCAAATATATCTATCAGGCGACGGTAGACGCCATGAAGGCGGAAGGCAGGCCGTTCAAGGGTGTGATCTTCTTCGGCCTGATGCTTACTGAGGAAGGCCCTAAGGTATTGGAGTATAATGCAAGATTCGGAGATCCGGAGGCACAGGTGGTATTGCCGAGGATGAAGAATGATATCATCGAGGTCGTAGAGGCGTGCGTGGACGGCACATTAGATCAGGTGGATCTGCAGTTCGAAGACAATGCGGCTGTCTGTGTGGTCCTTGCAAGCGAGGGTTATCCGGTGGCGTATGATAAGGGACTTCCGATCAGCGGGTTGGAGGAATTCAAGAAGCATGAGGGATATTACTGCTTCCATGCCGGGACGAAGTTTGACGGGGAGCAGATCGTTACCAACGGAGGCCGTGTGCTGGGAGTTACGGCGAAGGGGAAGGACCTTAAGGAAGCCAGGGCTAATGCATATGCGGCGGCAGAGTGGGTCAGGTTCGACAACAAATATATGCGCCATGATATCGGGAAAGCGATTGATGAGGCGTAAGCGCTGAATATATAGGGACTGTCTTTGGGAAGCTTATTCCCGGAGACAGTCCCTAGTACACCGAATAATAAGTAACCAGCCATATAACTTGCCTGATTTTCCATCTGCGTCGTTGTTGTCAATCGGCGTAGCGCCCACTACGCCTCATTCCTCCGCCTTGCATATGAAAAATCATTCTGCATTATATGGCTAGGAACTTATTTTTCGGTGTACTAGTACATAGTACACTAATTACCGATGCGTTTCCGGCCCTTAAGACTGTCTCAATTCTCTGGATTCAGATGTGGGCAGATCTTAATATATTCCAAGCTTGTTCAAGTATTTATCAATTTTCTTCAATCTCTTGTCAATTCCATTTACCTTGTGGCTGATCGTGTCGAGAAGTGCCTCGGCAACAAACTGCGGACCGATCAGAGAGTTAAAGAACGCGTTGCTGTCAACCGGAACGGTGATCAGGGCCGTGGCGTACTGGGCGAGAAGAGCGCTTGGCTTGTCAGTGATTACGACAATGCCGGCTCCTGCTTCCTTAGCCATCTCAGTGGTGACCCGGTCCAGGGAGGAATACCTTGGGAAGCTGAATATGATCAGACAGTCTTCCTTAGAGATATTGCACATATGATCGATCGGACTGATGGCAGCCGTGTTGGTAGAGGTTACATGCGGCAGCATATGCTTCAGATACAGGAGAAAATAGTCGCCGAGGCAGGAATCTCCGCGGGAGGCGGCAATGTATTTGCGCTTGCTGGCAATGATGATGTCTGCGGCTTCCTCAAATGCAGTCAGCGTGTTAGTGGCAAAGAGAGTCTCCAGGTTCTTAAGAGCATTTTTAAAATGCCGGTTGATATAGTCCGACGTACTGTCAAGCTTGGCCCTCTTGGCAATGCGCTGCGCAGGAACCGTAATGGAACTTGATATGCTGAGAACCTTGTCCTGATATTCCTTCCTTAATACCTTCTGAAAATCCATGAATCCGCTGAAACCCAAGGATCTGCTGAAACGTATGACGGAAGATTCACTGACGCCTAACTTCAGCGCGATCTCCGTAGAAGTCATAAAACAGGCGTCGGCCGAGTTATCTAATATATATCTTGCGATCAGCTTTTGTGTTTTGGTCAAATTGGCATTATGGATCAATTCGTTTAATTCACTCATGTATATGTTACCCCCAAAGTTTCGTATGTCTATTACCGTTTATTAAGATTTCTATTAAGATTTAATCATGAATTGAGGAATTATGCAAGAAGAAATGTCAATACAATTCGTCTGTATATGTATATTTAAAAGGTTATGTGAAAAAATTAACTTATATTGAATAATCGACTGACTTGTGTTAGTATTAATTTTATAAAATATAAATAATATTCTTCTTTATTAATAATTGAAGAATAAAATTATTCAAAAAAGAGCAGCAAGTCAAGCGGTCGCTGTGACAGGAGGTATGAAGATGAAGGTTGGATGCGTTAAAGAAATTAAAAACAATGAGTTTCGTGTAGGGATGATACCGGACAATGTTAAAAGCTACGTGAATAGGGGACACGAAGTTTATATTGAGAAGGGAGCCGGAATCGGTTCAGGATATACAGATGCAGAGTATGAAGAGGCAGGCGCGAAGATGATCGATACGGCGAAAGAAGTGTGGGATACCGCCGAGATGATGATCAAGGTCAAAGAGCCGCTTGCGAAGGAATATCCGCTGTTCCATGAGGGATTGATCCTTTACACCTATCTCCATCTTGCGGCAGACAGGCCGCAGACTGACGCCCTGCTTAATGCGAAGGTGAAAGGGGTCGCCTATGAGACGCTGACAGACAGAAGCGGCGGACTTCCGCTCCTTGCGCCTATGAGCCAGATCGCCGGACGTCTCAGTGTTCAGGAAGGAGCTAAGTATCTGGAGAAGATCTATGGGGGAGAAGGCGTGCTTCTTGCAGGAGTTCCGGGGACGCCGAAGGCGAATGTCGTGATTCTCGGCGGCGGGTCCGTCGGAACCAATGCGTGCAAGATCGCCGTAGGAATGGGGGCTAACGTTACGATCCTGGATGTTAACCTTCAGCGGTTGGCATATCTGGATGATATCTTCGGGGCAAGAATCCAGACGTTGGCATCGAACGACGCGAATATCGAGAATTCTGTGAAAGAGGCAGACCTTGTGATCGGGTCTGTGCTGATTCCAGGGAAGGCTGCGCCGAAGCTCTTTAAGAAGAAGTATCTGAAAGAGATGAAGCCGGGCGCGGTGTTCGTGGATGTTGCTGTGGATCAGGGCGGCTGCGGAGAGACGACACATATGACCTACCATGATGATCCGATCTATATTGAAGACGGAATTGTGCATTACTGTGTGGGGAATATGCCGGGAGCGGTTCCGAGGACTTCAACGATCGCTCTTACGAATGCAACGCTTAGTTACGGCCTTCAGATCGCGGACAAGGGGCTTGAACAAGCGTGCAGGGAGAATGAAGTGATCTATTCGGCGATCAATACCTATGAGGGCAGGCTTACGTGTAAGAATGTGGCGGATAGCTTTGAGGGGTATGAATATGCGGACGTTCGGAGCATTGTGAGATGAAACTCATATAATGTTAAGCGATTTAAGCTATAGAGCAGTGGGAAACCATTGCTCTTTTGTATGTCCGTTTTTACCATGTGCATAAATAAATGTCAATTGAGGAAAAATATAACATGGAGGTTAGAATTATGCACAGTTATTTTTATGGATGGTATTTCAAATGCCAGTCTGCGTCTCAGACCTTATCGGTCATACCGGCAGTTCACAGGTCAGAACAGAAGAAATCATGCTCCGTTCAGATCATTACAGAAGATCACGCATGGAATGTTGAATATCCTGTTTCGGCATTTCAGAGGATGGGAAAGGGCATTCGGATAGAAAGGAATCGATTTGGAGAGAGGGGGATACTTCTGGCGATACACATGCCAGAGCTAAGTATTAGCGGGAAATTAAGATTCGGACCGCTACTTCCGCTGAAATATGATATTATGGGGCCGTTTTCTGTATTGCCTTTTCTGGAATGCCGGCATAGCGTACTGAGTATGCGGCATACGGTCAACGGCAGAGTGTGTGTTAATGGGCGGGAATATTTGTTTCAGAATGCATTTGGATATTGGGAAGGGGATCAGGGCCGGTCATTTCCCAGGGAATATGCATGGACACAATGTAAGCTGCAAGAAGGTTCTCTGATGCTGGCTGTGGCTGATGTGCCGATTGCGGGGATTCGTTTTCGGGGCGTAATCGGCGTTGTGCTGTGGAAGGGCAGGGAATACCGTCTGGCGACTTATCTGGGGGCAAAAGCGCTTCAGGTACGGGATGGAAGGCTTCGGGTCGTCCAGGGGGATGTTATGCTGGAAGCAAGGCTGATCGAAGGAATGGGGAGCCGGCTAAGGGCGCCTGATAACGGAAATATGACGAGAACGATCAGGGAGAGCGCGGCTTGCCGGGCATATTACAGATGCCGGAAGGGCGGGCGCATTTTGTTTGCATTTGAGACGGACAGGGCTTCTTTTGAATATGAATTCTGAGATCTGGCAATTGTTGACACTGCAATATGGATATGATATTATCCAATTGCAGTGAGATTAATTGCAGTTCAAGAATAGGAGAGATTATTTAATAATGAAGAAAACGATCCGGGAATTATTTGTGATGACATTAGCCACGCTGATTATCGCGGCAGCAGTATTTTTCTTTCTGATTCCAAGCCATGCAGCAGTCAGTTCGGTATCAGGTCTGGCGATCGTATTGTCCAATTTTATACCGTTAACCGTATCTGCGATCACTATGATCCTGAATGTGATCTTGCTGATAGCCGGCTTCCTGCTCTGCGGGCATGAATTTGGGTTTAAGACAGTATATACGTCTATTCTGCTGCCTGTATTTATCGGAATCTTTGAGATCCTGCTGCCGAATAACGGCTCGCTTTCCGGAGATGCTGTGCTTGATGTGGCTTGCTATATCTTTACAGTAAGTATCGGTCTTAGCATTCTGTTCAATATGAATGCATCCTCTGGAGGGCTTGATATTGTGGCAAAGATATTGAACAGGTATCTGCATATGGATCTTGGCAAGGCGATGAGTGTAAGCGGTATGCTGGTAGCGTTGAGTTCAGCGTTTGTATATGATAAGAAGACGGTGGTGTTAAGCGTTCTGGGAACTTATCTGAATGGTATGGTGCTGGATCATTTCATTTTCGGGCAGAATATCAAGAGAAGAGTATGTATCATTTCTAAGGATAAGGAAAAACAGATCCGTGATTGGATCTTACATACTTTAAAAAGCGGAGCAACGATTTATCAGGCTGAGGGGGCGTATGGAGGTACGGTACAGACGGAGATCATTACCATTGTGGATAAGAATGAATATCAGAAGTTAATGCAGTATGTTATCAAGGAAGATCCTGCGGCATTTATTACGGTCTACAATGTAAGCGATATGCGTTATATACCGAAGAACAGGAAAAGTTAAAACATAAAAATAGTGAGGAGGAACGAAGGCAATGAAGATTTATATTTCTGTAGATATGGAAGGAATGGCAGGTATATGCAGTACGAGACAAGAGACGGATGATACTTTACGTTTTCGTAAGGCTTATGAGCAGCAAGTAGAATGGGTAATTGAAGGAATTCAAAAAAGCAGCTGCAACGGGGCAATCGAAGAGATTACTATCTCAGATTCACATGGTTACGGCAGGAATTTAAGCTATGATATTACTGAGATGGATGAGAGAATCACACTGATCAGCGGATCGCCGCGTCCGCACTATATGATGTGCGGATTGGATGAGAGCTATGACATTGTATTTTTGGTAGGATATCACTGCGGAATCGGAGATCCGGCCGGGAATATGGAGCATACCGTGAACGGGTTTACTTACTATAATGTAACGGTCAATGATGTTTATATGAATGAGAGTACCCTGAGTGCGGCTTATGCGGGATATTATAATGTGCCGGTGGGACTTGTGATCGGAGATACAGGATTAAAGAAGCAGCTGCATGATGATAAGATGCTCCCGCATGTGGAATATGTGACAACGAAAGAGTCGATCAGCAGAATGGCAGCAAAATATAAGGCTAAGGCACTTGTAAAAAGAGAAACGATTGAAGGTGTAAAAAAGGTGCTTGAGAAGGATGTTTCCGAGATACCAGTATACCGTATTCAGGGGCCTTACCGCCTGGAAGTAGATTTTACATATCGGCCGATGGCAGATGCTTCTGCGGGAATGCCGGGTGTGAAGCAGCAGGGCAGGAATGTGGTGATGGAACTGGAGGATTATGTGGAAGTATACGATGCGCTCTTTTCCATAGGGACGATCGCGATGGCTCAGTATCCGTTTGACAGGCATTGAAAATGTTCTGGCTGCAGGCTGGGAGATATGTGTTTGTATAACTGAAAAACAGGCAGTCTAGCTGCCTGTTTTCCAGAATTATGATTTTCGATCTTTGTCGATTCGGTGTAATACTCCTCTTTTTGCCATAATCTGGCGGCCACAGTTAATGTACGAAGGCATGACTCGGAAAAAGATATCAAGTTCCTCTTTAGAATGCTGTGCAAAAAGACTGTCTATCAGAGTAGAATAGTATTCCTTATCAAATTCTTGATGTAATCGGTTGCATTCGAGCCCTAACTCTGTGGGGGTTAAATGCAGATTCTTATGATTTTCTTCTTCTTTCTCTTTTTTTATCAATCCTTTTGTATGAAGGCTTGAGACAATCTTTGAGGCGGCACAGAGTGTAAAGCCCCAGTAATTTGCGACATCAGAAATTATGAGACTTGGATGCTCAATAATATACTGGAGAGTATGTGCCTCGGTAAAATTCATCATGTGTCCGTTCCCATAATCGTGCTGTCCCTTATTCCACGGAGAACAGGTAATGGCGTAATCGTCTAACATTCGGTATGCATGGATATATTCGGTATAGTCTTTCGAGTTTTTCATTTTTTCTCCTTAATTTTAGACAATACAAATGAGATGATTTATATTTTAGCAGAAAGAATATAAAGTATCAATAAACGTATATAGAAAAATATTATATGTAAGTTAATATATAACAAAAAACTATTAACTTAATCAATATAAATATTGATTAAGTTAATAAAAAAGAGTATCCTAATTTAAAAGAATTACATATTTAGGAGGAAACGAAAGGAATGAAACGAAAGATTGCTGCAATAATCTGTATGCTGGCTATGACAGGCAGTATGCTTGCCGGATGCGGGGGAAACAGTACGGACGAAAGTCAGAGTACGGATGAAGCAAAAGAAACGGAGACGGCTGGGGAGAAAACTTATAAAGACACGATCGTATATTCGCTTGATGCGACACCGACCGGGAACTTTGTACCGGTGTTGTCTGAGAGTGATTATAATACGTCTGTAATGGATGTGGTTCATGCGTCATTATTAATTCCGGATGCAGAGGGGAATCTGGAAGATTACCTTGCGGAGAGCCATGAAGTATCAGAGGACGGTACAGTAATTACCTTCCATCTGCACGATAATGCGTATTTCAGTGACGGGGAAAAGGTTACGGCAGACGATGTCGCATTTACTTTTACATATATGAGTGATCCGACAGATGAAAGATGGACAGGACAGACCACAATGATCAAAGGAGCCGATGAATATCGGGAAGGAAAAGCGGATTCTATCGAAGGAATCAAGGTCATTGATGATAATACGATCGAATTTACTTTGACCCAATATTTTCCTAAAGCATTGTCGTTTATCGGCGAGACCGGGATTGCACCGGAACATATCTGGAAGGATGTTCCTTATACAGAGATAGAGAATACGAGGGAATTACTGGGCGAGAATACGGTAGGATGCGGCCCGTATCATGTTTCTGAGTTGGTAGAAGATCAATATGTGAAGCTTGAGGCAAATGATAATTTCTTTTTAGGAGATGTTGCAACCAAGTATTTTATTTTCCGTGTTACGAATGCAGATTCTATTACAACGGAGCTTAAGACGGGAAATGTGGACATTGCTGCGGTTACCAATCTTCTGCAGGCAGAATTGGATCAGATTGATAATGATGGATTTGATATCAAATATTTCCCATATGACCTTGTTCAGGCGATTGTTTTCAGCGCTTCAGATGAAGGCGGAACACCGGAAGCTGTAAAGCAGGCAATCCGTTATGGAATGGATGTGAAAGGATTTATCGAGAATTACATGGAAGGAAGGGCAGATCCGGCTCCGATTTTGATCAGTTCAGGAAGTTGGGCGTTTCCTGATGATGTAGAGTATCCGGATGCAGATATTGATGCAGCGAAAAAAGCATTGGAAGACGGCGGATATAAGGATGTAAATGATGACGGATTCGTAGAGGACCCGGATGGGAATCCATATACATTCCGGCTGGTTTATCCGACAGGCCTTACTTGCAGAGAACAGTTTGCGGTAGTGCTGCAGGAGGAGGCAAAAGAATTCGGGCTTAATATTGAATTGACCGGGACGGATTTTCCGAGTCTCATGAAGATTATGAAGGATCCGTCAGCCTATGAAGCATATTTGATGGGAAATGGCGTTGACAGTGTGGATCCGGATTTGTATGCGTTTGGGTATATTGATTCTTTTGCAGAGTCACAGGAAGCCTATGATCTGATCGCTGAAGCGTCCGAAGAACTTGATCAGGATAAGAGGTGCGATCTGTATAAGGAGGCGGCAGAATACTTAGTAACAGCTCCGACAACGCGTATGTCCCTGTTTTGCCAGGAGAAAGCGTATGCTTACAGAGATACAATAGAAAATTACGGAGCAGGATCCTTTAACAATTTCTATCATGTTCATGAGTGGAAGATGGCAGAATAGATAACCGGATATCGGGGAAGGTGATGTGTGAAAAAGCATCACCTTCTTTTTCCATATCAAGCTTTCACGGCAAAAAGGAGAACTGGCAAAGCAATGAGACGTTATATATGTAAGAGATTAGGCGTATACGCTGCGATTTTTATAGGTGTTACAATATTGATATTCGGAATGATGATGGCGATGCCGGGCGATCCGTTTTCCGGTATGATGCTGGATCCCAATATTCCGCCGGAGTATATTGAACAACAGCAGGATAAATTGGGACTCAATGATCCGGTGCCCGTTCAATACATAAAGTGGGTATCCCGGATTCTGAGAGGAGATATGGGGTTTACTTCGGACGGGAGGCCGGCCGCCCCGCAGGTTTGGGCGGCAATGAAAAATACCTTCCTGATTACGATCCCTTCTTTTCTGTTCAGTACACTGATCGCCGTATTACTTGGAATTTATTCGGCGATCCATGCGAATCGATTTTTTGATAAAATAATAACTTTGCTGACATTTTTAGAAGTTTCAATCCCCACCTTTTTTCTGGCATTGACCTGTGTAAAATTCTTCGGGTATGATCTTCAGCTATTGCCGGTGTCGGGGCTGCATTCTCTGACGGGGAATCTGACGGGATGGGCGTATATAAAAGATTCTCTTCTGCATATGATTCTCCCTGTTTCTATTCTGACACTGACACAGACTTCCAGTATGCTGCGTTACACGAGGTCGTCGCTTCTGGATGTTATCGGTCAGGATTATGTGCGGACGGCAAGGGCGAAAGGACTTACCCGCAAACAGGCGATCCTGAGGCATGGAGTCAGGAATGCGCTGCTTCCTATGATCACGATATTCTGCATGAGACTTCCTATGATCGTGTCCGGTGCGCTGTTTACAGAAACCGTATTTGTATGGCCTGGTATAGGGATGCTGAATTATAACTCTATTATGGGAAGAGAATATTCCCTCATTATTGCCATTGCGGCTATGTTGGCAGTCATTATTCTGATGACAAATCTGTTGGCAGATATCCTGTATATGGCGGCTGATCCGCGGATTCGTTTGGGAGGTGCAAAACAGTCATGAAAAAAATATGGAAGCGATTACGCCAGATGCATGGGCGAAAAGAAATTTCGGCGGAGCATCTGTCGTTTGGTCAATTGACCTGGAAGAGATTCTGCCGGGATAAATGGGCTTTATTCGGATGTGCCGTTATTATTATCGTCCTTATGATTGTCTTGGCAGCGCCTGTGATCTGCGAATATAGGCCGGAGACGATCGATAATTCGATGATTCGCAAGGCGCCTGGTGCCGGACATATCCTGGGAACGGATGATTACGGCCGGGATGTATTCAGCAGACTGGTATACGGCGGACGGGTTTCTATGACAGTTGCAATCTCTGCGACAGCGTTACAGTTGTTTTTTGGGATCGTACTGGGATCCTTTGCCGGATATTTCGGAAAATGGGTTGACTCGTTCATCATGCGTGTCGCAGATGTGTTCATGTGTTTTCCTTTCTATATCATAGCAGTATGCCTGGCGGCAATCTTAGGTCCGGGACTGCGCAATACGGTCATCATACTTGGATTTCTTGGGTGGCCGAGTCTATGCAGGATGGTGCGGGCGGAGATCTTATCCATCAAAGAAAATGATTTTATCATGGCAGCGAAATCGCTTGGACTTGGTTCCGGTGAAATCATGTTCCGGCATATTTTGCCGAATGTCATTTCACCGATTATAGTTTCGGCGACTTTATCCGTAGCCGGAGCGATCATGTCAGAAGCATCCTTAAGCTTTCTGAATCTGGGAGTGAAGATTCCGCAGCCAAGCTGGGGAAATATGCTTTCTGCGGCTCAGAGTATGAATACTCTTATCAATGAATGGTGGAGATGGGTTCCGCCGGGACTTTGCATCATTATTGTGATATTGTCGATCAATTATATAGGCGAAGGACTTCGAAAAGCAATGACGCTGAAGGCAGGTGAGTAGCAGATGGAGAAAATATTAGAAGTAAATCATCTATCCGTAGAATTTAGGACAGCTCAGGGGATTGCGTCAGCAGTAAGAGATTTGAGTTTTTCCGTTAATAAGGGTGAGATCATCGGGATCGTAGGCGAATCTGGAAGCGGAAAGAGCGTTACATCTCTGGCAGTCATGGGGCTTCTCGATGAAAATACTGCGCATATTCCCGGCGGAGAAATTCTGTTTGAAGGGAAAGATCTCTTAAAACTGACAGAAAAAGAATATTGTAAGATCCGCGGTTCTGAGATTACAATGGTGTTTCAGGAGCCGGCTATGGCATTAAATCCTGTCATAAAAATAGAAAAGCAGCTGCGGGAGGTCTATCAGATACACAGACCTTCCGAGGCTAAGAACTGCCATGCGAAGCTTGCCGCGCTGTTAGAAGAACTTCGGATTCCCGATGCAGAGCGGGTTTTGCAAAAATACCCTTTTGAGTTAAGCGGCGGGATGAAACAGAGGATTATGATTGCAATGGCAATGCTCAGTAAGCCGCAGCTTATGATCGCGGATGAACCGACAACGGCTTTGGATGTCACAACGCAGGCGGAAATTCTTGATCTTATTAAGATCATGCAGAAGGAGACCGGGTGTGCGGTTATTTTGATCACTCATGATCTCGGTGTGATCGCGGAAATGGCAGACAGAGTTCTGGTCATGTATCGGGGACAGCTGGTAGAGCAGAGGGCGATCGGTGAATTCTACCGCGGGGCGTGTCACCCATATTCCAGAGATCTTCTCGGAGCCAGACCGGAGGAATTTGACGGCAGGTTCCAGGCGATTCCCGGAACGATTCCGAACGCGTATCTTCCTCTTACCGGATGCGGATATTGCGGCAGATGCCGTGAGGCAGAAAAGAGTTGCTATGATACCCCGCCAGAGTTTTTTACTTTCCCGGACGGAAGTCAGGTACGGTGTCATAAGTACAGTCGGGGAGGGATGGAAAATGAATAGTGATAATCCGTTGATTGAGATAACACATCTAAAAAAGTATTATCCGGTTTCCAATAGTTTTTTTACCAGTAAGAATGCGGTATTGAAGGCGGTTGACGACATCAGTCTGACGGTATGGAAGAAACACAGTCTGGGAGTTGTAGGCGAATCCGGATGCGGAAAATCGACGATGGGGAAGACGATCCTGCGTTTGATAGAACCAAGCGGAGGAAGTGTTGTATTTGACGGAAAAGAATTGTTTCATGTAGAAGAGAAACGCTCCATGCATCAGAAACAGCTTGGTTCTCTCAGAAAGGAAATGGCAATGGTGTTCCAGGATCCATACAGTTCCTTAAATCCGCATATGACAATAGGAGATGCGGTAAAAGCAGGAGTGCTGCGGCACAGGATTGTACCAAGGGAAGAAGCGGCGGACTATTGCATTAAGATACTTTGTGACTGCGGGTTGGAGAAGGAGGCCTACTCTTCCTATCCGAATGAGTTCAGCGGCGGGCAGAGGCAGAGAGCAGTGATCGCAAGGGCGTTAGCTCTCAAACCTAAATTTGTAGTCTGCGATGAACCGACAGCGGCGCTGGATGTATCGATCCAGTCACAAGTATTGAATATGATGTTGGATATGCAGGATCAGATGGATCTTACATATCTGTTTATTTCGCATAATCTGCAGGTGACAAGGGCATTTTGTGATGAAATTGCGGTTATGTACCTTGGGAAGATCGTTGAGAAGGGAAGAGCGGATGAGGTGTATTGTCACAGTGTACATCCATATACAAAGGCATTGATCGCTTCACTCCCGGTCAGCGAGCCGGGGCAGAAGAAACAAGAACGTAAGATCATAAACAGTATCCCAAGTATGATGGATGTGCCGAAAGGGTGCCGTTTTCATACAAGATGTCCTTATGCTGCCGAAAAATGCAGAACAGAGGAGCCAGAGCTTAAGCAAGTAGATTCCGGGCATGTTGCAGCGTGCCATATGGTGTAATATTGAAGGAGGAAAAAAGAATATGAACCAGAATATTTCATATGATGATTTAAAGCAATGGGAAGAGAATTTCAAATCAGAAAGGTCGAATACTTTCTTACAGAATTCTCTGGTACGTCATGATCTGAAAGAAGTATATGCAGACAGAGTTCTGATGTTGGCGAATCAGATGTGTTTCCCGGATGAATTGAAGATTGGCGGTGTAATGGCACAGAAGCAGTCGGGACGATGCTGGATATTTGCCGCGCTTAATGTCCTGAGAAGCCGGATGATCAATAATAAGAACATGGATTCGGAGTTTCGGTTCTCAGTTCCGTATCTGTATTTTTATGACAAATTGGAGCGGGCGAATTTTTTCCTAGAGCGGATTTTAAGGAACAGAGGTTTGAATAAAGAGGGGGAGATAGATCGTTCATTGTTCTGCTATCCGGTCGGTGAGGGCGGACAATGGTATATGGTTAAAGATCTGATTGAAAAGTATGGGCTTGTGCCGGAAACATGTATGCCGGAGACATATCACAGCGAGAATACGCAGCAGTTTTGTGCTGTGATCAATAAAATTGTCCGCAATGGCGCTGTTCAGCTGATTCATATGATGGACGACGGGAAATCCGAAGAAGAACTGGAAGATAAGAAAGCGGAGATCATGTATTCTGTTTATAAGTTATTATGCAGCTGTCTTGGAAATCCGCCGTCTGAATTCACATATGAATATAAAGATACAGAAGGAGAAGGTCATATATTGAGAATGACTCCTAAGCAATTTGCGGAAGGATTTTGTGAATGCCGGTTGGATGATTATGTCTATGTGGTCGATACGCCTGGGAAAAACAGACCATATCATAAGACATTCACTTTGGAGGATTGCGGGAGTGTATGGGGAAAAAGAGGAATTTATTATAATCTGCCCATGAAAGAAATCAAACCATTACTTCTTGCTCAATTATCTGCAGGAGAAACGATCTGGTTTGGTTGTGATTGTGCAAATGATATGGACCGTGCTTCGGGCGTTATGATAGACAGACTTTATGATTACCGCGGGCTTTTTGATGTAAAATATGAGTTGACAAAGGAAGAAATGCTGGATTACTGTGAAAGTGGGTCGAATCATGATATGGTAATTGCGGCTGTAAAAGAGACAAAGCCTGAGCATTATGTCTGGAAAGTTGAAAATAGCTGGGGAACTAAGGTTGGCATGGAAGGGAGATACTTAATGGATGACAGTTATCTTGAGAGATATGCGTTCCAGTTTGTTATTCATAAAAAGTATCTGAGTGAAAGGCAGCTTAGTGAGCTTGAACAGAAACCGATTGTACTTCCAGGGAATGATCCGATGGGAATTTAATACTTTTTGAAGAGGGTTGAATTCTACGCGCCTGTTGGAGAACTGACGATGGGCAGTGATGCGACGCACAATAAAAAGCGATTGAAAATAAGGTTAGTCTCTCTATGAGCGGAGACTGACCTTATTTTTGATATATTTAGAAAATATGTTTAAGTATGCAGATGCTTTCTGCGGTAAAAGTAATATAATATAAGCAGTACCGCAGTAGCCGCCCACGACATAGGATAGCTGACCAATATCGCGGAGAGCTCATGGTGTCTTGGAACTACCAGGAGGATCCAGGGAAGGCGCACGAAGCAGATGCCGCCCAGTGTGATCAGGGTTGGGAACAGTACGTCGCCGATCCCGCGGAGCGCTCCGGAGAGTATCTCGATAAACACAAATACGATGTAACTCGGCGTTATGTAACGCAGCATATAGACTCCGATCTCCACGACATTTATATCCGTTGTGAAGATATGATACAGCGGACGGCAGAAGACCATAAGGAAGACCAGAAGCGCCCCGCATACGCCAAGTGACATTGCAAGGCAGATCCGGACGCTTCTAAGTACCCGGTCGTACCGTCTGGCTCCGTAATTCTGGCCGGAAAAGGTGGTGATCGCGATGCCGAAGGCCCCGCATACGGTCCAGAATATTGCATCCAGCTTGCCGTATGCCGCCCATGCCGCCGCCGGGTCTGTGCCGAAGCCATTCACAGCGGCCTGTATGATGATATTGGTAATCCCGTACATGCAGGATTGAAGTCCGCTTGGGAATCCGATCCGCAGTTCAGCTCTTAGCATGGACGGCGCGATGCGGATGGCTGAAGGCGTAAGCTTCAGCAGGTCGTAGCCGGTCATTAGCGCCCTGGTAACCAGAAGGGCGCTGACAGATTGCGAGATGACGGTTGCGATCGCGACTCCGGCGATGCCGAGATGGAAGACAAGCACCATGATGATATCCAGCACGATATTCAGCAGACAGCAGATGATCAGGTAGTACAGCGGACGGCGTGAGTCTCCGATCGCGCGCATGACTCCGGATCCCATGTTGAAGATCAGGACGGAAATCATGCCCAGAAAATAGATCCTGAGATACAGTATAGAATCTGTAAGTACGTCTGCAGGCGTCTTCATGGCAGTCAGAAGCAAGGGAGTCAGGAACCATCCAAGGATGGCGATCCCAATGCTTGCAATGACGGAAAATGCATAAGCAGTGTGAAGGCTGTCATGGAGGCTGCGCGCATTCTTGGCGCCGTAATGCTGGGATATGATCACGGTAGCTCCGGCGGAAAGGCCGGTGAAAAATCCGATGATCAGGTTCGACAATACGGCCGCCGAGCCGCCGACGCTCGCGAGAGCCTGTTTCCCCACGAAACGGCCCACGATGACAGCATCCACTGTGTTATATAGCTGCTGGAACAGAGTGCCTATTACGATCGGGAAAAAGAAGATCAGTAATTGACGCCAGATCACGCCTTCGGTAATCTGGTTTTGGGTTACCTTTGCTTCTGACATGACATACTCCTTTCTGTCTAAAGGGGGATGATGATCCGGTTTGGATCACCATCCCCCTGACTTATGAATAGCTGCAGCAGTTCAGACAAGCTGCCTTGTTGTTATAGTTGTTCGCGATAACTTAAAAGAAAATATTACCGCCCACATTGATTCCGGAAACACCGGTCGACGCAGATCTAAACTGGTAGCAGTTTAAGACCGCGGAATGTCTGGCTCCGCCTAACGCAGCCTGTGCGACGGAATATGCGGTAGAGGAAGGTCCTCTTTGCAGCGCCTTATCAAGGCTTCCGTTCCATGTAGGAGAAAATTGTCCTGACTGATAGACAACTCCGCTGATGGTATTCGGATAGCTGGGACTTGCAACTCTGTTCATGATTACGGTCGCAACCGCAAGCATAGGGTCATATCCTCCGGCCTCGCATTCAAGGATCGCAGCGAATAAAGCAGTTTCACTCACAGTTGCAGGAGTTGAACCGACGTTCGTTGTACCGGGAGGCGCCGAAGGCTGGCTGCTGCCGGCCGGCGGGGTGCTGGGCTGGGCAGGAGACTGTCCGTTATTGTTCTGCTGGTTGTTCGAAGCTTGTCCATTGCTGCCCGGCGGAGTTACGGAACCCGATACTTCATTGTTCTGTGCGGTCCTGAGGGCTTCCTCCGCAGCGCGCGCACGTTCCAGCTGTGCGGAATAATCCTCTAAACGGCTGGAAGTGGAAGTGATCTTGGAATTCAGGGCGTCCCTTTTCGCAGTCAGATCACTGTGCATCACCGACAGCTCGGCCTGCTTGTTCTCGAGTTCCTTTTGCTTGTCTTCTACACTGACGCGGACATTGCTCAATTCTTCCAGCATAGCCCTGTCATATGTACTTATCGTTGTAACGTATTCGGCTTTGTTAAGGAAATCAGCCATGTTCTCCGAAGAGAATAGAATCTGGAGCAGGGAAAGATTCCCTCCTTCATACATGAACTTGATCCGGTCTTTCATGGCGTCATACTGCGCCGCCTCATTCAGCTGCGCTGCCGCCAGATCTAGTTTGGCTTTCTCTACTTCGGCGGACAATCCTTCTATCTGGGCCGAAGCGGCATCTAAATCAGCACTCAAAGATGACAACTGGCTATTCAGGTCATTCAAATCCTCCTTCAGATCAGAAGTTGTAATCTCAAGCTCTTTTGCAGAAGGAGCGCAGTGGGCCGGAATAGTCACAGAAGCAATTGTTACGGCAGAGACGGCAACAGCCAGAATCGACCGTAATATACGTTTCTTTTCTTGGGTTATCATATAAGTATCCTTTCTATCATTATCGTGTGCTCAATATATTATACAACAAATTGCTTTATAAAGCAAACTTTGTTATTATAGATTTAAAATAAAGATTGCGAGGAACGGATAAATATGAGAAAATACGAGGAAAACAGATATATTTTGGACAATATAAAGGAACATATATATCCCTGGGTGAGGGGAGAGCTTGCGTGTGCCAGGGCTTTGAACGGGAAAAATATTACAGAAAAAGATACTCCGATAGTGTCATTTATCAACGGGCTGAAGATTATATTTGTTATTAAGCGGGGCGAAGATGTGTATGAAGTGCTTAAGGATAACATGCTTCCTCCCGGATGCGACGTGGAGGCATTATATTTTACCGCATGTGAGAATCTGGTCAGGGATGTGGAATTTGTGATCGCCAATACCTGGTACGGGGGATTCGCGATACTGGCCGACGGGCGGCATGAGGCGAGTTCGCTGTGTTTTAAGCATATCTGGCAGGTGTGTGTGGATAAACTGAAGGATGATCTGGTGATCATGGCGCCGACTATAGAGACGGTCCTGTTCGTCCCGGCATCGAATGAGGCGGCGGTTGCGAAGCTTATCGAGCACGGCAAACAGGCTTATGAGCAGTCGAAAGACAGGATCAGTACCGGGCTTATGTTATTTACAAAGGACAGAAAGGAACTGACGGCATATGAAGATTAAGGTGAAGCTGATCGGAATGGATCTGGACGGCACATTATTGACGGCGCAGAAGGAATTAAGCGCATATACGGAGAAGATTCTCAGACGGGCGGTCGGCGAAGGGATCACCGTCCTGCCGGCGACCGGAAGGCCCTATAGCGGAGTACCGGAAGAGTTAAAGGAATTTCCGGGAATCCGGTATGCGGTCACGGCGAACGGCGGAAGAATCGTGGAGATAAAGACCGGCAAACCGCTGTATGAGAGCCTTGTGCCTTGCGAAACTGCAAGGAAGGTGCTTGAAGTGTTTGAGCATTATGATTCTCTTAGGGAGATCTATTATGAGGGCATCGGATATGCCCAGGAAGATGCCTTAAGGTCCGTCAGCCGTTATCTGGATTCACCTCCGATGGCCGGCTATATCCTGAAGACCCGTGTTCCGGTGCCGGATGTCAGGGCCAGGTTCGAGGCTGAAAACAGGAGCGTAGACAAGGTTCAGGGATTGTTTGTCACGGTAGAGGACCGGGATGCCGCGATAGAGGAATTGAAAGCAGTTGAGGGGATCGAGGTGACCGGGGCATTAGACAGGAACATAGAGGTCAATGCAGCAGGCGTCGATAAGGGGAAGGCGCTGGTATGGCTCGGCGGACTTCTGGGGATCAGACGGGAAGAGATCATGGCGTTCGGTGATGGCTGCAACGACTTGAAGATGCTTAAGGAGGCAGGAATCGGTGTTGCTATGGGGAACGCACGTGAAGAGGTAAAGGCAGCGGCGGACTATATTGCGGCTTCAAACGATGAAGACGGAGTGGCGCGTTTTATCGAAGAATATGTATTGGATTAGATCGAGAAGGTATCAAGGTGAAAAAGCTTAAGAATCAGATCAAGAAGGTATCGAGATGAAAGAGATTAGGAATTAATCAAAAAGGTATCAAGGTGAAAGGAGAAAGAGATGTTAGATATATTAAAGGTAATTGTACTGGGAATTGTCGAGGGTATCACGGAATGGCTTCCGGTCAGCAGCACAGGACATTTGATTCTTGTGGGGGATATATTGAAGCCGGGGCTTAGCGAAGAGTTCATGGAGATGTTCAATGTAGTGATCCAGTTAGGGGCGATCATGGCGGTCGTTGTGCTGTATTTCCATAAGCTGAATCCGTTTTCGCCGACGAAGACGAAGAAGCAGAAGATGCTGACATGGCAGATGTGGTTTAAGGTAGTGATCGCGTCGGTGCCCGCGGCGCTCATTGGGCTTCCTTTCAACGATATCCTGGATGAATTGTTCTATAAGCCTCTTCCGGTGGCGGTTATGCTGATCGTCTACGGTGTGCTCTTTATTATAGTAGAGAACCGTAATGCGGGAAGCAAGCCGTCGGTGAGAAAGATCTCGGAGCTGACTATTCCGATGCTTCTGATCATCGGTGTGTTCCAGATGCTTGCGCTGATTCCGGGAACCTCCAGATCGGGGGCGACTATCGTAGGCGCGCTGCTGATCGGTATTTCAAGAGAGGTGGCGGCAGAATTCACATTCTTTCTTGCCATTCCGGCGATGTGCGGGGCGAGCCTGATCAAGCTGCTGAAATTCGGGTTTGACTTTACCGGTAAGGAGTTCGGGCTTCTGATACTTGGGTGCGTGGTATCTTTTGCATTGTCTATCGCTGCGATCCGTTTCCTGATGGGGTATATCAAGAAGAATGACTTCAAGGTATTCGGGTATTACCGGATCGTTCTTGGAGGCATTATTGTGATCGCGGCTGCGGTTCAGACATTTCTTGCATAATCACAAGTGGCTTTTCTATAAATATGTAGAAAAAGCCACTTGTTTTTTGCTGAAAACATGGTAGAATATCTACTAGCTTGTATTTTTATGCAAAATAATTAATAAATAAATTCTGGAGGATATGAAAAATGAAATTTAAGAAATTAATCAGCGTACTGTTGACTGCGGTTTGCGTGCTTTCTCTTGCCGCATGTGGTTCTAAAGGAGATTCAGAAAACGGTTCTGGAAGCTCCTCTGACGGAAGCGGCGAGGGAGGCAGTGATTCAGCGGCAGTGACAGCGAAAGTTATCAACATTGACCTGACTGATGAAGAGTATGCATTCGGAGTGGACAAGACTCAGCCGGAGCTTTTGGATCAGGTGAATGCATTTATCGGCAAGATCAAGGAAGACGGTACCTTGGAAGCAGTCTGCGACAAATATTTCGGCGACGGCGAGCCGGAAGCGGTAGAGTCCGCGGCGCTTGATGATTCTAAGGATCAGCTTGTAGTGGCTACCAATGCGGCGTTCGAGCCTTTCGAGTATACAAAGGGCGAGAGTTATTATGGTATTGATATGGAGATCGCGTCTCTGCTTGCCAAGGAACTGAACAAAGAACTGGTGATCCAGAACATGGATTTTGATGCCGTATGTCTGTCGGTCAGTCAGCAGAAGTGCGACATTGCTATGGCAGGTCTTACGATCAATGAAGAAAGAGAAGAGTATGTGACATTTACAGATGCCTACTACGAGGCGTCTCAGCGCTTGATCGTGCCAAGCAGCGATACTTCATTCGACGGATGTGCAGATGCGGACGCAGTAGCGGCAGCTCTCGGTGAGCTTGGCGACGCAGATTCTATCGGCGTGCAGGCGGGAACCACAGGCCAGTATTATGTAGAAGGCGACGCAGACTGGGGATTCGACGGGCTTCCGGCAAAATGCGTCACATATAAGAGCGGTTCTCTCGCAGTGCAGGATATGTTGAACGGCAACATTAAGTATGTGATCATCGACGCGGCTCCGGCGACAGCAATTACAGAAGCAATCAACGAGATGCAGTAAAAGGATAGCTATGGGGAATTTTGAGCAGAAAGTAAATAAATTTATAGAGATATTCCTGGAACAGGGCGGCTATGTCAAGGTCGTGGAAGGGCTTAAGAACACGCTGACCATCGCGGTGGCAGGTCTGATCATAGGAATTCTGATCGGAACCGTTATTGCGACCGTGCGTGTGCTTCCGAAGTATAAGGTCTTGCCGCGTGTGCTGAACGGAATATGCAGCTTCTATGTTGCGCTGTTTCGGGGAACGCCGATGGTGGTCCAGCTGTTGGTGTTCTATTATGTACTGCTGCCGATCATTGGCTGGAGGATCACCGGCGTTCAAGTCGCCATGTTAGTATTCGGGCTGAACAGCGGTGCGTACATATCCGAGATCATGCGAAGCGGGATCCAGTCGGTGGATTCGGGTCAGATGGAAGCGGGACGCGCAGTGGGGCTCAGCTTCGGCGTGAGTATGGTCAAGATCGTTATCCCGCAGGCGGTCAAGAATATCCTGCCTACTCTGGGCAATGAGTTCATCTCTCTGATCAAGGAGACTTCGGTCGTGAGTTTCGTAGGAGCAGCGGATCTGTATGTGGCGTTTAATTATATCGGAAGCAACAGTTATGAGTTCATGGTTCCGTATCTGGTGATGGCACTGATCTATATCGTGCTGGTGCTGTTGATCTCACTGCTTGTGAAGCTGATGGAAAGGAGCCTTAAGAAGAGTGATAGACGTAATTAATCTTAAGAAGAGCTTCGGAGATACAGAGGTTCTGAAAGGAATTGACATAACCATCAATAAGGGCGATATCGTAGCAGTGATCGGGCCGTCCGGGTCGGGGAAGAGCACCTTTCTGCGCTGTCTCAATTGTATGGAGGATCCGAGCGGGGGAAGCATCATATTCAACGGTGTCGATATCGCAGATATGAGTGTGGATATTAACGTGCACCGGCGTCATATGGGGATGGTATTCCAGCATTTTAATCTGTTTAACAATAAGACGGTGCTCCAGAATATTATGATGGCGCCGGTATATCTAAGGTGTCAGGATCTTAAGAAAGCGAAGCAAAAGAACAGCAGAATCCGGTTAGGGAACCTGTTTCGCGGCGGCAATAAGAAGGAGCTGATCCCGGTTACACAGACCGGCGAGCAGATCAAGAGCGAAGTAAGAGAACAGGCGATGGGGCTTCTTAAGCGGATCGGCTTAGAGGATAAGGCGGATGTCTATCCGTCCACCCTGTCAGGCGGCCAGAAGCAGAGGATCGCGATCGTGCGGTCTCTTGCCATGGACCCGGATGTGATATTATTTGACGAACCCACCTCGGCGCTGGACCCGGAGATGGTCGGCGAGGTGTTGGAGCTCATGAAGCAGCTTGCAGGAGAGGGGATGACGATGGTTGTCGTTACCCATGAGATGGGATTCGCAAGAGAAGTGGCGAACAGGGTCGTCTTCATGGATGAAGGCCTGATTAAGGAGGAAGGAGATCCTAAGGAGTTCTTCGGAGATCCTAAGGAGCCGAGACTTAAGGAGTTCTTGTCGAAGATTCTGTAAATAGAAGTATGGATGGGAAAACGTGCGGTATTAATGGCCGCGCGTTTTTTTGCTTGACTTTTTCACGGTACAGATTTATCCTATACATGTACTCAGGGGCGCTGGAAACGGCTGAGATGTACGTGTGAACGTACAGACCCTTTAAACTTGATCCGGGTAATGCCGGCGTAAGGAAAGGAGAATTTCATAATGTCACAGATTAATTCTATCAAAAGCAGGAGTGCGTCTTCTGCTGTCAAGAAACTCGTTTTTTCAGCAATGGGGATCGCTCTTGCGATGGTTACTTCCTATATCAAGATATGGGAGATGCCGATGGGAGGTTCGGTCACTTTATTATCCATGTTATTCATCTGTCTTATAGGGAACTGGTTCGGAGCCGGCTATGGAATACTTACCGGGGCGGCATACGGGATCCTGCAGCTTATCGTCGATCCATATATGGTTTCGGTCTGGCAGGTCTTATTTGATTATCCTTTTGCATTTGGAGCGCTTGGTCTGGCAGGGATATTCCGAAACCAAAGGTATGGCCTGCAGCTGGGATATGCTGCCGGGGTACTGGGGAGATTTGTATTCTCGACCCTATCAGGTGTGATATTTTTTGCAGCGTATGCGCCGGAAGGGATGAACCCGTGGGTATATTCTTCCGTGTATCAGGGAAGCTATCTTGGTGCGGAAGGGATCGTAACCTTGGTTATCATATCCTTGCCGCCGGTAGCAAAAGCGCTGGAGACGGTGAAGAAACAGGCGGTTAATTAACGAACCGTTTTTAATCGGATCGATGTGTGTAACAGAGAAAGGTACGGACAATGAAGACAGAAGAATTGATGGAGCGGATCCGTCTGCCCAAGGAAGCAAGAGAACTGGCGCGTACGGACCGGATCGGCGGGGAAGAATACGAAGTCTGGAAAGGGAAATTTTATCATGACATCAGACAGTTTATTGAAGAGTGGAAGGAAATAGACGGCAGATATATATGGGCGCTGGAGTTCTATCTGAAACTGGCGCTCGATACCTATGAGGAATATCAGAAGAGAGGATATGCTGACTGGGTATTTGACCAGACCTTCTATGATATTACGATCTGGTGCAGGGAATGTTACCGGAAGCACGGCGTCTATGGCTTGGATGAGCTGTGGTGGCTCGGCCAGTCGGTGAAGCTTAAGCTGTTCCGGCTCGGGAGGCTGCAGTTCGAGCCGGTCCTCGTAGAGCAGGATATGAGAGGTGAAGAACAGACGATCCCGGCAGGGACAAAGGCATTGAATGTACATATCCCGGAAGGAGAGCCGCTGAAGATGGAGATGTGCCAGGAATCGTTTTGCCTTGCGAAGGATTTCTTCGGGGAGGAGTATCAGGTATATGTCTGCGACTCCTGGCTGCTGTCACCGCACTTGAAGGAAGTTCTTCCGGAGAACAGCAATATTGTCCGCTTCCAGAATCTATTTGAAGTCACTAAGGTAGGTTATGAATATCCTCAGGCGGAGCAGAGGATATTTGGAGAGGTGCTTTCGGACAAACAGCAGTACCCGGAGGATACGACGCTTCGGCGAAGGGCCAAGGAATATGTCCTCTCCGGCCGGGATCTTGGGATAGGAGTGGGATTTTTCATTCAATAGGAAATGAATCAGAGAGGTAAGATGTTATGTTTAAACAAAAAGAGATCAAATACGAGATGAAGCTGCTGAGTTCCTTAGCGAAGGTATTCCAGGACGAGACGCCGGTATATCAGCCGGAGTGTCTGAAGCTTAGCGCGCTATGGGGAGAGACGGTATCTTTCCAGGCGGCGTATACGGGAGACTGCTTTATGCGGGAGCGTCTGGACGTCAGAGTGTTGTCGCCGATAGTGAATCAGGTCCGTGTAAGGACGGTCGAGCAGGTTCCGGTGGGGCGCGCCACGAATCGGATCGTGGACGACAATTATCTGAAAACGACTTCCGGGCTGTACCCGGATCTTCTGAGGGAATTGAAGGACGGGAAAGCGATCGTGTGTTCCAATCAGTGGCGGAGCCTGTGGATCGACGTAGATGTGACGGAAGAGATCGAAGCGGGAGATTACGAGATCGAGATCCAGTTGGTGAAAGAAGGCGAAGCAGTATGCTCTGCGGTGATGAAGCTTACGGTGATCGGTGCGGTTCTGCCGAAGCTTTCGCTCATTCATACGGAGTGGATGCATACGGATTGTCTGGCGGACTATTATCATGTGGAGGTATTCTCCGAGGAACACTGGAAGCTGCTTGAAAATTATTTCCATGAATATGTGAAAAGAGGCTGCAATATGATGCTGACTCCGCTCTTTACGACGCCGCTTGATACGGCGGTGGGTCTGGAGAGGACAACGACGCAGCTGATCGAGGTGGAAGTGAAGGACGGAGAATATTCCTTCGGATTTGACAGGCTGAAGCGGTGGGTTGACCTGTGTAAATCCTGCGGTATTGAGTATTATGAGATGTCGCACCTGTTCTCTCAGTGGGGAGCGAAGTATGCGCCGAAGGTGGTGGCAGTAATAGACGGTAAGGAAGAGAAGATCTTCGGATGGCACACGCCGGCAGTAGGAGAGTACACGAAGTTCCTTGAAAGCTTCCTGCCGGAGCTTACCGGGAAACTTCGTGAGTGGGGGATCGCCGAGGTTACTTACTTCCACATTTCAGACGAACCAAAGGAAGAGGATCTGGAGAGCTTCAAGGCGGCGAAGGAATCGCTGGGGAATATGCTGGACGGATTCCATACCTTTGATGCGCTGTCAAGCTATGAGTTCTACCGCCACGGCCTGATCGACAAGCCGATCCCGGGGAATAATGAGATCGAAGAATTTCTCGCCCACGGGCTTACGGATATGTGGACCTATTATTGTACCGGGCAGTTCTATGAGGTGAGCAACCGGTTTATGGCTATGCCTTCGGCACGGAACAGGATCTACGGCGTGCAGTTGTTCAAGTATGATATCGAGGGAATCCTGCACTGGGGATATAATTTCTATAACAGCCAGTTCTCGATCGAGCATATCAATCCCTATGAGGTGACGGACGCCTGCAATGCATTCCCGTCCGGCGATCCGTTCCTGGTGTATCCGGGAGAAGACGGGCATCCGGAAGAATCGATCCGAATGATGGTTCACTATGAGGCGCTTACGGATCTGAGGGCGTTAAGGATGCTTGAGTCCCTGACCGATAAGGAATATGTGATGGAGCTGATCGAAGGAGAACTTGCCGAGCCGGTGACATTCAAGCGGTATCCGAAGTCGGATATGTACCTGATCACATTGCGTAATCGGGTGAACCGTGAGATCGCCCGGAGGCTGCCCAAGTTACAGGGCTAACTGCCGATCTGGAGGGAAGCGGGATGAAGATCGATATTCCGGGTTATAAGATATTGTCTCTGGATTATCTGGTGCTGGACTATAACGGAACGATCGCCGCAGACGGGGTCGTTCCTGACGATATGAAGGAGCGCTTAAGAGCGTTGGCGGACAGATTCAGGATCTATGTAGTTACTGCCGATACACATGGAAATGCCAGATTAGAGTGTGAAGGGCTTCCTATCGCTGTTATGGATGCGGAAGGGGGGTACGGCGCAGCATACCGGATAATAAGTAACCAGCCATATGACTTGCCTGATTTTTCGTCTGCCGTGTTAATGATATAAGGAGAGAAAAATATGTCTGAAACGAAGATTATTAAGACGACGTGTTCCACCTGCGGGCCGTGCTGCGAGGTGGACGCGTATGTGAAGGACGGAAGGCTCGTTTCCGTGGAGGGTGCGCGCAATACCCCTATGCAGTCAGGGGGATTGTGCGCCAAGGGAGCTGCCGCTGCGCAGTATGTATATAACAAAGAGCGTATCCTCTATCCGATGAAGCGGGTCGGAGAGAAGGGAGAGGGGAAGTTTGAACGGATCTCGTGGGATGAGGCCTATGAGATGACAGCCGATAATCTTCTTCGGATCCGCAGGGAATACGGTGCGAGATCGTCGGTATTCTACGCGGGGTATTCCAAATGGTACCGTCCGGCCATGCTGCGGCTTGCCAACGTATATGGTTCGCCGAATTTCTGTACGGAGTCAAGCACTTGCTTCCAGGCGGCGGCGCTTGCGTGGCGTTCGCTGTACGGCAACGGAATCTGCCGGCCGGACCTTAAGAATACAAATACTCTGATGATCTGGAGCTCTAACCCGTATCATACGAATACACCTATGAGCAAGATGTTTCAGGAGATGAAGAGACGGGGAGTCAGGATCATAGACGTAGATCCGCGCCGCACGGTGACGGCTCATGACGCGGACATCCACCTGCAGCTGATCCCGGGGACGGACGGTGCGCTTGCGCTGTCTATGGCGCAGGTGATCATAGAAGAGAATCTATATGATAAGGAATTCGTGGACAAATATGTCTATGGATTTGAGGAGTACCGGGAGTATGTACAGCAGTTTACTCCAGAGAAGGCGGAGAAGATTACAGGAGTTCCGGCCGGGAAGATCCGGCTGGCGGCAAGGACATATGCGGGAAACGGCCCGGCAGGACTGATGTTCTCTGCGTCGCCCGTGGTGCACCATATCAACGGAGTGCAGAATTACCGGGCGGTATTCGCTCTGATCGCCCTCACCGGCAATTATGATATAGAGGGCGGCAACCGGACGCAGCCGGGACCGTTTTCTCCGGCAAATGAATTCGGCAAGGTCAGGCGTTTCGACGGGGAAGAGGCTATCGGCCAGAAGGAGTTCCCTGTGTGGTTCGATCTGTCCTGTGATGAAGCACAGTGTACGATGCTTGCGGATTACATAGCGAAAGAGAAGCCGTATCCGATCAAAGCAGTATTTGCCATGGGGCTGAACCACCGCATGTGGCCGCAGCCGGAGTATCTGCAGTCGTCTCTTGGGAAATTAGATTTTTATGTAAATGCCGAATTATTTATGTCGGAGTCGTCCAAATCAGCGGATCTGATCCTTCCGGCATGTACGTCTTATGAAAGAGAGCAGGTGCATATCGGGATGGGCGGCAGATTCTTCTTCTCGAACCGGGCGATCGAACCGGTAGGGGAGAGCCGCAATGATATTGAGATCGTCATGGAAGTATACCGCCGAATGAAGCTTAAGGATCACACAATGTGCGACGAAGTGCTCGAGGGCGGATACGAGGCCTATATGGAGCATATCCTTGAACCGTCCGGGCTTACCCTGGAGGAATTAAAGAGCCGTCCTGAGGGAATGCAGGGAAAGAACCTGTTCCCGTCTGCAGTGAAGACATACGAGAACGAGCCGTTTTGCACTCCGTCCGGCAAGGTAGAGTTCAGATCCCTTGTGCTGGAGCGCTATAAGGACAGCCACGGGTACGAAGGGTTGCCTGTGTATCATGATTTCCGGGACAATGACGCAGTCGACAGGAAGGAATTCCCGCTGATCCTGAATACCGGCAGCAGGAAGCCCCAGTTGTTCCATTCCAGACTCTATCGGATGCCCTGGCTTAAGAATATAGAAACGGTTCCGATGGTAGAGATGCATCCAGAGGACGGCAAGGCCTGCGGCATTGCGGATGGAGATTCGGTCAGGGTAATCTCACCGTCAGGAGAGATCGAAGGAACTGCCTTTTATAATGTCCAGGGGAAGCCAGGAGTCGTGTATATATATCATGGGTGCGCTAAGGGAGACGCCAATGAACTGATCGGGAAGGATTATCTTGATCCGATATCCGGGTTTCCTGGGTTTAAAGGATACTTCTGCAGAGTGGAGAAATCAGGTGAGACAGGGGATGAAGAATAGGATGAAATTAAGGTTTAATGTAGAAAAATGCATAGGATGCTATGCATGCTATACGGCTTGCATCGCGGAGCATCATCTGCCGGAAGAAGAGGATGCGGACAGTAACATAACTATTCGAACGGTGGCAGAAGAGGATTTTCAGAAAAATGTCTGCGAGGGATGCATACACTGCGGGCTGTGCATGAAGCAGTGCCCTAACGGGGCCATTTACCGGGAAGAAGAATACGGATTGATTCTGGTTGACAAAGGGAAATGTACCGGCTGCAGGGCATGTGAGTCTGTCTGCCCCAAAGGTGTGATTCATTATGACGCGGATGGAAAGCTGGAGAAATGCGACGGCTGTATTGAACGTCTGAGGGAAGGCAGAGAGCCGGCTTGCGTCCGGGCGTGCTGTATAGGGGCGGTTGAGAGGGCCTGAGCGGTCAGAATGTTTTGAGCCCCGCGGCTTGCTGTGCTGGAAATTCGATATCCTGTCAGCATGCTGCATTGGAAATTAGATATCCCGTTAGTATGTTGCATTGGAGTTTTGATATTCTGTCAGCATGCCGCGGGGTATTTGACTTGGAGCTTGGGAGGTGTCACAAGAATGAATGTACAATTGATCTATCTGGCGTCCGGGAACAGCCGCCGGTTCGGTTCAAACAAGTTATTGTATGAGTTGAATGGGAGGCCGCTCTATCAGCATCTTCTGGAACGGCTGATACGAATCTGCGGGAGGCATGAGTCCTGGGAGATTCTGGCGGTAACGCAGTATGATGAGATCTATGACGATATATTGAGGATGAGGTCGCAGGGGATGCCTGTGCGTCCGGTTTTCTCGCCGGACAGCAGGAAGGGTGCGTCCTATTCTGTGCGGGCGGGCGTTGCGGCTGCGTCAAAGGAAGCGGAAGGGTATGCTTTCTTCGTGGGTGATCAGCCTTATCTGACGGAGAAGAGCGCGGAGCAGTTCCTGGTGGAGATGGAAGAGAAGCAGGCGGTTCTTGGGAGTGTCAGATGCGGGGATACGGTAGGGAATCCGACGTGGTTCTCGCGGGAATACCGGGAAGAGCTTCTTGCCCTTACCGGGGATCTGGGAGGCAGGAGGATTTTGAAAAAATATCCAGAGGAGGTGGTGTATTATGAGATTGGGGATGAGAGGGAGATTATGGATATTGATGCGCCGTTATAGATTCGAAACGGCATAGGCGGCTGCGGCTGCCTGCACAGTATCTGCAAGCACAGCTTCGTCATCAGGATCACGGATTTTTCAAAATTCTGATGGCCGATCCCGACCGTTCTGGTCATAATATCCATGTTTCGAGAATTATCTTTTAATAGTTAAATTCGGGATGGATTCAAATGGAACTGCAGGCGATGGAAAGTTCCGTGAAATGTGAAAATTTTTATGAAAACGAGACAAATAAATCATTACGAAAACCTATACATTTTCGTAATGACAAATCTAATTCAAATCTTGGTTATTCTACAATATTATCGGCAAAAAGTCAATAAACTTAACCCCATTTTTTTGTGACATTTGACGAAAATTTTACCAGTTGTCCTTATTACGAAAATGTATAGGTTTTCGTAATGGGTGATAATGGCGGAAATTCAATCAAAATCTTTATTTTATTGTGTTCTAAATCCGAGAAGGGTACAGGTGTGTGGATTATGTCAGTGGACAGAGTATGTAAGACCATTCATCAGTATAATAAAGAACCAGTCAAAGAGTCTGATATGAAGAAGCTTCTGGAGATTGCAGGGGATTACTGCAAGGTGAAGAACTATGTGTATTCGCGCTTTGGAGGGATCTCCAGCCTGTCAAAGATCTACCCGGGCTATACGGTGCAGAATGAAATGACGGGCAGCGGTTATCGCGAAACTCTGGGGATGCCGTCGGTGTACTTCTATCTGGCGGTCTTCGATGCATTAGGCGATATCAAGAGCCAGTGGACCAGAACGAAAACGAAGCTTTCGAAACTGATTAATCAGAATGAAGGTTTTACGGAAGAGGATAAGCATTATCTGAGATTTCTGCTTAAGGTCAGCAATGCATTTGAAGAAGTGCTGAATCAGAAAACAATCGAACTGCCGGGGAAAGTACAGAAGCAGTACAGAGAAGTAGCAGAAAAAGTTGACACAGAAAAGCTTCACCGGTATCTGTGCAGACAGGTAAGAAAACATCATGTGAAGCTCCATACGGACAGAGCGGATGGTTTTGCGATAGCGGAGCGCGCGTATCGTTATGCGGATCATGGGATCTATATTTCGATAAAAGAGAAGAGAAAGCGTGTTTTTGTGCCTCTGACAGATAATAACCAGTATAAGAGCCAGCTTTATATAAAGCTGTATCCCAAGGAGCACAATATCAGGATTAAAGCGCCGGTAAATGTTATAGTCCGCGATCATACCGATTACCTGAATCAGATAGGGATCGCCGCAGGGCTCTATACGATGCTGACGACAGATGAAGGGCATCGCTATGGAGAGGAGCTGGGCAGATATCAGATTGAATATTCGGACTGGATCCGCGAGCAGACGAAGATTTATAACCGCAACAAGACCGAGAATCCCGGCAGAAAGAAGTATAATGCCAGAAAGAAACGTTTGGAGGAGCAGCTGCACAGCTATATCAATCAGGAGCTGAACCGCTTTTTCAGAGAAGAGAAACCGCGGACAGTCTATATCGTAAAACTGCCTAAACCACAGGCGGGCGGTGTAAATAAGAGGATCAACCATTCCATGGCACAGTGGCAGAGGGGTTATATCCGAAAACGGCTGCTGCAGAAGTGTAAGGAGCAGGCGGTAGAGATTGTAGAAGTTCTGGGAAAAGATATCAGTAATGAGTGCAGTAACTGCGGAGCGATCGGGAAGAAGGAAAAGGGCGGGTTTGTTTGCCCAAAGTGCGGATATCAGAGTGAGGAAAAGATGAATACCGCTCGTAATGTTAAGAACCGCGGGCAGGGAGACGGTGTGTTAAACCATAGAAAAAAGTATTGACAGAGATCATAAGAACGGCTGTTTTAGATAAATGTCGGTGATGAGCCGGGATTTTACCGAGAGGACTGGAAAGGCGTTCATGATATAAAAAGACTGACGGCATTAGAAGTCGGATCGCTTGCGGAAGATTCAAGTTGGAATGAGCCGGGAGCGGTAGTGTCCGAGTATTGGGTATGCCAGGACCTTGTGAACATACAGCGGTATGATGTAGCAGGGAGCGAAGCAGAGAGATCGCATCAATCTGCATCATCCATATCGAAAAAGCAGGTTGTGTCGGAAACGATATAGCGTGCAGGTAGGATGACCAATGTGCCTTATTTTAAATCAGATGACAAAAATGAGAACATACATATGACCGAAAACTGAAAGAGGCGGATATTATTGATAGATTTGGCAGTCCCGGATTTGTCGGGAAATGAAAGAAAGTATTTAAACGAGTGTATTGACACTACTTTTGTGTCAACGGTTGGTGAATTTGTAAGACGTTTTGAAAATGCGGTTGCGGATAAAACAGGCGCCGCCTATGGAACCGTAGTTTCTTCCGGGACAGACGGCCTTCACCTGGCGCTGATGTCATGCGGTGTGAGGCGGGATGAGTTGGTCTGTATTCCGGCATTTACTTTTATTGCAACGGCAAATGCGGTTGCACACTGCGGAGCAGAACCCTGGCTGATCGATGTCGAGGAGAAGTCCTGGACTATGGATCCAGAGCTTTTGGATCGTGAATTGGCTGAAAAGACATATGCAAAAGACGGTAAGCTTTTTCATAGGAAAAGCGGTAAACGGGTAGCGGCGGTGATGCCGGTGTACACGATGGGAATGCCGGCAGATATGGACCGGCTCAGGGAAATTACAGATAAATATCATTTACCATTGGTGGCAGATGCCGCGGCTGCAATAGGGGCAAAATACAAAGGACGAAATATTGGAGCTCTGGCAGATGCGACTGTTTTTTCTTTTAATGGGAATAAAACAATTACCTGCGGAGGAGGAGGAGCTGTTGTCGGCGATAATGAAAGGATTATTGAGCTGGCGAGACATCTGGCGGCTACAGCCCGTGTCGGGCAGGATTATGAGCATGATATGGTCGGTTATAATTATCGGATGACGAATCTTCAGGCGGCAGTAGGCTGTGCACAGATAGAAAGACTAGAAGAATTCGTTGCCAGGAAGCGTTATATCAGCGGATATTATAAAAAACATCTGAAAGAAATTGCAGGAGTAACATTTTTCCCGGAAACAGAATGGGGAGAAAGCGCCTGTTGGTTTACCGGACTTGTCTTGGATGATACGCGGGATGTCAGGGAGATATGCGGCTGTCTGGCAAAGAAGGATATTCGGACAAAGCCGTTCTGGCAGCCGGTTTATATGCAGAAACCATATGTACAGGCGGAGAGATCCGGTATGGATGTGACAGAAAAACTCTGGAAGCACATTTTGCCGCTGCCTGCATCTACATGTTTGACGGATGAGCAGTTGGAGGATGTGGTCATGGCAGTGAAAGAGATACTGTAAGGATGGAAGAGATCGTACTGGTTGGATACGGCGGACATGCGAGGAGTGTGGCGGACTGTATTGAGAGGCAGAATAAATACAGAATTGTCGGATATACGGATGTGGAACAACGCAATTCCAGATATCAATATCTGGGTACAGATACTGTATTAAAGGATTGGTATGAGCAGGGGATTAAAAATGCGGCTGTCGGAATTGGCTATATGGGAAAGGGAACGCTTCGGGAGAGGTTGTATGAAAGTCTGAGAGCTATTGGATATGAATTGCCGGTTATTGCAGATCCCTCAGCAGTTATATCTGATCATGTGCAGATAGGAGAAGGTACTTTTATCGGAAAGGGAGCTGTGGTGAATGCAGAAGCCCGGATTGGGAAGATGGCTATTATTAATTCCATGGCTTTGGTTGAACACGATTGTATTGTTGAAGATTATGCACATGTTGCGGTCTCTGGTGTTTTATGCGGTCAGGTAAAAGTGGGAAAGGCGGCTTTTATAGGAGCGAATGCAACGATTCTGCAATGTATGGAAATACCTTCGAAAGTGACGATTCCGGCTGGTGAGGTTGTTAGGAGAAATTATCGTATGGAAGTAAACTAGAATAGGCGGCAGATTGGAGAAAGCATAGTGAAACGTGTGTATATTATTGCAGAAGCGGGTGTTAATCATAATGGAAATATTGATATAGCAAAAAGACTTGTAGATGTGGCAAAAGAAGCCGGCGCAGATGTGGTGAAGTTTCAAACATTTCGGGCAGATAGCCTTGCTTCTAAATATGCACAGAAGGCGGAATATCAGTTTCATACGACCGATGAAAAAGAAACACAAAAAGAAATGCTGAAAAAGCTGGAGCTTACTTATGACATGCATGTGGAGTTAATTCGATATTGTAAACAGGCAGGAATAGAATTTTTGTCGACTCCGTTTGATCTGGATAGTATTGATTTGTTAGAGAGTGTCGGCATGAATTTATATAAGATTCCTTCGGGGGAAATTACCAATCTGCCGTATCTTAGAAAGATCGGCAGTTTGAAAAAGCCGGTGATTTTATCATCGGGTATGAGTACGTTGGAGGAAGTTGAAGAAGCTGTAAAAATATTGAAAGAAAGCGGAACAGCTGATGTCTCTGTACTTCATTGTAATACGCAATATCCGACTCCTATGGAGGATGTTAACTTAAAAGCCATAAAAACCATGCAGGAAGCAGTTGGAGTACGTGTGGGCTATTCTGATCACACAGAAGGAATTGAGGCATCGATCGCTGCCGTTGCAATCGGGGCGGAAATTATTGAAAAGCATTTCACATTGGATAAGACGATGGAGGGGCCAGATCACAAAGCAAGTCTGGAACCGCACGAATTAAAGGCAATGGTAAAGGCTGTTCGGAATATCGAGACGGCGATGGGGGATGGAGAAAAAAGACCGACATCCTCAGAGAAAAATAATATAACGATTGTGCGTAAAAGTATCGTTGCGAAAAGACAGATAGAAAAAGGTGAAATATTCTCAGAGGATAATATTACAACGAAAAGACCAGGAAATGGAATATCCCCTATGCTTTGGGATCGTGTAATGGGAATAGAAGCAAAACGCAAATATAAAGAAGATGAGTTGATAGAGCTATGAAAAGAATATGCATTATTACGGGCACCAGAGCAGAATACGGGTTGCTGAAGCCTGTGATCGAACGGATAAACAAAGATAAAGAACTTGAATTATATCTGATTGCAACGGGTGCGCATTTATCACCTGAATTTGGATTGACTTATAAAGAGATAGAAGATGACGGATATATTATAAATAAAAAGATAGAGATGCTTCTTTCGGCAGACACGCCAAACAGCATAGTGAAATCTATGGGAGTAGAGATGATTGGTTTGGCAGATGCGTTAGAAGATGCCTGCCCGGATATGGTAGTGATACTGGGTGACCGGTATGAGATGCTGGCAGCAGCATCTGCCGCTATGATACACAGGATTCCGATCGCGCATATTCACGGCGGGGAGGCAACGGAAGGTCTTATAGATGAAGCTGTCAGACATGCAATTACCAAGATGAGTTATTTGCATTTTGCATCTACAGCTGCTTACCGTAAAAGGATTATTCAGCTTGGAGAAAGTCCTGAGCGTGTGTTTAGCGTAGGTTCTTTAGGTGTTGAGAATATAAAAACGGTTAAGTTATTAGAGAAAGAAGTTCTGGAAAAGAGTTTTGGCTTTAAACTCGGGATAAATACGATAATGGTGACTTATCATCCGGTAACATTGGAAAAAGAGAGTAGTGCGGAACAGTTTGACAATTTGCTTCACGTTCTTGAAAGCAGGACAGACTGGAATATTATTTTCACAAAGACAAATTCTGATACAGATGGAAGAATTATCAACCAGATGATAGATAGATTTGTGGCAAAGAATAAGGGGAGAAGTATAGCGTATACATCTTTGGGACAGGTTCGGTATTTAAGCGTATTAAAATATTGCAGTATGGTTGTCGGGAACTCATCAAGCGGGATTATAGAAGTTCCATCTTTTCATATTCCAACAGTAGACATAGGAGACAGGCAGAAGGGAAGAGTGGCATCAGGCAGTATCATTCATTGCGGAACAAGTGTAGAAAGTATTGATAATGCATTATGTAAGGCGATGCAGGAAGAATTTAGGGAAAACATTAAAAAAGAAAGAAATCCATATGAAGGAGACAATACATCAGCGGAAATTGTCAGTACTATAAAACATTTTCTACAGAAGCGTATCGATATAAAAAAGAAATTTTATGACTTGAGTATAGGGAAAAAGATATGGATGCAATGTTTATAGGGTGCGTGAGATCATCGGAAATATTTTTAGAAAAATTGTATCAATTGGACATAAATATTGTTGGTGTAATTACAAAAGAGCACTCAGATTTTAATTCAGACTTTGTGAATTTGAGCAATTTATGCGAGGAGAAAGGAATAGACTATATTTTTGTTGATAACATTAATGATAAAGAAAGTGTAGCATATATAAAGTCCAAAAAGCCAGATGTTATTTTCTGCCTGGGATGGTCACAATTAATCAGACAAGCGATATTAGATATTCCCAAAGTTGGTACGGTGGGGTTTCATCCGGCGGCGTTACCCTACAATAGAGGAAGACATCCAATTATATGGGCATTAGCACTAGGCATGAAAGAAACGGCGTCAACTTTTTTTCTGATGAATGAGGGAGCCGATACAGGGGATATCATATCGCAGAAAAAAGTAAATATTGATTATGAAGATGATGCGGGAACTTTATACACTAAGATATTGGAAGCTGGATGCATACAGCTTGAAGAAATAGTAAATGATCTCAATGATGGAAAACTTAGGGCATTACAACAGAGTGAGTCGGTTGGAAATAATTGGAGGAAAAGAGGAAAGCCGGACGGCAAAATTGATTGGCGAATGTCCAACAGAGCTATTTATAACCTGGTGCGTGCGTTGACAAAGCCGTATATTGGCGCGCATTTTGAATATCAGGGAGTGGAGTATAAAGTATGGAAGGTAAATGGAGTTGAAACAGATTCCTATAATAATATTGAATGCGGAAAGGTAATTGAAGTAATTGATTCAAATCATTTTTGGGTTAAGGTTTATGATGGATTAATTGAAGTCATTGAGTGTGACCGGATTGCTTTACATACGGGGGATTATTTATAAAATGAGGATTATGGTCATATCTCCTCATCCTGACGATGAAACATTAGGAGCAGGAGGAACATTGCTGAGATATAAAGCTGAAGGACATAAAATATATTGGCTGAATATCACAAGTGTTGAGAAAAGTGATAAGTGGTCTGAAGAATTTATCCAGAAAAGAAAAAAACAGCTTATTGAGGTATGCAGATTTTATCAGTTTGATCAATTTATTGACTTGAAATTTGAACCGGCAAGTCTTGATTCTGTAAGCAGAAGTCAATTGATCGAAAGAATAGGGGAATATTTTGATGAGATTAAACCAGAATGGATTATGTTACCTGATGGTAATGATGCACATTCAGATCATAAAGTAGTATTTGAATGTTGTCTGGCTTGCTCAAAAGTATTCCGTTACCCATACATCAAACGGATTGCGACAATGGAAATTATATCTGAAACTGATTTTGGAAAGCCGGACAATCCATTTGTTCCTAATTTGTTTATAGATATATCTGATTACATGGATAAAAAATTAGGGGCACTTGAAATATATGATACGGAGATTCAGGAAAAACCGTTTCCTAGAAATTTGGATGCTGTGAGGGCTTTGGGAACGCTTCGGGGTGGAATGGCTGGCTGCCAGTATGCCGAGGCATTTAAAATTATAAAAGAAATACATTAAAAGAATGCAGATATAAATGCAATTTTAAAAGTATAGAGGGAAGGCGGAACAGCAATGGCGAAAAAGGTGCTGGTTACAGGTGCAGATGGTTTTATAGGAAGTCATTTGACGGAGATACTTCTGGAAAAAGGATATAGTGTAAAGGCATTTACTTTTTATAATTCCTTCAATAATTGGGGATGGCTTGATACTCTGTCGGAGAAAAAATTATCTGAAATCAATATATTCAGCGGTGATATCAGGGATCCGAACGGGGTGAGAGAAGCAATGAGAGGCATAGATATGGTTTTTCATCTTGCAGCGCTGATTGCGATTCCGTTCAGCTATCATTCTCCAGACTCTTATGTTGATACGAATATCAAGGGTACGCTCAATGTGCTGCAGGCGGCCAGGGAATTGGAGACTGAAAAGATTATGATCACGTCAACTTCTGAAGTCTATGGAACAGCTCAGTACGTTCCGATTGATGAAAAACATCCATTTCAGGGGCAGTCCCCGTATTCAGCAACTAAAATCGGCGCGGACAGGCTTGCGGAGAGTTTTTACCGGAGTTTTAGGCTGCCGGCAGCCATAGTCAGACCTTTTAATACATATGGACCAAGGCAATCTGCGAGAGCTGTGATTCCTACGATTATTACTCAATTATTGGCGGGGAAAAGGGAAATAAAATTGGGGATGTTGACGCCTACCAGAGACTTCAATTATGTAAAAGATACTGCAGAAGGATTTGTTGCGATTGCGGAATCAGACAAGACGGTTGGGGAAGAAATCAACATAGCATCACAACGAGAAATTTCTATTGGAGATTTGGCGAGTGAAATTATAAAACAGATAAATCCAAATGCAGAATTAATCTGTGACGAACAAAGAATCCGGCCGGAAAAAAGTGAAGTTAATAGGTTATTGGGATCTAATGAAAAGATTCAGAAATTGACGAATTGGAAACCAAGATATTCGCTTGAACAGGGATTAGGAGAGACTATTGAGTGGGTTAGGCAGAATATGAAGTGTTATAAGCCGGATATTTATAATGTATAGAAATTGAGAGAATTAAAAGAATAGAATTGTGAAATATTATAAATGCGAATAGGCAGGAAAAAATATGAATATTCTGGTCATTGGTTTAGGATCCATGGGCAAAAGACGAATAAGTTTAATTCAAGAATTATATCCTGACTTTGTTGTGGTAGGTGTAGACAAAAGGGATGATCGAGTGGAGAGTGTTTTGGAACAATTTAAGATTCCCTGTTTTAATTCTATTGAAATAGCGCACGAAAAATATTCGATAGGTACTGCTTTTGTGTGTACAGCGCCATTGTCCCATAATACAATTATTACAGAATGTCTTCAAAATAAATGGAATGTGTTCTCAGAACTAAATCTTGTTTCAGGTGGATATGAAAAAAATATAGAGCTTGCAAAAAAAAATAGATGTAAGCTTTTTTTGTCATCAACTTTTCTTTATCGTGAAGAAATTATGCATATTAAAAATAAAGTGGAAATGTATCAACGCTGGAACTATATATATCATGTTGGTCAGTATCTTCCTGATTGGCATCCGTGGGAGAATTATACAGAATTTTTTGTCGGTAATAAAAGGACAAACGGGTGTAGGGAAATTATGGCAATAGAGTTTCCTTGGCTTATTCAAACATTTGGTAAGGTTACGAATACACATGTGCAGGCTGATAAAATGACAGATTTGAATATAAATTATTGTGATAATTATACTATTCAAATAGAACATGAAAATGGTAATAAAGGAATTTTGATAATTGATGTTGTATCTCCGGTTGCGGTTAGACGTCTTGAAATATATAGGGAACAGCAATATATACGTTGGAATGGGACGCCGGATTCTTTATATGAGTACGATACTGAAAAAGACTTTTTGAAACAGATACAATTATATGTAAGCGAGGAACATAGACCAGGATACAGGACATTTATTGTAGAAAATGCTTATAAAAATGAGATTATTGAATTTATGGAAATGATTCTGAAAGATAAGCAACCACAATATAGTTTTGAACAAGATTTAGAAGTATTGAAGTTACTAGATAGAATAGAGGATGAAATATGAATTCGCTAAATGTTTGTTTTATAGGTATTGGCTCTATTGCCAGAAGACATATTAAGAATCTAAAAACAATATGCAACGCATATGGAATAAAATTAAACATTGACGCAGTTAGAAGAAGCTTTAAGAAGAAGCTGGGAGATGAGGGACTTTCATTTAGAAAAGTATATACAAAATGTGAAGAATTGGATATGGAATACGATGTGATATTTATAACCAATCCAACGGAATATCACATTAAAACTTTAATAGAAACAATGGAATATGGAAAGAATTTTTTTATAGAAAAACCTATTTCCTCAGTAAGTCGAATAAAAGAAGCAGAAGCCATACAATTCAAAAAAAAGGCTGTTTATTATGTGGCTTGTCCCTTAAGATACAATGCGGTAATCCTATATTTGAAAAATAATGTGGATTTTCAAAAAGTCATATCTGTAAGAAGTATTTCATCAAGTTATCTGCCAGAATGGCGTCCGGGTAAAGATTATCGTGAGACTTACAGTGCAAGTAAAGAATTAGGCGGTGGTGTTTCAGTTGACCTGATTCATGAATGGGATTATCTGACTTTTTTGATGGGAATGCCAAGAAAAGTATTTTATATGGGTGGGAAAAAATCAACATTGGAGATAGATAGTGACGACTATGCTGTTTATATAGCGGAATATTCAGATAAGATTGTTGAACTACATTTAGATTATTTTGGAAGAAAGACGATTCGCCAGATTATGATCTTTACCGATGATGATACAATCTGTGGAGATCTTGTGAATAATAGGATAGAATTTATGAAAACTGGTAAAATAATTGATTTTATGGAAGAAAGAGATGATTATCAGATAAGAGAATTGGTTCATTTCCTTGAGATGATTGAGGGGAAAACAGAATCTGATAACGATATTGCACATGCAATCAATGTTTTAAAACTGGCACAAGGAAAGGTATAGGTGCATAAAATGAGAATGCTTTTCACAATTTGCGGTAGAGCAGGATCTAAAGGAATCAAAAATAAAAATATTAGAGAATTTGTTGGAAAACCGCTTCCATATTATACATTAGCTGCAATAAATCTTTATTTGGAAAGACACAATAAAGAGAAGTGTGATATTGTTGTCAACTCAGATAGCCTGGAACTCCTTTCTATGATGAAAAACAGTGGGATTAGGTCGGTAGAGTTGATTGAACGTAATCCGGAACTAGGTGGAGATACAGTTGGTAAAATAGATGTGATACATAATTGCCTGGATGTTATGCAGGAGAAAATGGGATATATGTATGATATTATAATAGATTTGGATATTACTTCGCCGCTTCGTAGAGTGGCTGATATAGATAGTTTAATTGATACACATATTCACACAGGAGCGGATGTGACTACTTCTGTAGTAGAGGCACGACGAAATCCATATTTTAATCAATTGAAAAAGACAGAACATGGATACAGTAAAGTATGTGAGTCTAATTATACAGCCAGGCAGCAGGTGCCGAATATTTATGATATGAATGCTTCTTTATACGCTTATCGTCCAGAATATTTATGTTCAGGAAAACAGGTATTGGAGGGTTATATAGAGATAATAGAAATGTATGATACAGGAATTTTAGATTTGGATCGAGAGTGTGATATGGAACTCATGGAAGTTATTGCAGAATATCTTTTTAAGACCAGGAAAGAATTCAGAGAAATATATGAAAATTGTTGAGATACATAATAGGGGAAATTATGGACGAGTTAGAAAGAAAAATGTTTATTGATGAAAATATGACAATTGAAGATGCAATGAGGGTGATTGAGCAAGGAAGATCTAAAACTGCTTTTTTGGTGAACAATGGTGTTTTGAAGGGTTCTTTAACTGATGGAGATATAAGAAGACATTTGTTGAAAAAAGGTTCATTGACTGAAAGCGTATGTGAAATTGTTAATTATTGTCCTAAATTCTTCAAAGAAAATAGTAACATTAGTTATCAAAAATATATGATAGAAAATGATTTAACTGCTATCCCAATTGTAGACGAGAAGATGAAAATTATTAGGATAGAGAGATTAAAAAGTAGAGAGAAACCTGTACAAAAAATTGAGGAAAATGTTCCTGTTATCATAATGGCAGGAGGGCTTGGTACACGACTAAAACCATATACTGAAATTATTCCGAAACCATTAATTCCTATTGGCTCAAAGACAATATTGGAACGTATATTTGATAAATTTGAAGATTATGGATGTAATAAAAAATATGTCATACTTAATTACAAAAAAAGATTAATTGAAGCATATTTTAAGGAAGATAGTCAATATAAGGAGTTGCACTTTATTGAAGAACCTTTCTTTTTAGGTACTGCAGGTGGAATAAAATACACTGAAGAAGTATGTAAAGATGATTTTTTTATGACGAATTGTGATGTTGTAGTTGATGCGGATTATTATTATATTTGGAAAGAACATAGGAAAAAAGGAAACATTATAACAATGATTTTGGCAAATACAGAGTATTGTGTACCATACGGAACAGTAGAAATATCAGAAAACGGGAATGTAGTTTGCCTACGAGAAAAACCACGGATTGAATATAAAGTGAATACTGGTATGTATGTATGTAATACTAAGCTGTTGGATTATATAGACGAAGCAGAAGTAATTGATATGCCTGATTTGATTCAACGTTGCTTATATGCAGGTGAAAGAATTGGACAGGTTACAATTGATGGAAATGATTGGTACGACATGGGGCAACCGAATCAATTGGAAAAAATGAAAAAAAAATATGAGCAATAATAGTGAAAAATTATGTGCGTAGAGAAATTATTATATAAAATAACATATTTAGATTTAGAACCTTTGATAATTGATAAATATTTATAGTGTATTATTAAATGGGAGAAATGGTTTATGGATAGAAAACAATATTGGAATGAGGAATATACAAAATATTGGAAAGCAGCGACAAAAGAAGCAGATGAATTAGATAATATTAAGTCAAATATAAAAAAAGAACAAATGGGAGATTTTAAAACACCGGGAGAAAAGAATATAGAAGAATTATTTTCTTTGTTAGATTACGATAAAGAGGATAAATTGTTAGATTATGGATGTGGATTTGGCCGTTTTTTTCCTTATTTTCAAAATATTGTTAATTATACAGGAATAGATATCTCAGAGTCTATGATATCAGAATGTAAAAGAAAGTGGATAAAAGAAAAAGAGAGATTTATTATTGCGGAGGGCGAGAACCTTCCTTTTGCTGATGGCTATTTTGATAAGATAATTTGTTATGGAGTCTTTGATGCGTGTTATCAAGAACAGGCACTTTCGGAAATGTTGCGTGTTTTAAAAACGAATGGACAATTACTTATTACAGGAAAAAATATTTTGTATTTTGATGATGATGAACAGGCTTATATTGCAGAAAAAGCAGCAAGAAAGAAAAATCATCCTAACTTTTTTACAGATGTAATAAAGTTAAAAAGTCAATTAACAAATAGTGATATTTTGGTTGAGCGGTATTATCTATATCGTGGAGATTTTGCAAAAGGAAATTTTACAAATATAATGCCTGAAAAATTTTATGAGTGGTGTTTGATTATAAAAGTAGGAGAGCGAAATACAAAACCATTTGAATCATTTTCAGATATGTTTTCAGAAACATATAAAAGGATACAAGAAACTAGAGGTAAATAAATATGGCGATAGTTTATGTTGTTCATTGTATAGATACAGAGGGACCACTTAATGAATCATTAGAGGCAACATTCAGTAGAATAAAGGAATTTTCGGGAATTTCATTTGAACCATCTTACGAAACTCTTTATAAAATTCAGAGAAAAGAGTTGAATTTGGGAGATAAGGATGAAATGCTAGCAGAGATTTTCTCAGAACGATTATTGGCATATAATCGTACCTGGAACGATCTTGATTATATGTTGGATAAGATTACTTCTACAGAATACAGGAATAAATACTTGGATTCATACAATAATGGATGGAAGTATTCATGGTTTATTGTAGATCATGTGGGATATGATATTAATCCAAGGGATAGAATTATTGGATATAACGCAATTTGGGATCATTATAAGGAATACTATAGATTGCACCATATTGATGATGACGAGTTTCAGTTGCACATTCATCCCGCAAGTGTATATAAAGAGGCAAATAGATGTGGAACATCGTATTTGAACTCACCTAATGCATTAAAATCGATGGCACATAGGTTGATAGACCGAGGCTTTTTCCCAGATACCTATAGGCCGGGGGTACATACTGAAAGACCTGATAGTCATTGGCTGCTTGAACAATTTATACCATATGATTATGCAAACCAAGCTATAGAACTTTCAGGATTGGAAGAGAATCAGATTGATTTGTCAGGGGGAAGATTTGGTGATTGGCGCAGGGCTCCATCGGATTGGAGATGGTATCATCCGTCCCATGATGATTATCAGAGAGAAGGTAATTGTAACAGGTACATATTTAGGTGTCTTAATGTTGGTACCAGAATCAGATTAATTAATCAAGATGAGGTGTATAAAGCATTCGCGAGGGCACATGAAGGAAATGATACAGTAATGGCATTTTGCGATCATGATTTTAGAGATATGTCCTATGATATTGAGGAGATATATGAATATATCCAGAATGCTCATGAGAAATATCCAGATGTTAAGTGGGTAAACAGTACGGCATCAGAAGCGGCTAAAAGTGTACTTAGCGAAAAGAAAACGCCGTTAGAATTGGATGTGAATTGTTATTGTTTAGGCAACGAAAGATGGAGGCTTGTTATCAAGTCAAATATTGATTCATTTGGTCCTCAGCCATTTTTTGCTGTGAAAACGAGAAGTGGCGATTATAGGGTGGAAAATCTTGATTTTCAGATTCCTAACAGGGAGTGGAGCTTTGTGTTTGATGATGATTCTATACATCCAGATGATATTATAAGTATAGGTGTTGCTTCAAATTCTAAGGTGGGAAGTGGTATGTTGGTTGTCTGTACGCTAGATAATAAAATTTTATTAAAAAAATCATGGTAGAGAAAGAGAAATATCTGAAGTTTAGAAAAGAAGTTAATAAGTCTATATTCAATGGTATCTGGTAATTTACTGAATTTATTTAATTTAAATAAATTGTACAGAAGTGGTTTTCCATGTAAAAGCTGAGGAGGTGAAATGAAGTGCAGAATAAATCTAAAAAGATTATATTAATATTGTTTCACAAATATTTTGAAAATAAAGATATTGATATGTTTGATGTTAACGAAATGAAAAAACAAGGATTTGAGATAGAGATATGGGGGTTAGTGAAGCTTAGTTATAATTATAATATTAGCAAACCTTTAAACTATTACGAAGGAAAGGAAGTAACAGAGTTTAGAACTATTGGACAAGTGAATAATAGAATAAGCAAGATGAATATGAAAACCTCTTTTTTTATCCTATATCCAGGAGGAGCATATGATGATATAAGCAATTTTGTGAGAAAACAGATAATTAAGTATAAAGGTAATTATGCAAACTATCATTATCCTTTACAACTATCTTCGGCACCAGATTGTATAAAGAAAAATAAAAATATTTTTGATGTTTTTAGTGAATATATTTCAAGTTGGAAAAAAAATCAATATGCATTGTATAGTGATATTAAGATATTTATTAACACTTTTTTCTATCCTAGCACATATGAATTTATTCCAGGTGAGGCAGGATATAGGCTGATAAAGAATAAATTTATTAGGCTATCAAAAAAATGTGTTTTATTACACTCATTTGATATGGATACATATATTCGCAATAGGAAGAGAACGATTAATAATGAAATGGTAGGGAAAAAATATGCGGTTTTTATCGATGAATATATGGAAGGTCATTCTGACTTCAAAAAAGAAGGACGAAAAGCCCCTATAAATGTAAGAGATAGGTATTATAGAGAATTAAATAACTTTTTTACTATGATAGAAAAGATTTATGGGTGCGAAGTTGTAATAGCCCTTCATCCGAAAGCGGAATATGTGGACAATCCGTTCTGTGGAAGGAAAATGCTTATAAATCAAACACATACATTAATCGAGAATGCTACTCTTTGTATATTGCATGATAGTACATGTTATCCAGTTATTTTGTTTTTTAAGAAACCATATTTTCAAATTACAACTACAGATTTGAAACAAGATGGGATAACGAATAGATACATCATGGAATATGAAAAGCAAGGATTTTCTCATGTATGTGATATCAGTTCAATTGATGAGCAAAGACTTAATGGTTATGTAAATGTTTACAATGCAGATGTTCATGATATATATATAGACTATTTTATGGGAATTAAAAATAATAGCAGGTCATTAAATATGTCAGTAATATGTCAGTTGATTAAGAAAGAATTGGAGAAAAAGTGAAGAAAATAGTATTTTCAGCAATAACTTTGGTAATTGGTTTTTTTGCAGGAGTTATAATAGTTTGGAACTATTTAGATAAAATAATAGAACAAGTAGAAAATCTATCAGATAAACATTTGAAATTATTTAAGATTATGGATATGTGGGTAACTAATTATCAAAAAGACAAACGTATTGACCAGTATCTTCAAGATAAAGGCATTAATAAAATTGCTATCTATGGAATGGGTATTGCGGGAATGACATTATATCAGGAACTCAAAAATTCAAAGGTAGATGTATGCTATGGAATTGATCAATCTGACAAAATAATAAATGGTATTAATGTTTTAAGTTTGGACGATCAATTACCTGAGGTTGATGCTGTAATTGTGACTCCAGTAACAGCGTTCAGTGATATCAGTATAAATTTGGAGAAAAAAATGAAATGTGAAATTATGTCATTGGAAGAAGTTATGCTCGATATGTGATGGACAATATAATTTGAGGGAGATTAGTGTGAAGTGCCATCGATTAAAAGATGGCGGAATGGAGAGTTTCATGAATAATTGTTGGTTTATGGATTGGGTAGAAATAGATGGCATAAAATTTTTTTATTCTCCACAATTGCACAGTATTATGAGAATGGGGATAAAAGAGGAAGCAGCAGAAATAGAAAGGCAGCTTTTAGACGCTGAGTATAGTCTCCCTGGAAAATATATAACAATAAAACAGATTGAACATAAATTATTTCTACTCCCTTTGCATGGACATTCTATTTGTATATATGATTTAAAGAAGAAAAATATCGAAAATCTACAATTAGATGAAAAGGCGAGAATGGGATATTATATATTTTCAAGTGCTTGCGTGGGAAATAAGATTATAGGAGTTCCAGGTAGATATTCTAAATTTGTCATAGTAGATGGTATAGACAATTCTAAAATTGAAATTGAATTTGACAAAGAAAAATTGAATGAGAATAAAATGAAAAAAGATAGATTGGTTTATTTTACTAGGAGTAATTATGTACATAACGATATTCTTTTTGTTGGTTCTTTGCTGAATAATTATATTGTTTCTATTTCCTTAAATTCATATCAGGTGAAGTATTATGAGATAGAGTGCATCGATGAACAGAAAAAAGGAATTTATACTCTATGTGGAAACGGAAAGGAATTATATGTATTAGGAAATGATAGTAACTTAAGAATATATGAAATTTTGCAGGGAGAGTTGTTTTTAAAGAAAATAATAAATATATTGTATACTCCATCAAATAGTGATGTATATGCGAATAGCCTGTATATAAATGGAAAAATGAACATTTTTTCGAACACTGGCATTATAATATGTGACATTTATAGTGGTAAAGTAAGGAAGTGTACTTTGGATATTAAAAATAAGGTTGATAGTGTTGTTAACAGTATTGGTTTTTTGTATGCACAAAAATCAAATAATATCATTCGAACAATGAGTGCCAATGATTTTGTGGAATATTCTTTTGATGAGGATATGAATATAATAGGAGAAAAACAATATTATGTTGACGAAGATAAATTAGATGAAGTGTATCCATGTTTATTAGTAAAAGAACAAAGAGAGATATATATTAAAAAGCTTAATTTTTTTATTAATTGTTTAAAAAATAAAAAAATTTGAGAAATTAAAAAAATATTACCTTATTTTAGAGTGGTTTTAAGAGAGGGTAGGAGTGAAGAGATTAAAATGCAAAAAGGAAGGTTATTCTGGGTAACTGGATTATCTGGTGCAGGCAAAACAACCATAGGTATGTTGTTATATAAATACTTAAAAAGGAAGGAAGACAATATTGTATTTATAGATGGAGATAAAATCCGTGAAGTTTACCAGAATAAGGATTATTCTGAAGAAGGTCGAGAGAAGATATCTTATACAAATATGCGCTTGTGTAAAATGTTAACAGACCAGGGAATAGATGTTATTATTGCTGTAATTGGTATGAGGGATGTATACAGAGTATGGAATCGTAAAAATTTTGAAAAATATTATGAAATATATTTGGAGGTTCCTATTGAAATACTGATTGTCAGAGACAGTAAAGGAATTTATAGCAAGGCACTTTGTCATGAAATAATTAATGTATATGGTATTGATATGCCCTATGAAGAGCCTAAATGTCCAGATATAAAGATATGTAATGATTCATCAAAGACCCCAGAGGAAGTATGTCAGATAATTATTGATAAATTAAATTTATAAAGCAAAGGAGTAGCCTTATTGCGATGAAAGTATTGATACTAAATTCGGGAATAGGAAGCCGAATGGGGAAACTTACGGAATCTTGTCCTAAATGTATGGTTGCCATATATAAAAATGAGACCATTTTAAGTAGACAATTGAGACTTTTGGCAAGTGTAGGGATTACAGATGTAATTATAACCACAGGTATGTTTAAATATACGTTGGAAGAATATTGTAATTCTCTAAAATTACCCATAAAGTATATGTTTATAAATAACAAAGAATATGATAGGACAAATTATATTTATTCAATCTATTGTGCCCTTGAATGGATAAAAGATGATGATCTTATTTTAATGCATGGGGATTTAGTTTTTGAAGCGCAGGTATTGTATGAAATGATTCATTTTCCGTATTCATGCATGGCAGTGAACTTTAATGAAGAGTTATCGCAAAAGGATTTTAAAGCAGTTTTGCATGAAGGGAATATTACAAAAGTCGGTGTGGAATATTTTGAAAATGCAGTATCGGCACAGCCATTATACAAATTGCGAGAAAAAGATTGGTCAGTTTGGTTGAAGGAAATCAGCAAATTTTGTGAAATGGGAAAAATAAGTTGTTATGCAGAAGAAGCGTTAAATGTGATTTCTGAAAGTATAGAATTAAAGCCATATGATGCCAGCACATACTTATGCAGTGAAATTGATACAGAAGATGATTTTGCTATAGTGTCAAAGAAAGTAAAAGCAGTGGAAGAAAGAATCGTCTATATGGGATTTTCTGCAGATGTGATACATAGTGGTCATATAGAAATATTAAAAAAAGCTGCTTGCTTAGGAACGTTAGTAGTTGGAGTATTATCTGATAATGCAGTTGCAAGTTATAAAAGATTTCCATTGATTCCGTTTGAAGAGAGAAAAGTATTATTGGAAAATCTTCAGTATGTACATCAGGTTGTGGAACAGAAAGAATTAAGCTATAGAGAAAATCTGCTAGCATTAAAACCGGAATATGTTGTACATGGTGATGATTGGAAACAAGGAATTCAAAAACCGATTCGTGAAGAGGTAATTGAAATATTGTATTCATATGGAGGAAAGTTAGTAGAATTTCCTTATGTAGAAAATGAAATTTTGCATAATATTGAAAAGAAAATGCTTACAGAATTAGCAATTCCAGATTTTCGTAGAGGTCGTCTAAAAAGGGCTATTCAGATGAAAGGATGTATTAATGCTATTGAAGTACATAGTGGTATTACAGGATTGATTGCCGAGAAGACGGTTGTGGAGCAAGGGAAAGAGATTTGTCAGTTTGATGCAATGTGGGTAAGTAGTTTATGTGATTCTACAGTGAAAGGAAAGCCGGATACAGAATTGGTTGATATTACATCCAGATTACGTACAGTTGATGATATTATGGAAGTAACAACCAAACCAATTATTTTTGATGGAGATACAGGTGGTTTGAATGAGCATTTTGCTTATACAGTAAGAACATTGGAACGTATGGGAGTTTCAATGATTATCATTGAAGATAAAATAGGATTGAAGCGGAACTCTCTGTTCGGAAATGAGGTTGAACAGACACAAGATACGATTGAACATTTTTGCACTAAAATTGAAACAGGAAAGAGAGCAAAAAAGACAAATGATTTTATGATAGTTGCGCGTATAGAAAGTTTTATCTTGGAAAAAGGAATGGAAGATGCCTTGAAAAGAGCAGAAGCGTATGTGGAAGCAGGGGCAGACGGTATTATGATTCATAGCCGTAAAAAGGAACCCGATGAGATTTTTGAATTTGTAGATGCATTTAGAAGAAATGACCTAATTACGCCGATAGTTGTTGTTCCAACCACATTTAATATGGTCACAGAGGAGGAATTCGCTATACATGGTGTTAATATTGTAATTTATGCAAACCAATTAACGCGTAGCGGTTTTCCTGCAATGAAAAATACGGCAGAGTTAATTTTGCGAAATCACAGAGCGAAAGAAGCAGATGAATTTTGTATGCCGATAAAGGAGATTATTAACTTGATTCCATCAGAAAAGTAAACATAGAGGTATATTGGAATGAAACAATGTTATCTTAATCCGCTAAACTATGAAGAAGATATAGAATTATTGCTGCAGCAATTGGAGGTAAGTCATATTTTACTGGTGTGTGGGGCGTCTATTTTCCAACTGTCGGTTTATTCTTTTGTAAAAAAATTGCAGCAGAACACAGGGATTGCGATTACACATTATGATAATTTTTCGCCTAATCCCAAGTACGAAGAGGTTCTGCAAGGGGTAAAAGCTTTCAAAGAAAATAAGTGTGATTTTATCTTAGCAGTCGGTGGGGGAAGTGCGATTGATGTTGCCAAATGTATTAAATTGTTTGCCGGATTGAAAAGGAATGAAGATTATTTATGTCAGAAAATTGTAGAGAATGAAATACCGCTATTTGCAGTACCTACTACTGCAGGCAGTGGAAGCGAGGCAACACAATTTGCAGTAATTTATGTCGACGGAAATAAGAAGTCAATAGAACACAAGAGTGCTTTACCGAAGTATGTTTTATTGTATCCACATAATCTTATGACGTTGCCGGAATACCAGAAAAAAGTCACTGTATGTGATGCTCTGGCTCATGCAATTGAATCATATTGGTCATTGCATGCATCTGAAGAAAGTAGGAATTTATCAAAAACGGCGATTTGTCTGATACTTAATAATATAGAGGGGTATTTAAAAAATAATATAAATAGTTGTAGCGACATATTACTTGCGGCTAATTTTGCCGGGCAGGCAATTAATATTACAAAAACGACAGCTGCGCATGCTATGAGTTATAAATTAACAACCTTTTTTGGTATTTCTCATGGACATGCAGTAATGTTATGTTTACCAGAAGTTTGGGGACATATGCAGGAGAAATTAGATACATATACGGATGAACACAGGGGAAAATATTTACAAACAACCCTTGATTCATTGGCACATTGTTTGAAACAAGAAACATCAAAGAATGCCATATGGTTTTTAAAACAATTGCGTTCTAAATTAGGCTTAGAATTGACAGAAAAAGTAAATGAAGAATTGATTACTTTGTTGGTTGATTCAGTAAATGAAGAACGATTAGATAATTTTCCGATTGTCTTGGTAAAAGAAGATTTAAGAGTAATCTATCAAAAAGTTTTGTGGGGAAACTGACTATGGATGTAATTGAATTAATGCAAAAATTAAATTCAGATTTTTACACAGGTGTGCCAGATTCACAATTGAAAGCACTGTGTAATTATCTTGTTGATAATCTGGGGATTTCAGAACAGCATGTCATTTCGGCAAATGAGGGAAATAGTGTTGCATTAGCAGCTGGTTATTATCTGGCAACGGGTAAGATTCCGGTAGTATATATGCAAAATAGTGGTATTGGAAATATCATAAATCCGGTGGTATCATTGTTAAATGAAAAGGTATATGGTATTCCGTGTATTTTTATTATAGGATGGAGAGGTGAACCCGGGGTACACGATGAACCACAGCATATTTTTCAAGGAGAAATTTCGAGAAAATTGTTAGAAGAAATCGGATTATATACAATTATTTTAAGTACGGAAACTTCAGTAGAAGAATTAGAAAAAGAAATGATAGAAGTACGTTATACTTTGGAACAGGGTAAATGTGTAGCATTTCTTGTAAAAAAGAATGTTTTGTCATACGACAAACAAACAATATATAAAAATTCATATAAAATGATACGCGAATTGGCAATTGAACATATTTTGGAAATAGCAGAACATGAAATTGTTGTTTCAACAACAGGGAAAACAAGTAGGGAAGTTTTTGAAATAAGGGAAAGAAAAGGACAAGAACATCAATTTGATTTCTTAACAGTAGGTTCGATGGGACACAGCAGTTCAATTGCACTTGGTATTGCGTTAAATAAACAGAAAAGCAAAATCTGGTGTATAGATGGGGATGGGGCAATGCTTATGCATATGGGGGCGATGGTGGTAATTGGAAACAGATGTCCTCGAAATTTAGTACATATTGTAATTAATAACGAAGCACATGAAACAGTCGGAGGAATGCCGACAGCCGTTTCTGGTATTGATTTAAAAAAAATTGCAAAAGGGTGTGGTTATCCATATGTTGCCAGTGTAGAAACATACGAAGAACTGGATGAGCAGCTTTATATATCTAAAAGAAGAGATGTCTTGTCGTTTATAGAAGTGAAATGTGCAATTGGATCGAGAAGAGATTTGGGAAGACCTACAATAACTGCACAGGAAAATAAAGAGATATTTATGAGATATCTAAAAAGTAGGTATTGAAGCAAAAAAGAATTCTAATACAGTTATATAGTGTGAGTTATCTTTGTTTAATGAAAAATGAGAAGATAATTTGAACAGTGCAGAAGGAAAAAGTGATATGAAGAAAATAGTAAACTCAATTGTTATATTGCTGGCAGGAATTGGTATTGGTACTGTGATAGTTGGACAATATATGAATAAGATTATTATAGAGAATGCAAAGTTAGCAGATAAACATCTGAAAATGTTTCAAGTAATGAAACTGTGGGTATCTACATGTCAAAATAAAAAATGCATGGAACAATATCTGGCTGATTCAGGATATCATAATATTGCAATATATGGGCTGAGTTTCATAGGTGAAGCATTATATCAAGAATTAGCAGATTCAAAAATAAAGATTTCGTTTGGAATTGACCAGTCAGTAAAATCTAAATTACATAATTTAAAAGTGTATCATCCAAGTGAGAATTTGCCTGAGGTTGATGCTGTGATTGTAACAGCGGTTACATATTTCGACGATATTGAAGCAACTTTAGTATCTAAAATGAAGTGTCCGATTATATCTATAGAAGATGTATTGTTAGAGATGTGAGGTCATATTTGTGAGGATAAGATAGGAGAGTATAATGCATAAGAATATTATCTTTGTTCATTTAGAGAGTATTAATAATCTAACTTTTAAGATGCATCCACAATTATTTCCTAATTTGTATAAGATTATAGATAAAGGGGCATATTTTCAGAATTACTTTTCTTCTGCGACATCAACCCTTATGGTAGTAACTGATTTGATGTATGGAAATATGTATAGAAATGAATCTAGCATAAATATGAAAGATGGATATAAAGAAACACATAAGATGACATCTCTTTTTGACTACTTAAAAGATATATATGGTTATCATACAGGTATGATTTCATGGCCGGCTGTGTGTGAACAAGAGAAGTTTGTTAGTAGAAAAATAATCGGTGAAAATTCGGAACATATATCACTAAACAATTATCAACAATTTAAAGATGCGATAAAACAGTTTATGGGAGCGAGCGAACCGTTTGCATTATTTATTGCCGATTTTGCAACACATATAGAATATCAAAAACACACAAAAAGACGAAATGCAAGTACGATAGTACGTTGGAAAGACACGCGAAAGGAAGCGGACAAATTATGTGGTGAGATAATGGAATTGCTTGAAAATAAGAAAAAATTAAATAATACAATTATTGTTTTTTATGGAGACCATGGAGACGACTTTTGGGGACATAGGTTAAATAATGGGTATACGCATGCTACTGAACCATATGCCAATATAATAAGTACACCGCTTATCATGTATATTCCGGAATACAAAGGAATGCATATTCGGAGTGAACTTGTATCGACAATCGACATTAAAGATATTGTTTTAAGTGCACTGAACGAGCATACGGATGATTTTTTGAATGTGAGAAATAGAAAGTATATTTTCTCAAGAAACCGTTATGCGGGGCAGAAAGCAAAGCATTTAACTTTTGAGAAGGGATTCTCGGTAGCCAATAAAGAATATTTGTTAATGGTTAGTTACAGAGGTATGGAATTTTATAATATTATTTTAGATCCGCAAAATACATGGAATATATTAGAGTTTTTTGAAATGGATAAAAACGGAAATATTGTATTTAATCTAAAATTTAAAAATCTTAAAAGCACCCATTTTCTCTCATATTTTAGAAAAGTAGAAATCAATGACATAATAGAACAGTATCAGATTTTGAGAAATGCATTAATGAAAGAAGTTTATAAAATATACAATAAAGCAAGGTTGAAAGAGGATTTAATTTCACAAGAACTGGCTTTTAATAGAATTGGCATTAGACATGGATATCAGTTGTATAATCATAAGATAGTAAAATGGGTTGGAAATAAGAAAGATTGGAGTATATTTTAAAAGAAAATATATTTACACTTTTTAGAAAGGTATGAGAGATGAAAGTATTGGCAATGTATCTTCCACAATTCCATAGAGTAAAGGAAAATGACCAATGGTGGGGTG